>JABAOD010020268.1_pt3 | contig 12946 bp, 11 predicted proteins | sample 7062151 | NCBI WGS metagenome assembly JABAOD01 (sample SAMN14538626, study PRJNA623070) | marine sediment metagenome | biome: marine biome [ENVO:00000428]; feature: marine pelagic biome [ENVO:01000023]; material: deep marine sediment [ENVO:00002113] | place: India: Gulf of Khambhat ...
GTCGAAACGCCCCGGACTGATGGAGCCGGGTCTGCGTCAGGATCAGCAACCGGCGCAGCTCGTGTTCATCGAGCTCACGAACTGCGTCGAGCAGATCGCGATCGAGCGCCACGGATCCTCAGGCGACTTCGAGTGGGGCGAAGAGGCGAGAAGCGGTTCGGCGATCGGTGAGCGTCCAGCCCAGTGGGGGCGTGAGGCGATCGGCGTGATCTGCGCAGAACGCGTAGCCGGCTCCCGGATCGACTGTGGCGGCGAGATCATCCAGCCACACGGACCGGTCTACGTAGTTGTACGACATCGTGGCACCCGCAGGAGCGCCACACNNCACACCGAGCACAAGGTTGGGTCATCCCAGCACGGTAGGTGTGGTGCGGCACCCGGCAAAGGATTTCCACGACCACAATCGCAAGAGATGGAGTGGCCGCGGAGAGGCTAAGGCGTGACTGCGATGCCCGGCGACGCGGCGGTCGTGGCATCCCCGGACCAGTACCAACCGGCGCTGAAAGGTCCACCTGCCTCCAGCAAGACCGCAACGGCCCCGGTCAGCTCCACCTCCCGAATCGTGCCGGGTGGCACGGAGACCTTGTCGGGGTCGGCTGCCACACCCGCCGTTCCCACCGTTGTCACGGAGACCGACAGGGGAGCCGCAGACGTGTTCATCAGACGGACTGCCACTGCCTGGCCGTCCGGAGCTCCAGGCGTGAGATACCAGCGAGAAGCAGCGCGATCGAGTCCCTCCACTGCGTAGCGCGCTCCGAACGACTCGCCCACGACAACTGCACCAAGGGGACCATCTGCGTCCACCGCGACACCGGACACCTCGTCCTCGATGTCCACGACCGCCAGCCGGCGGGGCTCGAGCACCAGTTCCTCGGCGGCGAGCTGCGACTCGCCCCGGGTGAAGAAGTCGATGCTGGCGGTCACGGCTATCGGGCCATCGTTGACCAGAACGAGTTGGGCATCGTGACGAGCCACCCCCCCGATCGGGAACTCCCATCGGTCTGACTGGCTCGATCCCGATACGAGCGACCAATCAGCCGAGTCCTTGCCGTTGCGAAAGGCCGGCGTCACCAACCCCGCCGGATCATCGACTGCAACAGCCAGGTGCAAACGGCTCGGGAGGAGGGCCTCGAGATCGATCACTCGAACGCTCCCGGCGGGAACAGAGACATTCTCGAGCTCCGTGAGTGGTTCGGCACCGTTCTCGGAAACAAACCTGAGTTCCACGCCGGCATCTTCTGGGAAGGGGTTGAACAGTGCCAGGTCCAGCGGTGTCTGCTCGACGGTCGAGCCACCGGCGAGCAGCCACACCTTGGTCGACACGTTGGGGCACGTGATGCCGGCAGCCTGCTGTTCCGAGCGGGCGACGACGCCGACCGCGGCCGGTACTGAAGAGAACTCCGCGACCACGGGTGAGACGCCCGGCCCAATCGCAGATTGCATGACGACGGTCGCTCCTGGGCCCACGATGGCGACCTCGCGCTGGGTCGCCTCCAGAGGAGCGGTCAGAACCACGGAACGATCGTCGGCGGCCGCCAGCACGATGGACGAGTCGACCACGCCGTCAGTGAACGACCATGGGCATCGAGCGAACGCCAGCGGATCGGGGGTCGGAGGCAGGGTTGTCGAATCGGGCGGACTCTCGGGCGCCGGAGCCGTGAGTAACGCCCCCGAAACAGCCAGGGCCAGGATGGCCACCATCAGAATCGTCCGCCGAATCACGGCCGCCTCCGCGTCCCGATCCAGAACCCGGTCACCAACACCGTCAACACGGCAGCTCCGTAGCCGGCAAACTCGATCGCAGGACTCGGAACGAACCTGACGGCGCCGTCACTCCCATCGAGGACCATTGCCCAACCGTCTCGATCATCGATCGGACTCCACCCTGCACTGGCATTGACTCGCACGTCTATCGATACGGCAGAGGGTCCTTCGAAGCCCAGACCGACCATCGTCCAGGCCACTCCAGTCTCCGTCGAGGCGATCGGGCTGGGTTCGAGGTTTTCGAACACGGCCGCATCGGGAATCGGGAGGCGCCTCATGTCCAAGACTCCCTCGAATGTGGAGTCGAAGGGAGTGCTGCCTTCCACGACAACCCATTTGATCCCGAACCCAGCCAGCACCTCGCCCGGCCTGACGGGCCGACTCTCGTACATGGTCCTGAGGGCATCCTCCAGCATGACGTCTCCGGTCTGCTGGGGACCGATCCATGCTTCTTCCAGCCCTGGAGAGACCAAGAGCCGGTAGGGGGTACCCAGCACGGACCGGCGCTCGCCGGGAAGCCCCTCTCCAAGGAGGAGAATCCGATCGGGACCGTGAAGATCTGCCCGAGCACCGGCGAATTCGAGGCGCTCCGTCCAATCGGTGTCAGGCAGCCCGTAGGTGCCAGACCAGACCAGCGGACCGGAACTCCAGAGAATGAGCGCCACTGCGGCAAGGGTGGCCAGGCCGTGGGTCATCCGGTTCAACCAGGACCGCTCCCCACCCAGACCGTCGACCAGTCCCGCAGACAGCAGCATCACCCCAATGGCGGCAGTGACGAGGCCCGCAGACCACACTTCCCGTCCCAAGCCCGCTCCGGTGAGCCGGGATGCCACGACGCCGAGGCCAAGCAAGAGGCTGCCGGCTCCAACGACTCGGACCCGAGACTCGTCGGCTGCCACGATGCCCAAGAGTGCTGCTGCCGCCATCAGCGCCCCGATCACGAGACTGATGTCCCAGAAGAGACCGTGTCCGAGTACCAGCGTCTCGGCGGACACGAACAGGAGATATGGCGCGCTCCAACCCGCTGCGAGAGCGACGGCGAGGAAGAGCGATCCGAGACGCCGCCACGATGCCAGCCCCGCTGCCATCGATACCAACGCCGCCAACGGAATGGCGACGAGCGTCAACGGGGCAAACCAGGCAGCAACACCGAGGCCGATGCTCATGCCGGCGACGGATCCGACCCGGCCCCACACCGTCGTGCGCGGTGGACGGATGAGAGTCGCCATCAGCAGAGGCGCACAGGCTGCCGACCCGAGAACAGCTGGATGACCTTGTGTCAGCGCAGCCGCCGTGGCCGGTCCGGCAATGAGCCCGACCGCACCGACCAGCCGGGCGGAAGCCCGCAACTCCAGGACCGAGGCCAGACGCCACGCTCCCAGCGCTCCGATCGCCGCCGTGGCGAGCAGGACCGCCACTCGTGCGGAGTCCGGCGACACCAGAAACCCGGCGAGCGCCTGGGGAATGACCGATGGATGCAACGGCGTTGCGGATCCGAGACCGCCGAGATTCCACCATCCGCCGGCCGACCTCAAGGCATCCACTGAGTCGATCGACAGGGGAAGTGCGAACCCGGTCGCCGGAAGGTCACGTAACAGACCCGTGCGAACCGCCACCAAGCTCGCCACCACGAGCACGATCGCAGCTGCGAATCCCGGCGTCTGCCAAATGGTCACACTGCGTGCGACCCACTCTCCAACCGGCCGTCCACTTGCCTCGGCGCGACGTCTGCTGCGGTCAGCGAGATCAGCGCCGAGGATCCTGAGGCCGGCTGACCCGCCGACTTGGTATCGGAACAACTCCTCGTCACCCACCAGTCGTCGGACCGCCCGACGCTCGGAGATCAGCGAAGGAAGGTGAATCACGTTCCAGATCCATGCTCGCAACTCATCGACGAGCGCCAATGGCCGGCCGGTGAAGGTTCGGATCAGGGCTTCGACCAATCCGAGAACGAGCGCAAGCGGGAGAACCCACAACAGTGTCACCCACTGGTACGCCTTGGCCGTCGCCCGGTACCGCCCGGCCACCCGCCGCCAGGTGGGTACCCGGGCGCGGCAGCTCCCTTCATGCAACACCTCGCTGGAGGGCACCACGATGACACGTCCTCCGGACAGGCGGGCTCGCTGAGAGAAGTCGATCTCAGCGGCACCAGGTTCGAGCTTCGGATCGGGCCCTCGGAGGCCTCGGAGAAGATCGCGCCGGACGAGCATCGACGCGCCTGGTGCGAACGCGACGTCCCTGACCACGTCGTATTGCTCTTGATCGATTTCGTCCGGCTGCAATCCGGTGTAGGGGAAGCCGACCACATCTGTGGCTCCTCCGACCGACTCCAAACGATGTTCGTCTTCGGCATCGAGCAGCTTGGAACTCGCGACCGACGCGTCCACCCTCTCAGACTCGCGAAGCAAAGCACTCAGGGCGTCGGGCCGTGGCCGAGCATCGTCGTGCAGGAGCCAGATGTGGGTCACGTCACGATCTGCGCTCTCGACGACATCCACCACGCGACCGACGCGCCCGTCGCCTTCGGGACCGGCACCACTCCCGACCACATAGGTGGCGCGCACCGGAGCGGTCTGTGCGGCAACGGCTTCGAGGGCAGCAGTGGTTCGATCTGGGTCAGAGGCGAGAAGGGCGACCACGACCGGCGAAAGGGGATCGGACATGAGCGCGTCATTGTGGAGGGCGAAGGTCGCTGAGGCAATCTCCCTCTAATCTCCCAGGTGGGGTCCAGGGGAGGCTCATGCGCATCACATTGCTGTCGGGCGGAGTCGGCGGTGCCAGGATGGCACTTGGCTTCGCGAGCGTCCCGGGTGTCTCCCTCACCGCAGTTGTCAACGTTGGTGACGATGGCCCCACCTACGGCCTCGACATNNCTCGACACAGTCATCTACACGCTGGCCCGCCGCAACGGTGAAGCCGGCTGGGGCATCAAGGGCGATACGTTCACGGTGATGGCTGCCCTGAATGAGTTCGGCGTCGACACCACTTTTCGCGTCGGTGATGTCGACCTCGCCACTTCTCTGTTCCGGACGATCCGCCTGAGAGACGGCAGCCGCTTGAGCCAAGTGACCGCTGCGATGGCTCAGCGATTCGGAGTGCCGGCGACTGTTCTGCCCGCCACGGATGATCCCCTGGCCACGGAATTGAAAGTCCGCGATGACGGCTGGATCTCGTTTCGGGAGTACTTCGTGGAGCGAGGCCACCGCGACGAGGTTCTCGACATCCGTTTCTCCGGGGCCACGACGGCTGCTCCGGCGCCAGGAGTGATCGAGGCAATCGAGGCAGCCGACCTGGTGGTCGTCGCGCCTTCGAATCCGATCCTGTCGATCTGGCCCATCCTGGCGGTGAACGGCATTGCCCAGGCGATGAGCCAACGCGACCGTCTCGTTGCAGTCAGCCCGCTCATAGGCGGTCAAGCGCTGCGAGGTCCCGCTGACCAGATCATGCGCCAGTTCGGGTTGCCCGGCGGGAGCGCCGGCGTCGTCGCTGCGTACGACGGCCTGGTCACCGATCTGTTCGTCGATACCCGCGATGCATCGGATCGACGAGAACTGGAAGGCATACGCGTGCACGTGGCTCCACTTCGGATCGCCGAGGCGGACGCAGCTCGTGCGCTGGCCGCCGCTGTCGTCGAGTTGATCGCATGATCCAGATCATCGGCGTGAAGGGCATCCCTGAGATCTCCGAGGGCGACGACCTCCCTGCGATCATCTCCGCTGCTCTGGCCCAGGCCGAGTTCACGCTGCAGGACGGTGATGTCCTGGTGGTGACTCACAAGATCGTGTCCAAGGCTGAAGGAGCAGTGGAAGAGGTCGATCCAGACGACCCAGGAGCCCACCGCGAAGTTGCTCGACGGGAGGCTGCCGCGGTGCTGCGCCGCCGCGGAGACCTCATCATCACCCAGACCAAACATGGCTTCGTCTGTGCCAACGCCGGGGTTGACAGATCGAACATGCCACCGGGACAAGTGGCCCTGCTCCCCCATCAGCCCGACAGGTCCGCTCATGCTCTGCGGCGCCGCATGGAAGCGCTGTCCGGAGTTGATCTGACGGTGCTCATCACCGACACCTTCGGCCGGGCATGGAGGCGGGGCCTCACCGATGTCGCCATCGGCTTGTCCGGGATGCCGGCCATCGTGGATCATCGAGGCAGCCCCGATGCACAGGGCCGCCTCCTGGAAGTCACCGAAGTCGCCGTGGCCGACGAGATCGCGGCGGCCGCTGACCTCGTGATGGGCAAAGCCTCCAACATTCCGGTAGCGGTGGTGCGCGGACTCGACATCGATGGCCGAACCGGTCGAGCGTCGGACCTCGTCAGGCCTCCGGCTGAAGACCTCTTTCGCTGAGATCGCGAGCGGTTGCCGCCACGCCTTCATGGAGGGGCGTCGTCGCTTGCCAGTCCATCAAGACCGCAGCCCGCGTGGCGTCGAGAGCCGAGCGTGCGACGTCCATCGGACGGGCGGGACCGTGCACGATGGTGGAGTCGGGATGGATCGCCTGAACCGCTCGAGCGAGTTCGTTGATGGTCGTCTCCCGTCCGGAGCCGATGTTGATGACGCCCGTGGCGTCGGACGTTCCCGCCCGGACAAAGGCTTCGACGACATCCTGCACGAACACGAAGTCTCTGGTCTGCGTTCCCGCGCCGAAGACGGTCAGATCCTCGTTTCGTTGGGCGGCGCTCACGAATATGGCCACCACCCCGCCCTCGGCGTCGGACGATTGTCGTGGCCCGTAGACATTGCCGAGCGCCAGTGCAGCAGACGCCAATCCGTGGTGCACTCGGTAGAAGTCGAGGTACTGGAGCACGACCGCCTTGGAGACACCGTAGGGATGTTCCGGATTCCACGGCTGATCCTCGCGCGCAGGGAACGGGCCCGCCGCTCCGTAGAGGGCACCCCCTGATGCGGCGTAGACGACCTTCGTGCCAGGGACCTGTCGAGCTGCTTCGAGCACTGCCAAGCTTCCGAGGACATTTCGCTCCGCGTCGAACAGCGGGTCGAGAATCGATGGAGGAACGCTCGGTTGCGCCGCCAGGTGGAAGATCAGCTCGGGCTCTGCATCGACGATCGCTGCCATCGCCTGCTCCGACGGCAGCGCCTCGATCACGAGCTGGCATGAGGGGTGGAGGTGACCGGGGCGATCGGCCCGTCCGGTCGACAGNNGACCTCGTAGTCAGAGGCGAGCAGCCGGTCAACGAGATGCGATCCGATGAACCCCGCTCCTCCGGTGACAACCGCCCTCATGCGGCGTCTTGGCCGATGATGAGAATCACGGATGCGTCTCCCTGTATGTCGTCGCTCTCCACTTCCCCGAAACCGAGGCTGGCGGCCACGGCCGCCCCGTCTGCTTCGTCGCCGGGCCTCACGAGGATGCGAGTGACAGGGTTGTCGAAGGACGGCGCATCGCCCACTCCTGCGATCTCGAAACCCTTCTNNCGCTCCTGCGATGCCATTGCCGTTGAGCACCATCACCCGTATCGGACCGGCGACGGTTGCCTCCAACGGTCCCCCTCCTCGGAAGGTGGCGAGGACAGCCTCCCCCGCAGGGTTGGCAAGGACTTCGAAGAACACCCCGTCGATGACTTCGGTCGTGGTGGGAAGGGTGGCAGTCTCGATCGACGCCGGATCGAGACTGCGAAAGTCGATGAGGAAGTCGACCAAGTCCAACTCGAGCAGGGCCGAGTCGATTGTGACATGCTCGGCCAGCGCCGTGATCGTGTCATCGAGCTCGAACACGCCGCTGGGTGTCCTCAGCTCGTTCAGCAACGCAACGACGAGCTGCTGTTGCCGCTGGGTGCGACCTATGTCGTTCGCTTCGACGAACACCCACGTGCCATCCCGCAGCTCCTGGTACGAGCGGGACCGGGCCATTGCGAGGGCGGATTCACCGTCGAGAACCTGCGTCCCGGCTTCAACCGCAAAACCCGATTTCAGATCGCGAGCGGCATGCTGAAAGAACAGTTCGATGCCACCGACTTCGTCGACCATCGACGCAAACCCGACGAAGTCGACTTCGACGTAGTGGTTGACCGGCACGCCGATGGAATCCTGAATGGTGGACACCATCAGTGGACCTTTCCCGAAGGCATAGGCGGCGTTGAGTTTCTGCGTTCCGTGACCCTCGATGGAAACCCGCAGGTCACGCGGTATCGACAGAACCAGGACCCGGCCCTCTGCGGGAATCAGCTTGATCAGCATGATGACGTCAGCGCGCGCCCCACCGACGTCGGCGAAATCGTCCTCCCATTCCTCCGGCAGGTTCTCGCGGCTGTCGCTTCCAAGTAGTGCAATCACGATTGGCGGATCATCCACATCGGAGGGGACGGGAGTGAGAACTTCGTCGATGCCCTCGGCGATGTCGACGGTCTCGCTGAGGTCCTGGCGGAGATTGCGAACGAAGAGGTACGCCCCGATCACCGCGACGTTGGCGACGATGAGGAGGACGATCAGAATGCGCCAGCCGGTGCGGGAACGGGAAGCAGCCATGCGAGGTGCATCGTACCGGTGGCGGTTTGGTACGAATCTCTGCGAGTTCGTCAGTAGGCGGCCGGCTCAGGCGCAGGCAGCACCGTGGTCAAGAAGGACGCAATGCGGCTCCACGCATCGGATGCAGCCGCCTCGTCGAAGGCATCAGCATCCGGGTCGAGGAACTCGTGCCGGGCTCCTTCGTAGAGGATCCACTGACCCGACAGCCCGGCCGCCTCATCGACGGACGAAACGGGAATNNGGTGCGTAACACGCGATGACTCCGCTGATCCGGGGCCGATCCGAGAGGAGCATCGCGAAGCGCCCACCGGTGTCGAACCCGACGACGGCGACCCGGTCAGCATCGGCGAAGGTCAGATCGGGACTCGACATGAACTCGAGCGTCTCAGCGAGATCACGCAGGACGCGCTCATCAGTGAGGCTGCCGTAGGCGGTGATGGCCTCATCGAGCGTGGCCCGTGCTCCCGGTCCCTTCCCACGATACGGGTCGACGGAGACTGCGACATAGCCCCAGCGAGCGAGGCGACGGCAGGCATCCCTGTCGAACGACGTGAGGCCCTTGATACCGGGGATCACCAGCACTGCCGGAAACGAGCCGGTCCGATCCGGCCGGGCGAGATATCCCGGCTGAAAGCCGCTGCCAACCGGAACACCGTACGGCTCGTAGAGAATGGGGAACTTGCCCTCGTGTGCCATCACTGCCATTGCAGATCTGCCTCAAGCATCAGGAGTCCCAGGCTACTGCTCGCCATCTCGACCCTCGTCGATCGTCACCGGTCCGGATTGCACCGTCCACCGGCGACGGTCCTGATGGACGATGAGAGATCCGTCTTCGTCGAGTCCCACTGCGTCGGCCTCGGTTCCATCAGCCAGCACGACCCGATGCCCGATGTTCGCGGTGGCCGCTTCCGCTTCGGCCCTTCCCCAGTCGTCAGGCCCTCTCTCCAGGCGACTCAGCAACGATCGAGCCCAGGATTCGGCCAGATTCGATGCCGCCTCCGGGCCGGGGTCATGGTGGTAGAGCCCGATTCGATCGGCCGGCGGATCAGGCCACCAGAGGTTCACTCCCAACCCGGCAACCACGACATGATCTGCTGCTTCGACCAAGATGCCGCCTGCCTTCGAACCGCTGCGAAACAGATCGTTGGGCCACCGCAGCTCCAGTCCCACCGGGAGAGCATCCAGAGCGGCCAAGCCGGCCACCACTGTCAGACGAGGCCACGTCGGCTCGGGCCAGTCCGGACGAAGGGCGAGCGACACCGCCAGTGCGCGCGGGGCTTGATCCCAGCGCCGTCCCAAACGTCCGCGCCCGTGCCGCTGCCGATCAGCAATCACCAGTTGGGGAATGGTGCCGTCGAATCGATGGCGTGCCTCATCCTGTGTCGAGTCCACCTCGATCAGGCGGGTGCACGCGTAGGGTGTAGCCATCTCGGTCACAGTCGAGTCCAATGCGCAGCGAGAGTAGGGCACGTGGGTACCGAACAACGCATCGAAGAGCTCAGGGCGCTGCGCGAGGAAGCGTTGCACGCCGGATCGCAGCGAGCAGTCGATCGTCAGCACGAGGCAGGGAAGCTGACGGCCCGGGAGCGAATCGACCTGCTGCTCGACAAGGACTCGTTCCAAGAGATCGACATGATGGTTCGCCATCAGGCGATCGGCTTCGGGATCGAGCAGAAGCGTCCTCCGGGTGACGCCGTGGTCACCGGGTACGGAACCGTCGATGGCCGTCCCGTGTTCGTCTTTGCCGAGGACTTCACGGTCTTCGGCGGGAGCCTGGGCCGAGCCGTCTCGGACAAGATCTGCAAGCTCATGGACACGGCGATGCAAGTCGGTGCGCCGGTAATCGGACTCAAGGACTCGGGCGGGGCCCGCATTCAGGAAGGCGTTGCGTCACTCGACGGCTACGGCCGCATCTTCGAACGGAATGTCCAGGCGTCAGGAGTGATTCCCCAGATCTCCGTCATCATGGGCCCCTGTGCGGGCGGCGCCGTCTACTCACCGGCGATCACCGACTTCGTCTATCAGGTCGAAGAAACCAGCCACCTCTTCATCACCGGTCCGGAAGTCATCAAGACGGTGACCGGGGAGGATGTCACCTTCGAGGAACTGGGCGGTGCTCGAGCCCACGCTTCGAAGTCCGGGGTGACGCATTTCACTGCACCCAGTGGTGAGGCGGCCCTGGAGGAGGTCCGATATCTGCTGTCGTTTCTCCCACAGAACAACATGGAGATGGCCCCCTACTTCACTCCGACTGACAGCCCGGATCGAACGGAAGACGTGCTCGACCAGATCATCCCGGATTCGCCCAATCAGCCCTATGACATGGTCGAGCTGATGGAGCTGGTCCTCGATGACGGCGAGCTCTACGAGGTGCACCGCGATTGGGCACCCAACATCGTCGTCGGCTTGGGGCGCCTCGACGGTCACACGGTGGGCGTCGTTGGAAACCAGCCGGCCGCCCTGGCCGGGACCCTCGACATCGCCGCGTCCGAGAAGGCAGCCCGGTTCGTGCGTTTCTGCGATGCCTTCAACATCCCGCTGGTGACCTTCGTCGACGTGCCCGGGTTCCTTCCCGGCGTCAATCAGGAGCACGGCGGGATCATCCGGCATGGAGCCAAGCTGCTCTACGCATTCTGCGAGGCCACTGTTCCGAGAGTCACGGTCATCACGCGCAAGGCCTATGGCGGTGCCTACCTCGTGATGAACGCTCGTGGTATCAGGGCTGATCTGGCGTTCGCATGGCCGTCCGCCGAGATCGCCGTGATGGGCGCTCAAGGCGCGGTCAACGTGATCTTCCGACGCGAGTTGGCCTCCGCCGAGGACCCCGAAGCGAAGCGCCAAACACTCATCGCCGAGTACGAAGAGAAGTTCAACAATCCGTACCGGGCGGCCGAGCTCGGCCTGGTCGACGAGGTGATCGAGCCACGAGAGACACGACCGCGTCTCATCAAAGCTCTGGACATGCTGCGCACCAAGCGCGAGTCGCTGCCGGCCAAGAAACACGGAAACATCCCCCTGTGACCGCGGGCCCGTAGCATGAGCCTCATGAAATCGGTGCTCGTGGCCAACCGGGGCGAGATCGCAGTCCGTGTGATTCGGTCAGCCCACGAGATGGGCCTCCGCACCATTGCGGTCTACTCCGAGCTCGATCGCGACGCCCTCCATGTCCGCCTGGCCGACGAGGCCTGGAACATCGGTCCGGCTCCGGCTGCGGAGTCATACCTGAACATGGCGGCCATCCTCCGGGTGGCGTCGGAGGCCGGCGCCGAAGCAATTCATCCCGGTTACGGATTCCTCGCTGAAAACGCAGAGTTTGCGCGCCAGGTCAGCGAGGCCGGGGTGATCTGGGTCGGCCCACCGCCCACGGCGATCGCAGTGATGGGTGACAAGATCTCGTCCCGTCTCGCAGCCGAAGAGGCCGAGGTGGCCACCGTGCCCGGGACGCTCGAGCCCCTCGGGACAGCCGGTGAAGTCGCCCGGTTTGGGGACGAGGTGGGGTTTCCCGTGGCCATCAAGGCGGCTCACGGTGGCGGCGGCAAGGGTCTCCGCGTCGTGCGTTCGGCGAGCGACGTCCACGAGGCGTTCGAGGGTGCTGCCCGAGAAGCCGACGCTTACTTCGGGAATCCGGCCGTGTACGTCGAGAAGTACTTGGAGAATCCGCGGCACATCGAAGCTCAGATCATCGTCGACGATCACGGCAACGAGTTGTACCTCGGCGAGCGCGACTGCTCGATCCAGCGCCGCCACCAGAAGCTCATCGAGGAGACACCGGCCGTGGGCCTCACCGATCGCCAACGACAAGCGATCGGGGACGCAGCCTTGGCTGTTGCTCGTGGATGCGGTTACCGCAACGCCGGGACCGTCGAGTTCCTCGTCGACCGGGACGGCAGTCTCTACTTCCTCGAGATGAACACGCGCCTCCAGGTCGAGCACCCGGTGACCGAGATGGTGACCGGCCTGGATCTCGTGAAGGAGCAGTTGCGGGTTGCTGCGGGCGAGCCCCTCTCGGTGGCGACTGTCGACTCGCGCGGCCATTCGATCGAGCTCAGAATCAACGCCGAGGATCCGTCGTCCGACTTCCTGCCGTCACCAGGTCAGATCGCCGAGTACGTGGAACCGAGCGGACCGGGGATCAGGCTGGATTCGTGGGGTGAACCAGGAGTCAGGGTCAGCCAGTACTACGACAATCTCGTGGCCAAGCTGGTCGTCTGGGGCTCCGACCGCCCCGAAGCGATTGCTCGTGCGCTTCGGGCTCTCGACGAGTTCACCATCACCGGCATCGCCACGACCATTCCCGCCCACCGGCGGGTGCTCAGCGATCCGACCTTCGTAGCAGGTGAGCATCACACCCGATTCCTCGAGGACCTGGACCTCTCCGATCTCGCATTCGTGGATCCAGGTCCGCGCGTGCCCGAAGAGCAGGCCACGTCGGAGCGCTCGATGACCGTCGAAGTGGCCGGAAAACGCTTCGAGGTGCGTCTGTGGCTGCCTCAGGTCGAGGACCGTCCGCTCGGGGGACGTGCACCTCGGCGTAGAGCTCCGAAGCTGGCGAGCGCCGGGGCCGACAGCGAAGAAGCCGGTGTCATCACAGCCCCGATGCAGGGAACGATCGTGAAAGTCGCGGTCAAGGCGGGCGATCACATCTCCACCGGTGCGCAGATCTGCGTGCTCGAGGCCATGAAGATGGAGAACGAGATC
>JABAOD010021754.1_pt1 | contig 12946 bp, 12 predicted proteins | sample 7062151 | NCBI WGS metagenome assembly JABAOD01 (sample SAMN14538626, study PRJNA623070) | marine sediment metagenome | biome: marine biome [ENVO:00000428]; feature: marine pelagic biome [ENVO:01000023]; material: deep marine sediment [ENVO:00002113] | place: India: Gulf of Khambhat ...
CGCTACGCCCGCGAGCACCTCGACCACCTGCGCCGCCTGCTCATGTTCGAACCCCGGGGCCACTACGACATGTACGGGGCGATCCCGGTCCCTCCCGACCATCCCGACGCCGACCTGGCGGTCCTGTTCATGCACAACGAGGGCTACAGCACGATGTGCGGGCACGGGGTGATCGCCCTGGGGCGCTGGGCGGTCGACACCGGGATCGTCGCCGCCTCCGAACCGGAAACCACCGTCAACATCCAGGTACCGGCCGGCCTGGTGCGCTGCCGGGTGGAGACCATCGGAGGCAAGACGGGAACCGTCCACTTCGAGAGCGTCCCCTCGTTCCTGGCGGTCGCCGACCGGAAGGTCGAGGTGCCCGGGCACGGACTGGTCACTGTCGACGTCGCCTACGGAGGCGCCTTCTATGCCCTCGCCCCCGCCGACCAGTACGGGCTCGACGTCCGCCGATCGCCGGTCGGCAACCTGGCGGATGCCGCCGCGGCCACCACCGCGGCCGTCGCCGAGGCGGTGCCCCTGCACCATCCCGACGGGGAAGATCTCGCCTTTCTGTACGGCACAATCCTGACCGACGGCGCCGACCGCTACTCGGAGAGCCCCACTGCCAACGTCTGCGTGTTCGCCGATTCCCAGGTCGACCGCAGCCCCACCGGGTCGGGCATCCAGGCCCGCGTCGCCGCCCAATACGCCAAGGGTCAGATCGCCCTCGGCCAGATGCGCAAGTTCGAGAGCATCACCGGTGCCCTCTTCACCGGCCGGGCGATCCGGGAGGACGCGGTTGAAGAGTTCCCGGGGGTGGTGGTCGAGGTGGGAGGCAGGGCCCACTACACCGGAGAGGCCCACTTCGCCCTGGAACCGGACGACCCACTCCCGGGTTTCTTGCTGCGCTGAGCGATTTGGGCCCGGTCGAGGGGGACTTCCGGCCCTTACCCCCGGCCGGCCGCCGCCGTAGGTTGATCCCAAAGGAGGGGACATGGACGGCGTGCCGGTCGTCGAGCATCACCGGGCGGCGCCGCCGGCCGAGGAGGTGCGCCGGGCCGAGCGCCTGGCCGAGGAGGTGCGGTCACGCCATCCGGCGCTCTCCCCGCCTCCCGAGTTCGAGGAGCTGGTTCCCGAGCGTCTCGGTTCCGGTCCCACGCTGCACATCGACGATCTGAGCGGCATCCACGAGTTCGCCCCGTTCGTCGCCTACGCCTGCCTGCAGGACCGGGCCCGGCTCCGGGCCGGGGACGGCGACCTCATCGCCTCCTCGCTGCCCCCGGTGGCCGGATACGAGGCCTACTGCCGGGATCGGCTCGGGCTGGGCCGCTCCACCTGGCTGGTGGCTCGCACCCCGACCCACCCTTCGTGGACGGCAGCGGCGGTGTGGCGGGACCCCGAGGTCCGGGCTCGACTGGTGGCCGCGCTGCGCAAGGGCCGGATCCGCTATCTCCATCCCCACATGGGCTCGCGGGCGGTGTGGCAGCTGGCCCTGCTCCTCCGCCAGGCGGCCGGGCGCGCCCTGCAGGTGATCGCACCCCCGCCGGCCCTGGCCGCCTGGGTGAACGACAAGGTGGTGTTTGCCCAGACCGTCGAGCAGCTGTTCGGCGCCGGGGCGCTGCCCCCGACCTCCTGGGCGGCCAACTTCACCGCTCTGGCCCGCCGGGTGCGGGGGCTGGCTTCCGAAGCCGACACGATCGTGGTCAAGCACCCCGAATCGGCCGGAGGCCACGGCAACGTCGTGCTCGAGGGGCGTCTCATCCGGGGGCGACCGCTGAGCGCAGTGCGCGACCTGCTGCGCAGCGCCCTGCCGGCCTGGAAGCGGGACCGACCGCTGCTGGTGAGCCACTGGGAGGAACCGGTCCTCCAGTCGCCCTCGCTGCACCTGTGGGTGCCGCCGCTGCCCGAAGGNNGGAGCCGTGGCCGCCCGGTTGCCGGAGGACACGACCCGCCGCATGGTGGATCGCTGCTGGCTGCTGGCCTTCCTCTACCAGCGCCTGGGCTACGTGGGTCGCTGCTCGTTCGACATCTTGCTGGTCGGGACCGATCCGGAACGGGCCGCCCTGCACCTGCTCGAGTGCAACGGCCGCTGGGGAGGTGCCTCGCTGCCGATGACCCTGATGAACCGGTTGTTCGGCGATTGGGCCACCCGGGACTTCGCTGTGGGCAAAATCATCCCCCCTCCGGGGCGATACCCCTCCCTGTCGAGTCTGCTCGAGGCCCTCGACGTCTGGGACGTCCGCACCGGTCGGGGAACCGTGATCGTCGCCAACCCCGGGTGCCTCCCCGCCGGTAACGGGTTCGAGGCCATCACGCTGGGTTCCGACCGGGACGAGGCCATCGACCGGGCAGAACGAGAGGTGCCGGCCCGCGTCCTGGCCCTGCTCGAGCGCGACCGAATCGGAGGAAAGGACGCCCCGCTTCGTCTGGGGATCTGGGTCTGATCGGCCGGGAAGTCACACCCGCATTCGGCTCTCGACCATGATGCAGGCATGGGCCAAGTAGTTGAAGCCGTGCTCCTGGAGATAGGCCAGCACCTCGGGGCTCTCCGCACCCGGCTGGACCCAGACGTTCAGGTAGCCCAGCTCGCGGGCCGTCTTCAGCACCTCGAGGGCGACCCGGGGCGGCACGACGATGTCGACGATGGTCGGCGGCTCCTCGAGATCGGCGAGCGACCGGTAGGCCCGGTCGCCTTCGACCGTGTCCCGATTGGGGTTGACGGCGAAGACCCGGAAGCCCTTGCGCCTGAGGTCGCGGTAGATCGTGTTGCCGTACTTGGACCGATCGTCGGTGGCCCCGACGACCGCCACCGTGGTGTCCGGCTCATCGAGCAGCTGGATGATGTCTCTCATGGCAAGTCCGAACCGGGAGGCGGAGCGATTTCTTCCGGCCCCTCCACCGGATGCCCGGCGGCGACCAGAGCATGGCCGGCCGCCTCCAGCCGCTCGAGGGGCACAAGCAGATAGTCGGTGTCGTAGGTGGAGATCACGAACACCGCCGCCCCGGCCGAAGCCAACACCGAGGTGAGCTCGCTCAGGATCCCGACGGCACCGAGGTCCAGATGTCCCTCCACCCCCAGCGCCGCCCATTCCCCGTAGGCGGTGGCGCCCGGGGGCACCGCGCCGGCCGGACACACGATCGACAGCTCGTCGGCGGTCCTCGTCGCCGACCACAACGCCGCTGCGGCGGCCCACTGCGGCACCGGGTGATCGGCGGGGAGGCGGCAGACCGCCCAGGTGCCGGGAAGGATGCGGAGGCGCATCGGCCGACTAGCGACCGAACCGGCCCCGATGGACCATGTCCTCCAGCGGCCGGCGCCCGCCGACGCCGCGAGCCGAGCGGGCCCGCCGCTCGGCGGCCTCGGCCGCCTCGTCCGGATAGCCGAAGGCCACTGCATAGCGGCAGGCATGGCCCTGCGGCAGCGCCAGGACCTCCCGGGCCCGATCCTCGTGGTGCAAAGTGACCGGGCACGACCCGACGCCGCGGGCCGCCGCGGCCAGCATCATGTTCTGGGCCACCCGTCCGATGTCGAAGTCGCCGCCCCGGGGAAGCTTCACGATGGCAACCGCCACCGGGGCGTTCTCGATCGCCACCGCGTAGCGGCCGGCCGAAGCGAGCGCGGCCCGACTGTCGGCGTCGGCGCACACCACGAACGCCCACGGCTGGGTGTTCTTGGAGCTCCCCGTCCAGCGCGCCGCCTCCAGAATGGCATCGAGGTCGCCCGCCGCCAGGGACTCGGGACGGAAGTTGCGCACCGCCCGAAGGCCCACGACGTTGCGGTAGGCGTCGGGCGCAGGAGCGGGCCGGGACATGTCACCTCCTGGTATCGGACACTGCGGCGAGCCTAGGTGGTCAACAATCGTCGAGGCGCCACTCGGCGTCCTCCCGCACCCATTCCTGCTCGACCACCGCTTCCTCTAGTCCGCTGCGATATCGCACCCGGGCGGTATCCCCGATCAGCGCCAGCGTCTCGTAGCGGGCCACCGACGGCTGGAACGATTTGGCGACGGCGGCTTCGCTCAGCGCCTCCATCCCTTCCAAACCCACCCGTCTCTGACAGGTTTCGGAAAGCATCACGAAGGCGTCGAGCGGCTTCCCTTCGACCACCGCGCTCACGTAGGTACGCACCGCGAACTCCACCTGCGACTCCTCGTCGAGGAACGAAAACCGGCTCTCTCCGCAGGCTGCGGTCGCCAGGCTCAGCGCGGCGAGCGCCGCCGCCAAAAGCTTCACTCGGAATCGGCCAGGCGTTCCCGCACCCATTCCGCCTCGTGCACCGCCGCCACCAGATCGGACTTTTCCAAGTGGGTGATCGACCCGGCCTCCTCGGCGGCCGCCACCGCTGCCTCGGGGTCGTCGGTGTGGATGTGGCATTTGTAGATCCCCTCGCCGCCCGCGATCACGATGGCCACACCCAGGCCATCCCACGCCCGACGGAGCCGGTCGATGGCGTCGGCGTCGGCTTCGAGGACGCATACCACCTCCCAGTGGGGAGGCCGGGGCATGTCGGCGATCGGGCCCACCTGCTCGACCGTGGGTGGAGCGGCGGGCGGCGCTACGCCGGTGACCTCGGCACGCAGGGCATACAGCAGCAGCGTATAGCCCTTGCCGCCGGCATCCACCACCCCGGCCTCGGCCAGGGCCGGGAGCATCTCGGGAGTGCGGGCCAGCGCGTTCTCGGCGCCGGTCACGGCTGCGTCCAGGGTGGCACCGAGCGAGGCCGGCTGAGCATTCCGGGCGTGACGGGCGGATTCCCGGGCGACGGTGAGGATCGTGCCCTCGACCGGGTCGCTGATGGCGGCATCGGCCCGATGGCTGGCCTCGGTCAAGGCCTGAGCCAGCTCCGGGCCGCCGACCTCGGCGTCCTCCCGGAGACTGCCGCACAGGCCCCGCAGCGCCTGGGCCAGGATGATCCCCGACGAGCCCCGGGCTCCCATCAGGGAGCCCTTGCCGATCGCCCCGTAGACGTCGGGGTTGGACGAATCCAGCTCGGCCACCACGGCGTCGACGGTCAGGGTCAGGTTGGTGCCGGTGTCGCCGTCGGGCACGGGGTAGACGTTGAGCCGGTTGAGTTCGTCGCGGTGGGCCCGGAGCAAATCGACGAAGACTCTCATGGCGGCGGCTACCGCCCGTGGCGTCAGCGGGGCCGAGGAGGAGGCCACGGTCAGCCCACCGGCTGCAGCGAAGCGAGCTGCAGCTCGTAGCGCTCGCTGTAGGAAACGTCGCCGATGGCGCTGGGCGTGACGCTGTCGCCGGCGGCGATCCTCCTCACCACCAGCGGCGAGCCGGGCAGGAACCAGCTGTCGGTCTTCCCGGAGCCGTTGGTGCGCCCCTCGGTGGAGGTCACCACCCGCACGTGCACGGTGTCGACCTCCTCTCCGCCCACCACCAAGGTCTCGGTTCCGATCAATTCGGCCCGATACGTCTCCACCGAGGCCCCGGTGCCGCACTCGTACGTCCACGCGGTGACGTCGGGGGCGGGCGGTTGGAGCGGACCGGGGCTGTTGCACACCCACTCCCCGAGGTCGGCCACCCCGTACCAGCGGTGGAACGAGTCGACGGCGGCCAAGGCCGGCACTCCGTCGAGGTCGCACACCTCCCACTCCGACCAGCGCTCCTCGAGCACGTCCCAGCGCACCTTGGTGCCGCATCCGCCGGCCTGCAACGTCATGAAGCTCTGGGCCGGGTAGTCGTGACGGGCGCCGCCCAGAGCATCGATCTCCTCGAATCCGCTCGTTTCATAGACGTACACCCCGTATCCGCCGGGCTCCCCCCCGGCGGTACCGGTCGCAATCGTTACCGGGGTGCCGGCCGACCGGGTGGTCGAAGTGAATGCTTCCACGACTTCCTCCGCCTCCAGCGGGGTGGTGGTGTCGCGAAAGGCGGTAAACGCCAGCGCTACGGCCACGAGGCCCAGCAGCGCGACCGCTCCGCCGGCGATCCACCACCAGCGCAAGCGACGTCGGGGCGCGTCGTTGGTCACCCGGCAAAGTCTGGCACGGGGAGTACCGGCGGCGCTAGGGCTCCCGGTCGTGGATGAGCCGGGTGCGCCAGGCCCGGCGCAGGGGGGCCCGCTGCAGCATCGGGCTGCCCGTCAGCCTCCGGGCGATCGAGAGCACCACCCCTCCCACGACGTACACGCCTCCGGTCACCCCGTCGATGACGAAGGCTGAGACCACGTAGACCGGACCGGCCACCAGCCACGATGAGGCGAGTCGGGACACGAACAGGCCCACGCCCAAGATCGGCAGAATGATCAGGGTCCCCACCGGCGCCAGGATCAGCCCGGCCGCCAGGACCACCGACTGGGCCCGGCCGCCGACAAACCGCAGCCAAACCGGCCACCCGTGCCCGACGATGGCGCCCCACCCGGCTGCCACCTGGGCGGCCTCTCCCCATCCGGCAGCGATCCACACCGCCGCCAGCGCCTTGGCCACGTCGAGGAAGAACGTGACCACCGAGAGCGTGAAGCCGACCTCCCGGCTCAGATTGGCCGTGCCCACGTTGCCCGAACCGGCCTGCCGAAGATCCACCCCGGCGGTCTTGCCGGCCAGCCAGGCCCAGGGAATCGAGCCCAGCAGGTAGCCGAGGCCGAAGGCTAGGAGTACCACCATGCGGCTCCCACCACCCCGGGCCCGGTGTGGGCCCCCATGGCCGGTGAAAACGAGCTCATCAGGATCTCGGCATCGGGACGGGCTCGGCGGATCCGAGCCTCGAGCCGCTCCATTCGCTCCGGAGCGGCGGCGTGGAACAGCCCGGCGTGGAGCCGGCCCGCGCCGCTGAGCACACCATCGACGATGCGGTCGTCGGCGGCGGCGCGGTTACGTGCCAAACCGGCCCGCCCCACCTCGCCGTGCCGCAATCGGAACAGCGGCTTCACCCGCAGTGCCTCGCCGGCAATGAAGCCGGCGACGTTGACCCGGCCGGAGCGGCGTAAGTACCGGAGGGTGTCGACGCTCCCGATCAGATCCACTTGCTCGGCGACCCGACCGGCCGCCAACTCGACCTCGGCCAGATCGGCTCCCGTGGCCGCGGTGCGGGCCGCCTCCATGACCACCAGGGAGGCTCCGGAGATGGCGGTCCCGGTGTCGAACACCGCCCCGGGGACCTTGTTGAACTCGTCGAGGGCGGCCCGGGCCGAGTCGTAGATCGCCGACAGCCGGCGGGCCACCGTGGCCACGAAGACCGCCTCATGGGCCTCGTCGGCGGCGGCTTCATACACGCGCAGGAAGTCACCGGGCGACGGAGACGACGTCGTGGCGATCTCCCCCGCTGCCAATCGCCGGTAGAACTCGTCGGCATCCAGGTCGAGCCCGTCGCGGTAGGAGTGGTCTCCGAAATGCAGCCACAAGGGAACGGTGGCGATGTCGAGGTCGGCGACGATCTCGGCAGGCAGCATGGCCGAGCTGTCGGTGACCACCTTCACAGTCACGGTAGGACGTTCCTCCTGTGCCGGCCGAGCCTACCGGCCCGAAGGCCCCCGAGGTGGTTACGTCTCCGAGCTACAGACGGCTCAGCAGCTTGAGAAGACGGCGTCGGGGGCGGACGCCGCCCAGGCGCGGAAACCACTGCAGCTCCCTGCGGGGGGTGATGCGGCTGTCGGTGATAGCTTTGGGCCAGCAGTAGGCCATCAGTCCCTCGGGCCCGGTGTGCGAGCCATACCCGGAATCCCCGATGCCGCCGAACGGCAGTGCAGGTATGGCGTAGTTCACCAGGGCATCGTTCACCGCCACGGTACCGGTGTGCATCCTGGAGGCCAACCGGCGTCCCCGCACCGCATCGCCGGTCCACACCGAGCCGTGGAGACCATACGGCGTGTCGTTGGCAAACCGGAGAGCCTGCTCTTCATCGGCGACCTTGACGATCGGCAGCACCGGGCCGAACGTCTCCTCGTGCATGAGCGCCGATGACTGATCGACGTCGACCAGCACTGTGGGCTGGAAGAACGGTCCCTCCCGGCGGCCGCCGTGGACCAGCCGGGCCCCACCGGCCACGGCGTCGTCGATGTGGCGCTCGATGACCTTGAATTGCTCCGGATCGATGATCGGCCCGATGCCTCGCTTGGGATCGGACGATGCCTCGACGGCGCCGATGGCCTCGTCGATCTCGGAAAGGAACTGGCCGTAGACCTCCTCTACCACGTACACCCGTTCCACGGCGATGCAGTTCTGGCCGGCGTTGAAGCAGGCGCCCCACACCGCACCCCGGGCAGCCCGGGTGAGGTCGGCATCCTCGAGCACGATCATGGCGTCGCTGCCGCCCAGCTCCATGACCAGCGGAATGAGATGCTGGGCCGCCTGGGCGGCCACCTTGCGGGCGGTGGCGCTGGAGCCGGTGAACGAGACGATGTCCACCCCGGAGTCGATCAGGGCCCTTCCGGTGTCGGCGGCGCCGTGGACCACCTCGACGGCTCCGGGCGGGAAACCGGCTTCGGTCACCAGCTCGGCGATCAGCTCGCCCGAGTGCGGGGTCACCTCGGAGGGCTTCAGCACCACCGTGCATCCGGCCGCCAGGGCGGTCACCGTCGGCTGGAACGGGAGCAGGAATGGGTAGTTCCACGGGCCGATCACGGCCGCCACCCCGCGCGGGTGGTACTCCACCCACGCCGACTTGTGATAAGCCGGGAACGAGGAGACCCGGCGCCTTTTCAGCACCCGGGGAGCGGCCTTGGCGACGTAGCGGGCGTGCAGCACCGAGGCCAGCAGTTCGGCGTGCATGGTCTCGCCCCGATCCTTGCCGGTTTCGGCCCGGATGGTGTCGCCGATCCGGTCGACGTTGTCGGCGATGGCCCGGCGCAGGGCCCGGAGGTAGGGGCGGCGCTCCGCCGGCTCCACGGCACTCCACTCACCGAAGGCGCGCCGCGCCCGGTCGACGGCGGCGGCTACTTCGTCGGGGCCGGCCACCGGCACCGCCGGCAGCGGCTCCCCGGTCAAGGGGTTGTGGGGAATGAGCTCGTCCATGGAGGGGAGCCTAGAGATCACCGGCCGGCGCCGTGCACGGCCCGGTCGGCTCCAGCTCCTCGTCCCGTTCATCGTACGGCGCCAGGTCGGGCACGTGCCAGGCGGCGGCACCACCGGAAACGAGCCAACCGGCCGCATCCCAGGTCGACGATTGGGGCAGATCCTCGCCCCGGATCCAGGCGGCGATCATCGCTCTGCTGCCGTCGTTTCCGATCAGACCCCCATGGAAGGCGGGAACGACCGACGTGGGTATGCCGGCCGGTCGGCCGTCCGGATCGACCACGGCATCGGCCAGAGGCACGATGGCAGCCTCTTCCACACCGGGGAGGCGACAGCTCATCGAATGTCGGAGCAGGGGGGCCGCATCCTGGATCGAACGCAGCAACGGGCTGTCGGCCGACACGTCGAAGGGGGCCAACGCGTCGAGCAGCGCCGAAACGGCTCGAAGCTCGTACCCGGCGACCACGCCTCGCCCCTCCTCACCCTGCGGCGGGTAGAAGACCCGGCCCGGATCCACGATGGGGCTGAGCATCAGGAACCGATCCACCGGAGCTTCCGGATCGCCGGCCAGATAGAGCCGCGCCACCAGCGTGCCCTCACTCTCGGCGACGATGGAGACCGGGCGCCCGTGGCGGTCGGCCAGGGCCTCCACCTGGTCGGTCATCGATAGGGCGAGCGCCGCCAAATCGCGATCCGTGGCCGCACCGGAATGGGGCAGCGGCCGGCCCCAGGAATCGAGGCCTCGATAGGAGAACTGCTCGGCGGCAATCCCGGGAAGATCGTCGAGCTCGTCGGCCCCGTCACAACAGGCGCCGGCAAACCCGGTCACCACGAGGACGGGGGTCGACGGCCCTTCCTCGACCGCCACCGGGCCGCCCGCCGGTTCGTAGCCCTGGAATCCGAACCCGACGCCGGAACCCCCGATCACGAGGGCCAGGACTGCCAGGAGGGCAATCGGAGTCACCGGAACGAGGCGACGGGAGCGACGACGGCCCGCCGCAGCCCGGGCCGCTCCGTTCCAGGCCCAGGCGTTGAAGAGGCCCGAGGCGGCGGCCACCCCCAGGGCCGACCACGGGGCGACCTCTCTCATGAACAGGGCGCTGAGGCTGAGCACGAAGAACGAGAACAGGATCCAGCCCACCGAACGCAGCGGGGGCAGCCGGCGCCACCAGTCTTTCTCGATACCGCTGTGATGCAGCAACAGAATCGTCAATGCCGCCGGCGGAACCGAGGCGAAGAACACCCACGAGATCGGCACCACCGCAAATCCAAAGAGCAGCACCGTCCAGGGGGAGAGCAGGACGACCGCAACCAGCGTTGCCACCGTGGCCCTCCGCAGCAGCGAACGGAACGAGGGAGCGGCCGACCGATGGGGCCAGGCCGCCCAGACCTGGACCGCAGTCAGCATCGAGCGGAACGCCACCAGGAGAGCCAAGCCGGCGGCGAAGGCGGCGAACGAATCGTGGAAGACCAACAGCCAGCGAAGGTCGTGGAACACCCCAAGAGGTCCGATGGCGGTGACCTGGGGCGCCAGGGCCAGACCCGAGGAGATTCCCAGCGCCAGCAATACGGCCGTTTCGAGTACCGGCAGCGTCATCGACACCGCCAGCAAGAGTCGACGGTGGCGCAACCGGCCCCGATCCCCCTCAGCCGATTTCAACCACATCACGACGCCGCCCTCTACCCCCAAGCCGGGCACCGCTACATCTTCATCATGAACCGGTAGGCACCGGACTACAAGGGTACAACGCCCCGTTGCCTCCATGCTTGGGACCTGAGGCCGACGCGCTAGACCGACTTCACGCCGCCATCGGAGCCTGGGCCAGCGGGACTCGGAGCTCGAACACGGAGAGTCCGTCGTCCCGCCGATACGACAAACGACCGTCCATCCCGTCTGCCAACGAGTACGCAATGGCCAGACCGAGCCCCACGCTGCCTGCGAGAAGCGGTGCCGATCCCTCATGCACGTAGCGCTCGAACAGCCTCACTTCTAGCTCGGGAGGGACTCCGTCGCCGTCGTCGATCACCTCGAGGAGGTAGGTGCCCTCGCCGGCTTCGCCCTGGATTGAGATTGTCGGACCTCCGTGCTTGCAGGCATTCGACACGAGGTTGCGAAGCACTTGACGGACGCGAAGCCGGTCGGCCCGCACCACCGCCGGCTCGCATTCGACCGAAAACACCCGGCCGGTACGCTCGAAGGGGTCGAGCACCGCTTCCAGCTCCTCGGAGACCGTGACGTCGTCGATCTCGTAGCTCATGTCACCGGCCTCGAGCTTGCCCACCGCCAGCAAGTCGTCGACCATCCGCATCAGCTCGGCCGATTCGCCGACGATCACCGCGGTCATCTCCGCAGCAGTCTGCCGGTCTTCGAAGCCGCTCTCCTCGAGCGTCAGGGCAAAGCCGTGGATCCCGGTGAGAGGGGTGCGCAGCTCGTGGGACAGGTTGGCGATGAACTCGTCTTTCGATCGGCTCATCTCCCGTTCGTGCTGAAGACTCTGCTCCAGCTCGCGACGCCGCTGCCGCACCCGCACCACGCGCCGATAGCCCAGCATGGCCCCCAGCGGCACGACGAAGGCCACCAGGAACCGGGCGGCGTCGGCGACTCGGCCCACTCCGTCGCCGGCCAGGACCACCTGGGCGGTGCGGGTGTTGCGCAAATCCACCAGCCGGGCCACCAGGGCTTCGTATCCTTCTTGGGCCGATTCCCCGGCCAGGCGCTCGGCACGATCGAGATCGCCGGCCCGGACCGCTTCCAGCACCTGGCCGGTGACCTCCCGAAAGTCGGCCTGGGCTTCGATGAGTGCCTCGTCGAGATCATCTCTGGGCAGCTCGCCGAGGAGGATCTCGAAACGGCGATCCAGCTCGACGACCAGCGCCTCCGCGGCGGCCAGGCCTTCGGTGACAACGTTGCCGGCCGCCGCCCCCACGTCGCCTCGCCGCGCCAGCACGACGGCCTGTCCCACCGCATTGCGGGCAGCGGAGGCGGCACTCAGGGTTGCCTCAGCCCGTATGGCGATCCGACCGTGTTCGGCCACCTGTGACGAACCTTCTTTGTTGGCGAACACGACGGCGAGCGAAATCAAGATGGCCACGACGGCCACGACGGATCCGGCCACGAGGCCGCCGGTGCCCTTTTTCTGCGCCATGGGATCTCCAGTGTTTTCGGCCCCACCAGTGGGTCACTTGAGAAAGGGACTAGCCCCCTCGACGTCGACGAAATGACGCCCTCGTCCGATAAAGACCGACCACCCCGGATTCCGATCTCATTGGCATGGAGAGATCGCTGAGGCCGATGAACGCCATGGCTGCAGCAGCCCTTGCGCTGCTGCTGGCCGGGACGGTCGCCGCGCCGGCCGCCGCCGACGGCTCGGTCGTCGACGGACCCATCGAAGCCATCCTCGACGCGGCAGAGGCCACCATGGGAGAGGTCGTCCTCGGGTTCGAAGCCAGGGCACCGAGCGCCTCCAGCCCGGCCGAGCTCGATGCCTGGGAGGCCGAAGCCCACGTCGAGATCGATGAGATCGTTGAATTGGGCAAAGCCGACTTGAAGGCCCTGGCAGACGCCTACCCTGAGGACCAAGCCCAGGTCAGAGATGCCAAAACGCAGCTGAAGGCGATCAGAGACGACCATCATGCTGAGATCTCCGACATTGCCGGCTCGGTGAGCCCTCCGTCTACCACGACCACCACCACCACCACGACCACCACGACNNCCCCGACCCCCGGCAAATCCCCGCCAAAGAAGACGGCTCCCTCCCCCACCACGACCGTGGCTCCGTCGCCGACGACGACCGTGTTCGAGCAGCCGCAAAGGGGGACTAGAGCGGCAAGACTTCCCTCGCCCGGCCTTCTCGAGACCGCCCATCCGGCCCCGACGGTGACCGAACCGGCGGAGCCCTCAGCGGCGATCGACGGAGCCGCCCCAGCCGATCCCGCTCCCGGTTCCTCCTTTGCTCAAACCGTGCTGGCCGCCGCCGACGTCGACGCGGCCCTCGGCCGCTACG
>JABAOD010019008.1_pt1 | contig 12945 bp, 18 predicted proteins | sample 7062151 | NCBI WGS metagenome assembly JABAOD01 (sample SAMN14538626, study PRJNA623070) | marine sediment metagenome | biome: marine biome [ENVO:00000428]; feature: marine pelagic biome [ENVO:01000023]; material: deep marine sediment [ENVO:00002113] | place: India: Gulf of Khambhat ...
GATCATTATAAACTAAGTTTTGTGATTGACCTCTCGGTCAAAGCAAGGCATACTACTGCCGTATTACAGCGCGTCATGCGCATTTTATTTTTGAATTAAATTTATTATATGAGCCAAGAGATTCGTAACATCGCTATCATTGCACACGTAGACCACGGGAAGACAACTCTGACCGATGGTTTAATGGAGTTTACTGGAGCTCGTGAGGGCGACGCTTCGATGGATAACAACGCTTTGGAACAGGAACGAGGAATTACTATCTACGCTAAAAACACTTCAGTTGAATACAAGGGTACAAAAATCAACATCGTGGATACACCTGGTCACGCCGACTTCGGTTCAGAGGTGGAGCGAGTGCTACGTTCGATTGACTCAGTACTTTTGGTGGTGGATGCGCAAGAGGGGCCAATGCCGCAAACGCGCTTTGTGCTTAAGAAGTCACTTGAGCTGGGTCTTAAGCCTATCGTAGTGATCAACAAGATTGATAAACCAGCTGCTGACCCTGACCACTGTGAGGAATTGGTGTTGGAACTATTTTTGGAACTTGGCGCAGATGATGAGCAGTGCGACTTTGAAAAAGTTTACGCAATTGGTCGTGATGGTGTAGCAAAGCGAAACATGGATGATGAGTTGACTGACTTGTCACCAGTACTTGATACTATTCTTGAGTGCGTACCAGCCGCTAAAGGTCAAGAAGAGGGTGAAGCTTTGCGAGCTCAGGTATTTAACTTGGGTTATGATAATTTCCTTGGTCGTCTAGCGGTAGCTCGTATTTATGACGGGAAGATTGCCAAAGGTCAGTCAGTGCTGATTCGGTCTGAGGGCGAAATTAAGAAAGGGAAGGTGGTTAAACTTTCTGGCTATGAAGGAGTGAAGCAAGTGGAGCTAGAAGAAGCTGGAGCCGGAGACATTGTTTTGATTGCCGGTCTTGAAGACATCAATATCGGTGAAACTATTACTGATAGTGAAGAGGCAGAACTGCTGCCGGCTATTTCAGTTGATGAGCCGACTGTGTCGATGCAGTTTTTGGTGAATAGCTCTCCATTTGCTGGACGAGAAGGTAAGTACGTGACTAGTCGGCAGATTGGTGAACGACTAGATAAAGAGCTTGAGATCAACGTTGGTCTTCAGGTTGAGACACAGGGTGATACTTTTATGGTGAACGGTCGTGGTGAGATGCATATTGCCGTTTTGCTAGAAAACATGCGACGAGAGGGTTATGAACTTTCTGTTTCTCAGCCACAGGTAATTGTGAAAGAAATTGANNCAAGGTTCTGTGATTGAGCGTTTGAGTAATCGTGGATTCATCATGCAAAACATGATTCCTCATGAAAACCAAGTTCGAATGTTGTTTGAAGGTCCAACTAGGGGTCTTCTCGGTTTTAAAAACCAGTTCATCATCGATACTAAGGGTGAAGGTATTTTAGCGTCACGTTTCCTCGAGTTCCGTCCGTACGCTGGTGAAATCACTAAACGAAAAGTTGGTTCAATGACTTCTATGGCGACTGGTAAGGCGCTTGGCTTTGCACTTTATGGTCTGCAAGACAGAGGTGAGCTATACATTGGTCCAGGTACAGAAGTGTATGAAGGTATGGTGATAGGTAATACCAGTAAGGGGGAGGAGATGATTGCTAACCCAACCAAAGGTAAGCAGTTAACTAACGTGCGAGCGTCTGGTAGTGATGATGCGATCAACTTGACTCCACACCGACCACTTTCAATTGAGCTAGGTCTGGAGATCATGCAAGCTGATGAATATCTAGAGGTTTGTCCTGAGTCAGTCCGACTGCGTAAGCAGAAACTAAAGGAAAGTGAGCGCAAGCGGCACTTAAAATAAATGAGATGAGAAAAGAAGGGCGGCCGGAGGCCGTCCTTCTTCATGGTTATAATCTCTGGTGGTGATACAATGAAAATTATTGGTCTAACCATAAATATATGGAGGCATTTATTTCTCAAATTGAATGGACACCAACTGTTGTGTCATTTGTAGTGGCTTTTGGTCTGGGGTGGGTATGGTACTCAGACAAATTATTTGGTGTTAAGTGGCGTGAGGGAGTTAGTTTTAACAGTGAAGACACTTCGACCATGATGCCGGCGATGCTTAGTCAGGCAGTCGGAACATTTTTATTGGCAGTAGTAATTGGAGCAACTGCCGCTAATGAAGATTTAATCATGGCAATTCTAGTTGGTTTGACAATTTCTGCTCTGGTTAAAGCAAATGGTTTTTACTCTCAAAAAAACAGATATGCCATCATGGTTGAGTCGGGTTATATTTTAGTTATGGTGATAGCCATGATTTGTGTTCATGTTTTAATCTAGTGTGAAAATGATTAAAAAAATACTCAATACTTTCTTTGTGACGCTAGGGGTGATTTTCTTTGTAATCATTTTGCTCGGAGTTTATTTATACATAGCGGATCCATTTAACTTAAGAGAAATGGTGGATGAAACCATTCCGGATATGGGTATAGCCGATTCAGAAGAGGTGGCTGATGGTGTAGTAGAGGATAAACACCCACTGTTGTCACCAACCCAGGAGAAAACTTTGGAAACTTTTGGTGTTGATCCAGCTGCTGTGCCCAGTAGTATTACTCCAGAGCAAGAAGCGTGTTTTGAAGCTGAGTTAGGTACAGTGAGAGTTAATGAGATAAAAGCTGGTGATTCGCCAACTGCGATAGAGTTTTTAAAGGCTAAGGATTGTATCTAAAGTAAATATGCGTTTTCTCGATAAAGAAGTTGAACAATCACCGACTCTACGAGAATTTAAGTTAATCAGACGTCGGATTATAGAAGTGGCCTTTTTATCGTACGGCTTAAGTGTGTTAAGTATTTATATTGTTTGGGGTAAAGTCTTTTACCCTCATCACGTGAAGTTGGGTATTTTGCTCTATGTCATTTCTTATCTACCACTTGTTTATAAAGCATATCTGGCTCGGAAAACGTTAATTGCATATGATGACTATGACTATGTTTATAATTTTATCTTAAGGCAGCGTTACTATTTTACTTTTGGCACAGGCTTTATCTTAGGGGTATTCATTTCTTTGTTGCTGATTTGGGTCTAAATTGCTGTGTTACCATAAAGTGATAACAATAAGATATTTAGATTATGGCGCTTGTATATGTCACCCGAAAGATTCCCGAAGTGGGTCTTAAGATGTTGCGTGAAGCTGGACATGATGTCACAGTGAGCGAAAAAGATGGTGTTCTCACCAAAGAAGAGCTGCTCTCAGCTCTCAAAGAACAGCCTTACGANNCTTACGAAGCAGTGTTGTCGCTCCTGACTGACAGTATTGATGAAGAAGTATTTAAAACTGTATCGACGGCTAAGATTTTTGCCAACTATGCGGTCGGTTACAACAACATTGATGTTGAAGCTGCTAAAACAGCCGGTGTTACGGTCACTAATACGCCGGGTGTTTTGACTGATACGGTGGCTGAATATGCGGTGTCGCTTATTTTGACAGTGGCTAAACGTATACCTGAAGCCGACCGCTTTACTCGAGCTGGTTCCTATGAAGGCTGGGCACCAGAACTGCTTCTAGGAAGTGATTTAAAAGGAAAAACTTTGGGTATCTTGGGGGCTGGTCGGATCGGTACGGGGGTAGCCGAGCGTATGAGTAAGGGTTTTGGTATGAATGTTATTTACTACGACATCAAGCCAAATGAATTTATTGAGGAGTTTGGTGCTCAGTTTAAAGAAACTCCAGAAGAGGTGCTAAGTGAGGCTGATGTAGTGTCAGTTCATGTGCCGTTACTGGACTCTACTCGTCACTTTATTAATGCAGAGAGACTAGCCGCCATGAAGTCTTCAGCCTATCTAATTAACACTTCTCGTGGTCCAGTAGTAGATGAGGAAGCTCTGGTCGAAGCTCTCAAATCAGGTGTTATTAGAGCGGCTGGTCTAGATGTGTTTGAGGATGAGCCAGCCCTAAAACCAGGTTTGTCAGAGCTAGAAAACGTTGTTTTAACACCACATATTGCGTCTGCTAGTGAAGAAACTAGGAATAAAATGTCGGAAATGGCAGCGCAGAATATTATTGAATTCTTGGCCGGTAATATACCGCCCAATCCAGTAGGATAGCTATGCCGATAGCGTTACTAGGCAAAAAATGATTTTTTTGTGCTAGTATTACGGCTATATCAGCTTTAACGAATTTATCTTTTATGGCAAGAAAAGCAAATCCAGCACTTCTTAAACCACTAGACCTCTCACCAGAATTAGAGGAAGTGGTTGGAAAAGGGCCTATGCCACGTTCAGAAGTGGTGAAACAGCTTTGGGTTTATATTAAGAAGCATGATCTTCAGAATCCAGAGAACAAGCGAAACATAATCGCTGACGATAAGCTTAAGCCACTATTTGGTGGAAAAGGTGAGGTGACTATGTTTGAGATGACAAAGCTTGTCTCTACACACATCGGTTAGATGAATCTTGTTTCAGGTAGATTACGTACTCCGTTTGGATATTGATGTAGTTGTTACGACTCGTTTCCACGGTCTGCAGTCTATTTGCCGGAGCTGTTGTCAGTAAGGACTAGCTCACGGATGACACAGCTAAGTTTCGGTTGAAACTAGGCAGCAAAAAGCCGCTCCCAAAGGAGCGGCTTTTTGCTGCTTATAGACAGTATCAAAGCTTGCTACATTTTCTAAAGGGAGTATGCTCATAAGTATATGAAGTGGTTACTAGGCAGTGTAGTTTTATTAGCCATTGTCCTTGGGGTTGGTTTTGTAGTGAATGATGTGTCAGCACCTGAAGTGACTGATGATGTGTTGCCTGTTGATGGTGGTGGTACTGATCAGTTTAAAGATGAGTTAGAAGAAGAGGTGAGGATAGAGGTGGGTGGGCCAGCCGAAGGTTTTAATCCAGCTAGTTTCTTAAAAATTTTCCCCGGTCTGAATGAAAGCGATTTTGATGGAGTGGAAGCTGAAGGGGGAACTTATGCTTATGAAAATGGTGAGTTAACTCATGACAATGCTTCTTCGTCAGTTGAAACCGAATCGTTTACTTTGACCGATAAAGGTCTGAGGCAGCTTTTGGATAACGTAATTGCTCGTCTAGGCACAGATCCTAAGGCTGTAAAAGTGTCTGAGGTTATCAGTGAGCTGAAGGATCAGAAAATTCACAACGAGTACGTTGAAGTTTACCCAGGTCTGTCTATCTTGTCTGGTGAAACTGAATTGGACTTGTCGGGGCGTAGGTTAACGGGTTCATTAATGGCTGAAATTTCTCAAGTCTCAGGTTTGGTTAACGTCAATTTGGCTGATAATCGTTTCACTGGTCTGCCGGCTGAAATTGGGCAGTTGGCAGAATTGAGAGAATTAAATTTGTCTAACAATGAATTGACGGGCTTGCCTCACGAAATCGGAAATTTACAAAAACTTGAGCTATTGAACTTGCAAGGTAACAACATTTCGGATTATGATCTTCAGGTGTTGCAAGCAGCTCTACCCGAGACAACGCGAATTATTTTTGATAGCAATTAGAAAATTTATATGAAGAAATTTATTACTGGACTGCTGACAATGTTGTTAATTATGCCTTCAGTATCTGAAGCGGGAAGTCGTGATTGGTCAGTAGATCGTGATGAGATTGATGATGAAGTAGTGGAAAAGTTTCCAATACCAGTTTTGTTTGGTGTTGATTATGAAGATATTAATCCAGATTTTCATGACTCTCGAGATAATGGCGATCGTGCTCATGAGGGAGAGGATTTTTTGGCACCACTAGGCACACCAATTGTATCTCCGACTGAAGCCATAGTTATTCGAACTGGAGAAGGAGATAGTGCTGGTAAATATGTCTATCTGGCAGCGCCGGGAGGAGAAACTTTTCGTTTTATGCATCTGGACCATATTGCTACCAACCTAGATCGAGAAGATGTGTTAGAGCCAGGTGATTTTATTGGTACGGTGGGTGATACAGGTAACGCTCCTGAAGGAGTTTACCATCTTCATTTTGAAGTGCGTGACGAAGATAATGAAGCGATAGACCCTTATCCTAGGATAGATGAAGATGGTTTTACTTTGCGTGAAAAAATCAGTTTTATGTCTGGTGTATTCAAGGGAATACGTAATGACGATGATTATGCTGAATTGTTGGTTGAGAATTTTCGCGACGAGATGAGAGAGGCGCTTGACGCTGGATACAATATGCCTGACGAGCTGGAGGATGCCATTGAAGACGCTGGGGTGGTGAGTCAGAAAGATCAGTTTGAAGCCTTGGAGCATGCTTTACGTCGCTTACCTTTATTAATTAATGATGAACTTAAGTTGGGGGATTCTAATTTACAGGTGACCGTACTGCAGATGTACTTACTGTATATGAGTGATGGGCCAGCTCGTGATCGTTTAAGGGCAGCTGGAGTGACTGGTTATTATGGTTCGATCACTGAGGCTGCTGTGGTCGAGTATCAAAAAAACAACTTACTAGTAAGTCATGGTGTATTTGAAACCAAGACTAAACAAAAGATGTTGAGTAACGATGACACTTTGAACCTGTTTTAGCTTGCAAACTATCTACAGTATGGTTTAATGCGGGTACAAAGCAGTTCTCCTATTGAGATTCATCTCAAACAAGAAGTATTTAGGTAGTAGAAGGTTTTGGTAAATTCGTTGCAAATTAATTTGAAATGGATTTAGTTATAAGATAATTTTTCACAATGACTGGAAAAATTGCTCGTGTTACTGACCGAGGTTTTGGTTTCATTACTCCTGATGAAGGCGATAAAGATCTATTCTTTCACGCTAACTCAGTAGTTGATGTAGAATTCAATGACCTTAAAGATGGTGACGCTGTAACCTTCGAGGTTGAAGAAGGACCAAAAGGTCCTGCAGCAGTAGATGTTGCTCGCGCATAATTTGCGTTTATGAAAAGAGCCGGAAAGCGAAGCTTTCCGGCTCTTTTCAATTATAATTAAGGTAATGAATGAATTACAAAAGATTGTGGCCCTGTGTTTTCTAGTGATGGTTGGAGGGGCGCATATTTTTTTATTAATCAACCAGCTAAATCAACTGAGCAAATAGATCCTCCTGCCTTGAAGATTGAGGCTGCTCCGACTGACGTGAGTGGCAGCGAGGTGGTTACGTTTACCTGGCGTGATGTTTTGACAAAGAAAACCGCTGAAGAGTGTTGGACTATTATCGACGGAAAAGTGTATGACATTACCAGCTACATCCCTCATCACCCCGGTGGTCCGGAAGTGGCAGCCTTAGCTTGTGGAATTGATTCAACTGAGATGTATCAAGAAGAAAAAGCACATAATAAACCAAATAGTAAGGCTGATCGTGAATTAGAAAAATTATATATCGGTGAATTTGTAAACTAGCTATTTTACTGGATATTGCTTCTTAAGATCTTTTAGCCCCGTTTTAATTAACTCTTTGAGAACCTTTTCGTTCACATCTGATAGACGTTTGAGATAGAGACAGCTTTTTCCTAGTTTGTGAGGACCTAAATCCTTCAAGATATCGCTATAGTTTTGATAGCCTGGCATGATGTAAATGGTCGGCCCACTTTTACGTAAAGAAAAACCGGTCGCCATCCAGTCACCTTCACGACCGCTAGCATATGTATAGTGATACTCGCCAAAGCCAACAATACTATCGCCCCACATTTTGGCTGGTTTACCGGTAGTTTCTTTAAAAATTTTCAAAAGTGCCTTACCGTCCTTTTGTAATGCTGCATCGTCAATGCTTTTGATGTAGGCAGAAACGCTTCCGTTATTTTTTTGAGTTTTTAGTTCTTTTTTACTCATCTATAAGTATGGGTCTTTTTGAGCATAGACTGAAATAGTGCGTCGTTTCCAGGCCTTACCTTTCAGTTTGTGCTTATGAGAAGAGTAGCTTTTGTGAATGATAAATTTCTCTCCCAAGAATTCCAGGAGCTCCTGCTCACCGTAAACGTACTCCTGTACGCCGATGACAGGGTGGATATACGACCCTTCCTCGTCGCCAGGTTTTTCTTTGATAAGGCGTGTGGTGTGTAGGTCACCGTCTTTTAAGAAAGTTTTCATAAAGAAGTAACCACCCGGTTTAAGAGTGCGAAAAATTTCGTTACGTAGATGTTCACGTTCGTCTTTTTTTAAGAAATGGGAGCTCATCATATCTAGTGCTAGCATTTGCGAGTTGTCTGTTTGCGGTAGGTCACCAGCCATGGAACGAGTCTCAAATTGTAGGTTAGTACCCTCAGCCAAGCGCTTGGCTTCCTTGATCGCGGCTCCAGAAGAGTCACAGCCCCAGCCGTGCAGTCCGTATGAGTTGGCTAGGTAAATTAAGTTGCGTCCGTTACCGCAACCGACGTCAATGGCACTACTGGTCACATTTAAAACGCTGCGCTTAGTCTCACGCTCTAGCCAACGGCAGAATTTTTCTAAGTCGCCACCAGCTTCCTCAGATAAAGCTAAGTGTTCTGGGTTAGTGTATTCCTGGTCCCAGAAGGCCACACCGTGACGGCTCTTCTTTCGGTTTTTTACATGACGTGCCATAAGTACAAGCAAAATAACACAGATGATGCTTTTGGTATACTTCCAGTATAACTAATTACACAATAGTTCCAGCGGCTGCTTGATGGCTGGAGTGTGACGGAAAGATATTTGTCGGACGACGCCAGAATACTGGCTATCATGACGGCCTGCTTAATTTACCAGCCGGTCCATTGACCCTGACGAAACTCCTCGTGAAGCCANNGTTCCAGCCGCTGCTTTGTGGCTTGAGTGCGATGGAAAAATATTTGTCGGACGGCGACAGAACACTGGTTACCATGACGGCTTGCTTAACTTGCCGACTGGTCATATTGACCCGGATGAGACACCGAGAGAAGCTATTGTCCGGGAATGTAAAGAGGAGATTGGGGTTGATATTAATGAGTGTGATTTAGAGCTAGTTCATATCCAGTACAATCGTAATCCGGATGGAAAGTCAGATCGTACTCATTATTACTTTAAGTTAGTTGCGTGTGATCTGGATCCATTTAATGCCGAAGAGGAAAAGTGTAGTGAAGTGTTTTGGCTGCCTATTGGAGAAAAAGTAGAAGAATTCTTTCCTTTCATGCGTGGAGCAGTAGAGGCTATCTTGGCAGGAGAAGTTTATTCGGAATTTTTCGATGAGAGCTAAGGTATAATTACGATAATGAAGTTTCTCTTTCATATAATTATCGGTTTCATTGCTTTGGCAATAGGACTGTTCATCTATTTAAATTACTGGCCGGAAATAAACAGTGAGGTTTTTGGAGTAGAGAATCAGTATAAGATTTACATCGGAGATCAGGTGGTGCGAGTCACAGTAGCAGATACTTTAGATGAACGTATTCAGGGGCTTTCTGGTGTTGCATCACTTAGTGATCTTGAAGGGAAGTTATTTATCTTTGACCAGAATGATTATCACGGTATTTGGATGAAGGACATGCTGTTTCCAATTGATATTGTTTGGATCAATGATGATTTGGAGGTGGTACACATTGAGTCTAATGTACAGCCCGATACTTATCCCGAAATTTTTGCTCCTGACGAGCCAGCTCGTTTTGTGTTTGAGGCCAATGCCTTTTTTGCCGATGTCTTTAAGTTGCGAATAGGGGATAGGGTTAATTTGCCGGCTGAGATATTACCTTCCGACATCAAACATAAACTATTACAATAGTATTGCTATAATTAACTTTATATTGCATAATACGGACCACGTTTGATGGTTACCTTCTAAATTTCTTAGGGGGAGGAAAGTCCGGACACGTTTTCTTAATTTTAAGTCAAAAAAGGTAGCAGGTAATGCCTGTCGATGGGTTGGTGGACCAAATTTTTAAAGTTTAAAAATTTGGTCCACCAACGACATAGAGGTGCGAGCAGAGACGCTTGCAAGCGAAAGCGAGCAAGCGCCCGTGAAATGCAGGTCTTTGATTTGCAAGCGAAAGCGAATTTTACTGGGCGAATCTTTTGGGTAACCAAAAGGGTGAAACGGCTAAATCCTTACCAGCGTGCAAGACCGTATTCTCGTGTATTTCATATGAATACATGAGTCTGAGTCGCAAGAGGTAAGTGGTGACACTTATCCTAGGTAAATGACCATCTTCACTAAGTTTTCTTAGTGAAACAGAATCCGGCTTATAAACGTTTACAAAAGACCCCAGTAGGGGTTTTTTGTATGTTATCCTTAATGGAAAATTAAGAAGTATTTATTGTTATGGAAAAACCAAGTTTTAGTCCAAAAGTAAAAGGTGAGCAGGACCAGATTGAACACGTTCTCTACACCATTGCCCAAAATATAGCGGTTGCTATTTTTGGTTTGTTACCAGTTATCTTTCTACCGGTTAAGTATTTGCCATTTGAATATTCAAAAACGGTAGTAGTGATTATTGGAGTACTGTTAGCATTTATGTTCTTCAGTCTTTCAACTTTACGTTCAGGTAAATTAAGTGTCTCGGCACCAGTGGCTTTGGTTGCTTTTTGGGGGTTAGTGGCGGTGACACTCATCTCAACTTTATTGTCGGGAGACATCAGAGATTCTTTCTTTGGTAACTTCATTGAAGCACAGACTAGTTTATTCATGCTGATGTTGGGCTTGGTGGCCACAGTAATAGTGTTGTTTGGTAGGGCTAAAACCTACATTATGAGGCTGTACATGTTGCTGTCTTTCAGTGCAGTGGTGCTGACGCTTTATCATGTAATGCGAATTCTCTTTGGTCCTGAATTTCTTTCATTCGGACTATTTACCAGCGCAGTTAGTTCACCAGTGGGTGGCTGGAATCAGCTAGGTCTATTCTTTGGTTTGGTAGTCTTACTAGCTTTAATTGCGCTTGAACAGTTACCGCTTACTTCTTGGGGTAAATGGCTGTTTACAAGCGTTGTGGCACTATCAGTTTTGATGTTGATGATGGTTAACTTTGTGGCTGTCTGGGTTGTGATGGCAACTGTCAGCTTGATCATGTTGATGTACAGTCTGACTAAAGACCGTTTCAAAGACATGCAGTTATCTTCACAAGGGGAAGGTGATTCAACTTCAGTGCAGTCAGTGCTTATCTCAATCTTTGTTTTTGTTATTTCTCTCACTTTCATTATCGGTGGTTCAACCGTTGGTACTTTTATCTCAGAAAGAACTAACATCAATTACGTTGAGGTCCGCCCTTCATTTGAGGCTACTCTTGATATTGGTCGTGATGTTCTAAAAGAGAACGCTTTTGTGGGAGTTGGCCCTAATCGATTCTCTGACGCTTGGCGAATGTATAAAGATCAGTCAATTAACCAGACTGTCTTCTGGAATACAAATTTTGTGTCAGGTAGCGGTTTCATCCCTACTATGTTTATCAGTACTGGTATGTTCGGAGTAATTGCTTTCTTAGCTTTCGCTTTCTTCTTTGTGCGAGCTGGTATCAAGATGCTATTCGTTGCCCAGACAGGTGATCGTTTTTGGTACTTTATCGCCAGTTCATCATTTGTAGCTTCTGTGTATTTATGGGGAATGTCATTCATCTATAGCACTGGCACTACCATGCTTATTCTGGCTGCAGTGTTTACCGGTATTACTTGTGTCGCTTACACCTCAATCGTGCCAACTAAAGCCTTCAATTTCTCAGTCTTCAGTAATAAACGAGCTGGGATTCTGTTGGTCGGAATCGTCATGGTGGTCATTGTGGTAGCTGCTTCATCGCTCTACTACACTAGTCGTCACTACAGCTCAATTGCCAGCTTCTACAAAGCTGCTTCTGAAATTGTTCCAGGGTCATCTATTGAGGAATCAGAAAGGGCGATGGCTAATGCTTACACTTTGCATGAAAATGATACTTACGCTCGTCGTATTGCTGAGATGCAGATTGCAAAGATGAATTTACTACTAAGTATTGCTGAACCTACAGCTGAGCAACTGCAACAATTCCAGCAGTCAGCCGCTAGTGGTATTAATGCCGCTGAGTTAGCCATTGATAATGATAGTACCGAGGCTTCTAACCATCGAGTATTAGCTACAATTTACGGTATTTTAACTGCAGCTGGTTATACTGAGTTTAAGGATCAATCGTTGGCTACGATTGAAACAGCCCGTCACTTTGATCCAAACAATCCAGAGTATTACTTCATGGAAGCACAAATTTACTCACGAACTGGTGAGGTGGAGTTGGCTCGAGAAAAGGTTCTGAAAGCGGTTGAACTTAAAGTTAATTACACTGATGCTTTGAACTTGCTAACTCAGCTAGATATCGCTGCTGGTAATGTAGAAGAAGCGATTGCGGCTACTTTAGCAATTACTCAACTAGAGCGAAATAACCCAGCCCGTTTCTACCAACTTGGTGTTCTGTATGTATCTAACGCTGATTACGAAGCAGCGGCTGCATCTTTCGAACGAGCGGTTTCACTTGATCAGAACTATGCTAACGCTCGTTACTTCTTAGCTCTGAGTTACATTGAGCTAGATCGAATTGATGAAGCGGTTACAAATCTAGAAATTGTACGTGATCTAAATCCAGAAAATGGGGGAGTACAAGCACTGATTGATCAATTGCTAGCCGGTAATCTACCAGCTAGTCCAGTCGAAGAGGATGATGTGGTTTCAGAAGAGAGGCTTGATGTGGAAGAAGACGGTTCAGTAGTTACTACCGAAGATCTTGATTCTTCATTAGTCGCTCCAGTCAACGTGGTGCCTGAATAAACACTTAATCCTTTATGGTAAAAAGAGTCATAAAGTTAGTTTACAGCGAAGTACGCGGCCTGCATCAGGCCGCGTACGTTCTTGGTCTGTTTGCTTTTGGCTCACAGCTGCTGGCTTTGGTGCGTGATCGCATGTTGGCACATCAATTTGGTGCTGGCTCAGAGCTGGATCTTTATTATGCTGCTTTTCGAGTGCCAGATTTGTTGTATGTTTTGTTTGCCTCAACTCTGTCTGTTTATGTCTTGATTCCGTTTATTACAGTCAGGCAGCATAATGAAGACGGGGAAGGCGCACGATATCTCCTGAGTCAGGTTTTTA
>JABAOD010001801.1_pt6 | contig 12925 bp, 14 predicted proteins | sample 7062151 | NCBI WGS metagenome assembly JABAOD01 (sample SAMN14538626, study PRJNA623070) | marine sediment metagenome | biome: marine biome [ENVO:00000428]; feature: marine pelagic biome [ENVO:01000023]; material: deep marine sediment [ENVO:00002113] | place: India: Gulf of Khambhat ...
CCCAGCAGGATGTCGATGCCGCTGTCGGCATCGGCGGTGGAGATGGCCGCCGACACGTCGCCGTCTCGGATGAGACGGATGCGCGCCCCGGCCTTGCGCACCTCGTCGACGTAGCCCTCGTTACGGGGACGGTTGAGCATGATGACGGTGAGGTCGTTGATGTCCTTGTCGCGCGACTTGGCCACGCGCAGCAAGTTCCGGCTCACGGGAGCGTCCAGGTCGATAGCGCCCGCCGCCTCGGGGCCCACCGCGATCTTGTCCATGTAGACGATGCTCCCTGGGGCGTACATGGTGCCCGCCTCGGCGAGTGCAATCACCGCCAGCGCCCCCGGCAGCCCCTCAGAGGTGAGCCGGGTGCCGTCGACGGGGTCTACGGCGACGTCCACTTTGGGCCCGGTCCCGTTGCCGATCCGCTCGCCGTTGTACAGCATCGGGGCCTCGTCCTTCTCCCCCTCGCCGATCACGATGCGGCCATCGATGTCGATGGTGGACAGGATGGTGCGCATGCCGTCGACTGCCGCCTGATCGACCGCCGTGGGGTCGCCGCGGCCCTGCCAGCGGGCGGCGGCCATGGCGGCCGTCTCGGTGACTCGCACCAGATCGAGTCCCAGGTTGCGCTCCGGTACCTCAGTCATTGCCGTCCACCCGAACGATGATGGCGTCGCCTTGTCCGCCGCCGCCGCACAGGGCAGCGGCGCCGATCCCACCGCCGCGGCGCCGCAGCGCGTTGATCAGTGTGACGATGATACGGGCGCCGGTGGCGCCGATGGGATGGCCCAGTGCCACCGCCCCTCCGTGCACGTTCACCTTGTCGGCGGGGAGGTCGAGCATGCGAGCCGACCACAGGGCGACCGAGGCGAAGGCCTCGTTGATCTCTACCAGATCGAGGTCGGCGGGTCCCATCTCGGCCTTCTTGAGGGCCACCCGCAGCGCTTCGGCGGGCCGCTCGTGGAGGGTGGCGTCGACACCTCCGATCTCGCCGTAGGCGACGATCTCGGCGAGGATGGGTGCCCCCACCGCTTCGGCGGCATCACGGTCGGCCACCAGCAGGGCGGCGGCTCCATCGGAGATCTGGGAGGCGTTGCCGGCAGTGAGAGTGCCGCCCTCGGTGAAGGCGGGCCGCAGTTCCCCCAGCGTGTCGGCGGTCACGCCCTCGCGGATTCCCTCATCGTGTCCCACCACCAGCGCGTCCCCCTTGCGCTGCGGAACCTCCACCGGGACGATCTCGTCGGCGAAGGCTCCCGAGGTGGTGGCTTCACGGGCGCGGGCGTGGGACATCGCCGCCCACTCGTCCTGCTCGCGCCTACCTATCCCCAGCTGCCGGTTCTTGACGTCGGAGGACTCGCCCATGGTGCAGTGATCGAAGGCGCAGTACAGACCGTCGTGGAGCATGGCGTCGACCAACTCGACGTCACCGAGGCGAGCGCCCCACCGCACTTCTCGCACGATGTGGGGAGCGTTGCTCATGGACTCCATCCCGCCGGCGATCACCAGCTTGGACTCGCCGAGGCGAATCGCCCGGTCGGCGAGTGCCACCGCCGCCATCCCCGACAGGCACACCTTGTTGACGGTGACCGAAGGCACCGTCATGGGGACGCCGGCGCGTACTGCCGCCTGACGGGGCGTGATCTGCCCCTCGCCGGCCTGGATGACGTGTCCAAGGATGATCTCGTCGACGGCGCCGGGCGCGATCCCCGATCGCTCCAGCGCGCCCTGGATGGCGATACCGCCCAGGTCGGCAGCCCGCAACGGCTGCAGGCTTCCCCCGTACTTGCCGATCGGCGTCCGCGCCATGCCGGTGATGACGGCACCCATGTATCCACCTCCTGACGGCAATCGTACCCTCGGGTGGCGCCCGGGAGCCGGGGCTGACGCCGGCCGGTATGCTCGCGGCGTGAAGCTGGTCAATCTCGATCACGTGGCGATCGCCGTGGCCGACCTGGACGCCGCCCTCGACGAGTGCCGCCGCCAGTACGGGGTGGAGCCGCTCTATCGGGAAACGGTAGAGGAACAGGGGGTGGAAGAAGCCATGCTGCCGGTGGGAGGTTCCTTCGTCCAGCTACTGGGTCCGCTGGGGCCGGACACGCCGGTGGGCCGGTTCCTGGAGCGAAAGGGTGAGGGCCTTCATCACGTCGCCTTCGCGGTTGCCTCTATCGACCAGGCGCTGCAGCATCTCGACGCCGAGGGGGTGGAACTCATCGACCGATCTCCCCGGCCGGGCGGCCGCGAGGCCAAGATCGCCTTTGTCCATCCGCGGGCGCTGGCGGGCACGCTCATCGAGCTGGTGGAGCTGGGCGATGGATGAGCAGATCATCATCAGGGGTGGCGCCGGACCGTACGAGGCCGCCGCCATCGCCGCCGTCATCGAGCAGCTGCTGGCAGAAGAAGCGGCGCAGCGCTCGCTGCCACCGCAGCGCCCTCGTCCCGAAGCCTGGGTGCTGTCGGGGAGGCCGCGCACCGTCCTCGGCCCGCGCAGCACCTTCCTCGGCCTCAGTCCCTCCGGCGACGCCGACGAGGACCACGCCTTCGAGCCGTAGGGGCTACTGCTTCCACCGGGCCGTGACCCGCCGCAACTCCGGCGAGCCCAGCGCGGCGTTGACGCCGCCATAGGCGGCCAGCACGATCCCCCCTCCGATCAGCAGCGCCAGCAGCGAGCGAAGGAAGCCGAGCTCCCCGGTTCCGGTGATCAAGCGGGCTACCGGCCACGCCACCGCGGCCGCCACCGCGGCCGCCACGGCGCTGCGTACCAGCGCGGTGAGCACCGGCCGCAGCTGCCTCAGGCCGGTGCGGGTGTACCACACCGCGGCCAGCACCACCGTATACGCGGTCATCGCCAGGGAACTGGCCAGAGCCAGCCCGGGAGCACCCATGGCGTCGAGCAGCGCCAGGAAGAGCGGGATCGCCGCCACCGTGGCCAGGGTGCCGATGACGACCGGCGTCCACATGTGGCGCTGGGCGTAGAAACCGCGGGCGTAGACCTGCTGGGCTCCCCAGGCGGGGATGCTCACGGCGAACAGCACCAGCGAGGTGGCGGTGAGCACCGTGCCGTCCCAGTCGAAGTTGCCCCGTTGTAGTGCCACCCGCACCGCCGGCTGGGAGAGAGCCACGATGGCCGCGGTAGCTCCGGCGGCGGCGAACAGGACGTAGCGAAGCGCGTCGCTCACTGCCTCACCCAGTTGTCGGTGGCGGCCCTCGGCGAAGAGGCGGGCCAGGAAGGGATAGGCGGCGACGCCGGCCGCCTGGGCGATGACGCCCACCGGGAGCATGTTGAGGCGACGGGCGTAGTTGAGGGAGGCGATGGCCCCCTCCCCGGCCAGTTGACCGAAGACGCGGGCGAGTTGCTCATCGAGCACCACGATCGATTGGCCCAACATGAGCGGAAGGGCCAGCATTACGTACTCCCTGATTGCCGGGTGAAGCAGTGGAACGCGGGGCATCCAGCGCAACCCGGAACGCTTGGCCCCGTACCACTGCAGCCCAAAACTGCCCAACCCTGCTCCCGCCAGCACCCCCCACGCGAAGCCGGCGGGTGACGGGTCGCCCGTCGCCCACGCAACCACGCCGCCGGCGATGATGCCCAGGTTGTAGACCACCGGGGCCAACGCAGGGATGAAGAAGCGCTCCTTGGTGTACTGCACCGCCATCAGCAACGAGCCGGCGAGAAAGAACACCTGGGCGGGGAGCACGATCCGGGTGAGGTTGGTGACCTGGCGCAGATCGTCGGGCCCGAAGCGGGCGAAGTCGGGCGCCAGCGGGAAGGCGTCCGGGAAGCGAACGTACACCAGTCGCACCAGCGGCTCAGCGAACGCCATGCCCAGCAGCGTCAGCACCACGATCCCACCCACCACGATCCGCGCTACGGCTGTGAACGCGCGCCAGCCTTCGTCCTCGTCGCCGGCGGCGAGATGGCGGGAGAGGATGGGGATGAAGGTGACGGTCAGATAGCCACCGGCCATGAGGTAGAACATCAGATCCGGGATGAAGAAAGCTGCGAAGTAGACGTCACCCGAGACCGTGTTGCCCAAGATGTTGGCCAGCACCACGTCCCGGAGGAAGCCGAGCAGCCGGGAGAGCAGGATTCCCCCCGACACCACCAGCGCCGCCCTTCCCATGCGCCGCGCCACGGGAGCCCTGTCCGGCGACGGGACTGAGTTCACCGTCGCCCGACCAGGTTGCGGCGCGCCTGCCGCAGCTCGTCGAGCACGGCATAGGGAACGGCCAGATCGCCGCGCCCGGTTCCCAGGTCGGTCCCTTCCTTGTAGGCGCCGTGATAGTCGGACCCACCGGAGGGAACCAGCCCGAAGCGGCGCGCCGTGGCCGTCAGCTCGTCCCGTTGTGGCTGGTCATACTCACCGTACGAGGACTCGATTCCCATCAGTCCGGCGGCAGCGAGACGCTCGAAGGCGGCGGCGAACTCTGCAGCCGAGGTGAGGCCCAAGGTGTGCGGATGGGCCAGTACCGGAACCGCTTCCGAGGCGCGCGCCAGGCTGATCGCCTCCTCCGGGGTGAGGCGCTCCCGTTCCACGTAGGCGGGTCTCCCCTTGGCGAGCAGCTCGTCGAAGGCGGCAGGGATGCTCTCCACTGCCCCCTTTCGCACCAGAACCGCGGCGAAGTGCGGCCGGCCCACGCTGCCCTCGCCTGCCTCCTCACGCACCTCGGCTAGCGAGATATCGATCCCCAGGCCGTGCAGCCGTTCCACGATGCGCTCATTGCGGGCGTCACGGGCCGCCTGCAGGTGGTGGAGCCGATCTTGCAGCGGGCCCGGGACCGGCTCCAGGAACAGCACGACAAGGTGCATCGATCCTGGCTCCCAGTCGCAGGAGATCTCGGCGCCCGGTACGAACTCGATGCCCGCGTCGGCGGCGGCACGCTTGGCAGCCGGGATTCCCGCCAGCGTGTCGTGGTCGGTGAGCGCTATCGCCTCCAGACCGAGTGCCGCCGCCGCCGCGACCAGCGCCTCTGGACTGTCGGAGCCATCCGAGGCGGTGCTATGGGTGTGCAGGTCGACGGCCATCGGGACGCAGCGTAAACCAGCGGCCTCCGGGGAGCGCGCCCCTGTCAGGAAGCGACGTCGATGTCCACCCGCTCTATGTAGACGCTCTCCAAGGGAGCGCTCTGCTCGGCGCCACGTAGCGCTACGGGGACGGCGGCGATGCGGGCCAGGGTGTCGTCAGAATCGACGGCGCGCCCCAGCACCGAGAATTGGGGCTGGAGGCCGGAGGCGTCATCCCCGGTGACGATGAAGAACTGGCTGCCGGTGGTGCCGGGGCCGGCGTTGGCCATCGCCGCCACCCCCCGCTCATAGACGAAGCCCGCCGCGGGGAACTCGTCCGGTACCACATACCCGGGATCGCCGGTGCCGGTGGCGGTGGGGTCGCCGCCCTGGATCATGAAGCTGCCGATGATGCGGTGCAACACCGTGCCGTCGAAGTAGCCCTGGCGGGCCAGGAAGACGAAGGAATTGACCGTCTCGGGGACTGCGGCCGGGTCCAAGTCGAGGACGATGTCGCCGCACGAGGTGACCAGAGTGGCGGTGACCGCAGCGTCCGGCGGGATCTGCTGGTCCTCGGGCTCGGGGAAGCTCAGGGGTTCCACCGGTGGGGGCGCTTCCGCGCCGCAGGCGGTGGGCTGGGCCCGGTACCCGGCGTAGTCGACGGGTGGGGCCGCTGCCACAGTCGTGGTGGTCGCGGCGGCGGTGGTGGTGGTCTCGCCGGAGGTATCGAGGCGTCCGGTGGCCCAAGCGATGGCAGTCGCCGCCACCATGATCGCCGCCAGGGCCAGCAGCCAGAAGCCGCGGCGCTTCCAGATCCGCAGGCGGGCGCGCCGCGTCTCCTCGGCGCGTCGCCGGGCGCGATTCTCCCGCTGTCGCTGCCTCTTCTCGGTGGGCACGACGTGCCGACTATAGGCATGTGAACGGGAGGTACAAGCCCCCTCGGTACACTGCCCCGGACGAGAGGTGCCCATGGGATTGATCGTGCAGAAATACGGGGGCACGTCGCTAGCCGACCCGGAGCGGATCACCCGGGTGGCGCAGCGGGTTTGCGACGCGCGCCGCAGCGGCCACGATGTGATCGTGGTGGTGTCGGCGATGGGCTCCTCCACCGACGACCTCATCGAACTGGCGCGAAGGGTGAGCCCGGTACCCCCGGCTCGAGAGATGGACATGCTGCTCACCGCCGGGGAGCGCATCTCGATGGCCCTGCTCGCCATGGCCATTCAGGCCGAGGGAGTAGAGGCGGTCAGCTACACCGGGTCCCAAGCGGGCATCCTCACCGATGCCGCCCACGGGTCGGCCCAGATCCGCGAGATCAAGGGCACCCGCATCCAGGAGAGCCTCGATGCCGGACGGGTGGTCATCGTGGCCGGCTTCCAAGGCGTGGACCCTCAGTCGAAGGAAGTGACCACTCTGGGGAGAGGGGGCTCGGACGCCACCGCCGTGGCGCTGGCGGCGGCGCACGCTGCCGACGCCTGCGAGATCTACACCGATGTGGATGGCGTCTACACCGCCGACCCCCGGCTGGTGCCCCATGCTCGCAAGCTCGACGAGATCTCCTTCGAGGAGATGCTGGAGCTGTCGGCGTCGGGGGCCAGGGTGCTGATGGTCCGCTCGGTGGAGTTCGGCAGGCGTTTCAACATCCCGATTCACGTGCGCTCGTCGTTCCACAACGGCGAGGGAACTTGGGTGAAGGAGAGCACAATGGAGCAGGCGATCATCAGCGGCGTAGCGCACGACACGTCGGAGGCGAAGCTCACGGTGCACGGCGTGCCGGACCGGCCGGGGGTGGCGGCCGCGCTGTTCGAGCCACTCGCCGAGCGACAAGTGAACGTCGACATGATCGTGCAGAACGTCTCTACCCAGGGTTTGACCGACATCAGCTTCACCGCCCCCAAGGCGGAAGCCGAGACTGCCGCCGAGGTAGCGAAACAGGTGGCGGCGGACGTAGGAGCCGCCGGAGTGGACGTCGATCCCGAGATCGGCAAGGTGTCCCTGGTAGGAGCGGCGATGAAGTCCCATCCCGGCATCGCTGCCCGCATGTTCCGCGCTCTCTCCAACGCCGACATCAACATCGAGATGATCTCCACCTCCACCATCCGGATCTCGTGTGTAGTGCGAGCCAGCCGGGTCGAGGATGCAGTGCGGATCCTGCACGACGAGTTCATCGCCAGCAAGGAGGCCCGGTGAGCAGCAAGCGAGTCGCGGTGGTCGGCGCCACCGGCGCCGTGGGCCGCACCATGCTCTCGATCCTGGAAGAGCAAGACTTCCCCGTAGCCGATCTGCGGCTGCTCGCTTCCGCCCGCTCGGCGGGCTCCGCCGTGGGCACCAGGTGGGGCGAGGTCACCGTCGAGGAGCTCAACGGGGCCGATCCGTCCGGAGTGGACATTGCGCTGTTCTCGGCAGGAGGCGCCCGGTCGAAGGAGTTCGCTCCGCGTTTCGCGGCAGCGGGCGCCGTAGTGGTGGATAACTCCTCCGCCTACCGCATGGACCCGGACGTGCCGCTGGTGGTGGTCGGGGTGAACGACGGCGCCGCCGCTGCGCACCAAGGAATCATCGCCAACCCCAACTGCACCACCATGGACCTGATGATGGCGGCGGCTCCCCTGCACCGCGCCGCCGGGCTGACCCGCATGGTGGCCGCTTCCTACCAGTCGGTGTCGGGCACCGGCCAGCGGGCCATGGACGAGCTCGTCCGGCAGGTGGCGCTGCTGGGGGAAGATCGGGAGGCGTTGGTGCACGGCGGCTGGGCGGATCCGGGCGGCGAGGTGTACCCACGCCCCATCGGCTTCAACGTGATCCCTTTTGCCGGCGCACTGGCAGGCGAGGGCTACACAGATGAGGAGTGGAAGCTGGTCAACGAGAGCCGCAAGATCCTCGACGCCCCCGAGCTGGCGGTGGAGCCCACCTGTGTGCGGGTGCCGGTCATGGTGGGTCACGGCATCGCCGCCACCCTGTTCTTCGGGCGAGCCGTGACGGTGGAGGAGGCGGAGGCGGCCCTGGCCGAGGCGCCCGGCGCCGAGCTGTGGAAAGACCGCATCCCCACGCCGCTGGACTGCGCCGGGCGCGACGAGGTGCTGGTGGGACGGGTGCGGGCCACGGTGGGGACACCCGGAGGGATCGCCCTGTGGGTGGTGGGCGACAACCTGCGCAAAGGCGCGGCGCTCAACGCGGTGCAGATCGCCTGGCTGCTGGCGTAGGCGGCCCAACCGGGACTTCTCCGATCTTGCACCTTCCCGCCCGGGCCACGCTGCGCTCAGGTTCGAGCACTAGCTGACATACGGCAGCCGCATCAGCCAGGTCGAGCACGGACCGACGATCTCCCAGAGCAGCTCACCCCAGGGATCGGGCTCGGGCGGGGCAGTGGTGGTCGGGTCGAGCGGCGGCGAAGAGGGGAGGTGAGTGGTGGCAGGCACGGTGGGGGCCACGGTGGTGGCCGGGGACGTCGGTGGAGGTATCGCCTCGGTGGTGCTCGGTGACGATGGCGGCAACTCGGTGGTGACCGTGGTCGAAGCTGCGGACTCGTTGCAGAAGATCACCGACACGTACAGCGTCCCGTCTGGGGATCGGTCCTGGCCGGTTCCCATGGCAGTCCACTGTGGTGCGGTGATGATCGACCAGTGCCGGGAGCTGTCACGGAAGGCGTCGAAGATGGCCGCCACGTCGGGCCCCGCCCCCACCACCTCGCCGGCCTCGTCGCACACCCCCATCAGCGAGCTGAGGTCGATGTGGCCCGGCCGTCCCGCACTCGCTTGCGCCGCCGCGGAGCGGCCCGCCAGGCTCTCGGCCTCAGCCAGGAGGGGGAGACTTCCGCCGCGGGCGGCGGCCACCGCGGCGTCCAACTCGTCGGCCCACACCAGGCCCGCCATCCCCGGTAGCAGCACGACGACGAGGCTGGTCGCCAGCAAGATCCGCCTCAGCACCGCCGGGAGGGTAGGCGGGGCCGATGATCGAGACCAGCTCACTCACAGTGGCAGGGGATCGCTCCGCAAGCGGGGCACCCTTCCCGGTAGCGATGCATCGCCTCGGTCAGGTCGACACCCGCTTGGTTGGCGAGGGAGGCGGTCCAGGCGAGCACGTCGGCGAACTCGTGTGCCTGGGTCTCCCGGTTCCCCTTGCGTAACGACTGCGCCAGCTCTCCGACCTCTTCGGTGAGCCAAGCCACACCTGCCGTCATGCCGCGCTCCCGATCGCGCCGGCCGTACGTCCGCTCCATGAGATCCTGGAGCTGCTGCAGTTCCATGGCGCCGTTATAGCGCGCGCACGGCCCATCGGCTCCACCGCCACCCCGGCACCGCTGTGGTCCTGGAGTAGGCCGGGTCCATCGACCTCGACCCACCAACCAGAGGACCGCCCCGGAGGGCGGTCCTGACTCGTGGTCGGGACGGCCGGATTTGAACCGGCGACCTCAGCGTCCCGAACGCTGCGCGCTACCAAACTGCGCCACGTCCCGATCTGGCGCCATGCTACCCGCTTCCCGGTTACCCGGGTCCCGCCCGAGCCACTGCGTCGGCCGGTACCTCGACCCGCAGCTCGTCGATGCGGCGCCGGTCCATGCGCAGCACCGTCATGGTCATGCCGGCCACTTCCACCACCGCTCCCTCATCGGGGATCATCCCGGAGACGAACAGGAAGAGCCCGGCTGCGGTGGCATAGGGACCGGCGGGCAGATCCAGCTGGGTGGCGTCGGCGAGCTCCTCGACCGGCAAGCGCCCATCGGCGATCCAAGTGGTGTCGGAGAGCCGAACGATCTCCGGAGTTCCCGGGTCGTACTCGTCCTGCAGCTCCCCGACCAGCTCCGAAACCAAGTCTTTGACCGTGACGATGCCGTCGACCCCCCCGTGCTCGTCGAGGACCACCGCAAACCCCACTCTCTGGAGGCGCATCTGCTGGAGCACCGTGAGCACGGGGGAGCTCTCCGGCACGTAGCGGGGCTCGCGCAGCAGCCGGTGGATATGGCGGGCGTCCAGCTCGCCCCGGGAGCGCAGCAGGTCCTTGACGTGCAGAATGCCCTCGAGGTGGTCCAGGTCCCCGTCGACTCCGATGACGGGAAAGCGGGAGTGGCCGGTGGCGGCAACTGCGTAGCGCACCTCGTCGCCGGTGACGGGAGCCTGCAGCGTCACGATGGCCACCCGCGGGGTCATCACCTCTCGCACCGGGCGGTCGGCGAGCGCGAACAGCGCGTCGATGATCTCCCGCTCCTCCTGCTCGATCTCCCCGGCCTGCTCTCCGAGGCGGACCATGGTGCGGATGTCCTCTTCGGTGACCGCCAGGTGGCCGGCGGTACGGACCCCGAACACGCGGAGCAGGGCCCCGCTAATGGCGACGAAGACCCGGGCGATGGGCTGGAGCGCGGCGGCCAGCAGCCAGATGGCGGGAGCTACCTTCAGGGCGAACTCGGACGGGTAGCGGGCGGCAAGGGTCTTGGGGGTGATCTCCCCCGCGACCAGAATGATGGCGGTGAAGCTGAGCGCAGACAACCAGGTACCCCACGGCTCCCCTACCAACTCGATGGCCAGCGTGGTCGCCGCCGACGCCCCGAGGATGTTGACGAAGTTGTTGGCTACCAGCAGCGTCCCGATGGTGCGGTCGGGATCGTCGGTGAGTGCGGCCAGACGAGCCCCGCGGCGGTCGCGGTCGGCGAACTGATGGACCCGCTCGCGGGGCACCGCCACCACGGCGGTCTCCGAGCCTGACAGGAAGCCGGAGGCACCGATGCACAGGCCGAGGATCACGAGTAAGGCGATCTGCATCCCGGTCATCGATCAGGACTCCCCGGTGTGTCGCTGTGGTGAGACAAGGGGTGCTAGGTCCTGTCGGCCGGCCGAGCGAGGGCGGCCCCCAGCGCGTCCCGCAGCTGTTGCGCGTAGAAAGGCTTGGTGAGCCAGGCATCGGCTCCGGCCCGCTTGGCGAGGAACGTGTCTGCGCTGCGGTCGAGCAGCAGTATCAAAGGGACCAACGGGAAGTCCCCGGTGAACGCGGCATCCCTGAGGGTCCGGGCGATGGCCATACCGCCCATGGTGCCCACCTGCATGTCGATCACGACCGCGTCGGGAGAGAGCTCCCGGTAGGCGTCGAGGACGCGGTGTGGATCGGAGGTGCTCTCGATGGTCGTTCCCGGGTCGGTCAGGGCCGCCGCGACCTGGTTGCGCACCCACGGGGCGTCCGCTACCAGCAAGACCGTTGCCATGCGGGGGACTGTAGTCGCGCGGTCTCGGAGCGAGGGCGGCGGGACCCGTCGCCGGCCTCCCTAACATGGCTCCATGACCATCCCGCGACGCCTGGCGGCGTGCCTGCTGCTGTCGCTGGCGGCGGTCTCGATTTCCCCGGCTGGCGCCCAGGACGCCGAGGGCGTGGTGGAAGTGATCGAAGTGGCCGGCCCGCTCGACGCCCGGCTGGTCCGGTTTCTGGAGCAGACCATTCTGGGGGCGGCGAACCGCGGGGCGGAGGCAGTGGTGGTCCAGCTCGATTCCCCGGCCGCTCTCACCGACGACGTACTGCCGCTGGTGGAGCTGGTCGCTGATCCCCCGCTGCCGGTGGCGGTGTGGGTGGGTCCCGCTCCGGCCGTGGCCTACGGCGGCGCCGCCGAGCTGCTGTTGGCGGCCTCGCTGAAGTTGGCAGCTCCGGATGCCCGCGTCGGCTACCTGATCCCCACCGTGGCCGGAGAGCGCCGGCGCGCGCTGGTGCAGGAGGTGCCCGATGCGGCGCTGCTGGAAGGAGCCTTGGTGCTCTCCGAAGCTCGCCCCGGCGTCGTCGACGACCTCGTGGCCGCAGTGGGCCAAGTGGTGGTGTGGCTGGACGGGCTGGAGGTAACGGTGGCGGGCGAGACCCGTCGGCTGCACACCGCCCGGGAGGTGGTGGGGGAAGGGGGGGCGGTGGGCTTGGTGCCCACTGTCGAGGTCCGTTTCCACAAACCCGACCTGACGACGCGGTTGCTCCGCCTCTCCATCCGGCCGGAAGCGACGTTCTTCTTCCTGGCGCTGGGCCTGACCATCGCAGCGTTGGAGTTCTACGCCCTCGGACCCGGTCTCGCCGCCGCGGTGGCGCTGCTGTCGCTGCTGCTGGGAGGCTACGGGCTGGCAGTGTTGCCGGTGCGCTGGTGGGCGGCCGCGCTCGTGGTGGTGGGGTGGCTCCTCCTGGGCGTGGGTTTCCAGCGCGGCGGGTCCCGGATGCTGGGACCGGTCGGCACCGCGGCCCTGGTGGTGGCGGGCTTGTTCCTCACCGATGCTGCCCCCCAGTTGGTGCCCGCGTGGTGGGCCGTGCTGCTGACGGTCTTGATGGTGGCCTTCTTCTACACCCTGGCTATGCCGGCACTGGCCCGTTCCCGCCTCTCGACGGGGACCATTGGCCGCAGTCACCTGCTGGGACGGCGCGGTCATGCCGTCACCGAATGCAGCCCGGAGGGGGTGATCGAAGTGGATGGAGCGCGCTGGAGAGCGATGGCACGCCGCCAAGCGGGCATCAAGTCCGGGCGCGAGGTGGAGGTGACCGGTGTTGCCGGCCTCTACCTCGAAGTGGAGCCGCGCCCGCCTCCCGACGAGAGCGCGAAAAAATAGCAGCAGCCGACCAGATTCTTCCTGGCCCCCCGGAATCCCTGCTGGTAGTTTCGTTTTCCGACTCGGGAGGGCGTGCAGAGGAGGTCGGTCGTGGCGAAGTCCCCCAACGAATGGCAACTGCGCGCGTTGTGTCGGGGTAATCACTCCCACCTCTTCTTCCCTCCGAGTACCTTCGAGCGCAAGGAAGACCGGGAACGTCGCGAGATGCGGGCCAAGGCGATCTGTCGGGTGTGTCCGGTGCAGGGGGAGTGCCTCAAGTACGCCATGGGCATCCGGGAGCCGTACGGCATTTGGGGGGGTCTCACCGAGAACGAACGGCGCGACGTCCTGGCACGTCCGGTAACCGCCTAGTGGCCTGTCGCCCAAATAGCTGTGC
>JABAOD010013810.1_pt1 | contig 12921 bp, 14 predicted proteins | sample 7062151 | NCBI WGS metagenome assembly JABAOD01 (sample SAMN14538626, study PRJNA623070) | marine sediment metagenome | biome: marine biome [ENVO:00000428]; feature: marine pelagic biome [ENVO:01000023]; material: deep marine sediment [ENVO:00002113] | place: India: Gulf of Khambhat ...
GCGACAATACTGAGTGCGAGGTTCATAAGGTCGGAGGCTTCTTTCTGGCGGCTGTGATGGTGGCCGGCCTGTGGTTAGAATACACGAATGACCAAAATATGGACGGCCATCCGGTTTGCTGTGCTTTTAAGCTTGTCCGTTCTTTTCCAACAGGGTGCAATAGCACATGGCGGGGTTGTTGAGGAAGACGACGTCTGCGTCATCAAAGTTGGCTATCTCCGCGCGCATTTCAAAGTCTACCAGCCGCGTGAGAGCGGCCACGAGCAATATTGTGAAGATCTTCCGGCCGCGTCTGAAAGCGTCTTTATCATGGAGTACCTGCACGACGCCCTGGCAAGCATGCCGATCGACTTCCGCATAATTCGCGACATTACGGGCAAAGGGCGATTCGCACGTCTCGAGGATGTCGAGCGGATCGAGGATCTCGACAGCGCGACGGTGTTCTACCAGCCGGCCATTACCGAGCCCGACGTCTTCACCGTTCTTCACGATTTTCAGGAAGAAGGCGATTTCANNTTTCATCGGTATTGTGTCTGCGACCGAGCCGGACAACCGCAAGGTCTATGCCGCCGTCTTTCCGTTTGAGGTCGGGTTTAGCGGCATTGGCTACTGGCCGTTCTTTATTGGTTTGCTTGTGCTTCTGCAGGTTCAGTATCTCTTGATGAGCGGGCGACTCAGACGCTGGTTTGGCAGTCGAAAGACAACTGCGTCAGTTGTATTTTGCTGTTGCATGCTGCTGGCGCAAGCTGGCGCGGCCTATGCGGATGAAGAATCCTTAGTCGTTACCTATACGACACCATCGGGGCCACCGACGATCAATCAGATGCACAGCTGGGTGTTGCACGTGGAATCCGCGAACGGCTTACCCGTGGAAGATGCGGAAATAACGGTGACCGGCGGCATGCCCGAGCACGATCACGGTATGCCGACACAGCCGAGGATTGTCGATGAACTCGGAGGAGGCGATNNGGCGATTACCTCCTGGGCGGCATGCGCTTTCATATGAGTGGATACTGGGAAATCGAGCTGACAATCACCACCGAGCAGGAATCCACGGTTGTTGTCATTCCACTGCGCTTGTGAACTCAGCGATTCCAACAGTCGTTGTCGCTTTGGCGGCTGCAGCGGCGCTGACTGTGAGCCTTCAATCCTGCAGCACTGAACTGCCGGCATGGACGGATGCCGAGATCGCCATACTGAGGTCACTGTCGCTCGACAGCCTTCCAACTTTGCTGCCGGATCCGAGCAACGCGGTCGCCGACGAGCCCTTGGCGGCTGAGTTCGGCGCGCAGCTTTTTCTCGATCCACGCTTTAGTTCTAATGGAGCGATTTCCTGTGCAAGCTGCCACCAGCCTGCACGCCACTTTACCGACGGTTTGAAAAAAGCGCAGGCTATCGGCACGTCGAAACGCAATACGCCGAGTATCGTCGGAACGGCCTACAGCCCCTGGCTGTATTGGGACGGTCGCCGCGACAGCCAGTGGTCGCAGGCATTATCGCCGCTCGAGGATCCCGATGAGCACGGCACCAACCGCATACAGGTTTTGCGCGGGATCGCAGTGGACGAGTTTTACCGCAGCCGTTACGAGATTCTGTTCGGTCCACTGCCGGACCTGAGCGTCGATGGCGCACGGTTTCCCGACGTGAGTGGACCCGCCGGCGGACAGGCCTGGGTCGCGGCATGGGCGTCGATGACTGACGAGGATCAGGCCATCATCAACAGGGCATTCGCGAATATCGGAAAAGTACTCGCCGCGTTCGAGCGCACGCTGATGCCCACCGCTACGCGATTTGATCACTATGTTGCGGCCCTTGTAAACAGCGACCTGCGCGGCCAGACGGCGATTCTCACGACCGAGGAAATTCATGGTCTTCGATTGTTCATTGGCGACGCGAATTGCACGCAGTGCCACAACGGGCCGCTGCTGACGAACAATGATTTTCACAATACCGGCATCCTCAGCGCGCAAGGGGAGCTGCCGGATAAGGGGCGCGTCGTCGGTGTACGTGAGGTCCTCGAGAATCCGTTCAACTGTCTCGGTGATTACAGTGATGATCCTGAGCGCCGCTGCCCGGAACTCGAGTTCGTAAAGTCCGGGTCGGACTTGATCGGCGCAATTCGTACACCGTCGTTACGCAATGTGGAACACACGTCACCGTATATGCACAAAGGTCAGCTCGACACGCTTGCCGCTGTGCTGGCGCATTACAACGACGCGCCGGACGCCATGATTGGCCACAACGAAGCAAAACCGCTTTCGCTGAGCGACCGACAGCTGCGTCAACTGGAAGCATTCCTCAGGACATTGTCGAGTCCGGTCTCCGATGCAGCGGTGAAATAGCGACGTGCCCGTTCCCCGTGGTCTGCTCTGCAGCCTGTCGGCAACAACCGCTGTGATATCGTAGGTGGGTGTTCGTTCCATTATTTCATATTGTGGGATAAGTCATGAGTGTCGTGATGAAAGGAGACGCGCGTTCGATTGCGGAACTGATCGCTGACCAGAAAACCGGGTACAGCCTCGACCAACGCTTCTATACGGATCCGGATATTTATCAGCTCGAGCTCGAGCGGATTATCTACCGCAACTGGATTCTTGCGGGCCACGTGTCGCAGCTGCCGGAGCCGGGTGATTTCAAGCTTCTCGATGTTGCGGAAGAGTCCGCGATTATCGTTCGCGGAACGGATGGCGAGATCAGGGCGTTTGNNGGCGCATAGCCTCAAACCGGTCTCGGCAGACGTCCTGCACGGTCTGATCCTGATTTGCTTTACCGACGACCCGCCATCGCTCGAGGGAGCAAAACGGGACCTCGCCGAGCCAATGGCGATGTTCGATTTCGAAAATCTCAAGGTCGCCGCGCAGACGAGCTACGCGATCCCGGCCAACTGGAAGCTGTCCATCGAGAATTACCAGGAGTGCTATCACTGCGCCACGGCGCACCCCGAATACGCCCGCATGCACACGCTCATGCTGGACCGCGCAAAGCGCGAGCGCGTGCAAGGCAAGATGCTCGCCAGGATGGAGTCCTGTGGCGTCAAGAATATTTACTTTGATTACATCGACACGGCCGCGCGGCCGGGCGAGATGGGCTACGGCTACAGTCGTACGGCGCTGTTCGACAAGTACAAGACGGGCAGCAAGGACGGTGGTCCTGTCGCACCGCTGCTGGGGGAGTTTTCGGACTACGATGGCGGTGCCTCCGATTTTTCACTCGGCGCGTTTTCGTTCATGCTGGCCTACAGCGATCATGTTGTCGCCTATGTCTTTACACCCGTCGACCATAACAATTCGAAATGCGAGATCTACTGGCTCGTTCGTGGAGACGCGGTAGAGGGGAAGGACTACGACGTCGACGAGTTGACCTGGCTCTGGGATGTCACCACGCTGTCGGACAAGGAGATCATTGTCAACAATTCCAGGGGCGTGCACTCGAGGTATTACCAGCCCGGTCCGTTCGCCGGAATGGAACGTCCCGAAAGGGTCTACATCGAGTGGATTCTGCAGGAGTTGCAGCGACCGTAAGGCGACTGGACGCTACCGGCGAGTTCTGAAGCCGCAGCGAGGACTCAAGGTTTGAGAATCAAGCTTCGCTTACCTCGCTGCCAACGGGTTCGTCATCGGCGTACGATTTCGACGCCCGCAAATCCGTCAGAGTCTTCATCACGGCAGTTTCGGCGAGCTGGGCCTCGTCGACGACAGGTCGTGTGCGATGCGCCGGGCAGATCAACTTGATGCCGTGGTTGCCGACGGAAATCACGTCGTCATGGCGCAGTGCCTTGCTCTGGATCCGTTCTGAATTGACGAAGGTGCCGTTCGTGCTATTGAGATCCAGAAGATGCAGCGCGTCGTCGGTGCGAACCAGTAGTGCATGGTGTTTGCTGACAAAGCGACTCTCGATGGATATGTCGCAAAGCTCGGATCGGCCGATCAGGACCTTCGGCTCCGTCAGATTGATCTCCTGTAATGTTTTCCTGTTGAAGGTAAGGAACAATTTCTGTATCCCCGGATGCTCGACAGGTTCGGTAACCGGGGTGAGTATCGGCGGTTCCGGTTCGGTTTCTGCGTCGGGCGGAGACAAGTCTGCCCGGGTAATCGGCCATCTTTCTGCTCGCTCGATCGCCTGCGTTGCCAGTTCGTCGAGCCGGCCGGGCCACCCATCGGCTGCGGCATGAAGCTCGTCGAGAATATCGGCCGGGAACAGCTGGTGCGGATCATCACAGCCGCTGACGCGCAACTTCGCATAAACGTATGTCGACGCCTCTTCCGCCGTCATCGGCCCCATTTCGAAGGCGCTGATCGACCGTCTCGCAACGGCCGACATCGATGGCGAATGCACGATCGCAAAAGGGGGTTTATTGCTGATCAGAATTATCCGAAGCAGGTAGCGCCCCTCCAATCGCAGCTCCGCAAGCTTGTTGAGCGTATACAGCGAGCTCGGATACATCCTGTTGATGTTCTCGAGCACGAGCAGCGGCGTTCGGCCGGTACGGGTCTTTTCCGCAAGGAATATTTTGAGCGCGTACCAGTGATCGTCTATCGTTTCGAATGACGGGCCCGGATCGAACTGCGTCATGATCGCGCGCAGCAGATCGAGGGTCTTCAATCGCGCCGCGTCGACGACGGCGACAGGAATGTCCGCCGGCATATCGCGTCGCAATTCACGAACGACGCACATCTTGCCGGCCGAAGCCGGGCCGTAGAACAGGCCGACGCCACGATCATCTTTCACGATCGTCTGGAGAAAGTGATACGCGGCGAGCTGCGAGTGGTAGGGGACGAAGAAGACCGGATCTCCATCCGAGTGGAACGGCTGATGTTGCAATCCGGTCTGTGCAATATCCATGCGTTACCGCGGGCGACCCTTGATGATGGCAAGGCCTTTGATTGGTTGCCGAGTATAGATCATTCGCTCAGCGTGATCACGTCCGTTTTCGGCGTAAGGCAAGCCAGGCAATCAGCACGCCGAGACTGATCGCGCCGATGATAATCGTGGCGAGTGCATTAATATCTGGCGACACGCCGAGCTTCACCTTGGAGAAGATATACATCGGCAACGTATTGCTTCCCGGACCGGAAACGAAGCTGGCGATAACCAGGTCGTCGAGAGACAGCGTAAAGGCCAACAGCCATCCGGCCGTCATCGCCGGCGCAATGAGTGGCAACGTGATGTCGAACACGACGCGCAGCGGTCTTCCGCCAAGGTCCATCGCCGCTTCCTCCAGGGACTCGTCCATCGACATGAGCCTGGATTGAACGATTACGGCAACATAGGCCATGGAGAATGTCGTGTGCGCGATGGCAATCGTCGTGAAGCCGCGCTGGCCCGNNCGGCCACCCGATCAGCTGCTGCAGGCTGACGAATAGCAGCAGCAGCGACAGGCCCGTGATGACTTCCGGCATAACCATGGGCGAGGAGATCATTCCCGAGAAGAGTGTCCGGCCGCGGAAGCGACCGAAGCGTGCCAGCACGAGGCCGGCCATGGTGCCGAGTATCGTTGCGGCGGTCGCAGACGTCGTCGCTATTCGAAGACTCAGGAAAGCGGCGTCGAGAGCCTGGTCATTTCGTAGCAACTCGCCGTACCAGCGGGTTGAGAATCCGCCCCAGATTGTCGCGACTCTCGACTCATTGAACGAGTACACGACGACAAGGACCAGCGGTATATAGAGAAACGCATAGCCGAACGCCAGCACCGAGAAAATGAAGCGCGAACGTCGCATCATGTCGCCACGTCCTCGCGCGTCGCCTGGTTTCGCTGCAGCAGGACGATTGGAACGACGAGCAACAGCAGCAGGACGATTGCGACGGCGGAGGCGAGCGGCCAGTCCCGATTGACGAAGAATTCGTCAAACAGAACCCGACCAATCATCAGCGATTCGGATCCGCCGAGCAGATACGGAATGACATACTCGCCCATGGCGGGAATGAAGACGAGCAGGCAGCCCGCGATGACTCCTGGCCTTGCCAGTGGCCACGTGATGTCCCAAAAGGCACGGGTTCNNGCCAAGGTCCTGGGCAGCCTCAACCAGGTCCAGGTCCATGCGTTCGAGCGTCGCATACAGCGGCAAGATCATGAACGGCAGGTATGAATAGGCGAGACCGATGAAGATCGCGAAATCGGTGTACATCAACGGCACAGGCTGCCCGGTAACGCCGAGCCACATCAACAGGTTATTGATGACGCCGTAGTTGTTCATCAGACCCATCCACGCATAGACACGCAGCAGGAATGAAATCCAGAACGGCAGCACGATGAGCAATAGCAGCAGGCTCCGGGTCGCTGCTTGCGAACGTGCAATGCCGTACGCCATCGGAAAGCCCAGCGCGAGGCACAGCAGGGTTGCCGCCGCGGCCATTAGCATGGACCTCAGGTACGTGACCGCGTAAAGCCTGTCGGTCAGGAGAAACCGGAAGTTATCCGCGGAACCTGCGAAGTTGCCTTCCGCGTCGAAAGTCCCGGTAAAGGGGGGCTGCGCGATAATCGGATCCGCGAGGCTGATTTTCAAGATAATCGCGAACGGTGCGAGGAAGAACACCAGCAGCCACAGATACGGTATGGCTACCGCGGCCCGACGCCACAGCTGATCCCCACCCGATGCGCTGTCGCCGGTCATTAGTCCAGCAATACTGCAACGCTGCGCGGGCGCCATGAAATCCACACTTCGTCTTCCCACTCCAGAAAACGACTGGCGGAACGCCGTCTGTTCTGCGAGCTGACCAGCACGATGTTGTCGTTCGCGAGCTTGATGCGATATAGCGACAGGTTGCCCAGATATCCGAGGTCGTGCACGACGCCTCGAATCCGTGTGTCTTCGCTGTTATCCGGTTCATTCTTGCCGACAAATATCTTCTCGGGCCTCACCGCGACACAGACCTTTTGACCTACCACAACGTCATGACTGCCCAGCGCCGTAATGGTTGTGCCCGCTTCTTCCGAGTCGATGACAATCGCGTCCTCGTCAATATGCTTCACGGTCCCGTCAAAGGTATTGATCGTACCGATGAAGTCGGCGACGAACTTGTTTCGCGGATACTCGTAAATCTCCAGCGGGCTGCCGATCTGCAGAAATCGGCCCTGTTCCATCACCGCGATGCGTGTCGACAGCGTCATCGCCTCTTCCTGGTCGTGCGTGACCACGACGAACGTGATTCCCAGCTCATCCTGTATGTTCATCAGCTCGAACTGGGTGCGCTCACGGAGTTTCTTGTCGAGCGCGGCAAGCGGCTCGTCCAGAAGCAACACTTTGGGCCTTTTGATTATTGCCCTGGCAAGGGCTACCCGCTGTCGCTGACCGCCTGACAGCTGGTCGGGCCTGCGCTTTGCGAAGTCGCCGAGCTGCACGAGTTCAAGGACCTGGTCGACTCGCTGACAAATTTCAGTTTTCGCGACGCCGTCCTTCCGCAGTCCATACGCGACGTTCTGCGCGACCGACATGTGCGGGAAGATCGCGTAGGACTGAAACATCATGTTGACCGGACGTTGGTAGGGCGGCTGCTTCGTGACGTCGACGCCGTCGATTTCGACGGTGCCTTTCGTGGGCAGCTCGAAACCGGCCAGTATTCGCAGCAAGGTGGTCTTGCCGCAGCCGGAACCGCCCAGTATCGAGAACAACTCACCTTTGGCGATATCGAGGCTCACATCATCGACGGCGGCGAAATCACCGAAATACTTGCTAATGCCGCGGATGCGAATGAAATCCTTCATATACCGCTTTTCACCCGCGCAAATGTGCGGGTACGCGGCCGCTCACGTTTAGGATCTGCCGGGAGCACGGGGTAAAGGCGACTCCAGGTCTCCGCATCCGGAAATATGGACGGGTTATTGAGGATCTCAGGCTTTACAAACTCCCAGGAAGCCGCGTTCGCATTGGCGTAGAAGACCGTGTTGACGATATCCGCGGCGATATCGGCGCGCATCAGGAAGTCGAGAAACTTGTAGGCATTGTTTGTGTGCGGCGCATCACTCGGGATATAGAGACCGTCGACCCACAGGCCGGAGCCTTCCTTTGGCGCCGTGTAGCGAAGGTCGATATCCATGCCGGCCTCTGCCGCACGCGTTGCGGCCTGTGCGAAGTCCCCAGACCAGCTCATCGCGACGCAGACTTCCTTGTTTGGCAGGTCGGATATCATCTTCTGATTGCTGAAATATCGAATATAGGGCTTCACGAGCTTCAACTGCGCTTCGGCGGCGGCGAGATTTTCATCATCGACCGCGTTCGGGTCGCGGCCCAGGTAAGCCAGCACCATCGGTATCAGGTCCGTCGGTCCATCCAGGAGACTGACCCCGCAGTCGGCGAGTTTCGACACCACGTCCGGATCGAACAATACGTCGCCACTGTCCATCGGATGGTCGGGCAAGCGTTCCCGGACCATGTCCACGTTCCAGGCATAGCCGGTCGTGCCCCAATGATAGGGCAGGTTGTAGTCGACAACCTCCTGGTAAACCCCGATGCTCTCGAGCACGTCCGGATCGAGGTTGCCGAGGTTCTCGAATCGCGTCATGTCGAGTTTGTGGAATACACCAATCGGTGCAAGACGCGACGCGAACTGGTTGCTGTGAACCACAATATCGTAGCCGCTGTTTCCGGCCAGAAGTTTTACGTCGAGGACCTCGGATGAATCATAGGTATCGTAGTGCACCTTGATGCCGTATTCGGCTTCAAATCGCTCGAGCGTGTCCGGCGCGATGTAGTCGGCCCAGTTGTAGACATTGAGAATGTTTTCGCCGGCCGGCGAATTCTCGACGTTGTCGGCGCATGCGCCGAAAAGCAGGAATGTTGAAAACAGGGCAGTACGAAGAACCGTTCGTGCAGTCACATCCCGTCCAGTCCGCGCTTCAGCAAGGATCTGGCGATTATAAGCCGTTGAATCTCGCTTGTACCCTCCCAGATTCGGTCAACGCGAAGCTCGCGAAAGAACCGTTCGGCCACGTTCTCGCGCATGTAACCGCGGCCGCCGAAGATCTGCACGGCGCGGTCGGCGACCCGGTTCGCCATCTCCGAGACGTACAGCTTGACCATCGAACAGCGGCCGTGTTGGGCTTTGAGGTCGTCGCCGCGGTCCGCGGCGCGAGCCGCTTCATAAGTCATGAGTCTCGACGCATGCAGCTCCGTCACGCTGTCGGCCAGCATGAACTGAATGGCCTGCTTCTCGCTCAGAGGCGCTCCGTCGATCATGCGATCGTTCGCGAAAGCCGTGGCTTCCTCGATCAGTCGCGCCGCGGCGCCGCAGCTGCGTGCGCCGATCATGAGTCGCTCGTGCCGGAACCAGCTGTGCGTATATGACATGCCGTCGCCGGGATTGCCGACGCGTCGCGAGGCAGGTACCCGGACGTTCGAAAAAAGGTAGGTGGGATGATGTGACGCATAGCTGTGGCTGAACTTCGGGTTCGCGATCATCTTTATACCGTCAGTACCCTGGTCAACGAGAAACAAAGCCTCATCATCGTCGTCGGGCAGGCGCGCCTGGAACCAGAAGAAGTCGGCCAGATTCGCGCCCGTGACGTACCATTTTTCGCCGGTCAAAAAATAGTGATCGCCGTCGCGCGTCGCGGTCGCCTCGAGACCCGACACGTCCGAACCGGGGCCGGCTTCCGTGATCGCGTAACAGTCTTTTCGCTCGCCGCGCACCATTGGCAGGATGTAGTTCTGCAGCTGTTCGTCGGAACACGCCTCGAACATCCATGATTGCGCTTCCGGAAAACACCATGACAGGGCGTTGGTTACCCGACCCAGCTGCTCCCAGATTGCGACCTGTGATTCCATCGCAAGTTCGAGTCCGCCGTGACGCCTGGGGACATCGATCTCTGTAAAGCCAAGTTCGATGGCTCGCTCTTTGTTCCGCCGGCTTATCTCCGCCGGCAGCACTCCGTCGTTGAGTTCTGCCTCGACTTCGTGTGGTAGCAGGTAGTCGTCGGCGTAAGCGCGCGCGATTTTTTGCCAGGCGAGGGCGTCTTCGCTGATGTCTATGTGCATCGAGATCTCTCTTCAGAAAAGTGTTTCGGAAATACGCTGGACAGATAGCCGAGAATTGCGCCCCGCGCCTTCTGCCGGTCGAAAGTCCGGGGACTGATCAGGAAGGACAGCCAAAGACCGTTGGTCATAGAGTTGAACACGATGGCGACCGCTTCCGCCGAGATGTGCCGGTAATCACCCTCGGCGATGATCTCCGCCGCCAGGTGTTCGATCGTGTCATCGTAATACTGGTCCTGCTCGTCACAGATCCTGCGGTAGGTCGGTCTCGACTGGACCTCTCCCCAGAACGCGAACCAGACCGCCACTTTTCGGCGATCGCAGATGGACGGCCGCAGGTCGAGTTCGACCAGTGCGAGCAGCTTGTCGGCGGGGCCCGGGCCGGCCTTCTCGTAAGCCTTGTTGAAATGCGATTTGTACTCGTCGGCCAGGAAGCGAAGCGTTTCGGCGAGCAGGTTGTCCTTGCTCTTGAAGTGAAGGTTGACAATTCCCTGCGACAGCCCGGCTTCGCCGGCGACGTCGCCCAGGGTCGTGCTGCCCATACCCTTGCGCGCTATGCATTTCATGGTCGCATCGATCAGCTGTCGGCGTCGCTGTTCGCGGCGCGCCGTTCTCCTGGCGGTTTTCGCGGTGGCTACCATGCGTCGATCATGCCATAATATGAATGAATACTCATTCATTTTTTTGGAGGCGCAAATGCGCAGCCTGGCCAGGTCCAACGAGCACTTCAGGAGAGCAGTCCAGAAGTTACCCCTCGGGGTATCGTCCAACTTTCGCTACTGGGGAGAGGAAAGAACGATCTATGTGAAGCGCGGCAAGGGTGCGCGCATCTGGGATTTCGACGACAACGAGTATATCGACTACCGTCTTGCCTACGGGCCGATCATCCTGGGTTATGGCGATCCGCGTGTTGACGAAGCGGCCAGGCAGGGCATGGAGGTCGGCGGCGTGTTTGCGCTCTCGACCGAGCTCGAATACGACGTTGCCTGCCGAATCGGCAAGATGGTACCTGCCGCTGAACTGGTTCGATTCTCAAACTCCGGAACCGAAGCGGTAATGGCAGCCCTGCGTATCGCGCGTTCTTTTACCGGCAAGGACGGGCACGTCGTTATGGAGGGTGGCTATCACGGCGTTTTCAGCGAGGTCATGTGGTATTCGGAGGTCGAAGAATGGCAGCCCAGTGACGGTGCGCCCGAACTGATGCCGTACGGCGACGGTGTCCCGGCGGTAACCAAGCGGCTGTTTCATCCCGTGCCCTTGAATGATGCCAATGCGCTCGAAGACCTCATGAAAAAGAAGCACGACCAGATCGGCGCATTCCTGATCGAACCCATCATGGGCAACTGTTGTGCGATCACGGCGCGCGCGCAATACATGCGGGACGTTCGTGAGATTTGCGATCGCTACGACGTGCTGCTGATCGTCGACGAGGTAAAGACCGGATTTCGCGTTGCCAAAGGCGGTGTCCAGGAGCTCTTCAACATCAAGGCGGATCTGTGCACCTTTGCGAAGGCGATCGCTAACGGTTACCCGATTTCGGTCGTCGCCGGGCGCGAGGACATTATGCGGCACGTCGGTGACGGCGTTGTCCACGGCGGCACGTTCACCGGTCATTCCGTATCGCTGGCCGCGGCGGCCAGGACGTTGGAGATCCTGGACGAGACGTCGGCGCTTGCCGACATAAAGAGCTATGGCCGGAAACTGCAGCAAGGTCTCAGTCGAGTACTGGCGAGCCGCGGCATCGCCCACAGCTTCACCGGACATCCGGCGCTCATGGGCTTGTTCTTTGCCGAAGAGGCACCGAGTAACTACCGGGAATGGGTCAACTCGAATTACGAGTTCTATGATGCGCTCGCATCCGAGCTACACGAGCAGGGGATACTGGTCGAACCGGACTCGCGAGAGCCCTGGTTCCTGTGCGAATCTCACAATGTGGGATGTCTCGACGAAACGCTGGACAAATTCGAGCAGGCAGTAGACATTACCTTGTCAAAACTCGAAGAAGAATCCACGGCGGCGAATTCCAGGAAATGAAGAAATATGATGCGATCGTTGTCGGCGCCGGACACAACGGGCTGACAAACGCCGCCTTCCTCGCGAAAGCCGGCCTCGATGTCGTATGCGTCGAGAAGAACGAGTATATCGGTGGTGCGGCGGTTAGCCGGAACCTCTACAAGGACTGGTGGTACTCGAACTGCTCGTACGTATGTAGCCTGCTGCGACCGGAAATCTACCGGGCACTGGAGTTGCACAAACACGGCCTGCAGGTGACGCCTTACGGCGGCTCCGTCACCTTCATGCAGAACGGGGACTATTACGGTTCGTACCACGACCCCGAAGTTGCTTACCGGGAGATGGCGAGGTTTTCACGCCGCGACGCGGATGCGTATAAGACATATTCGGCGGACACCATGCGGCAATGTCGATTCATTCGCGACTTCCTGTTGAGCACGGCGCCTGATCCCACCTCGTTCAAGCCGCGGGATATCAGGGAGCTGATCCGTATCGGCGGCAAGTTCCTCGACATGGGCGAGGATCGCATGTACGAGACGATTCGCTTCTGGACGATGAGCGTCGCCGAGTACCTGGACGAGTANNCAGCGGCATCATCGGCACCGCGCTCGGCATCCACTCGCCCGGAACGGCCTATGTCTTGCTTCACCACTACATGGGTGATGTTGACGGCAACGTCGGCTCATGGGGATTCGCACGAGGCGGCATGGGAGCTGTTTCAAATTCGATCGCGGGCGCATTCCAGGCCGCGGGTGGCGAACTCAGAACCGAAGCCGGCGTTGGGCAGTTCATGGTCAAGGACGGCAAGGTAACCGGCGTCGCGCTGGAAAACGGCGATGAGATTCTTGCGGACGTGGTCGTTTCGGCGATGGACGTCAAACGGACTTTCCTGACCTGCATGGATGCCGGCGACTTGCCGGCTCCTTTCGTCAGGCGCGTG
>JABAOD010007797.1_pt1 | contig 12919 bp, 14 predicted proteins | sample 7062151 | NCBI WGS metagenome assembly JABAOD01 (sample SAMN14538626, study PRJNA623070) | marine sediment metagenome | biome: marine biome [ENVO:00000428]; feature: marine pelagic biome [ENVO:01000023]; material: deep marine sediment [ENVO:00002113] | place: India: Gulf of Khambhat ...
GATCTTCCAGGCTGATCTATCGGCCCTCGTCTCTCTATCATAGAAGTCAGTTAAAGGATTGTCCCACCGCAGGCTCTCCTCCTACCTTCCCACCAGAAGCCTATCGGCCAGCATGTGAGGCAGTCCTTTGGCCATGATCTCTTCGTACACTGAAGGGACGTCATACGTCACCCGTCTCACCTCGGCCCGCTGCTCGGAGGTGTCAAGGAGAACCCATGAAGCTCTCGGGTCAGCATCCCTGGGCTGCCCCACGCTGCCCGCGTTGATAATCAGTCCCCGGGGGCTCTCCAACACATAGGGCACGTGGGTGTGACCCATCACCAGGACCTCGCAGGCGGCCGTATCTAGCAGGTCAAGGGAGGCCTCATGTGGATAGATGTACTCGTCCTCGTCCCTCGGGCTGCCGTGCACGACCTTCACGCGCAGGTCCATTCCCCGAGGCGTCATTTCTGCCGGGAGCCCCAAGAGGTACTCCATGGACTCGTCCGTCAACTCCCCTCGAGTCCAGTCCACGGCGCTCGCCGCGTATGGGTTGAACCACGATGTGTCCCCGCTCGCCACGGCTCTGTCGTGGTTTCCGCGGATGGAGGCAATGCGTCTCGAACGCAGGACCTCAATCACCTCATTGGGGTACGGGTTGTATCCGACGACGTCCCCAGCGTGGAGGGTCACCTCGACCCCCGACTCTTCTATGGCCTCGAGAACCGTTTCCAAGGCTGGAAGGTTTGAGTGGACGTCGGAGATGAGGGCGACGAGGACGAGACCACCTCTGACCCCATCGTCAAAAGGCTTTATATCCCCAGTACCCGTCGCGAACCTAAGTGTTGAGCTGCAAGGCCATCACCTCCAAGACCGTGATAACCAGCGATGGACGCATCCTGGGCAGGATGCGCACGGCCATGGTCGACGAGGACTGGGCGATTCCCCTCTTCTCCATATTCCTGGAGCGGGAGCTGGCCCGGAAGTTCCGCATCCGACGGCCCCTCCTGGGGAACCCCAGGGCCTACTTCAAGACGGGGGAAGTATCTGCATTCAGCGACAACGCGATATTGAAGAGACGGCTGGACGAACTCGGGGATCGTCTGTATCCCAGGGGAGAAGGGAGGGAGGCGACGAGGATGCTCGGGAAGAAGGTCCTGGGGGAGGAGGGATACAACTTCGGCGAATTGGCGGATATGAGCCTTGACCAGGCGCACTGGAAGATCCCAGAGTTATTGGTGGAAGTGCGCAAGAAGGCGGCCGACGACATGGGCTTTCCCCTCACCCTGTTCGGAACCTGTCACGCGAAGGTGCCGGTGAAGCGCGTCGAGTCCTTCAAGGACCATATCAACCTCTCCATGGGCCCCGATGGCTTCAAACAGTACATTATCAAGGAGAGGCATCGGGAATAGGGTTTTTACCGCCGGCAACCATCATCGGACGTGGACGAAATCGCCGTCGAGCCAGGCGTCTACGCCACGCGGGATTACGGGCTCTACTTGGCGGAGGAGAAGGCCCTTGTTGTGGCGGACCTGCACCTTGGATACGAGGGGGTCCTCAGAGAACGAGGCGTAGCTCTCCCCCGCTTCCAGAAGAGACACATGATGCAGCGGTTAGGAGCCCTCCTTGCGCGCTACGATCCCGACGTCCTTATCGTCAACGGGGACTTCAAGCACGAGTTTTCCCGGAACCTCAAGGAAGAGTGGCACGACGTCTTGGACGTCCTCGACTTCCTGGAGGGAGAGACGGACCTGGTTTTGGTGCGAGGCAATCACGATAACTTCCTGAAGACTATCCTGAATCGCAAGGGCCTGGAACTGCATCACTCCTACGAAGCCGGTCCCTTCACCATTGTTCACGGTCATGAACCCGTTGACACGGGTGGCCACTTCATCCTGGGCCATGAACACCCCTCCATGCGGTTGAAGGACAAAATCGGCGCCTCCGTCAACCTGCCCTGTTTTGTGGTGACGGCGAAGGCGATCGTGTTGCCCGCCTTCAGCCCGCTAGCCTACGGTTCTGACATCCTCCGGGGGCCCTACCTCTGTCCCGCGCTCGATGACGAACTCATGAAGGAAGCGAGGGTGTATGGCCTGGACGAGGAGTTGGGCATATTGGATTTCGGGAAGACCTCGGAGCTCCTCAATGTAAACGGCTGACCTTCCCCTCAGGCCGCCCTGAACCGGGTCTCGGCATGGAGTCTCGGTCAATTCGCACAACCCGCGGAGATGATGCTATTATGCAGCACGGATTTCGCGTCCCCGATGACAGAGAAGATACCGGCGGCACCGGGAGTCGTTCGCCAATACAAGACAGGAGACTTGGAGGCATGTCGCGCCCTTTGGGTTGTCTTGACGGAATGGCACCGCGACCTCTACCAAGACCGTAAAATCGGTGGGGCCGATCCCGGCCGCCTCTTTGATGAACATCTCGATAGAGTGGGTGCAGAGAATGTCTGGGTGGCGGAGGTCTCCGGTGAGGTCGTAGGCCTGACAGGGTTGATCCCAGCGGAGCACGATCCTGAACTGGAGCCGCTCGTCGTCAAGGAGCAGTACCGAGAGTCGGGGATCGGGAGGCAGCTCGTCGAGACGGTCATCGACAAGGCTCAGGCAGAGGGGGCACGATTCCTCCGCGTAAGGCCCACTGCCCGGAACGACCTCGCCCTTCTCGTCTTCCACAGGCTAGGCTTCGACATCCTGGGACACATCGAGCTGCTGATGGACTTCCGCTCGGTGGATCCCACGACATGGCATCCTGGGGAGAAGATCGCAGGCCGAGACTTCAGGGTTTGACAAACTGGCCGGTTGGCTTCCAGCTCGCCGGGTCGATAGGCTAGTACACTACCACGTCGTGCGAGGGTCCAGTGAGTTCCATACCCTTTTAACGCCAGGTCGGTATTGTCGAATCGATATCATGCCTCAAAAGACGACCCTTTCTCTTATCAAGGCCGACGTCGGCAGTGTTGCCGGTCACCAAGCGGTGCATCCACGCCTGGAGGAGCTCGCTCGCGAGTCCTTGGGGGATGCCAAATCCGCGGGCATCCTGAAAGACTTCTACGTCACCCACTGTGGAGATGACCTGGAGCTCATCATGACCCACCAACTCGGCGCGGACAGCGCCAAGGTTCACGAACTTGCCTGGAACACTTTTCAGAGAGCCGCCAAGGAGGCGGAGGCGCTGGGCCTCTATGCGGCCGGGCAGGACCTCCTGGTAGACGCCTTCTCCGGCAACGTGCGCGGCCTCGGCCCCGGAAGCGCGGAGCTCGAGTTCCAAGAGCGGAAGGCGGAGCCCGTGGCCGTCTTCATGATGGACAAGACGGAGCCTGGGACCTTCAACCTCCCGATCTACCGCATGTTCGCTGACCCCTTCTGTACTGCCGGGCTGATCATCGACGTCGCCATGCACGCCGGCTTCCGCTTCGAAGTCTGGGATATCAAGGGCTCCCGGCGGGTGTTCTTCAACTGTCCGGAGGAGATGTACGACCTCCTAGCCTTCATTGGGACCAAAGGGCAGTACGTTATCAAGCGTGTATTCGCCCGCGCAGGTCAGGTGACCGAAGGAGAGCCGGTAGCCTCTGTGAGCACCGACAAGCTTGCCCACATCGCTGGGAAATACGTGGGCAAGGACGACCCCGTGGCGTTGGTGCGCTCCCAGTCAGGCCTGCCTGCCATGGGAGAGGTCCTGGAGGCGTGGTCCTGGCCCTTCATGGCCGCTGGATGGAACCGCGGCAGTCACAACGGGCCTGTCATCCCGGTCGGCATGAAGGATAACCGCGTGAGCCGCTTCGACGGCCCGCCTCGGGTCTTCGGCCTTGGATTCCAGGTGTCGGATGCGGAGTTAGTCGGTCCGGTGGACCTCTTCGATGACCCCGCCTTCGACAGCGTCCGGTGGGAGGGCGCCAAGCTGGCCGATTACATCCGGCGACATGGTCCCTTCGAGCCTCATCGCCTGCCCATGGATGAGATGGAATACACCACTATGCCGCAGCTCATGGACAAGGTGAAGGACCGCTGGGAGTCCCTGGCGTAGATCAGGCTAGCACGGTGCCACAACGCGAGCTGCTCCGGAATCCTCTGCGCGGCCGATGCGCCACCTTTTAAGAGCAGCGGCCCCCATCGGCCAGCCATGAAGACTCCCCTCCTAATTGTCAACTTCAAGGCCTACCGGGAGGCCCTCGGCAAGGAGGCCCTCAGGCTGGCTCGCCTATGCGAGAAACTGGCCTGGGACACCGGGAAGACCATCGCCATCGCCCCTTCACCCGGGGACCTGGGGGTCATCACAGCGCAGGTCAAGGTCCCTGTTTTCGCCCAGCATTGCGATAACCTCCCGGCCGGTAGTTTCACTGGATGGCTGCCACCGGAGGCGGTCAAAGCCGCTGGCGCGACAGGGACCCTCCTCAATCACGCGGAGAAGCGCCTCGAGCTGTCGGACCTCGAGGCCCTCATCAGAAAGTGCGAGGTTTTTGGATTGGAAACGGTTGTGTGCGCGGACAATCACCTCGTGGCGAAGGCCTGTGCCGCCCTGGAGCCGACCTTCATAGCCATCGAGCCACCCGAGCTCATCGGAGGGGACGTCTCCGTGACCTCGGCCCAGCCGAAGGTGATTTCAGGATCGGTCAGAGCCATACACCAGGTAGGGCCGGATGTTGGAGTGTTGTGCGGCGCTGGGGTCAAGACCGGCAAGGATGTGGCCAGGGCCCTGGAGCTGGGCACTCAGGGCGTTCTCCTTTCCTCTGGTGTGGTGAAGGCGGAGAAGCCGCAGGAGGTTCTGGGAGATTTGCTCTCGGGCCTTGAGGGGTAGTCCCGGGCAGCGTCTCAAGCGTCGGAACGTTGTGTACCTGCACGGCGCCGCTTCTTAAGGCCGTCTCCCGTCGACACTCGTGTGCGGGCTCTGACCGTTCTCCTTGCGTTGGTCACCCTTGTTCCAGGGACGATAACGGTGAGTGTGGCCACAGAGGAGGCTCGCCTCGTCATCAACGAGGTGATGTACGACCCGGATGACGGCGGGGATGAATGGCTAGAACTCTACAACGCGGGATCTGAGGTGGGCCTGGACGGGGTTACCCTGACCGATCAGGACGGACACGACTACGCCTTTCCAGACCTCCTCTTTCCTGCCGCAGCCTATCTCATTCTCATGGTGGGTGCTGGTTTGGATGAGGGGTTTGGGGACGGTCCCGCAGTCCTTCACATGGGCTTCTCCACCTCGGTCTTCAACAATGCTGGGGACGACGTCCTTCTGGAGGGCTACGGGGGGGTCGTGGACTTCATGAGCTACGGCGACGGCTCCGCGGTGGATCCACCTCCCCCACTCACCCCATGGGAGGGTTCGGCGGAACGCGCCCCCGCGGGGTTTTCCCTCTCACTACAGCCCGATGGCATGGACGAGGCCGGGCCTGAGGATTGGACACCGTCCATTCCCACTCCAGGCGGTCCGAACGGGAACCCTACGGAGGACGATCTCCTCATCTCCGAGGTTTACTATCACGCCTTCAGGGACAACGAGTACGTCGCCCTCTACAATGCCGGATCGAGCGCGGCAAACCTGACCCACTGGCAAATCCGCGATGGGGAGGGTGCTTGGGAACTCGAAGGCGTGTCGCCCCTCAGGCCTGGCCAGAGACTCGTGGTCTCCCAGAACGCCACCGCCCTCAGGGAAGATGCGGGCATCCCGTCCGACCTTTGTGTCAAAGGGTGTGGAACCCGCCTGACGGTACGCGGGAGGTTCGCCCTCGCCAACGGCGGGGACGAGGTGGGCCTGTTCGATCCCTACGGCCGATCCGCCGACTCCTTTCACTACGGAACCTCCGACGAAAGGGAGGGTTGGATTGGCGAAGGTGCTTCGCTCCTCAAGCGGGGTTATGTGGCGAAAAGGAAGGCCCCAGGCGGGACATTCCAGGACACCGACTCGGCGGTGGACTGGGACTGGAGGAGGACCTTTCGGCTCGGTCAGAGCGCGCACGAAGTTCACTCCGTTCGCGACGTCCTCGTCAAGCCCTTCACGTCCCCGGAGTCCAGCCTCGACCACATGCTCCGGGTCATCAACGCTTCCGTGCGTGAGGTCATTCTCTCCGGGTTCAAGCTGACAAACTGGCAGATGGCATCCGCACTGGCCGCTGCTCTGGAACGCGGCGTCGAGGTGCGTATCGGCCTGGAAGGGACTCCCCCTGGAGGTGTGGACCCAGTGCAGGACGCGATTCTCTCTGATCTGGCGTCCAAGGGCGCCTCAGTCTCTGTTATGCGGTCCAGTGGAGATGGTTTCCGGAGGTATTCCGTCCATCACGCCAAGTACGTTGTTGTCGATGGCACGTGGCTTGTGCAAGGATCTGAGAATTTCTCCGACACCGGGTATCCCCTCCGGGCAGAGGGAAACCGAGGTTGGGGTGTTGTCATCCATAGCCCAGACCTCGCCCGTTTGTTCTCCGAACTCTTTTCAGAGGACTGGAACACAAGCAGAGCGGATGTTGGGATAGCTGCAGGGCCTCGTCTTGCGGACGGGAGTCATGGTGGGTCCACGCAGGAGCCCCCACTTCCCAGGGACGAGCTCATACGGGCCGACGTCCAGATGCTCCTCAGTCCGGACAACGCAGTGAGCGAGGGTGGGCTGATGGGGGCCCTTCGGGAGGCGAGGCAAACGGTTGAGGTGGAGCTATTCTACCTCCGTCAGGACTGGCATGGCTACCCGAATCCGTTGATTGAACGGTTGACTGAGGCGGCGAGGAGGGGGGTGCGGGTCAGGCTTCTCCTCGACGGCAGTTCGTACAACTTGGAGGGCGGCGACGACAACGATGAGGCAGCTTCCACGCTCAACTACATAGCTGCCAGGGAGGGAATCCCTCTGGAGGTAAGGCTCTTCGAACCTGACGCGACGGGCCTGGTCAAGCTTCACAACAAGGGCCTGGTGATCGATGGCGAGACCGTGTTTACCTCGAGCATCAACTGGAACTACCACGGCGCCTATGAGAACCGAGAGAGCGGGCTCCTCTTGAGGTCGCAAGATCTTGCTTCCTTCTTCACGAGGGTCTTTGACGAGGACTGGGACCGCGAGCTCGAGCCCGTGAACCTAGCCATTCATGGGCCCGGGGTGGTGACAGTGGGCGAGGAGGCCGCCTACGAAGCTCGGCTCTCGGCAAGGGCCCCCTCTATGAGATTCACCTGGGACCTCCACGGGGACGGGGATTGGGACGCCTCCGGGCCCGCCTTCTCCTTCGTGCCCACAAAGGAGGGCACCTATCTACTGCGTGTCAGAGCGGAAGGGGAAAGCGGGCAATCCCTTGAGGCAGAGGCCCTCATCACCGTCACTTCCGCCAATGCATGGCACCTCCGTCCTGGTCCCGAGATGCTCGTGGGCATCGTCACCGGCGTCGCCGCTCTCCTGTTGTTGAGAAAGTTGAGAACCAAGGGAGAACCTACAAATAAAGACCTCTCAAAAGGCAAGAAGAGTGAAGAGAGGGACCCAGATATCGGCGGCGGAAATTGAGAAATTCGCCTACTGCCCCCTCAACTGGTGGCTCTATACGCAGGGCGTGGCCGCCAAGGGTGTTGAGCAGGAGAAAGGGCGGGAGCAACATCGGAGCTTGGCGGAGGACCTCACCCTCATCCTTCAAAAGGAGCAGAGAGCCGGACAGTGGGAGAGGTTGGTCCTTTACTTCGCCCTGGGCTCGTCCTTGGTGGCCGTCTTCGGCGTCACCCTCCTGGGCCTCATCGACGTCAGATTCGGAGTCATCCTATCGGTTTTGTCCTTGATCTGGCTCCTGGCGGCGACCTTTCTGCTGTACCGTGCCGAAACGATGGTGTCCCCCAACGAACGGCTGGTGCTGGAGAGGCTCATGGTCGTCTTTGCCATGGTGGCCACCGTCATCGCCCTCCTCTCGCTGTCCCTTTCCTTCCTCCAGGACATGGCCGTGGCCTCTGTCCTCGAGGTCGTTGCCCTCCTCTGGCTTATCGGGGCCTCCTTCTTTCTCTACAAGTCCCTCCATGACCTGGAAGATGCCCGGAGTTTCCGGACGGTCCGCAAGCTTGGTGATGAGTCCATCGCCTACGTTGACAACCCGTCCCAGGGTCCCGAACTGCTCAGTTCCGAGGAACATGGTCTCACGGGACGACCCGACTTCATCCTCCAGGACGACGGTCACGTGATACCGGTGGAGGTGAAGATGGGTCGAAGGCCCAGAGGACCCCTCTTCTCTCACATTCTCCAGCTGGCGGCGTACTGTCTCCTGGTGGAGGAGGAGACGGGCCAGAGGCCACCCTACGGCCTCCTCCGATACGGGGACGCTGTCCACGAGATCGAGTATTCGGACGATCTGAGGAACCTGCTCCTGTCGAAACTTGAGGAGATGAGAACCATCGCAAAGACAGGAGAGGCTCACAGGAATCACAACCGGAGGGGAAAGTGCGTCAGCTGTTCCCGACGTCATGCATGTGCCGAGAAGCTCGCTTAGTCCTCATCCTCGGCGGTTTGGACCGTCTTCAACACCGCCTCCAGCTTCTCCCGGATGGCCTGAACCTCCTTTCGCATGTACAGCATCTCCCGCTCGAAGGGCGTGAAGTCCTCCGAGGCAAAGATGCGATGTGTAACGAAGACGCCGATGAACATGGCGCCAATCGCGCTGAGTACCGCAACGATGACGAAGGCAATGAGAAAGAGAACGGGATTGGCAATGAGGTCCTCCAGGGCGGCTATCCCTGCCAGCTCGAGGCCAAGGACGATGAGGAGGAGGATCACGACGGCGATCCAGAGGATCGTCCAGCGATTCAGTTTCAGGACTCATCCCTCCGCTGCAGCAGGGTGGCGATGGGGGAGTTGAGCAGGTCCTGGTGCGTGACGATACGCGGCTGTATCTCCTCCCCAAAGAGGAGTTCGAAGCGCCAGCCGCGTGTGACTCCCTCCTCCACCTCCGGCGTGGCGGTCACGTGGAGCGTGAGGTCGAAGACAACACTCCGCTTGTCTATGGCCGCGGCCTCCACGATGAAGGAGACCGGCATGACGTGGAACGTCCCCGAGAGTCCCGCCAAGTGCACACCCAACTCGAGGCCGTGGCTATTGGACACGTTCCGCAGGAGGGGAAAATCCCCCACACCGGGTGTGATGTTGAGGTAGAGGTTCCGGTAGAGATAGGTCCCGGCCAGGCTGGTCAGGTAGAGGACCATGCCTTCTTCCTCTTCGTCGTAGTTCAGAATGAGGCGCGGCAGGCTGGAGATGTCCTCCTGTATACCAGTGAGGCGAGGCGTGATTAGCACCAGCAGAAAGAGGACGAGGACCGTCGCTGCCATGAAGGCCTGCTTCAGCATCCAGCGCACATAACAATGCCCCAAATAAAGCTTTAAAGGAACGAGAGGGCCCCCTAGCCATTGAAAAAATAGGGGGGAGGTCATCGTGAGGTGATCAGCGTCGGAGTACGTCGCGCGTCAGGGATTGTGCCTCTTCCAGCGCGACTTCAGCGTCGCGGATGCGCTTCACCTTCTCCGGGACCGTCTCGATCCTGCTGTAGATGAGGTCTCGTACGGCGGCACGGATGGCCTCGGAGCGAGAAGGGAAGTCGTCCACCGTAACCAGGAAGTCCAGCGCCTTGATGAAGCGCTCTGGCAAGCGGATGGTCAGCTTCTCAGACTTCTCCACCACGAGGCTCACCCCTAGAGGTCAAATAGACCTCCTACGTACCTACAATAGACCCCGGTATGAGTCTATTCGTATATAAATCCTGCCAACCCGGTTCGCCCAAAAGGGTTATTTCTACCCTAAGGATGCGTGCTTGTGAACTTCGAAGATGCGACTCTAATGCTCGCCGGACCCGTCAAGATCCATCCACGGGTCCTGAGGGTGATGTCCACTTCCTCCATCGGACATCGAACGGACCAATTCAGAGAGGTCAACGCTGAGATCCGGGAGCTACTGCGGTATGCCTTCCAGACCGACGGCGCCGTGGCTCCCATATCGGGCTCGGGAACGGCAGGCATGGAAACCATGCTGGGCAATCTCCTCAGGCCTGAGGACAAGGTCCTCAGCATCACCAACGGCAAGTTCGGTGAGCGGATGCATCACATCGCTTCTCTCTACGCCCAGGCGGAACCGCTGGACCTCCCGTGGGGAAAGGTGATGGACTTGGAGACGGTCAAACAGAGGCTTGACACGAAGGAGTACACGGCTCTCACGCTCTGTCACAACGAGACGTCGACCGCCAGCACAAACCCGGCCAGGGAGCTGGGCAAGATGGCGACGGACGCAGGCCTCCTCTTCCTCGTGGATGGAATCACCTCCGTGGCGGGACTTCCCGTGGACATGGATGGCTGGGGAATCGACGCCATCGTCCTTGGATCGCAGAAGTGTCTGGCGGCGCCAGCAGGCCTGTCGGCGGTAGCCCTGTCCGAGAGGGGCTACGAGGCCTTGCGGGAGAGGGGGCCCTACTACCTCAACCTGAAGGCCCATGTTGACCGGCTGGAGAAGGGAGACACACCGTTCACCCCGGCGATTCATCTCTTTCTCGCCTTCCGAGAGGCTCTTCGGATGCTCAAGGAGGAGGGGCTGGAGACGAGGCTGGACAGGACCGCTCGCCTGGGTGAGGCGTGTCGGGCCGCAGGACAGGCCATGGGGTTGGAGATGTTTCCAGACGACGAGTGTGCGTCCAACACCGTCTCCGCCTTCCGGTATCCCAAGGGCGTGAGCGATGACCGGTTCCGTCCCCGTCTGCGGGACAAACACCGCGTTATCATCGCAGGAGGCCAGGGGGAGATCAAAGGCAGAGTCTTCCGCATCGGGCACATGGGGCTCTGCAGTTTCTCAGACTTGGTGGCAACCTTCGCCGCCATTGAGACCGTCCTGAGCGAGGCCGGTCACCCGTTGGAGAAGGGGAGCTCTCTGGAGGCCATCGGGACTCACATGGTCTAGGCCGCTACGCCTCGACCTCGGCCGCCGCGAACCACGGAACCTCGGCGGCGTCTGTCCTCAGGTTCTGCCGCACCCCGCTCTCCTCGATAGCCATCCTGAGACCTGACTCAAACATCAGCGACCCTGTCCAGGCGATCATGGCACCGTTGTCCACGCAGAGATCCGGCGACGGCGCGAACATTCGGGCACCCCTCTCCTCTGCCATCTGCCCGACCATGTCTCGAAGCCTGCGGTTGCACGCCACACCACCGCCGAGGAGGATTTGATCCTTGTCCAAGTGGGCCATGGCCCTCTCGGCCACTTCAGTCACCATCGCGAAGGTAACCTCTTGGATGGAGAAGCATAGGTCCTCCAGCCTGCGTCCGCCTCGGTGCAGATGGAGGGCAGCGGTCAGGATGCCCGAGAAGGCGACATCCATTCCCTTCACGGTATAGGGCAGGGGGAGAAGTTCGGACCCATTCCGGGCCAGGCCCTCTACCTCAGGCCCAGAGGGAAAGGAGAAGCCAACCTCCCTGCCGAACTTGTCCAGGAGGTTTCCCAAGCCGATGTCCAGGGTCTCGCCGAAGACCCTGTACCTGCCGTTCGCGTAGGATATGACCTGAGTGTTGCCCCCGGAGAGATAGAGCAGGACCGGGTCGTCGCACTGGGTGACTTTCCGGCCGATCTCCAGATGGGCGACGCAGTGGTTGACGCCCATCAGCGGCACTTCCAGGGAAAGTGAGAGAGCGCGGGCCGCGGTGGCGACGGTCCGCAGGCAGGGACCGAGACCTGGGCCCTGAGAGAAGGCCACGAGGTCAACGTCCTTGAGCTTGATGCCCGCCTCGCCAATAGCCTCCCTGAGGATGGCGTGGATGGTTTGGGCATGATGGTTGGCGGCCTCTCTCGGGTGGATGCCCCCGGTCGCGGGTCGATGCATCGCGGACCTGTTTGCCAGAACCCGGCACTCGTCATCGACGATGCCCACGCCGAGGGTGTGGGCCGTTCCCTCGATGCCCAGAGTGAGCATTGCTGAGCTATCGTCCCTCTTCTAAAAAGCTGTGCTGGGCCGGCGACTCAGGAGACCCCTCCACAACGACTCCGCCATTCGTGGCTAGGATGCTGAAGTCCTTGATCTGCTGGAAGGAGGGGTCCTCCCCGTCGTGGACCCTCCTGGTCCGGTAGTAGAGGATAGCCACCACGGCGGCGATGGCTGCAACAATGATGATCCCCAGCAAGAGGTCGGATCGGAAGGCGGTTATGATGAGGTTGAAGGAGTACGCCACCATGAAGGTCCCCGCCAGGGCGCCCAGGATGATGGCGAGCCAGACCTTCCTCTCGTCCATTCCACTCATCTTGCCGATGATGGTGGCGCTGAGAGCCCCGGATCCCTGGAAGGGGACGACCACCCACAGCACCAGGCCGAGAAAGGCAAGCTTGCTGAAGCCCCGCCCCTCCTCGATCATCTTCCTGGCCTTGACCTCGGTCTTCTTGGCCCACTTCCCCAGGATCGGCACCCGGTAGAGCATGGGATAGTTCCAGAGCAGGAAGAGGCCGACAAGGATGTCGATGATGGCTACCGAAACCGCCATCAAGGCCGGATGGACCCCGAGGGATACTCCCAGGGGAATGACGGACTCCTTTCCCATGGGAGGGAAGAAGTAGGCGGCTAGGAGGGGTAGGAGGATGTTCCCAACGTCGCCGAGGGAGGAGACCCACCCGATGTAAACGGCTGCAATCGCCAAGGGAACGATGATTTTCGCCAGTCCCCTGAGAAGTTGCTCTAGGGTCGAGTCTCGAATGGCGACTCCTTCGGCCTCGTACATCCTCCTGCCTTCTGCGAGTGGATTTGCCACGAGACAGGGTTTAGAAGATAGGTTTGTCGAGAATATCACTCATGATTTTTGCGGCGGAGATATTCGGGGTACCGAGTCCGACGGTGATGAAGCAGCCCGTCTAGAGCTCGAACGAGGTGGCCCTAGGTGCGGTCATCTCTGTGGTCAGTGTCGTTGAGTGACCTCAGAGAGTTTCTAGGGACAGAAACCCTGAGCGGCGGCCAGGCCAATTCACACAACCG
>JABAOD010017881.1_pt2 | contig 12904 bp, 9 predicted proteins | sample 7062151 | NCBI WGS metagenome assembly JABAOD01 (sample SAMN14538626, study PRJNA623070) | marine sediment metagenome | biome: marine biome [ENVO:00000428]; feature: marine pelagic biome [ENVO:01000023]; material: deep marine sediment [ENVO:00002113] | place: India: Gulf of Khambhat ...
AGCTACGAGCGCAAGCACAACGAGGCGAACGGCGAAGGCAACCGCGACGGGAGCGACGCCAACTACAGTCGGGATTGGGGCGTCGAGGGTCCCACGGAGGAAGTGCGCGTCGTGCGGATGCGGGAACGCATGGCGCGGAATTTCCTGGCGACCCTGGCCTTCTCTCAGGGCGTGCCCATGGTGTCCCACGGGGACGAGTTGGGGCGGACCCAGGGTGGCAACAACAACCCCTACTGCCAGGACAACGAGATCACCTGGGTCGACTGGAACCTGGATGCCGCTCGGAAGAGGCTGCTCGCATTCGCACAGCTGGTCTTCCGAATTCGACGCGAGAACCCCGTGCTGCGAAGGAATACGTTCTTCGGCGGCCACCCCGTCACCGCGGCCGGAGTCAAGGACCTCACCTGGTTACGACCCGACGGCCGGGAGATGACCGAGTCCGATTGGGCCAGCCCGCGCGTGTCGACCCTGGGCATGTTGCTCCACGGGACGGCCACCGATGAGCGCGATACGCGGGGTCGGCCGGTCGTCGGCGAGACACTGCTCCTGCTGCTGGATGGAGGCGGCCGGTCGAAACGGTTCGTCTTGCCCCGTCCCCCGGAGCCGGGACGCTGGGTGGAGGCCGTCAACACGGCCGAGCCCGGAGCGCGCACCATCATCGGCGATGCCGTGAACCTGGTCGCCCATTCGCTCATGCTGCTACGCTACGAGAAGGCGTGCTGACGCCGGGTCGCTCGGCCTCCTCGGTGCTGCAGGTGGCGTCGGATGAAGCGGCGCGGCTCGCGCGTGGCGAACACAGCGACCCGCACCGGGTGCTCGGGGTGCACCCAGCGCAGCATGATGGGCGTCGCGGCGTGGTCGTGCGGGCGTTCCATCCGGATGCCATGGCGGTCGAGTGCGTGGTCGGCGGCGAAGGCGCGCCACTCGAGGCACTCGGGCAGCAGGGCTTGTTCGCCGCCTTCTTGCCCGGTTGTGAGACCTCGATTCGGTATCGGCTGCGCTTCCACTTCGCCCGTGGCGGAGTGTGGGAACGGGACGACCCGTATCGGTTCCTCCCGACGATCGGCGAGGTCGACCAGCATTTGTTCAACGAGGGGACCCATCGGCGACTCTGGACGTGCCTGGGGGCGCGCCCGCTCAGCATCGACGGGACCGCCGGCGTCGCGTTCGCCGTGTGGGCGCCGTCCGCGCGCCGGGTGAGCGTGGTCGGGGAGTTCTGCGGCTGGGACGGCCGGCTGCTCCCCATGCGGCAGCTCGGTAGCTCGGGCCTGTTTGAGCTGTTCGTGCCCGAGGTCCCCACCGGTGCGCTCTACAAGTATGAAATCAAAGCCGGGGACGGCTCGGTGCGACTCAAGACCGACCCCATGGCGCAGGCCATGGAGGCGCCGCCGGGCACGGCGGCCCGCGTCGAGCGGTCGACCTACCAGTGGGGAGATGCGCAATGGGTCGCTCGGCGCGCGGCGCGCGACTGGACGCGCGAGCCAATGGTGATTTACGAGGTCCACCTAGGATCGTGGGCGCGCGTTCCCGAGGAGCAGGATCGACCGATGACCTACCGGGAAATCGCGCCCAGGCTGGTCGCGCACATGGAGCGTCACGGCTTCACGCACCTCGAGTTGCTGCCCGTGGCGGAGCATCCGTTCAGCGGCTCATGGGGTTACCAAGTGTCGGGGTACTATGCGCCGACGGCTCGATACGGTACGCCGGACGATCTCCGATTCCTCATCGATCTGTGCCACCAGCACGACATCGGCGTCATTCTCGACTGGGTGCCGGCGCATTTCCCCAAGGACGACTTCGCGCTGCGACGCTTCGATGGCACCGCGCTGTACGAGCACGAGGATCCCCGCCGNNATCTTCAACTACGGCCGCCACGAGGTGCGCACCTTCCTGATCAGCAACGCCCTGTACTGGCTCGAAGAGTTTCACGTGGACGGACTGCGCGTAGATGCGGTGGCGTCCATGTTGTACCTCGACTACAGCCGGAAGGAAGGGGAGTGGACGCCGAACCCGTTCGGCGGGCGCGAGAATCTCGACGCCATCGTGTTCCTCCGCGCCGCGAACGACGCGGTGCGCGAAGCCCATCCGGGGTGTGTCACGCTGGCCGAGGAGTCGACTGCGTGGCCGGGCGTGACCCGCCCTACCGAGCTCGGCGGCCTCGGTTTCACATTCAAGTGGAACATGGGATGGATGCACGACACCTTGCTGTACTTCGGCAAGGACCCGGTGCACCGGACCTACCACCACGACCAGTTGACGTTCGCCATGCTGTACGAGCACACCGAGCGCTTCGTGATGCCGTTGTCGCACGATGAGGTGGTGCACGGCAAGGGGTCGCTGTACGGCAAGATGCCGGGTGACGCCTGGCAGCGGTTCGCCAATCTGCGTCTGTTGTTCGCCTACCAGTACACCCGCCCCGGGAAGCCGCTTCTGTTCATGGGCGCCGAGTTGGCACAGGAGCGCGAGTGGAATCACGACACCAGCCTCGATTGGCACCTGGAACAGGATGCTGCACGCGTCGGCCTGCGGCGCTTCTTCGAGGACCTGGGCCGGCTGTATCGAACATCGCCCCCCCTATGGCGCCGCGATCCGGATCCCGAGGGGTTCCGCTGGATCGACTGCAATGATCGGGAGAACAGCATCGTCGAGTACGTCCGCGCCGATGGTGACGACCACCTGGTCGTCGTGTTGAACTTCACCCCCGTCCCGCGCGAAGAGTACCGGATCGGCACGCCCGCCGCGGGCACGTACGTGCTGCGACTCTCGAGCGATGATCGCGCCTACGGCGGCAGCGGGTTCGCCACGCCGACGACCCTCACGACGGATCCGCTTCCCATGCACGGCCTGCCGCAGTCGCTGAACCTCCGCGTGCCTCCCCTGGGCGCGCTGGTGCTCGCGCCCACCACCCCGTGACGCGCCGCAAGGCGCTGCACACCCTGGCCGATCGGCTGGGCATTCTCCCAGCCTACGTGGACTACCGCGGCACCACGCGACGGACCTCCGACGCGACCCGGGAGGGGCTGGTGGCCGCCATGGGGTTCGACGCCTCGAGCGACGCAGCGGCGAAACGAGCGCTCGCCGCGCTGGAGCATGAGGAGGCGGAGCGCCTGCTCCGACCCGTGAACGTGCTGCCCCACGGCTTGCACCGCGTCCCCCGTGTCGTGGTCCGCGTCCCGGGGCAACCGCGTGGGCGGTTGCGCTGGGAGCTCGATGTCACAAGCGAGAGCGGGGAGCGGGTGACGACGACTGGGGAGCGTCGTGTGCGCCACGGCCAAGCGACGCTCGCACTCGTGCTCCCGGGCACAATGAGGCCAGGCTACTACTCCCTGCGCGTGGCGGTGACGGCGGGAGGGCGCAGACGTGAAGGTGTGCAGCAGCTCGTCATGGCGCCTCCCTCGTGCCTCCAGGTGGCCGAGCGTATCGGCCGCAAGCCGGCCTACGGGATCGCGGCGCAACTCTACGCGGTACGGAGCGAGCGCAATTGGGGGGTGGGGGATTGCGGCGACCTACGGGACCTCGTCGCCTGGGCCCGACGTGTAGGTGCGGCCTTCGTGGGCGTCAACCCGCTGCACGCGCTGCGGAATCGGGGATGGGACGTGAGTCCGTACGCGCCCGTAAGCCGGCTGTTTCGGAACGCGCTCTACCTCGACGTCTCGGCGGTGCCGGAGTTGTCCCAATCGAGCGAGGCCCGCGCCGCGATCGAGTCTGCCGCATTCCGGGCAGCGCTCGAGCGGGCTCGGCGCAGCGACCGGGTGTGGTACGAGGAGGTGTACCGGCTCAAGCAGCGCGCGCTCGAGGCGTTGTTCGTCGAGTTTTGCGCCCGTCACCGCGGCCGCGCGACCGCCAGGGGGAGAGCCTACGCGCGTTACCTCCACGACCAAGACCGGCCGCTCGTGGATTTCGCGACCTTCCTGACGCTGGAGGAGCGCCTCGGTGCGGATTGGCGATCGTGGCCTTCGCGCTATCGTGACCCGACATCGGACGCGGTTCGCCAATTCCGCCAGGCGCACCAAGAGCGCGTAGAGTTTCACCAGTTCGTGCAATTCGAGTTGGACCGGCAGTTGGCCGCCGCTGGCGAGGGCGCAGCTGATAGGTTGGGGCTCGGGCTCATGGGTGACTTGGCGGTCGGAACGTCACCTTCCGGCAGCGACGTCTGGGCGTTTCCCGAGCGGTTCGCCGCGCACGCCCGCATCGGGGCACCACCCGACGACTACGCGGCGGCCGGTCAGGATTGGGGGCTGGTTCCTTTGGATCCGCACGCGCTCATGTCGGGCGGCCTCGGTCTGTGGAGGCTCCTGGTACGGAGCGCACTGAAGCACATGCAGGCCCTGCGCATCGATCACGTGATGGGGTTGTCTCGCCAATATTGGATACCCGACGGAGGCTCGCCGAGCGAGGGTGCCTTCGTCCGCTATCCGGCACACGCCTTGTTGGGAGTGCTTGCGCTGGAGAGCGTGCGCAGCGGCGCGATCATCGTGGGTGAGGATCTTGGCACGGTTCCTCGGGAACTGCCGGGTGTGTTGGCGCGTTGGGGCATTCTCTCTACGCGCGTGCTGTACTTCGAGCGAACGGCGCGGGGGGCCTTTCGCGCCGCGCGGACGTACTCGCCCCGGGCCCTGGTATCGGCCACGACTCATGACCACGCGCCCGTGGCGGGGTTCTGGGAGGGGCGGGATCTGACCCTCCGGCGAGCGGTCGAGGCTCTCCCGTCGGATGAGGCCCTGACGGCGGCCCGGGCTGAGCGCGAGCGGGCCCGGCACCTGTTGCTGCGCCGGCTCACGGTCGAGGGTGTGGCGCCCAAGAATGCCGCGGACACATCGGCGGTGACCGCCGCGGTCCATGCCTTCCTCGCCCGGACACCGTCACCGTTGTTCGCTGTGACGTTGGACGACCTCGTGGGTGAGCGCGATCCGGTCAATCTCCCGGGTGTGGGGCCGGACCGTTACCCCGCTTGGCGTCGGCGCTTGCGGCTCGGATTGGACGAGATAGCGTCCGATCCTGGGGTCCGCCGACTGCTGGGCGCCTTGGAGGCACGGAAACGGGGCCGAGCTCACGGGCGCCCGACCTGATGGTGTGGAGGAAGGGAGGTGGGTCCGTGCACCTGGAGGCCATCGTGCGTTGCTGGATGACGATCACCGGCGCCCTGCTACTGGTGGCGCCGGCGGCCGGCGGTCAGGTGACCACGGCGGAGAAGAAGGTGCTGCTCATCGGGCTGGACGGCGTGCGGGTGGACGTGCTGGACGCAGCCGACACGCCCCACATCGACTCGCTTAGACGTGAGGGCGTGTATTCAGCCCGTGCGCGCAACGTGTTGCCGACCGTCAGCGGCCCCAACTGGTCGAGCATGCTGACGGGAGTGACGCCAGAGCGACATGGCGTGCGCAGCAACGATTTCCGGGGCAATGCATACGCCGCGTTTCCGGATTTCCTGACCCGCTTGGAACAGGTGGACAGCGCGTTCGCGACCTTCGCGGTGGTCGATTGGCCGCCGTTGGGGACGACCGCGTCCGGCGGCCCAGTGATCAGCGATGCCATCGACCGGAAGGTCAATCTGAACGGTGACGCCCTCGGGTATGCTGAGGCTGACGCTCGATCGGTTCAGGTCGCCGTCGAGGTGCTCGCCACCGAGGATCCTGACGCCGCCTTCGTGTACCTCGGGAACATCGACGTCGTGGGGCACGAGACGGGCTCGCTGTCGGCTGCGTACCGGGAATCCATCGAGCAAGCAGATGCCTATGTCGGTGCGCTGCTGGCCGCGCTCCGGCGGCGAGCGACCTACGATCGCGAGGATTGGCTGCTCCTGATCAGCACCGATCACGGCCGCCGTGATGACGGCGGCCACGGCGGCGAGTCCGAGCTGGAGCGGACGATCTTCGTCCTCGCCAGCGGCCCGTCAGCGGGCCGGGGGACCTGGGACCCCGCGCCGCAGATCGCGGACGTGGCGGTGACCGCCCTGGCACACCTCGGAGTGGGCATCGACCCCGCCTGGCGACTGGACGGTCGACCGTTCGGCGTCCGCCGGTGAGGTTGGACCAGGAAGCGTTCCTGCGTCGGTTCGGGGCGCCGGGCGCCACGCATGCGGTGCTAGCGCCCGGTCGCGTCAATCTCGTCGGTGAGCATATCGACTACGCGGGGCTTTCCGTACTCCCGATGGCGATCGAGCGGTGCGTTGCCTTCTGGTGTCGTCCACGGAGCGACAGCGCATGTCGGGTTGCCAACATCGAGCCGACCTACGCAGTCCGGGAGTTTCCGGTGGTGCCGGACCTCACGCCGTACCCTCCCGGCGATTGGGGGANNAGGGAATCAGTGCGCGTTATCCCTCACTCCATGGTTGTGATGCTCTGGTGACCAGTGATCTTCCCGTCGCGGCGGGGCTCAGCTCCTCGTCGGCCCTCGTCGTGGCCACGGCGCTCGCCCTCCTGCACGCCAATCGGATCGATGTGGAGCGGGTGACCCTCATGGAGCTCCTGGCCCACGCCGAGCGGTATGTCGGCACCCGGGGCGGGGGCATGGACCAGGCCATCTGCCTGGGCGCGACGGCGGGGGCGGCCACGCGCATCGACTTCGATCCGCTGCGCCTCACCGCCGTACCCATGCCTGAGGAGTGGGCGGTCGTTGTCGCGTTTAGCATGGTCGCGGCGAGCAAGTCCGACGCGGCGCGCGCGGCGTACAACCGACGCACCCAGGAATGTCACGCGGCGATGGAGCAGGTGAGCGCGCTTTTCGAGATCCCGACCGCCGGGCGCTCGTATCGGTCGCTGCTCCGCGTCGCCGCGGTCGACGAGTTGCTGGACGCCGCCTCCCGCACGCTCCCCGGTGTTCTCCTCAAGCGATTTCGACACGTGGTCACGGAGGCCGACCGTGTTCCTCGGGCAGAAGCGGCGATGCGCCACCTCGACATGCCGGAGTTCGGTCGCCTGATGTCCGAGTCGCACCTGAGCCTGCGCGATGACTTCGAAGTCTCCTGCCCCGAGTTGGAGGATCTCGTGGCGATCGCGCTCGAGGCCGGCGCCAGCGGAGCCCGGCTCACGGGAGCCGGGTTCGGCGGGTGTATGGTGGCGCTGTGCGAGAACCAGGCGGCGGGTGCGCTGGTCGATGCGCTGGCGGAGCGCTTCTATGCGCCGCGCGGGGCGTCTGACCGACTCGAGGCGTTCGTCTTTGCGGCGCGGCCCGCGGGAGCCGCCCGCGTGATGGCGTTGTGAGCCGCTATTCGAACCCCACGCGTGGGAGCGCACGGAACAAGGCGACGGCGGCGACCGCTACGAGGGCCAGGCAGAGAGATCCCCAGAGGACGCGACCGTACAGCAGGAACCCGGTTCCGAAGAGCGCGGCGTAGACCACGACACATCCCAGGAACCAACTCAGCAACGCCGCCGCCAGACTCTGGGACGGGGCCGCGTCGCCCAGGCGAACGGCGCCGGCCCACCCTCGGGGGAACGGCCGGATGCGGTCGTAGAAGGCCTGCAGCGTCGGTGTGTCGGTCGGAGGGGTCGCCAGGGTGATCGTCAGCCATCCGACGGTGGTGATGGCAACCCCGATGATGAGCTGCGTGGACGCGTCGAATGGCTGCAACCCCAGTCTCTCGTGCGCGAACTGGAAGTACACGGCGACCAGGAACGAGATGACCATCGCCGCGAGCTCGCTCCACGCGTTGATGCGCCACCAGAACCAGCGGAGCAGGAAGATCAGCCCCGTTCCGGCGCCGATCTGGAGCAGAATCCGAAATGCTTGGAGCGCGTTCTCCAGCCATAGCGCCACGACGGAGGCAAGGACGACCAGCACGACCGTAGAGATCCGGCCCACGCGCACGTAGTGGCGATCGTCGCGGTCGGCGCTCACGAACCTCCGGTAGAAATCGTCGACGATGTAGGACGCCCCCCAGTTCAGGTGCGTCGAGATGGTGGACATGTAGGCGGCCGCCAGCGATGCCAGCACCAGGCCCAGCAGACCGTGCGGCACGAACACCAGCATGGCCGGATAGGCCAGGTCGTGGCGCACGATCGACGGGTCGAGGCCCGGGAACCGCGCGGTGATCGTTTCCAGGCTGGGGTACACCAGCAGCGAGCAGAGGGCTACGATCACCCAGGGCCACGGGCGGAGCGCGTAGTGGGCGATATTGAACCAGAGTGTGGCGAGCATAGACTCGCTCTCGCTGCGGGCGGCGAGCATGCGTTGGGCCACATAACCGCCTCCGCCCGGCTCCGCGCCGGGATACCAGGTGCTCCACCATTGCACGGCGAGCGGAACGATGAGCACCGCCGAGACCGCCTGCCAATCGCTGAAGTCGGGGAGCAGGGAGAGCTTGCCCACGAGTTCGGGGCTGCCGACGAGTCCGGCGAGCCCGCCGACGGCCGGTTGCTGCAATGCGTAATACGCGGCGGCGAACGAGCCGACCATCGCGACCACGAACAGCAGCAGGTCGGTCACCACCACGCCCCAGAGCCCGGAGGTGGCGGAATACAGAGCCGTGGCCGAGCCGGCGATCAGGACGGTGGTGTACTTGTCGAGGCCGAGCAGCACGCCGGCGATCTTGATGGCCGCGAGCGTCACCGAGGCCATGATCATCACGTTGAAGAACACGCCGAGGTACAGCGCCCGGAACCCGCGCAGGAACGCGGCCGGCCGACCCGAGTAGCGCAGCTCGTAGAAGCCGATGTCGGTGAACGCGCCCGAGCGCCGCCACAGCTTGGCGTAGAAGAACACCGTGCACATGCCGGTGATCAGGAACGCCCACCAGAGCCAGTTCTGGCTCACCCCTCCGGTGCGGACCAGGTCCGTCACCAGGTTCGGCGTGTCGGTCGAGAACGTCGTTGCCACCATGGACGTCCCGAGCAGCCACCACGGCGCCTTGCGGCCCGAGAGGAAGAACTCGCTGATTCCTCGGCCCGCGCGGCGCGCGAACACCAGCCCCACGACGAGCACCACGCTGCCGTAGAGCGCGATGACCGCCCAGTCGATTCCGATCAGCTGCATCAGCTACCGCAGTCCTTCCACGAGTCGGTCGGGATAGTGGCCCTGTGCGACCAACTCCGCAATCCGGGCGGCCACGAGGGGGGCGTCCTCCTGGTATGTCATGCCCAGCCAGGTATCGGGGCCCGTGAGCAGGCGGACGTTGGCGCGGCCGGACCGCACCAGACGATTGATGACGTCCCCGGTGAGGAACTCGGCCGTGGGGTCAGCGCCGCGCGCCCGGAGGAAGTCGACGAACCCGTCTCGGAGTGCCGGGAAGAGAGCCGGGGTGAAGCCGCCAAGGCTCATGGACACGGTCTCATCACCTCGCAGCGACAGCGGCAGTCCCGCAGCGGTGACCCCGGTCAGCCGGCCTTCCCGCTCCCGAATCTCGCGCACCTCGGTGACGTGTTCCAGGAAGCCCCGTGCGTCGGCGTCGCAGATGCCTCGTGACACGCCTCCGTGCGGGGATAAGGTGACGGAAAGGCGATAGCCGACTGCCGCGAACGTCGGCGGGGTGGCGTCCCCAGCTGTGTGGAGGTGGTCGACCAGGGCGGCGAACGCTTCCGCGCCGTAGAAGTCGTCGGCATTGCACGCGATGAACGGACCGTCGATGACCGCCGCCGCCGATAGCACCGCATGCCCCGTGCCCCACGGTTTCGTGCGCGTGGCGGACGCCGTGAAGCCCTCTGGGAGTGCGTCCAGTTCCTGCGGGACGAAGCTGACCGGCACGGTGTCGCCGAATTGCTCTCTCACGTGCGCGCGGAACTGCGCGCTGCGCTCCGGGGCGACCACGATGGCGACGTGCGACACGCCGGCGCGGACGGCGTCGTAGATCGCGTAGTCCATCAGGGCCCCGCCGCCGGGCCCCACCGGCTCGAGCTGTTTCAGCCGTCCGTACCGCTGCGCGTGGCCGGCGGCGAGGACCAGGAGGGTCAGGCGCATGGTCACCGAGGGGCTCTAGCGGCGAAGGGTGCTCATCGGGGTTGGGGATCGCCGCTCGTGCAGGGCGCCAGCACCGGGCCAATGCGACGCTCGCGGTCTTCCGGTGGCGCGAAGCTGGCGTCGTCGCGGTCGCGGGGGAACCGCTCTTTGGCCTTTCCTCTGAGGTACGTGAGGTGGTTGCGCGTCCACATGAGGCCCTTGTGCTCGCGGTAGCTGCGGTCAGGGAGGGGTTACTCGACGATCAGCTAGAACGAGGACGTGGTCATGGTGCGGCACCCTCTTCCCAAGGCCACCGCGAGTGAGTTTCTATCGTGCCCGCGCTCGCGTGATAGTACTGGATCGCCCCAAGCGGTCAAGAGGCGCCCCGGATGCCGCACCGCGGCAGTAGTGCGCCGTTACCCGGCGTCGGGTTGTTTGGGGCGGCGGTGCGCGGCGGCTACCCTCGATTCGTCGCGCGCGCGCTCGCTCCATCGAGAGCTTGCAGCAGCAAAGAGGCTCATCGCCACTAGCTGGTTCGTCTCGCGTGCTCCATCTGGGACTGTCATGGCGGCGAGTTGGACTGCGGTGCGGCAGGAATCCGGCGCTGCCGCGGATCGCTAGGCGCACCCGAGGTATACGATGTGGAGGGCGAGCGTCGCGTTTTGGCCACTCAGGAACGGGCGAGGATCGGCCACCCACGTCACGAGCGGCGCGCCGGGCCGGGCGCAGCACCCGTGACGCGCGTCACACCCGTAAGCATTTGGAGTCCATATGCTTAGGTTGCATTCATGGGTCGCCGACCGGCTTCACGGACAATTCACGGTGAGTTCAAACAGGAGCGCTAGAGTTGGATTTGGCCGGTGCGGACGTGGGTTCGGCGGGGATGCGTCCGGCGGCCCACACGAAGTGGCTGGGGAAGTCCCGGTCGTCTGACAAGGGGGTGGGCCTGTGAGAAAGTCCAACCATGTTCGATGGGGCGTGTGGTGTGCCTCGGTGCTGATATTCGCGATCGGAATGACGGCCTGCGGCGATGACGACGAGATCATCGATGTCGTCGACAGTCCGCCCACGATCGACCTGACCGCTCCCGACGGAGGCACGGCCGTCGCGCCCGGAGGGACCGTGGACATCACCTGGACCGCCTCCGACCCAGAAGGTGCGGTTTCCGTCGACCTGTTCTACACGGCTCAGAGCGAGGCCGGCGACGTCGCGATCACCACGGAACAGACCGGCACCAGCTACACCTGGACGGTGCCGAACGACAACCTGTTCGGGGTCAAGGTGAAAGCGGTGGCGCGAGACTCGGCCGGTCAGACGGCGTCCGACGAGAGCACCGACATCTTCGCGATCGTCGCGTCGTCTGCGCGGAACTACGTCACCAGCGACGTGTGCCGCACGTGCCACGCCACGCGGCACGCCGACCTGGACAAGTCGGGGCACCCGTACAAGCTGAACAAGGTGGTGAACGATGCAGCGCCGCTGTATCCCTTCAGCTCCGTACCGAATCCACCCGACGGGTTCTCCTGGAGCGACATCACCTACGTGATCGGCGGTTACGGCTGGAAGGCGCGGTTCCTGAATGACTCCGGATGGATCATGACGGGGGGCGACGGTGTCGGCATCGACGGGGTCAATACTCAGTACAACCTACCGCGTAGTGATCTAGGCGGCGGGCTGCCGGCCACCTGGAGTGACTACCACGCCACCGACACTGAACGGAAGCCCTACGACTGCGGGCCATGCCACACCACGGGGTGGCAGGACACGACACAAAACGGCGGCGTGCATCAAGACGGTCTCGTCGGCATCGCCGGAACCTGGGAAGAGACCGGTATCACCTGCGAGCAGTGCCACGGCGCCGGCCTGAACCATGTGGTGACGCAATCGGCCGCGAACATCACGGTCGACCCCAGCGCCGACCTCTGCGGCGCGTGCCACTCACGCAACGGTGACGCAGCGATCGAGGTGTCGGGCGGGTACATCCGCCATCACGAGCAGTGGGAGGAGATGCTCGCCTCGCCACACACCGCGCTCACCTGCGTCGATTGCCACGAGCCGCATATCGGCGTGCTCTACGGCCATGCCGCGCAGGGCGGCATCGCCACCACCTGCGAAGACTGCCACACTGGCCAGGTGCTGAATCACACCGCGGTGGACTGCGAGTACTGCCACATGCCGAGGGCCACGAAGTCCGCTCGGGCGGTGCACACCTTCGAGGGCGACGTCCGCAGTCACATATTCCGGATTCAGACGCAGGCGTGGCCCAAGGACTCGATGTTCGTGGACTCGCTGGGCTCGACCGTCGGGCGCGACTTCGTGACCCTCGATTTCGCGTGTTACGGCTGCCACAAGGACGCGTCTGGGGAGGGCGGTACGGGATCCCAGAAGACGCTGGCGCAGCTCGCGGCCAAGGCCGCGGTGATCCACCAGTAGGCGTGGGCGACCCCGGCGGCGCGACGCGGCCGTTCGGATCCCTCGACCACGGACCAGGGCCAGTCTCCGAGCAATGGAGACTGGCCCGGTGTTTTCCCCTGGGCTTACCATGTATAGGATGACCAGCCTACTGGCCCGCNNGCCCGCGCGTGCCGGATCCTGCTCGCGGCATTCTGCACTCTTGCCCTGGTGTCGTGTTCGACGAAGCGCGTGCCGAGTGATGCCACCGAGGATCGGCGCGGCCTCCGCTTCGAGAGAGGCACGCTCGAGCCGTTCACCGGTGTCATCTACACCGTGTTCGAGGAGGGAGGCCAGGTCGAGGAGGAAGGGGCCTATCGGGACGGCGTCCGGCATGGCACGACCGTGCGGTACCACAGGAACGGCCGGCGCGCCGAGGAGCTGCGGTATCGCCGGGGCGTACCGGACGGGGTCCATCGGGCATGGGACCAGAACGGTCAGCGTCGGCGTGAGGGCGGCTACGTCGACGGGGCGGCGTCAGGGACGTGGCGCGAGTGGTCGGAGCAGGGGGCGATCCTGAGCGAGCGGGAGATGCGGGCCGGCGCACCCCACGGCCGGTCGGTCACCTACTTCCCGTCGG
>JABAOD010021090.1_pt2 | contig 12903 bp, 10 predicted proteins | sample 7062151 | NCBI WGS metagenome assembly JABAOD01 (sample SAMN14538626, study PRJNA623070) | marine sediment metagenome | biome: marine biome [ENVO:00000428]; feature: marine pelagic biome [ENVO:01000023]; material: deep marine sediment [ENVO:00002113] | place: India: Gulf of Khambhat ...
GTCATGATCGAGAACGTCGCCTGGGTCCTGACCGACGGAAAGGCCGGATCGCGAAACGGGGCGCTGGGCCTGGCAGAGGCGGTAGGGCTGCCCATCGTCGACAAGCACATCCACTCGGCAGCGCCCTGGCGGTGGCTGCCGCCGGTGCTGTGGCCCAGGGGCGTGCTCGGGGTCGGCGCGGGCGGCGATCCCCTGGAGCCGCCGTGGCCGCGACTGGTCATCAGTGCCGGCGAGCGTGCGGTCGGCCCCGCGCTGGAGATCCGGCGGCGCGCCGGCGGCGGTTCGTTCTGCGTCCATATTCAGCACCCCCGGGTCGCGCCCCGGCGATTCGACCTGGTGATCGTATCGGCGCACGACCGGCTGCACGGCCCCAACGTGCGGGTGACGGTCGGCGCCCTGCATCGGGTCACGACGGATCTGCTGGCGGAAGCGGCCGCCCGCTTCGCGCCGTCCTTCGCGCATCTCCCGCGGCCGCTCGTCGCCGTCCTTGTGGGCGGCGCCAACCGGGTCTACCGGTTCGACCATGCGACGGCGCAGCTTCTGGCGGACGGTCTCGCCGCAATGGCGCGCGACAGCGGCTGCGGCCTGCTGGTGACGGCGTCACGCCGCACCGGCGCGGCAAATGCGGCGCTGCTGCGCGAAAAGCTGCGCGGCCTGCCCGCCATGTTCTGGGATGGAGAGGGCGAAAATCCCTATTTTGCCTATCTCGCGCTCGCGGACGCGCTGGTCGTCACCGGCGATTCGGTGAACATGGTCTCGGAAGCCTGCTACACCGGCAAGCCGGTGCACGTGTTCCACCTTCCGGGCGGGGAAGGCAGCAAGTTCGCAAGGTTCCACGATGCACTGGCTGAGTCCGGGGCGACGCGGCCGTTCACGGGGCGGCTCGAAAGCTGGCCCGGCAACCCGCTCGACGAACGAACCGCGCTGGCCGACGAGGTGCGCCGGGAACTCGAAGCCAGGGCTGCCGACGCCTGACACGGGACCCGACGGGCGGCCCTGCCGGCGAGCGACCGGACCGGGCCGCCCATATACGTGCGACACCGGCATGTCGCGTCGGATGCGGCTCGGACGCAAATTTGCTTTTCGCCAGCGATGCGGCCGTGCATTGTAGATCGCCATGGACTGGGACAAGCTGAGAATTTTCCATGCCGTGGCGGACGCCGGCAGCTTCACCCGCGCCGGCGAGACGCTGAATCTGAGCCAGTCGGCCGTCAGCCGCCAGATCAGCGCGCTCGAGGAAAGCCTGCACGTCCCCCTGTTCCACCGCCATGCGCGCGGACTGATCCTGACCGAGCAGGGCGATGTCCTGTACCGCACGGTCAAGGAGGTGTTCCACAAGCTGGCGATGGCGGAGGCACTGATCAGCGAAAGCCGGGAGCGGCCGTCCGGCCCGCTGAAGGTCACGACCACCGTCGCTTTCGGCACCACCTGGCTGACGCCGCGGATCAAGGAATTCATCGATTTTTACGAGGACGTCGAGGTCAGCGTCATTCTGACCGACGGCGCGCTCGATCTGAGTATGCGCGAAGCGGACGTCGCGATCCGCATGACGGCGCCGCGGCAGCCGGATCTCGTGCAGCGCCACCTGCTGACAGTGCACAGCCACATCTATGCGGCGCCGGACTATCTTGCCGAATACGGCACGCCGAAGACGCCGGAGGAGCTGGACCGGCACAGGCTGATCGTCTACGGCCAGGACGCACCGCCGCCGGTGTCCTCGATCAACTGGCTCATCGACGCCGGGGCTGCCGAGGATAACCGGCGCCGGCCGATCCTGCGGCTGAACAACCTCTATGGGATTTATCGGGCGGTGCGCAGCGGGCTTGGCATGGCGGCCCTGCCCGATTACATGATCGCCGACGGCTCGGCGCTGGTCCGGGTCCTGCCGGACCTGTCGGGACCGGCGATCGAGGCGTATTTCGTCTACCCGGAGGAGCTGCGGCAATCGAAACGGGTCGCTGTTTTCCGGGATTTTTTGCTGCAAAAGGTCGCAGAAGGGAATTTTTGAGCGTCCCACACGTTTATATAAAGAGTTTGCGCATAGACGCTTGGGTCAGCCATGCGGATTTTGCATATCAGATTTGTCTAATCTGGTATGGAAGTTGCTACCCCAGGCCCCTATGTAAGGAATGCTTGAGCGCCGTTGTGGCGATCAAGCCTAGGCCGCGGGCGCAAGGCCTGTGGCCGAAGGGTCTTCGGACCCTACGTCTCCCAGACGTGAAGCCTCCCTGTTCAACTTGCCGGACCTTCGCGGTCCGGCGTTTTTTTACGCCGCCGCAAAAGAAGACGGGCCGCAACGCCGTGCGACCCGCCGATAACAATCCGCGCAGCGCTATCACATGAAAAGCTTTTCGCCTTCGAGCCCCTTGTACAGGTGCGCGACGTACTCGCCGTAGCCGTTGAACAGACGGGTGGGCACCCGGCCGCCGCCCAGCACGCGCTCGGTGGCCTGGCTCCAGCGCGGATGCGGAACGTCGGGATTGACGTTGGCCCAGAACCCGTATTCCCGGCCCTGCACGGCCTGCCAGAAATTGACCGGCCGCTTGTCGGTAAACGTGAATCGCACGATCGACTTGATCGACTTGAAGCCGTATTTCCAGGGCACCGCAAGGCGCAACGGTGCGCCCATCTGCTTCGGCACCGGCTTGCCGTAGGCACCGGTGACCAGGAAGGCCAGTTCGTTGGTCGCCTCCTCGATGGTCAGCCCTTCGATGTAGGGCCACGGATACCAGGTCTGACGCAGGCCGGGCATGGTCTCGTTGTCGGCCTGGGTCTCCATGACCACGTATTTTGCGCTGCCCAGCGGCCGCGCGAGGTCGACCAGCGCCTTGAACGGAAAGCCGCTCCACGGCACGTCCATCGACCAGGCTTCGACGCAACGGTGGCGGTAGAGCCGTTCCTCCAGCGGCATGCGGCCGAGCAGATCGTCGATCGCGATGGTGAATTCCTGTTCGACCAGGCCGTCGATGCGCACCTCCCACGGCCGGATCCGCATCGCCTGGGCCGCCCGCGAGATTTCCTTGTGGCTGCCGAATTCGTAAAAATTGTTGTAGGTGGTGGCCAGGGTCTCGGCTGTAATTTCGCGGTCTATGCGGTACCGCAGGTTCCGCTTGACCGGGTACAGACCTGCCGACGGGTCCGCCGCCGCGCGGGCCTCGTCCTCGCAACCCGAAAGGAGGCCGGCCGCGCCGCCCATCAGCAGCACCGGTCCGGCGGCGATCGATTTGACCAGCCGGCGCCGGTCGCGGAACAGCGACTCGTCTGTCGCCTCGCGCTCCGGCCGCTCCCAGCCGCGGGGAATCTTGATCAGCATTGCCCTCTCCTCGTCACAGACGTCCCGGCCCTATCTGTAGGTGCAAATTGTCACGCAGTCCTCACGGACGCGGCCTCTGCACCGTAACAAATATGTGATGGTACGCCCGCTTTGACAGGTCGGGGCCGCCCGATCAATCGACATTCGCTGCCGGGCACCCGGGCCGGCGCCGGCCGGCAATATACGCGTCGATCAGCTCGCGCATCCGCTCGCGCCCGAAGCTGCCGAAGTGCCCGGCATGGACGATGCGAGCCGGGACGCCGCGCAATCGCTCCATGCTGGCCAGATAATCGTCGATCCGCGAATGATAGAGGTCGTCCAGCAGTTCGCCCTCGTATACCACGTCGCCGGAGAACAGGATCGCGGTCGACGCTTCCCACAGCGCGATCGAGCCGGGCGAGTGACCCGGCAGGTGGATCACCCGGAAGTGCCGGTCGCCGAGGTCGACGACGTCGCCGTCGCGCAGCAGCCGCGTTGCGGGCGCCGGTCGGATTTCGTACTCGTCGGCACGGAACCCGCCCTCCGGCACCGCATCGAACATGTCGTCGGAGACCCAGCGGTCGGCAACCGTGTTGCGCCGCGACGGATGAGCGAGGATCTCGGCTTCCGCCGCGTGCACGGCGCGCTCGTCGAACTCGTGGTGGCCGCCGATGTGGTCGAAGTGCGTATGGCTGCCGACCGCGATCAGCGGCCGCTCGCAGAGCAGCCGGACATGGTCGCGCAGGCTGACCACGCCCATCCCGGAGTCGACGAGCAAGTCGCGATCGCGGCCCCGCACATGCCAGATGTTGCAGCGGTAGAACGGCTTGACGTGGGATTCCCGGATCAGGGTGATCCCATCGTCGAGCCGCCTCGTTTGATACCACGTGGCCGCGTCAACCGTCGGCATGCGCCGGCCTGCCGGGAACGGGCGCCCGCGTTACGCCGCCTGCTTGCGGCTGGCGACGACGTCGTCGGCGAGACGCCCGGTCAGCTCGGCCAGGTGGTCGAACTTCCATTCGTAGGTCCCGACGCCGAAGGTGAGCGAGCGCAGCTCGACGATTATGTCATGCAGCTCCGCCTGCGGCATGTGCGCGGCGACATCGTCCCAGCCCGACCAGCCCTCCTTCGCGTCGAAGCCGAGGATCTGCCCGCGGCGCTTGCTGATCAGCCCCTGCACCTTGGCGGTATAGGCGTTCGGCACATAGACGTGGACCTCGCAGATCGGCTCCAGCAGGACCGGATTGCAGCCCGGCATGGCCTCCTTCATGCCGGCGATCGCTGCCAGCTTGAATGCCATGTCGGAGCTGTCGACCGCGTGGTACTGCCCGTCGAACAGGTTGACCGCGAAGTCGACCACGGGAAATCCGAGCGGCCCCTCCTTCATGTATTCGCGGATGCCCGCCTCGACCGCCGGGATGTACTGGCGCGGCACCGCGCCGCCGGAGATGGTCTCGGTGAATTCGAAGCCGGTTCCGCGCGGCAGCGGCTTGATCTCGATCTGGACGTCGCCGAACTGGCCGTGGCCGCCGCTCTGCTTCTTGTGGCGGGCATGCTGCTTGGCCGGCTTGCGGATGGTTTCCTTGTACGGCGTCTGCGGCCGGCGCGTCTCGACCTCGACGTGATAGCGGCTCGCCAGCCGCTCCGCTGCGACCTGCAGGTGGATCTCGCCCTGCCCCCACAGCACCATCTCGTTGGTGTCCTGGTTATGCTCCACCGAGAGCGAGGCATCCTCGTCCATCAGCCGGGCGATCGCAGCCGACAGCTTCACTTCGTCCTCGCGTTTCTTCGGGGTGATCGCGAACGAATAGATCGGCTGCCGGGGTGCCGGCCAGTCGCTGCCGGACACGACGCCGGACGCGCCGAGGAGCTGCCCGGAGGATACCTCGTCCATGCGGCCCATGCCGACGATGTCGCCGGAGCTGGCGCTGGCGATCTTGTTCTGGGTGTGTCCCATCATGCGGAACAGGCCGCTGACCTTGTGAGGCCCGAACGACATCCCGTCCTTGACGGTGCCGCGCAGCACGCGGCCCAGCGAAGTCTTGCCGGTGTGCGGCATGTGATAGGTCTTGAACACCTGGACCAGCGGGTCGCCCGAAGGCCCGCCCAGCCGCTTCGCCACGGGTTCGACCCCCGGCGTCTCATGGCGCAGTGCTTTCATCAGGCGATGCACGCCATAGGTCTGTTCGGCGGCGCCCAGGAACACCGGCACGATCAGGTCGTCGGCCAGGTCCTTGGTCAGGTGCGCGTAGATTTCCTGTTTTTCCGGAACCGCATCCTCGAGCAGCTGTTCGAGCAGCGCATCGTCGAAATCGGCCAATGATTCAAGCAGCTCCTGCCGCGCTTCGGCCTCGCGGTCCTGCAGCTCACCGGGGATCGAGATGAGGTCCGACGGCTGTCCGGGCTTGTACTGATAGGCGCGCTCGGAAACCAGATCGACATATCCGGTGATGGCATCGCCCTCGCGGATCGGCACCTCGCGCAGCACCAGCTTGCGCTCGGACACGCCCTGCAGCGCTTCCATCAGCTCGCGGATCCGGATGTTCGAATTGTCGAGCTTGTTGATGAACACCATGTGCGGGATCTCGTGCGCGTCGAGAAAATGGAACAGCGGCGCCAGTGTCAGCGCGCGCTCGATCTCGGGCTCGCAGACCACGACCGCGACGTCCGCCACCATCAGTGCGCACTGCGTGTCGTTCCAGAATTCCACCGATCCCGGGCAGTCGAGGAAGTGCCAGGTCTCGCCCAGGAACTCGCCGGTCGCCGGCGATATCTCGATACTCATGTTGCGGCTGCGCGCCTCTGGCGCCGCATCGCCCACCGTGTTGCCGTCTTTCTTGTTGCCCCGCCGGTCGATCGCTCCGCACGTGTGAAGAAGCGATTCCAGCAAGGTCGTCTTGCCGCTCAAATACGGCCCGACCAGTGCTGCGACGCGCGGGGCAGCAGGTGTAGTGCCGGGCATTGCTTTCTCCTTTCCGGAATTTAATGGCTCTCGTCCGGCGGCACCGTATCAGTCGCGCCGCCGGTCCCTGTGACCGGTATGGTTCCAGCGCGGCCCTCGCGATGCAAGGGGAAATCGCCGGGGAAATGGTCGCAGCACCTCTGGCACGGCAGGACGGCGCGGCTTAGACTTCCGCGCGCCGCCGAACACGCTCAACTGCCGAGGAGACCGCCGTGCCGCCGAAAGGAGATCCCACCGCACCCTTGACGGGCCTGCGCATCCTCGACCTCTCGCGCATGCTGGCCGGGCCATTCTGCACCGCTCTGCTCGCCGATCTCGGGGCCGAGGTCATCAAGGTCGAGGCGCCGGGCCGGGGCGACGATGCACGCCACTTTGCGCCCTTCCGGCACGGCGAAAGCGCCTATTTCATGCTGATCAACCGGGGCAAGAAGGGCATCACCCTGAACCTGAAGGATCCGCGCGGCCTTGCGGTGCTCCAGCGGCTCGCTGAGACCGCCGACGCCGTGGTGGAGAATTTCCGGCCCGGCGTCGCTGCCCGCCTCGGCGTCGATTACGACAGCCTGAGCGCCGTTAATCCGCGTCTGGTCTACGCCAGCATCTCGGGCTTCGGCCAGGACGGGCCGCTGGCCCAGCGGCCGGCCTACGATATCGTCGCGCAGGCGATGTCGGGATTGATGAGCATCACCGGCGACCCGGACGGCCCGCCGACTCGGGTCGGCGAATCCTACGGCGACCTGTGTGCCGGCCTGTTCGCGTCTTGGGCGGTCCTCGCGGCGCTGCACGGCCGCACGCAGACGGGTCGCGGCCAGCATCTCGACATCGCGATGACCGACTCGCTGTTCTCGATGATGGTGACCGCGCTGACCCTGCAGCTGTACGGCGATGCGCCGCCGGGGCGGATCGGCAACCGGCACCCGATGTCGGCACCCTATGACGCCTTCCCGGCGCGCGACGGCCACGTCATCATCGCCAGCGCCAACGATGCGATCTTTGCGCGCCTTGCGCAGGCGATCGGCCGGCCGGACCTGCCAGCGGACCCGCGGTTCAGGTGCGAAACGCAGCGGTCCGCGCACGAGCCGGCGCTGCGCGACCTGATCACCGCGTGGACCCGCACGCGGAGCGTCGCCGAGACGGTGGCCGCGCTCGACGCCGCCGGCGTGCCGACCGCGCCGGTATTGTCGGTCGGCGAGGCCGTGGCAAGCGAGCATGTGCGAATGCGCGGCCTGCTGGTGGCGGCGCGACACCCGGCCGCCGGAGAAATCAGTCTGCCGCGCCAGCCTGTCCGATTCTCGGACGCACCGCAGCAGGCGCCGGCGCCGGCGCCTACCTTGGGACAGCACACCGACGAGGTGCTCGGCACGCTGCTCGGCACCGGCGAGATCGATGCGCTGCGGCGCGACGGAGTGATCTGATGGATTTTCTGCATGACGAGGACGAGCGGGCGCTGCAGGACGCCGCCCGCGAATTCGCGGCCAAGGAGCTGGCGCCGCGCGCCGCAGCGGCAGACCGGGACGCGGCGTTTCCACCGGGGCATATGGACCGCCTGGCGGCGTTCGGCGCCATGGGGCTGAACCTGCCGGAGGGCTGGGGCGGGGCCGGTGCGTCGGCGGTCGGGCTCGCCCTCGCGGTCGAGGCGCTGGGGGCCGCCTGCGCCGCCACCACATCGACCGTCACCGCCCATTACCTGGCCACCGATGCCATACTGCTCGGCGGCGACGATGCGCTCCGCAGCCGCTACCTGCCGGCCGCCGCCGAGGGACGGGTGCTGGGGGCCTTCGCGCTGACCGAACCGGGCGCAGGATCCGACCCCGCCGACATGACGACGCGGGCCGAACCGGCCGACGGCGGCTACCGCCTATACGGAACGAAGCACTTCATCAGCAACGCCGACATTGCCGACTTCCTCGTCGTGTTCGCAAAGACCGACCCGGAGGCCGGCCACCGGGGCATCAGCGCCTTCGTCGTCGACCGCGATACGCCGGGCCTTGCCGTCGGTCCGCCGGAGCCGACCCACGGGATCCGGGCAAGCCATGCCTGCGCCGTGCACCTCGACGCCACGGTGCCGGCGGAGAACCGGATCGGCGGGGAAGGCAGCGGATTCCGTACCGCGCTCATGGTCCTCGACCGCGGGCGCATCGAGACCGCGGCGCTGGCGCTGGGCGTTGCCGGGGCTGCGTTGGACGCGGCCCGGGCGTGGGCAAGCGAGCGGACGGTTTCCGGTCGCGCGGTCGCCCGTTTCCAGGGCATCCGCTGGATGATCGCCGACATGGCGACGGAGCTGGACGCGGCACGGCTGATGACATGGCGGGCGGCGCGTCTGCGGCAGCGCGGCGAGCGCTTCACGCGGGAGGCGGCGATGGCCAAGCTGCACGCCTCGGAGGCCGCCGGGCGGATCGCCGACCGTGCGCTGCAAATTCACGGCGGCTACGGCTTCACCAGCGCGCTGCCGCTGGAACGCTATGTGCGCGACGCCCGCATCCTGCGCATCTACGAGGGCACCTCGGAGATCCAGCGCAACATCATCGCCCGGTTCGAGCTGGATTAGCGGCGGCCGTCGGCATGCAGCTTGAGGATCGTGTGAACCACCTCGCTGACCGGGGTCGACACGCCGAGCTCCCGACCGAGCCGCACCACCGCGCCGGTCAGCCACGGCAGCTCGAGCCGATTGCCGCGTTCGAGGTCGCCCAGCATCGACGCCTTCATCTCCGCCGGCAGACCCTCGGCGAAGGCGAGCTGCTTGGCTTCGAGCCCGTCCTCCAGCCGCGCCCCGCGGGCGCGCCCCACGGCGACCGTCTCGGCGATCAGATCGGCGAACAACCGACGGGTATCGGCGTCGGACAGAATCGGCCCGATCGGCATGCGCGTGGCCGCAGTGGCGCCGGCCATCGGCGCCAGGAACGCGAATTTGCGCCAGATATCGGCATTGATGTCCGACGAGATCGTGGCATCGAAACCGGCTGTTTGGCAGGCCTCGTGGAACGCCTCGATGCGCGGGCTGGGCCGGCCGTCGAGCTCACCGTATTTCAGCGACGCCATTGTCCCGGTGTGCCGGATCACGCCAGGCGCTTCGATCAGGGCGGCGATCGCGGCAACCCCGCCGACCGCGTGCCGCGGGCCGAGAATTGCGGCGATCCGCTCCTCCGCGTCGACCCCGTTCTCGAACGAGATCACCGCCGTTTCCGGGCCAAGCAGTGGCCGGCAGTCCTCGGCCGCCGATTCGACGTCCCACAGCTTGACGCAGAACATCACCACGTCGACCGGGCCGAGCCGGGCCGGCGCGTCGGTCGCTTTGGCCGGCTGTACCAGAACGTCGCCGTTGGGGCTGAATACGCGGAGGCCCTGCTCGCGGATCGCCGCGCCGTGTGCGCCGCGGGCGATGAAGGTGACGTCCGCACCGGACTGCGCCAGCCGCGCCCCGAAATAGCCGCCGACGCCGCCGGCGCCCATCACCGCGATCTTCATGGCGCTTGCCCTCAGCGCAGCGCCGCACAGGCGCGCTGGATGCGCCCGCAAGCCTCCTCCAGCGCCTCGGTCGAGGTCGCATAGGAGATGCGGAAATGCGGGCTGAGCCCGAAGGCCTCGCCATGCACGGCGGCCACGCCCTCGGCCTCGAGCAGGTAGGTCACGAAATCCGCGTCGGTGCTGATCGTCTTGCCGTCCGGCGTCTGCCGGCCGATCGTGCCGGCGCAGGACGGGTAGACGTAGAACGCACCCTCCGGCGTCGCGCAGGTCAGGCCGGTCGCCTGGTTCAGCATCGAGACGACGAGATCGCGGCGCTCCTTGAAGACCTTGTTGTTGCGGGCAATGAACGAATGGTCGCCGTCGAGCGCCGCGACCGAGGCCCACTGGCTGATCGTCGAAGTGCTCGTCGTCGATTGCGACTGGATCTTGTTCATCGCGCGGATCACCTCGACCGCGCCGGCGGCATAGCCGACCCGCCAGCCGGTCATGCAGTAGGCCTTGGACAGGCCGTTCAGCGTCAGCGTGCGGTCGTAGAGCCTGGGCTCGACCTGGGCGATGGTGGTGAACTCGAAATCGTCGTAGACGATGAACTCGTACATGTCGTCGGTCATCACCCAGACATGGCCGTGCCTGAGCAGGACGTCGGCCAGCGCCTTGAGGTCGGCGCGCGTGTAGGCGGCGCCGGTCGGGTTCGACGGCGAGTTGAGGATCAGCCATTTGGTCCGCGGCGTGAGCGCCGCCTCCAGCGCCGCCGGCGTCAGCTTGAAGCCCTCCGTTTCCGGGCAGTCGACGATCACCGGCTCGCCCTCGGCGAGCAGCGTGATGTCCGGATAGCTGACCCAGTAGGGCGCCGGGATGATCACCTCGTCGCCGGGGTTCAGCGTCGCCATCAGCGCGTTGTAGATGGTCTGCTTGCCGCCGCAGCCGACGGTGATCTGCTCCGGCGTGTAGGTAAGGCCGTTGTCGCGCTTCATCTTGTCGCAGATGGCGCGGCGCAGTTCCGGGATACCGGCGACCGGGGCGTATTTGGTCTTGCCCGCGGCCATCGCGGCGACGGCCGCCTGCTTGATGTGCTCCGGCGTGTCGAAGTCGGGCTCGCCGGCGCCGAGGCCGATGACGTCCTTGCCGGCCGCCTTCATCTCGGCCGCCATGTTGGAGACGGCGACGGTGGGGGACGGCTTGATGCGGGACAGGCGGTCGGCGATGAAGGCCATGATCGGACTCCCCGTGTGCTAAGCGGTATCGACGGTTGGCGGCACAGTATGCCGGGCGTCGCCGGGTTGCAACGGCGAATGGCGCCGGATCGGCATGGCCGGGCGGATCGCCGGGGAACGAGCCCATGCGTTAGGGTTTTCCGCGGGTTTCGGCACGGCGCTCACGTGCCGTGGCCCGGCGCCGGCCGGATCCTGGCCGTCGTCAGGTAAAGCCCGGCGAAGATGGCGGCCGCACCCAGGTAATGGAAGGCCAGCAACGGCTCGTTCAGGAACACCATCCCCAGGACGGCGGCGAAGGGGGGCATCAGGTGGATGAACAGTCCCGCCCGGGTCGGGCCGACCGCCGGGACTGCCGCCGTGTATCCGAGATAGGCGAGCGCCGTCGCGACCGGCCCGATATAGCCGACCACCAGCAAGGTCGCGCGATCGAGCGGCATCGCCCGCACCGCCGCGATCTCCCACAGCCAGATCGGGAACAGGACGACGAGCGCCGGAATGATGCTGGCCACCAGCAGCGTTCCCGACTCGAGGTCCGCCGGGCGGCGGCTCAGCAGCGTCACATAGACCGACCAGCACAGCATGGCGACGAGCATGACCGCATCGCCCTGCGCCAGGCCCTGCGCCAGGATCAGGGCGGGCTCGCCGCGCAGCACAATGAACGAGACGCCGAAAAGCGAGAGGCCGATACCGAGCGCCTGGCGCAGGCCCAGGGACTCGCGCCAGAGCACGCGTGCGAGGACGGGGATGACCACGGGGCTGACCGCGTTGATCAGCGCCACATTGACCGCGGAGACCGTATTCAGCGCCGTGTATTGCAGGGCGGTGAAGCCGGCCACGCCGATCAGCCCGAGCAGCAGGACCAGCTTCCACTCGCGCAGCAGCGCCGCGCGTCTCTGGCGCAGCCGCGGCAGGAAGATCGGCAGCAGGATCAGGAAGGCGCTGGCCCATCGCCAGAAGGCGAGGCCGACCGGCGGAATCGCGGCGTGAACCGCGCGAGCGACGACGATGTTCCCGGCCCAGGCCAGCGAGGCGAAGGACAAGAGGGCATAGGCCACCGGCGGCGAGGGGTGTTTCGATGCCATCGCAATCCATTCTTGTTTCGTCTCACCCGCCGCCCGCCGGATCGTAGCAGATCGCGCCAGCGGGTAAAGTTCCGGGCTGGCCGCCCGCTGCCCCGACGCGCTGCAGGCGCCGAGCGGCAGCGCGTTGCCGGTGCCGCGCGGTGACGACGGACATCCCCCGTCGGTCGCAAAGAAACCCGCCGGGGATGAGGAGACCGGCGGGTCGAGTGGGATCCGTGGGATTGGGGTGATCGCGACACGGATCTGGGAGCGTCGATGTGCGTCAGGCGGCCCGCACCTCGCTGAGGAAGCGGATCACCTGGCCGCGCAGCCCCTCGGCCTGGCGCGCCATCTCCTGCGAGGCGTTCAGCACCTGGCCGGCGGCGGAACCGGTGTCGCCGGCGGCCCGCGAGACGTTGCCGATATTCGCGTTCACGTCCTGGGTACCGCGGGCCGCGAGCTGGACGTTGCGGGCGATCTCCTGCGTCGAGGCGCCCTGCTCCTCGACCGCGGAGGCGATGGCGGCGGCGATGTCGTCCATCTCGCCGATGATCGCGCGAACCTTGTCGATCGCCCGGACCGCATCGGTGGTCTCGTCCTGGACCGCGCTGATCTGCTGCGAGATCTCCTCCGTTGCGCGTGCGGTCTGGTTGGCGAGGTTCTTGACCTCCTGGGCGACGACGGCGAATCCCTTGCCGGCCTCGCCGGCTCGCGCCGCCTCGATCGTCGCATTCAGCGCCAAAAGGTTGGTCTGCCCGGCAATTTCGTTGATCAGGCTGACCACGTCGCCGATCCGCTCCGCGGCGTCGACCAGCCCCTGCACCGTTGCGTTGGCGGCTTCCGCCTCGGCCACGGCCTCGCGGGCGATGCGCGCCGACTGCGTGACCTGGCGGCCGATCTCGGCGATCGAGG
>JABAOD010001972.1_pt4 | contig 12901 bp, 14 predicted proteins | sample 7062151 | NCBI WGS metagenome assembly JABAOD01 (sample SAMN14538626, study PRJNA623070) | marine sediment metagenome | biome: marine biome [ENVO:00000428]; feature: marine pelagic biome [ENVO:01000023]; material: deep marine sediment [ENVO:00002113] | place: India: Gulf of Khambhat ...
GATCAGTTGCCGCTTGCCTTCCGCGGCGGGGCCGCATCGGAGAGTCGGCAGAGATGTCCGGGACGAACGGCCGCTCCCGGGCGACCCGGCGGACGGACGTGAGGCCCGCCCGCCGGAGGTCCGTGTCTAGTCGCTCGAGAACTCCGAGAAGACAAACCGGTAGGAGCGGGACTCCGCATCATAGAGGGCTTCGAAGTCCGCCGGCCAGCGGACGTTCTCGCCGGCGTTCACCGCCGGAATCTCCATCGTGAAGCTCTGCTCCTGCATGAGCTTCGCCCTGGCAATCATCGGCTCCAGGAAGATCAGGTCTTGCCCGTAGTAGCCGACGATCAACGACGCGCTGAACGGATCGGTCTCCGTGAGCTCGCTCTCCCTGGCGGAATGCATTCCCATGGTGGGCACGCAGGCTCCTACGAGAGTCATGCCCATCTCTGGAATCTCGAGGTCCGGTAACACGTATCCGCTCGGAAGCTCTTCCGGCTTGCTCAGATCGGCACAGTCGATGCCTTGCACCGATTCCGGGGCAATCATGTAGAAGTGAAAGTCGAAATGGGGTTCGAGCCACAGCGCCGGCGGGTGTCCGTGGGGCTCCCAGTTAACGCCGAGGTGGTTGAAGCCCGTCGCGGCCTGCACCTCTGCGGGCAAGGCCACGACCGCCACGAAGGGAGGTGGAAACACCATCTCGCCTTCCAGGGGAGCGTTCTCCACCAGCGCCAGCGGTACGGTGGCGCCAAACTCGGTCACATCTCCGCCGGCCGTGGTACCCCACGTGCAGAGTTCACCCCCGAACACGGTTCGACAATCGCCTTCGACGACCTGCTCGCCGCCGCCGCCACACGCGGTGAGCCCCGCGATGATGAATCCGGCAGCGTAACGAACGAGCGGGGATTTCCACCCAACCATTCAAACCTCCTTCATCGGGTAAGGGACGACGCAAGACCTCAACCTGGATCGGGCCGCCCCACTATACGCGCAATCCCCCGCCTCGGCCAGAGCCACCGTCTTCACCGCTACGGCCCCGCCAGTCCGCTCACACCGCGCGGCGCCAAAGTCCGAGCCGCAGAACGGCGGGAGCAGCGGGTCAAACGGGTTGGCGGCTGCGGGGTGGGCCGTATGCCCGTCAGATCCTGCCCGGGGCGGCCGCCGGGAATCGTTGCAGGAACCGGCCCGTGATCGCGCCGGCGAAGAAGTTCGCCGTCGCCAAGCTCCAGATGGCGGGAACGCCATCGAGCACCCCCCGGTTGCCGAGGGTCACGGCCCCATAAAAGGCAAGGGAGTAGACGACGAGACCGTAGAGGGCGCCCGTGCCCGCGTTGAGCCGCCAATGCAGCCGGTCGAACAGTGCCACGGCACCGGCACCCAGCAAGGCGAAGACCAGCAGATGGAGCGCGGTGAGGGCCAGCAGGCGGACAGCGAACCCGAGGACGGAGGCGATGTGCCATAGCTCCGGAGATTCGAGTTGCAACCCGGCGGGCAAGTAGACGCGGCTCAGCGCGATCGGTGTGGCGAGGGGGGCCAAACGAATCACGTCGGCAACGAAGAAAAACGCCGCGACGAAAACGCCGGCCAGAAGTCCGGCTTGAACTCCGCGCGAGATCCGGCTCATGCCTTGGTCCACCGACGGTGGTCAGAGGGTTGCCCCACCCACAGTCCCGCGTCTCAACCCTACCGCTGCGGCGCCGGGCGGTCAAGGCCCGAGCAGGCGGCCGGAGCTGCGAATGGACGTTCTCGAGACTAGACCAACACCCACATCACGACAATGACGTAGAACAGTCCCGTCGCCGTCACTTCCAGCAAGAAGTACTGTCGCTCAATACGTAGGAACGCGGCTGAAGCTGACTCGCCGGGCACGGGGGCCAGCTGTCGAAACTTCGGCTCGACGACATTGTCGATAACCGGACCCAGCACCCAAATCGCTCCGACCAGCACGAGTTTCACGACGAGGGACGTCGTGAGCGGGTACCCAACCAGGAGCCAGCCGACACCCGACAGCGTCAGCAGAACCAGACCCAGGATGATCAGTCGCGTGACGGGCCGGGCGACCGCGGTATAGATCGGCGCGAAAGCATGATCGGCCTTACACCTGACGAGCAAGGTCAATTTCGCGGTCGCGCAACCGACCCCGAGCGCCAGTCCAATCAGGTGCGCCAAAGCTAGAAGTGATGTTAACGAAACCAAACACTCCGCCTTTCCCTCCGTGCTGGTGACCCGTAACGCATCGCGCACGGCCCGCGAGCGACCGCCCTAGTAGCCAAACCACGCCATCCACAGAATCGCGCCCGCCGTGCCGTCCATCGTCGGCTCGTTCGTCGAATAGTCTCCGATGTCGTCGTGGTAGACGACGTAGTCGTTCTGGAACTCGGCGAACTCGTCGGGCGAGTAGAGCGCGATCCCCCGCAAGCTCGAGTAGACCGACAACAGCACGGGTCCGTCCACCAATCCGCCGGGCACCTCCTGTTTCGTCAGTGCCCAGATCGACGTGTGCACGTCATCCGGGTGCTCGCCGTCCCTCGGGATCCCGGTGAACATCGACGTGCCCCACGGGTTGCGGCCCAGCAGCCAGTCGCGTTGCCGAAGCATGAAGTCGTGGTACCGCTGGTCTACTGTCATCTGCTCGTACAGCAGGATCTGTGTGATCAACGCCGTGACCAGATTGTTCGAGCACCAGATGAACGGCACACCGATGCCGTAGGGATTCTTTCGACCGCGCTCCATCGTTCGCTCGATGCCGTCTCGATAGAAACCGGCCAGCGTGTCCTGAAATGCCGAGTCGACGAGGGGGTAGAGCGCGAAGTGCCCGACGTTGACGAACGGATAGAACTCGTAGTGCTCGGCCGTGTCGTGCTGCATCCACGAGGTGGCGCCCGCCAGGCGCGCATAACGGATGGCGTCCTCCAGGTACGCGCGGTCGCCCGTGGCCTTGAACAGCTCCGCCGCGCCCCACTCCATGTCGTCGGCCCAGGTCCGTTCGCTGTAGCGGTACGGCGCGCCGTAGGAGTTCCCCTGCTGGTACCCTTCCTTCAGCACCCCCATGGCGTAGACCTCGCGGGCGGCCCGCAGGCTCTTCTGGGCGAACGCCGAGTCGCGTCCCTCGGCGACCCAAACGCGATAGGCCATCGCCATGGCCGCGGCGTACCGGCCGGCCAGGTTGGCGATTCCGGTCGCCTCGCTCTTGTATTCCGCCAACCCCTGGGGGCTTCCGGTGGCGAAGTAGGCGGGGCGGTAGCTGTTCGGGCCCCAGCCGTAGTCGGAGTTGTCTTCGTCCGGCATCTTCCAGCCGCGGTGATCGCGATCGTCGGCGACCTGATGGATCAGCTGGTTCGGGCCCGGGTGCATCTTGTGCAGCCAATCGAGGCCCCACTTCGCCTCATCGAGCACATCGGGGATCCCGTTGGGGCCCGGTTGGCCGAGATGGTTGGTGGCGTCGCCGAACCGATCGCCGGCCAGCTCGTAGGCCAGAAGCATGCGGGCGGTGGCGTTGCTGCCCGTGATCAGGTACTTGAGCTGGTCGCCGGCGTCGTGCCAGCCACCCGAGACGTCGACGAAGGTGGAGTCGGGCATGGGGCCGTAGAAGCTCCGGCCATCCCGCTGGTGGCAGACCCGATCGAGGAACGGGTTGTAGCCGCAGCGCTGCTGGCGCATGAAGCCGAGCAGCTCCTCGTGCGCTTTTCCGTAGGCACCTCGGCCGATCCCGAAGGTCGGCGACCGGTGCTCGTTCAGCCGCAGGTAGTATCGGCCGGGGGCATCGAACGCTGAGAAGTCTGCCTCGTAGTAGTGTGCGAACGTGCCCCAGCCCTCGGCACGCGATGGTTGCAAGCTGCCGGTGAAGGCCACGTCACCGCTCGTGTCACTCACCAGCTCGAACTCGCCGTCGACGGGACGGTGTGAGAACGCCACCGCGACTTTGCTGTCATCCTCGAGGTAGCCCAGCAGATTGACGCGAAGGTGGACGGCGCTCGAATCGACAGGTACGGTCAACCCCTGTTCGGCGCTCGTTTCCGGCTCCCGTGCGCGGCATCCCAGCGCACCGAGTATTGCCAGGACAACGGTGATCGAACGACGGGTAGCGGCCTTACGCACGATAGAACTCATGACCCGGATCGTTGAAGCAGTTCGTCGATGCGCAGGAACCGGTAACCTCTCTGCTTCAATGCGGTGACGAGTTCTTCGAGACGCAGATAGAACTTGTCGGTCCGCTCCGGCGCCGTGCCGACATGGGACAGAAGGATGAAGCCGTTCAGGCCGTTGGGGCCCTCGACTTCGTAGGAGAGGATGCTGTGCATGATGGCGTCGCTCGGAACGTAATGCTCGAGATCGGGGGTGGTGTAGTCGGCGTGTGACCGCGTTCCCGGTGAGTAGTTGATCAGCGTCAGGTCCAACTCGTTTGTCCACTCGCTGATCCGATCGTTGTACCACTCGTACGGCGGCATGAAGAACTGCGCATCGGCCTTCTTCACTCCGAACCGCGCCATCTCGGCGTAATTGTCGAGGACGTCCCTGGCGAACTCGTCTCGCGTGACCAGCAAGCTGTCCCGGTTCTCCCAACTGCAATAGAGAAGGTGCTGGTCGGAATGTGCGCCCAGATAATGGTCAGCGGCTTTGAGCGCGCGGATCTCGTTGGCGAAATCAGGGTTGCGATAGAACCGCCCGGTAAAGAAGAATGTCCCTTTGATCTGCTGTCGATCGAGCACCTTATGTATGTGCGAGAGACCGTCGCCGAACTCATCGCCGGTAAACACCAGGGTCAGGACAGGCTCGTCGAGCTTTCCTCTGACGATGGCGCCGTGCGACCGCGTGAAGCCATCGGCTTGAAGAAGCGTGAGGCCGGTAATCAGAAGGTGAAGACTCGACGGCATGGTCGCGTTCGAAAGAGGAACGGGCGCGCCGCGGGGTCACGGACGTTCACATGAGTGCGGAAGGCCATGTGGTGACACGCTAGGGCGTGGCCCGCCGCAGTGCAAGCGGTGAAGTGCCTCTAGACGGGGCGAGCTCACTCACTCGGAGGAATGAGTGAAGGCCCTTCGACATCGATGGGCAGGATCTCGAACAGGAGATGCTTGCTCACCTTGACTGAGATGTCTTCGACCCGATGGCTGACGTCGCCGGTCTCGAAGAAGATGTCGCCTGCTCGATACGTCACCGTGCGGTCCGGCATGATGTACTCCGTCTCCCCTTCGGTCACCTGCCGGATCCCAGGGCCGAGATGGTTGTGATCCCCACGCGGCCGCCCGGGGCGATGGCGATCTCGGTGACCCGAAGCCTTCAGGACGCGGATACGGCGGCGTATCCCGTCAGCGTCGCCCATCAGATCCATTACTGGATCGACGCGCCACCTTCATGTAGCTGGGGTGAGGCGACGATCCAACACGGCTAAAAAGCGGGCGGCCCAACATCGTCGGGCCGCCCTCTTTTCGCACACCATCGACGCAAGCCGTCGGGCCTCAGCCCACGGCGCGGCTCAGCGTCAGGTGACCTCTTCGCGGATCTCGACCTGTAGCGGCTCCTCGAGGCGAAGCCCCATCTCCGAGTCCTTGGCCAGCACGCCGTAGCTGTCCTGCGTGCCCAGCATGATCGCCGTGCCCGCGGCGGCACCCACCGCGGCGCCGATCAGCGTGCCCTTGGTGTCCTTGCCGATGATGCGGCCGAGGATCGCTCCGGCCGCGGCCCCACCGCCGACCTTGACCACCGCATCGCCGGCGCTGATCGACGACTTCTTCTCAGGGTTGGCCTCCGCCACGCTGGCCCGCAACGGGAAGGCTTTGCCACCCACGTCGATCTGGGTGAAGTCCACCTTCAGAACCGCCGGGTTGCCGCCCTGCGCGTCCTGAACCGCCGTCACCACGCCGTGAACCCGGGAGCCGATGGGGACGGCGACTTTGTCGCCGGACAGCACCGGGACGGCGACGGTGGCGGTGAACACGTCGCCCATCTTGCTCGACTTTGTGCTCAACTCCTGGTCCAGCGTCACGCGCAGCTCCGTCGCCACCGGGACGGTGAGCGCGATGATCCTCGGCTCGGGCGGCGGTTCGACCTTGGGCTCGGCCTTCGGCTCGGTGCGTGTCGCCGGCTTAGCCACCGGCTTCTTGGCCACGGCCGGCTCGCTCGTGGTGGCCGGCTTAGCCTCCGCCGGCGCCTCCATGTTCGCGGCCGGCTGCGCCTCGGTCTGGGCGGCCATCTGGGCCTCGGTCTGCGCCGGGGCCTCCGATTCGGGGCCGCCACCGCAGGCCGCGACCAGCATGACCGTCAGTGCGACGGCGAGGATTCGTGGTGCCTTTAACATCTCCGTCTACTCCGTCCTTTCAGGTTGGGAACCCGTTGAACAGCGCCGGATAATCTATCCTGAGTGGCCGGCAACTCGCCATGGCCGACCCTGAACCTGGCCGTCGACCGCCAACCATTGACCGCCCACCGCCTACCGTCCACCGCCCACCGGTATTGAACGGCGGCCGCTTGCGCCCCACATTCAGGGCCCGTTTGCCTGATATCGACGTCGTTTGAACAAAAGCGCGGGGCGCCTCGGAGGCTCGTTTGTGGAATCGTGAGTACCACCGCTGGCACAGCCCAACCCTCGGACGGGAGATGGAGCTCCTCGTCTTCGGGCATGCGGGCGCGCGGGTGATTGTCTTCCCGACGTCCATGGGCCGCTTCTTCGACTGGGAAGATCGCGGGATGATTCGGGCCCTCGGCGAACACTTGCAGCAGGGGTGGATCCAGATTTTTTGCGTCGACAGCGTGGATTCGGAGAGCTGGTATGCGCGTCACAAGCACCCGGCGGATCGCGCGCGCCGGCACGCCGAGTACGATCACTACGTGCGGACCGAGGTGTTGCCGTTCACGGCCCGGAAGAACCCGAACCCGTTTCTGATCGTGACCGGGGCGAGCTTCGGGGCGTATCACGCCGTGAACTTCGCCTTCCGTCATCCCCAGCTCGTGAACCGGGTCATCGGGTTGAGCGGATTATACGATATCAAGCGACAGACCGACGGTTACTCCGACGATCTCATCTACTCACACGACCCGTCGCACTACGTGCTGAACTTGCAAGAGTCGTCGCGCCTGACGGCCCTGCGCGACCAGGACATCATCATCGCCATCGGCCGCGACGACCCTTCCTGCGCCGACAACGAGCATCTGTCGGGAGCGTTGTGGGGGAAGGGGATCTGGCACGCGCTGCGGATCTGGGACGGCTGGGCGCACGACTGGCCCTGGTGGCAGCAGATGATCGTTCGGTACATCGGCGGACACGACTGAGCGGGAGGAGACAATGCCTTTGAAGGTCGGGCTGATCGTGGGGCGGGAATGGTCGTTCCCCCCCGCCTTCATCGAGGAGGTCGAGCGCCGAAAGGAGGGGGTGGTCGCCGAGTATGTGAAGCTGGGAGGGGCGCGCATGGACGACCCGTGCGAGTACCGGGTGATCATCGACCGGATCTCGCACGAGGTGCCGTATTACCGAACGTATCTCAAGCACGCCGTGCTGGCGGGCGTGACGGTGGTGAACAACCCGTTCATGTGGTCGGCNNAGCTGGGAGTGGCCAGCCCCAAAACGGTCGCCCTGCCGAACAAGGAGTACGTACCCGGCATCGTTCACGAGGAGTCGCTGCGCAACCTGATCTACCCTCTCGATTGGGAAGCGATCGCCGAGTACGTGGGACTGCCCTGCGTGCTGAAAGACGCCCACGGCGGGGGTTGGAAGGAAGTCTATGTCTGCGAGTCGCTGGATGAGCTCATCTACCACTACGATCACTCGCGTCGGATGACGATGATCGTGCAGGAGTTCATCAAGTGGGATCATTTCGTACGTTGCATCTGCCTGGGTCGCCGGGAGGTGCTGCCCATCAGCTACGACCCGCGCGAGCGGAAATACCACGTGGCGCACGAACACCTCACGCCCGAGCTCGGTCGCCGCATCGTTGAAGACTCGCTGAAGCTCGTGCGCGCCCTGGGATACGACATGAACTCCATGGAGTGGGCGATTCGTGACGGAGTGCCATACGCCATCGATTTCATGAACCCGGCCCCCGACATGGACATCTACTCGCTGACGCCCCACTACTTCGACTGGGCCGTCAAACAGATGGCGGAGATGGCGATTCGCCTGGCCAAAGATCCGCGGCCGCAACGACGCGACCTGCGCTGGGACGCCTTCTTCTCCGATCGAACGGACGCGCCGGCGAGCGGCGAATCGAGCTGAGCGCCGCGGCGCTTCTTGAGCTGGAGGGCGAATGGCACTTCAGGAGGCGATCCAACGCTTCCACGACCTTTTAACCGCTGAGCTGGCCGAGGAATCGCAGGCTCAGCTGGACGATCAGCTTCGACGCCGGGGCCTCTTCTTCGGTGAGCGGCCGCTCTGCAGCGTGCTGCGGCCCCGCTTTCTGGCGGCGGAGCAGTACCGATTTCTGCAGAGGCGGGTGGTCGTCTTGCTGGGTGCGTTCCGGAAAGCGTACCAGGCCGCCCTGGCCGATGCGTCGTTTCGTGCGCAGTTCCGGCTGGCGGACTGGGAGGAGGAGCTGGTGGCGGAGGACCCGGGGTTCGAGGAACCGAGCCCGGTCTCGCGGTTGGACGCTTTCTTCGTGCACGGGCGGGGCGGCCTGCGTTTCACCGAGTACAACGCCGAGACGCCGGCCGCGGCCGCGTACAACGACGTGTTGGCCGAGGTCTTCTACGGCCTGCCGATCATGCGGGTCTTCTTGCGGCACTACGAGGTTCGGCCTCAGCCGGCGCGGCACAACGTGCTTCACGCGCTGATCGACTCCTATCAGAAATGGTCGGGGAAGCGCGACCGGCCGCGCATCGCCATCCTCGATTGGCGCGAGGTGCCGACCTACAGCGAGTTCGTGATCAGCGCCGAGTATTTCCAGTCGCAAGGCATCGACTGCGTCATCGCCGATCCACGTGAGGTGGAATATCGGGACCGTCGTCTGGTCGTGGCGGGCACGCCCGTCGATCTCATCTACAAGCGCGTGTTGATCGACGAGCTGGTGGAGCGCGGGGGGATGGATCACCCGGTGGTGCGTGCCGTGCGAGAAGGCGCCGTCTGCATGGTCAATCCGTTCCGCTGCAAGATCCTGCACAAGAAGGCCAGCCTGGCGGTGTTGAGCGATGAACGCAACGCCGGTCTGTTCAGCGGCGTCGAGCTTCGGGCGATCGAGGCCCACATCCCCTGGACTCGACTGGTGTCGGAGCGTCATACCACCTACCGTGGGGAGACGATCGACCTGATCCCCTACATCGTTCGAAATCGCGAGTCGCTGGTGCTCAAACCGAATGATGAGTACGGCGGCAAAGGGATCGTGCTCGGTTGGGAGGCGGACGACGAGACTTGGGAGCGCGCGGTGGTGCAAGCGTTGGGAGAGCCCTACGTCGTGCAGGAGAAGGTGGAGCAGCCAATCGAGCCCTATCCGACGCTGGTGGAAGGCTGCCTGAGAATCGAGGACCGAATCCTGGATACGGCGCCTTTCGTGTTCTACGGTTCTTACATGGATGGTTGCCTCACGCGTTTGTCTACGGAGTCGCTGGTCAACGTGACGGCAGGAGGCGGATCTAGTCTGGCGACGTTCGTGGTAGAGCCACGCTGACCTAGGAGAGAGCGATGCAGTCCCCGTCGTTGACCCTCGGCATCGAGGAAGAGTATCAGATCATCGATCCGAAGACCCGCGAGCTTCGGTCGTATATAACCGAGCTCTTGAAAGAAGATCACGTCGTCTTGGGCGAGGTGAAGCCGGAGCTGCACCAGTCGATCGTCGAGATCGGTTCGACCGTGTGCGAGACGCCCGCGCAGGTTCGCGAGGAGCTCAAGCGTCTGCGAGGCCTCGTAACTGAGCTCGCCGCCAAGAAAGATCTCAGGATCGTTGCGGCCGGCACGCACCCGTTCTCTTCCTGGCTCACTCAGGAAATCACGCCGCTGGAACGTTATCTGGGCGTCCGCGAGGACATGCAGGATTTGGCCCAACAGCTGCTCATCTTCGGGACGCACATCCACGTCGGCATACAGGACCGGGAGTTTCTGATCGATGCGATGAACGTCGCCCGCTACTTCCTCCCCCACCTGCTATGCCTCTTCAGCAGCTCGCCGTTCTGGATGGGGCGGGACACGGGGCTGAAGTCGTACCGTACCGTGGTGTTCAGCCACTTCCCCCGGACCGGGCTCCCCCGGATCATGCGCTCCTGGGCGGATTTCGAGTACCTTCGGGAACAGTTGGTGCGGACGCGCTGTATTGAGGACGGGTCGAAGATCTGGTGGGACGTTCGACCCCACCACCGCTTCCCGACACTCGAGTTCCGTTTTCTCGACGTCTGTACGCGGCTGGACGAAGCGGTTTGCGCGGCCGCGATCTTGCAGGCGATCGTCGCGAAGTTGTGGAAGCTCCGCCGAGACAATATGACCTTCCGGGTCTACTCCTCAGAGTTGATCCAGGAGAACAAGTGGCGGGCGGTCCGCTACGGGCTCGACGGCAAGCTGATCGACTTCGGCAAGAAGCAAGAGCTCCCAGCCCGCGACCTGGTTCGCGAACTGCTCGAGTGGTTCATCGACGATGTGGTCGACGAGCTTGGAAGTCGAAGCGAGGTTGAGTATGCTTTCCGCATCCTCGAGGAGGGCTCGAGCGCCGATCGTCAGCGGGCGGTGTTCGAGCGCGAAAATGACCTGCATGCAGTTGTGGATCATCTGATCGAGGAAACGACAGAGGGCGTTTTGGAGAAGGAACCTTCATGAATCAACGCGCCGTCATCGGCATCACCACGCAAAACCTCCGTGCGATCAAGGGGATACCCGAAATCGTGCCCGATTCCTGGATGATGAGTCAGCGCTTCATCCTCGCCCCCGTGGTCGCCGGCGCCATCCCCTGGCTGATTCCACTGCTGAACTCGGACACTGAGACGTTGCGGTCGATCTATGAGCACCTGGACGGCCTGCTGCTGCCGGGGGGCGCGGACGTGGACCCCGGAAGCTACAACGAGGAGCCCCACCCCCAGACCGAAGGAACCGACCCGCCCCGGGACGAAGTGGAGCTGAAGCTGGTGGAATGGGCGCTGGAAGACGGCATGCCGATTCTCGGGCTCTGCCGGGGTTTTCAGATCGTCAACCTGGCTCTGGGTGGCACGCTCTACCAGGACATCGAGCAGGAACTCCCCGGCGCCATCAAGCACGACTACCTTCCCAGGGCCGGATATGCCCGCGACCGGCTCTCGCACGACGTTCAGCTGGTCGAGGGTTCACGGCTGGCGACCATTGTCGGCGAGCCGGCCATGGCCGTTAACAGCATGCACCATCAGGGGATCCGGGATCTGGGGCGAGGCCTAGTGGCGACGGCGATCGCGCCCGACGGCCTGGTCGAAGGTTTCGAGATGCCCTCGCACCCGTTCCTGATCGCGGTCCAGTGGCATCCCGAGGCGCTCAGCCCGACGGATCCACGCATGCGACGGCTGTTCGTCGAGTTCGTGGAGGCCGCCGCCCAGTTCCGAACCAGCCGGCGGGTGGCCAATCTGGGCCAGGTGACCTAGCCGCCGTTTCGAGAGCGGGAACTCCCGCAGGCTTCTCCGTCATTTTCGTTCGGTCTTGACCGTTCGCGGCCAGGCGCCTCAGGCCATTAGGCGACGCACCGATCGCCGTTGCGCTCGATTAAAGGGGTGAATTCGTACGGATAGAGGGTGACCTCTTCGACTTCAACTATACGCTTGGGAATTAACGCTCTCTAGAGGGTTGCCGGCTTGACGCGCGTGCCAGGCCGCACACCCGCGGCGTGCTTCCTGTGCCATCTTTGGTCCTGAATCCACGAACCTTTGCTCTATCACTTGCCGCGAAGATACGCGTCCGTGCCATCCAGCCAGTCGCGGCGCGGCGGGCTGAAGACGTCGAGGTCCAGCGTGTCCTCGAGGGCCTCGGCTTTGTGCGGCACGTTAGAGGGGATGTGCAGCACTTCCCCGGACCTCACGAGCCGCTCGTCGACTTCGTCCTCCCCGATCCAGAAGCGCAGCGCCCCTTCCAAAACATAGGTGAACTGCTCGTTCTCGTGAGCGTGCCGCGGAACCACACACCCCTTCTTGAGGTGGACGTGCGCCAGCATCACACGGTCCCCTGTGATGAGACGGCGGTCGATTAACGAGCTGAGCTGTTCGAGGGGCAGGTCGTCCCAACGGAAAAAGCTGACGCGGGCTTTGGGGTTCACGATTAAATCCTCTAGGTAGGGGTGCGGATCGTAACCGGTGTGTGGTCCCGTCGCTGACTGGACGGGGAATCGGTTTCGTTTGGAGCTGTTTCTCTATAAAGGTGATGCCGCGCGCTGACAAGGGACTGTAAGAATGATGCGCTCGATCAGCCCTGGCGGCCATCGGGCTGGATGCGGCGCACGCGCGGATGCCCCAAAGCCCAGCGACGCCGTTCGGTCGCCCGGGCCAGCGTGCACGGAGAACCCTCGTCAGCGCGCCCCGTACTCGGCGACGAGCAGCCGGTCATCCGAGTCGAAGGCCATACCGAGGATCCGCTGGAAGCGAGCCTGTTGGGCCGGGCCGTCGCGGTAGCCCGGCAGCGAGTCGGAGGGTGTCAGGTCACGACCCGGTCAAGCGGAGCCGGCTCGGTTACGCCGCAGTCGCGCCTTAACTGCCGGATTTGGCCTCCCAGACGTTGTTGCGGCGGTCGATGTCGGGGAAGCCGCCCTCGGGGTCGATCTCCACGCGCACCACCGGCGAGCCGGGCGGCACCGAGATGTCGGCCTGGGTGGCACCGCTGAGCCACGTCTCCACCGGCACCTCCAGCTGCAGCTTCTCACCGTTCTGACGCGTGACGGTCACTCGGGCCGGCATCGGCGCCCAGCCGCGATCGACGATCGTGATGGTCGTGGCCCCGCCGTTCCCCGTCTCCACCGCACCCACCGCCTGATCGAGCGACCAGGTCTCGTAGTACCAG
>JABAOD010004292.1_pt2 | contig 12896 bp, 13 predicted proteins | sample 7062151 | NCBI WGS metagenome assembly JABAOD01 (sample SAMN14538626, study PRJNA623070) | marine sediment metagenome | biome: marine biome [ENVO:00000428]; feature: marine pelagic biome [ENVO:01000023]; material: deep marine sediment [ENVO:00002113] | place: India: Gulf of Khambhat ...
GCGCTGATCCGCGAGCGCCGGCCGTCGGGGCTCTCCACCTCCCAAACCGGCTCGTAGGCAAGCTCGAGCCGAGTGATCGCGGCGTCGGCCCAGCCGGCCTCGAGCGCCCGCGCCTTGACCAGACCGGCGACCCGAGCGTGCCCGATCGCGGTCCGGATGACCTGGTGGAGGATCGCGCCGCTGAGATCGACGAACGACTCGGCGCCGCAGAAGGCGCAGCGCGCGTAGGCGGCGGCGTCCGGCGCCGCCACCGGGCCTCCGCACTGTGGACACTTGGGTTTCAGCGCCTGGTGGGCCACGGCTCGATTCGTCGGCCGGGCGGCTTACTCGACCACCCGCTCGCCGCACTCCATGCAGAATCGCGAGCCAGCCGGCAACTTGGCCTGGCAGTTCGGGCAGACCCGCTCGGTCACCCCGACGGGTGTGCCGCAGCGGCTGCAGAACTTGGCGTCGGGCGCCAGCGGCGACTCGCAGGTTTGGCAGCGCTCGCCGGCCACCAGCGATTCGCCACAGTGAGGGCAGAAGCGCGCGTCGAGCTTCACCTCGGTGTGGCAGGCGGGGCAGGCGATCCCCTCGGTCGCCGAGCTTGCCTGCGTGCCCCCTCCGCCTCGCGCCCTCATCGACTCGAAGATCATGCCCGGCAGCATCATCCCGATCCCCGCGCCCATGCCGGCGCCGGCACCGAGGCCGGCCATGTCGCCCGCCGGGCTGCCGCCTTTGCCCGCGCCCTCGAGCGCCCGTGCCGCCTTCATCTTCAGGAACTTGTCCAGGTCGCCCAGCGCGGCGATCTGAGCCCGCTCGTCGATCGCCTTCTCGACTTCTTCGGGCGGGGTAATCGACGTGATGAAGAAGTCGGCCAGGTTGATACCGTAACGCTGGAAATCCTTGCCTAGCCGCTCCTGTACCTCCGTGCCCATCTCGTCGTACTGCTTTGGCAGATCGAAGATGGTGCGGAGCTTTTCGCCCAGATAATCGTTCAGGCGACTGACGATGATGTCGCGCAGGTAGTCCTTGATGTCGGCGGTCACGAAGGAGCCCATCGTTCCCGCCACAGCGTTGATGAACACCAGCGGCTCGCGGATTTGGATGGCGTAATTGCCGAAGGCGCGCAGCCGCACGAGTCCCAGCTCCGCGTCGCGGTAGGCGACCGGCTGCGCCGTCCCCCATTTGAGATCCGTGAACAGCTTGAGGTTGACGAACACGACCTCCACCCGGAACGGCGAGGTGAAGCCCCAGGGGAGCGCCAGCACCTTGGTCAGGATCGGTATGTTGGCGGTCGTCAGCGTGTGGCGGCCGGGGCCGAGCACGTCGAGCCCCTTGCCGTCGCGGAAGAAAACCGCCGCCTGATTCTCACGCACGATGACCTGCGAACCAAACTTCGTTTCCGCCGACCCCTTCTGGGGGATGCGGTGGAGGACCTCCTGGCCCGTCTGGTCGAACCATTCGATTACGCTGAGAAACTCTGACATGTCGCTCCCTCGGTTGACGGCGTAAACGACGCCGGTGTGCCGGAGAGGGGAGGGCGGCGCAGTACGGCGATCGGAGTACGACCACCGCACAACGACCTGACGAATATAATAAGGTAGCTTGCTCCTGGGCACGCCCAGGGTTGTCGCGGCACCGCGCCCCGCGGAGCGCGACAGGCGGGATGTGCAGCCCTCTCCTCCAATCACCTCGAAGGCGATCTACCTTCAATACCCGGGACGAGGCTGGGATATTCACGGCGGCGATGCCCGGCTTACGGGGGTCATCTCTGCGAGCCGGAATCGCGAGGAAAAGCGCGCGGCGCTGAAGTCGAAGCGCGTCCTGGCGCTAATCGAGTTTCGGAGGGGGCCCGGCCTCGCTCTGTTCCTTCCGTAACCAGGCACAGTAAGAGGCGACCGGCACCGCGGCCGTGACGACTACTCGGCCTTCAGGGTTGCGTAATTTGTGCTTCTCGATCCCCGTGACCCGGGCAGCGATCGCCCATTCGGGATGCGGCCGGAGGATATCGCAGGCCGATGGGGTCTTGGGCTGGGACTCCGCCTCGTCGTAACGGAACATGGCTGCGCCGATGTTCTTGTAGCCCCTGCAGAGATCCGGGAAGGCGGCGGAGAAGACGTGCGTCACATGCGCCACCTCTCCCAGGCCCTCCTTCGACCTGACCTCGCCGCGCAGGCAGACTCCGCGATAGCTGCGGGAAGACCAGAACTGGTTCAAATGCAAGAGCGCGGTCGGTGTGAAGATCGGGTTCGCGCTGTCCACCCAGGCGGTATCCGCCACGGTCGTGCCGCTGGCCTGCTGGCTTTGCTGGCCGGGGAGACTGAGCCCCTGCGAGATGATCGCGAAGGTGATGAGGGTGTGGGTCAAGTCCAACATCTTGGATTCTCTGGCGCGCCCGGTCGGTCAACGCGTCGGGTCCTCGGGCCCGCGGGCACCCTGACGGTCAGCGAAGAGCGTCAACCCAGTCTAGTCTACCCGCGGCGCAGCCGGTTGATCCTGTTGGTCCTCGATAGCTGAAGGAAGCCTCGAGCGTCCCGACGTTGGCGTCACCTCCGGCGGCCCGCGGCGCCTCGTCAGCCGCGATCCACTCTTTTCAGTCTCGCGGTCTCGGCGTTATAGGTTGGGACCCATGACGCTCAAGTGGCGCAGCCTGTGGCTACTGGCGCTGGCCGAGATGCTGGCCATGTCGCTCTGGTTCTCCGCCTCGGCCGTCGTCCCGCAGCTCACACGGGAGTGGGGGCTGGGAGGAGCCGAGGTTTCGTGGCTCACCATGAGCGTGCAGTTGGGCTTCGTGGTCGGGGCGCTGTTGATCGCCGTGCTCAACCTCGCCGATCGCCTGCCGGCCCGCCGGCTCGTCGCCCTGAGCGCAATCCTGGGGGCCGCGTTCAACACCGCGATCGCCCTCTTCGTGCAAACGCCCACACCGGCGGTCGTCCTTCGCTTCCTCACCGGCATGGCCCTCGCCGGCGTCTACCCCCCGGGGATGAAGCTGATGGCCACCTGGTGCAAGGAAGATCGGGGGCTCTGTNNGGCGCCCTCACGGTGGGCTCGGCGCTGCCCCACCTGTTCAATGCGTTTCCGATTTTGGGCGGTGAGGCGGGGATCCCACCCTGGCGATCCGTGTTGCTGATCGCCTCGGCCTCGGCGACGCTCGGTGGAATCACCGCCGCCTACTTCGTGCAGGCCGGCCCGTTGCACGCGCAGGTCGCGCCGTTCGAGCCGCGTTACGCGGGCCGCGCCCTCTCCGACCGGGGCTTGCGATTGGCGAACTTCGGCTATCTCGGACATATGTGGGAGCTTTATGCGGTGTGGACCTGGGTGCCGCTCTTCCTGTTGGCCAGCTATCAGCAAGCGGGGTGGGGCGAGGCGGGAGCGCGGCTGGCCGGGTTCGGCACGGTGGCGGTCGGCGGCGTGGGCTGCGTCATCGCCGGACAGCTCGCCGACCGCTGGGGGCGGACACGCGTCACGTCGATCAGTCTGCTCGTTTCGGGAAGCTGTGCCCTGACGGCGGGCCTGTTCTTCAGCGCGCCTGGAGCGCTCACGGTGCTCTGCCTGATCTGGGGGTTCGCGGTGGTGGCCGACAGCGCCCAGTTCAGCGCGGCGGTGAGTGAGCTGAGCGACCCGCGTTACGTCGGGACCGCCCTCACCATGCAGACCAGCCTGGGGTTCCTGCTCACGCTGTTCACGATCCGCCTGATCCCACCGCTGGTGGAGCGGGTCGGTTGGGAGTGGGCTTTCGTGGTGCTAGTGCTCGGTCCGGTCTTCGGCATCGGCAGTATGCTGCGGCTGCGGCGTTTGCCGGAGGCGCGCAAGATGGCGTCAGGTAACCGCTGAGCGCTTGCGGCACCTACCATAGCGCCAAGGCCGGGGTCACGGCCACCGGTTGTGCCGCCGTCGGTTCGAGGATTCGCCCGGTCCGTGAAGGCCTTGCCGCACTCGTCCGCTGGGGCTAGTCTTGAAACCTTCTTCAACTCCACAGGAGCCCCAACCGTGAGCGAATCGAACCTTCCAGGGGTCGAAGCGGCGCTCGGACATTCGGGCCGCGTGTTCGTACTCTGCGATTCGGGGTTCTCCCGAAGTCATCAGGAGGCGCGACGGGGATGAGACACATCTCGGTGACAGTTAACGGAATCCGACACGAGGCTGACATCGAGCCGCGCACGCTGCTCGTCTACTTCCTGCGGGAGCAGCTCGGCCTCACCGGCACCCACGTCGGCTGCGACACCTCATCCTGCGGTGCCTGCACCGTCCTCGTCGATGGCGAGTCGGTGAAGGCGTGCACGATGCTGGCGGTGCAGGCGGACGGTCACGCGCTGACGACGATCGAAGGAATGGCGCAGAACGGGGAGTATCACCCGGTGCAGAGAGCCTTTCACGAGCACCACGGCCTGCAGTGCGGATACTGTACGCCCGGCATGGTGATGGCCGCGGCCAGCTACCTGAAGGAGAACCCGGACCCGAGCGAGGCGGAGGTCAGGCATGCACTGGAAGGCAATCTCTGCCGCTGCACCGGCTATCAGAACATAGTGACAGCGATCCTGGCCGTCGCCGCGGAGCTGCGTGGCGACGTGGCGAGCGCTTCGTAAGGGGGGCTGACACATGGCGACACGAGTGGCAGAGAAGTACGTGGGCGGCGGAGTCCGACGCAAAGAAGATCCGAAGTTGCTGACTGGCCAGGGCACCTTCGTCGAAACCATCACGCCCCCGGGAACCGTTTGGATTGTTGTGGTGCGCAGCCCGCTGGCTCACGCCCGCGTCAAGAGCGTGGACCTGAAGGCTGCCCGGAAGGCGCCCGGTGTCGTGACCGCTTTCACCGGGACCGACCTTGCGGACGAGTGGAGCGCCCCGCTGCCAATGGCCTGGCCGGTGACCGAGGACATCAAGATCCCCGAACACTGGCCTGTGGCGAAAGACATCGTTCGGCACCTTGGCGATCCGGTGGCTGTGGTGGTGGCCAGGAGTCGAGTCGCGGCGAAGGACGCGGCGGAACTGGTCGAGGTCGATTATGACCCGTTGCCGCCGGTTACGAACCTCGAGGCGGCGATCGCCGACGGTGCGCCGTTGGTTCACGAGGACTTCGGCACCAACCGCTGCTACACCTGGTCGCTGGCCGCGGGCGAGGTCGACGCGGTGTTCCGTGATGCGGATGTGGTGGTGAAGGAGCGTTATCGCCAGCAGCGCCTCGTCCCCAACGCCATCGAGCCCCGCGGCGTCGTGGTCCAGCCCATCGCAGCGGCCGGCGAGTTCACCATGTGGTCGGCGACCCAGATCCCCCACATCGCGAAAGTGTTGCTCGCGCTCACCCTCGGAGTCCCCGAGAGCAAGTTGCGTGTGATCGCGCCCGACGTCGGCGGCGGCTTCGGCTCGAAGCTCAACGTCTACGCCGAGGAAGCGATCTGCCTCGCTCTGGCGCGCAAGCTGGGCCGTCCGGTCAAGTGGATCGAGGAGCGGTCAGAGGCGTACCTGGCCACGATCCACGGCCGCGACCTGATTCAGGAGATCGAGCTGGCGGCAACCCGGGACGGAAAGATCAAAGGCGTTCGGGTCAAGCTCCTCGCGAACATGGGCGCCTACCTCCAACTGGTGACGCCCGGCGTGCCTCTGCTCGGCGCCTTCCTCTACTCGGGCGTGTACGGGGGCGATGCCTACTCGCTGGAGTGCACGGGCGTCTTCACCAACACCACGCCGACCGACGCCTACCGAGGCGCGGGCCGCCCGGAGGCGTGCTACGCGATCGAGCGGTCGATCGACAGCCTCGCCCGGGAGACCGGGCTCGATCCGGTTGAAATCCGGCGTAAGAACTTCCTGCCCAAAGGCGAACTCGTGGCGAGCCCTGGCGGGCTGCAGTTCGATTCTACCGACTACGAGGTGAACCTCGATCTGGCGCTGAAGCACCTCGGCTACGAAAAGGTTCGCCGGGATCAGAAGGCGCGCCGCGATCGTGGTGACGTGAGGCAGCTGGGGGTGGGATTCTCCTGCTACACGGAGATGTGCGGGCTTGCGCCGTCGCAGGTGCTGGCGTCGCTGAACTACGGGGCCGGTGGTTGGGACGCGGCGATCGTCCGGGCCCTCCCCACGGGCAAGGTCGAGGTCGTCACCGGTACGTCGCCGCACGGTCAGGGTCACGTGACGTCGTGGTCGCAGATCGCCGCCGACGCCCTCGGCGTTCCCTTTGAGGACGTAACCGTCTTGCACGGCGACACGGCGGTGGCGCCGCTGGGGATGGACACCTACGGCAGCCGCAGCCTGTCCGTGGGCGGGGTCGCGCTGCACTACGCCTGCGGGCGGGTGGTCGAAAAGGCGAAGACAATCGCCGCACACCTGCTGGAGGTGGCGCCCGAGGATCTGGAATTCGAGGCGGGGGTGTTCTCGGTGCGCGGCGCACCCGACAAGGCGAAGACGATACAGGAGATCGCCCTTGCCGCCTGGACCGCCCACAGCTTGCCGGAGGGGGCTGAGCCCGGTCTCGAAGCCACCTACGTCTACGACCCGCCCAACTTCACCTTCCCGTTCGGCACCCACATCTGTGTAGTCGAGGTCGATACGGAGACCGGCATGGTGGAGATCGTGCGCTACGTGGCGGTGGACGACTGCGGCAACGTCATCAACCCGATCATCGTCGATGGCCAGGTTCATGGCGGCATCGCCCAGGGCATCGCTCAGGCGCTGTACGAGGAGGCGATCTATGATGAAGACGGGAACCTGCTGACCTCATCGATGATGAACTATCTGGTTCCTTCAGCGACAGAGGTTCCTTCCTTCGAGCTCGATCGTACGGTAACTCCCAGCCCCACGAACCCGATGGGTGTGAAAGGAATCGGCGAGGCCGGTACGATTGCCTCGACACCGGCGGTGATCAACGCGGTGGTGGATGCGTTGTCTCACCTGGGCGTGCGCGATGTCGAAATGCCGGCGTCGCCTGAGAATGTTTGGAAAGCGATCCGTAACGCGGGAGGAGGTAACTGAGATGATCCCGGCGGCCTTCGATTATGAAGTCGCGACCTCGGCGGATCATGCGATCTCGCTGCTCAAGCAGGGCGGGGAAGATGCCAAGCTGCTGGCCGGCGGCCACTCGCTGCTTCCGCTGATGAAGTTGCGGTTGGCACGGCCCTCCTTGCTCGTGGACATCGGCCGGCTCTCCGATCTCTCCTACGTGCGGGACGAGAAGAAACACATCGCTATCGGCGCGCTGACGCGTCATCACGATCTCGAGCACTCGGGGCTGTTGAAGGAGAAGTGCGGGATCCTAGCCCATGCCGCGGGCCAGGTGGGTGATCCGCAGGTGCGCCACCGCGGCACCATCGGTGGCTCCGTCGCTCACGGCGACGCCGCCTCCGACCTGCCGGCGGTCCTGCTGGCCCTCGAGGCCGAGTTCGTGCTGCAGGGTGCCAAGAAGGAGCGAACGGTGAAGGCCGGCGACTTCTTTAAGGGAATCTTCGAGACGGACTTGAAGCCGGACGAGCTGCTCACCGAGATTCGGGTGCCGCGCCTCGAAGCGAAGCACGGCTGGTCCTACCTGAAGTTCACCCGACGGGCCCAGGACTGGGCGATCGTCGGAGTCGCCACGGTCGTCGAGCGCGCCAACGGGAAGATAGGGGCGGCGCGGATCGGTCTCACGAACATGGGGGCGAAGCCGTTGCGCGCCGCGACCGTAGAGAGCGCCTTGGCCGGCGCTGGCGCCGACGCGATCGCCGGGGCCGCGCGACACGCCGTCGACGGCACCAGCCCGCCGAGCGATACGAACGCGAGCGCCGAGTACCGGCGGCACCTGGTGCAGGTGCTGGTGAGGCGAGCCGTGGAGGAGGCGCTATCGAGGCAGTGAGAACCTCGAATATCTGACATCGAATTGAGGAGTTTCTGAATGTCGAATGTCGAATGCTCAATTCCCAATATCCAAGGGAGATTGTGCCGATCAACCTTCAAAATTGGGCGTTCAACATTGGATATTCGACATTCGATGCTTGATCACCTTCCGGTCGAGCCTAGCACACGGCTAGCCAAAGCACAGCGCTAAATGAGCTTCAAGGAAGTACACCCGGAGCTGCAGCGCTGGACCGCCGATGGCCAAGAAGCCGGCGTCGCCACGCTCATCCGCGTCCGCCGATCGGCGCCCCGGCCGCCGGGCGCCCGCTTCGCCGCCAACACGCGCGGCGACGTCGCCGGTTCGGTCTCGTCCGGCTGCGTCGAGGGCGACCTGCACGAGCACATCCAGCAGGTCGTGGCGGCGGGCGTGCCGCGCGTCGTGACCTACGGGATCACCGACGAGATGGCGTTGGAGGTGGGGCTGGCCTGCGGCGGCGAGATCGAGGTGCTCATCGCGCCCTACGCGCCGGGCGACCCGGTTTGGCCGGAGCTGGAGCGCGTCATCGACGAGCGGCGCGCGGCCGTGCTGGTAGTGGGTGTGTCCGAAGCGGTGCGTGCGCGACAGCTGCTTGTCTTTCCCGACGGCGCGCGCCTGGGCACTCTGGGGGACGACGATTTGGACACGCGGGCCACGGAAGCGATCGCACCCCTGTTCGATGTGGCCGGCACATCGGTCATCGAGCTCGAGGATTGGGCGGCGACGGTGTTCGCCGAGGCGTTCTTACCGCCGCCGCGACTGGCCATCGTCGGCGCGACTCCGGTCGCCGCCGCTCTTTGCCACCTGGCGAGCTACCTGGGAATCGCGGTGACTGTGATCGATCCGCGCGAGGTGTTCGCGAAAGATGAGCGCTTTCCCGAGGCCGACCGCGTCATCCGCGCCTGGCCGGAGCAGGGGTTGGCGGAATTCGGGCTCGATCGCTACGCCAGCGTGGTCGTCCTGGCCCACGACCTAAAGCTCGACGCGCCGGCGCTGGCCGCGGCCCTGCGAGCGGGCTGCCGCTACGTCGGCCAGATCGGCGGCCGGCGCACCCAGCGGCTGCGGCGGGATGCTCTAATAGAGGTCGGCTTCTTCGACGCCGAGCTGGCGCGGATCCACGGCCCCGTCGGCCTCGACATCGGAGCCTCGAGCCCCGAAGAGATCGCGCTCTCGATCATGGCCGAGCTGCTGGCGGTGCTCAGAGGAAAGCGAACGTAACGGCGCCGTTCAGTCGCTCAACCTTGCCATGACCTCGGCCAACGTTTCCAGGCTCGCCAGATTGTGACCTGCGAGGAAGTCGTCCACGTAGGGAAGGGCCGCCGCCATACCGCGAGCCAGCGGCTGATACTCCGGGCTGCCTTTGAGGGGGTTCACCCAGATCACCCGCTGGGCGAGCCGCGCCAGTCGCTGCATCTGCGCGGACAATAGCTCGGGGTCCCCGCGCTCGAGTCCGTCGGAGAGGATGATCACCACCGAGCCACGCACGGGTCCGCTGCGCCCCCATCCGTCCAGTAGCTCCTTCAACGACTCGCCGATGCGCGTCCCGCCTTCCCAATCGGGCACCGCTTTCCCCAGAGCCCGCAGAGCGGCATCGGGGTCGCGGGAGTGCAGCGCCGAGGTGATCCGCGTCAGGCGGGTGCCAAAGGCGAAAGCCTCGACGTTGCGGCCGGCGTGCACCGCCGCGTGGGCGAAACCCGCCAGGCTGCGCGCATAGGCGCCCATCGATCCCGACACGTCCAATACCAACACCAACCGGCGCGGCTTGAGCCGCCGTCGGCGCCAGGAGCGCTCGAGCGGCTCCCCCTCGGTCCGCAGGGCCCGCCGCAGCGTTCGGCCGAGGTCAGGCCGCGGTCCGCGTCGCCGGGTCGTCCGCGTTCGGCGCGATAGACGGCGTGGCCGACGACGGGCCAAGCGCGCCACGATGGAACGGGCCTCGGCGTGCTCCTCCTCGGAGTAATCCTCGAAGGAGCGGCTGCGCAGGACTTCGCCAGGGCTCGCCGCCGTTAGCAGCATCTCCCGGGCAGGCCCGGCCTGCTCACGCAAATCAGGTCCGGGGTCCTTGAGAGCGGCGCCCGTGCGCGCGCCCTCGATTCTGATCCGCATACGCCCACTTTCGCCACGCGCAGTGACCTCGGCCTGCGCGCCGCGAAAGCAGCTGTCGAAGGCGGCGTCGTAGATCGGCAGATCCTCGCGGCGGCCGACGAGCGTGAGACGGCCGGCCCAGTACACGTCGTCCAGCACGGAGGGCCGGAGCGCGCCGACGGCTCGCGTAAAGGCGAGCACTCGCTCGGTGCCGACGACGAGGCCGTGTTCCTTCAGCCGCCGCGCGAATCCGATCAGTTGCTCGAGGAGGCTGTCTTCGCTGGTCTCACTCATCGGCAGCCGTGATGATCTCCGGCAGGGCAGGCCGCACCCGCTCGAGGTCTTCGCGCTCCTTGAGGAGGGCGCCGAGTGTGTCGGCGGCCACCTCCGGCTCCAGCCGCTCGGTGTCGAGGGCGCGGAGCGCCGCGGCCCAGTCGAGCGTCTCCGCCATCCCCGGCGGCTTCGCCAGGTCGAGGCTGCGAATCTCCGCGACCGCCGCGGCGACCTGGCGGGTGAGCACCTCGGGGATCTCCGGGGCCCGGAGGCGGACGATCTCGACCTCGCGCTCGAGGGAGGGATAGTCGATCCAGTGGTAAAGGCAGCGCCGCTTCAGCGCGTCGTGGAGATCGCGAGTGCGGTTGGAGGTGAGCAGCACGATGGGCCGCCGCTCCGTGCGGATGGTTCCCAGCTCCGGGATGGTCACCGAGAAGTCGGAGAGGACCTCGAGCAGAAAGGCCTCGAACTCGTCGTCCGCCCGATCGACTTCATCGATGAGGAGGACGGCGTCGCCGCCAGCGTGAATCGCCGCGAGCAGCGGGCGCTCGACCAAGAAGTCAGAGCCGAACAGCTCCGTCACATCGGCGTGGTCCGCTTCTGCCGACGAGAGCGTGCGGATGTGCAGCAGCTGCTTCGGGTAATTCCAGTCGTAAAGCGCCTGGTGCGCGTCGATACCCTCGTAGCACTGCAGCCGGATGAGGCGAGTCGAAAGAGCTCGGGCGAGGGAGAGGGCGACCTCGGTCTTTCCGACCCCCGCCTCGCCTTCCAAAAGAAGCGGCTTGGTGAGACTGATCGACAGGTAGATCGCCGTAGCGAGCCCGCGGTCGGCGAGGTAGGCCTGCTCGCGCAGCAGCTTCTGTACGTTGGCCGGGCTGAGACTCTCTCTCATCGTCGGATCATAAGATGGCCGGCGTAACGCCGCCAGCCGCCCGCTGCGCACGCTATCGGCCATTCGTCTGTTGCCGGACGGCCTTGACAGCTCCTACTCACGGGAGGCTATGATAGGCGTTCACCTCAGCGTCGGCCGCACGCCACCTCGTGATCATTACGCTAGATGAGGGGGACCCCGTCGCGCCAGTCGGCGTCGGTCCGCCAGGAGAACGGAGACGTGAAGCTGGAGAACTCTTTCGTCGTACCGGGCGCCTCGGATCAGGTCTGGGACTTCATGCTGGATGTGGAGCGCGTCGTACCCTGCATGCCGGGCGCCGAGATTACCGAGACCGTCGACGAGCGGACCTGGAAGGGCAAGGTCATCGTGAAGCTCGGGCCGGTGAGCCTATCGTTCGCCGGCACCGTGGTCAGGGAAGAGACCGACGAGGCCGCGCGGCGTGTCGTGCTCAATGCCCGGGGCTCGGAGTCTCGCGGCAAGGGGACCGCCGCGGCGACGATCACCTCGCAGCTCGAGCCGGCGGACGGCGGGACGCGGGTAGGGATCGTGACCGACCTCACCCTATCCGGCGCGGTGGCACAATACGGGCGTGGTCTGATCGCGGATGTGTCGAAGCGCATGACGGATCAATTCGCCGATTGCCTTGCCGGCCAGATCTCGACCTCGGGCGGGGAGGGGGCAGCACCGCCGCCTCCGTCAGCGAAGCCGATCTCCGGCTTGCGATTGGGGCTTTGGGCGCTGTTCCGGGCCGTCGGTCGCCTCTTCGGTTTGCGGGGCCGCGATTCGGACTGACCGCGAGCGGGATAGCGCAGCCATGATTGCCGGAGTCGTGCTCGCCGCGGGTACGTCGTCGCGGCTCGGGCGTCCCAAGCAACTACTTGCCTACCAGGGTTCTCCGCTGACCCAGCATGTCATCGACGCCGCCATTGCCGCCGGCCTCGATGATGTCATCGTCGTTCTGGGCGAGCGGGCGGAGGACATGCTCGCGCAGCTCGTCTTGCCCGCGCCGGCGCGTGCGCTGCTGAACCCCGATTACCTGCAGGGGCAGTCGTCGTCTCTGCGTGCTGGACTTCGCGCGGCCGGCCCGGATGTCCGGGCGGCGGTCATCCTGCTCGGCGACCAGCCGACGGTCGGGGTCGAGGCGATCCGGGCGGTGATGGCGGAGTACGAGCGCCGGGGCGGCCCGGTGGTGAGGGCGACCTACGGCGGAGCGCCGGGGCATCCGGTGCTCATCGACCGCGGCGTTTGGAGCCAGGTCGAAGCCATTCGGGGCGACTTCGGGGCCCGGAAGCTACTGTCCGATCATCCGGAGTGGGTGGTCGCGGTCGCGGTGGCGGGCGAGCGTCCCCACGATGTGGATTCTTGGGAGGACTATCAGAGGCTGGTCGAGCCGGTCGGCCGCGGGCCCCGCGCGAAGGGGAAATGAGTCAACGAGTGATGGACCGATCGAGCCTTCGCGGCTAGTTGGCGCGCTCGGTCGTCAAACGCTCCAGCCCCCGCCGCGCCGTCTCCACCAGCGGCTGCAGCTCCGGGTCGGCTTGATCCCACAGCCGGATGAACTGCGAATACGCCTGGACGGCACCCGCCGCATCGCCCTCGGCCTCGAGCGCCTGGCCCAGCAGCAGGTAGCGAATCGCCACGTAGGTAACATCTCCAAACGTGAATCCCGCCCGCAGCCGGCGGATCCCCTCGGCCCTCGTTTGCGGATGAGCGGCCAGCGTCGAGACGAAGGCGAAGCGGAGCGGTTGGCCCATATTGAGAGCAGCGTTCATGCCGTACCCGGCCTCTTCGATGCCAGCCCGGAGCTCCCTGAGGCCGCCCAGCGTG
>JABAOD010004584.1_pt1 | contig 12894 bp, 11 predicted proteins | sample 7062151 | NCBI WGS metagenome assembly JABAOD01 (sample SAMN14538626, study PRJNA623070) | marine sediment metagenome | biome: marine biome [ENVO:00000428]; feature: marine pelagic biome [ENVO:01000023]; material: deep marine sediment [ENVO:00002113] | place: India: Gulf of Khambhat ...
GCCTACCGCCGCGCCCAGCGAGAGCTGCGCGCCCTGATCCGCGAGCAGAATGTCGACCGGCTGCATGCCGGCCGCTGCCTGCCCGAGGGGCTCCTGGCCCTGGGGCTGAAGCTGCGCGCGAGAGTGCCCTACGGCTGCTACGCCCACGGCGAGGAGGTCAATCTCTCGAACTCCGAGCCCCGCCCGCCCTGGCACCGGCGCAGGGTTTACGGCAGCCGCGAGCTGGGCCTGATGGTGGGACGGGTCCTGCGGGGCGCCCGCTTTCTGATCGCGAACAGCGAGAGCACGGGCTCGATCCTGACCGAGCGCTGGGGCCTGGCCCAGGAGCGCGTGCAGGTGCTGCATCCAGGCGTCGACGTCGAGCGCTTCGCTCCCGCTCCGGCCGATGCGGTGGCCCGGTCCGAGCCGGGATGGGTGGAGCGGCGGGTGCTCCTGACCGTCGGCCGCCTGCAGCGGCGCAAGGGACACGACGTCTTGATCGAGGCGCTGCCTTCCCTGCGCCGGCGCTTCCCCGATCTCCTCTACGCCATCGTCGGTGACGGCGAGGAGAGGGGCGCCCTGGAGCGGCGGGCCGACGAACTCTGCCTCGGCGATGCGGTCCAATTTCTGGGCGAGGTGGAGGACCGGCGACTGCTCGAGTGCTACCGGCAGTGCGACCTCTTCGTGCTCCCCAACCGGGAGATCGACGGCGACATCGAGGGCTTCGGGATGGTGCTGCTGGAGGCCCAGGCCTGCGGCAGGCCGGTGGTGGCCGGGGCCTCGGGCGGCACCGCGGAGACGATGCGGGTCGGAGAGACCGGCCTGGTGGTTCCCTCCGATGCACCTGAGCCGCTGGTCGAGGCCCTCTCCGACCTGCTCTCCGAGCCGGCGCGCCTCGAAGCGATGGGGCGGGCAGCCCGCGAGTGGGTGGTCGGACGCTTCGGCTGGGACGCCCTGGCGGCGCGGGCAGCCGATATCTTCGCCGAGCACGAGGGCCGGGCTTGAGCGCCCAACCGATTCGCGTCGGCTTCGTGGTCCACGCCATGGAGGTGGCGGGGGCAGAGATGCTGGTGGCGGAGACGGTGCGGGGGCTGGGTGAGTCGATCGCGCCGAGCGTGATCTGCCTCGACGCGGTCGGACGCCTGGGCGAGGAGCTGCGCGGCGAGGGGATCGACGTCGTCTGCCTGGAGCGACGGCCGGGGCTGGATCGCCGCCTGCCCGGGCGCCTGCGGCACCTGGCCCGGGAGCGGCGCCTCCAGGTCCTGCACGCCCACCAGTACACCCCCTTCTTCTATTCGGCGGTCGCCCGGATGCTGCCGAGCAGCTCTTTCCAGCTCATCCTGACCGAGCATGGGCGCCACTTCCCCGACCGGGTCTCGGCGCAGCGCCGCTGGCTCAACCGCCTGGTGCTGCGCCGCCAGGCCGACGTGGTGACCGCCTGCTCGGAGTTCAGCCGCCGCGCTCTTGCCGAGCGGGACGGTTTCTCGCTCGAGCGCATCGGGGTGATCCGCAACGGGATCCGGCTCGAGCGCTATCGGCCGAGCGAGGACCGGCCGGCGGCCCGCCGCGAAGTCGGTCTCGACCCCGAGCGCCGCTACCTGGTCTGCGTCGCACGACTGCACCCGATCAAGGACCACGCTACCCTGCTCAGGGGCTTCGCCGAGATGGCCCGGAAGGCGCCCGACGCCGATCTCCTGCTGGTCGGGGACGGCCCCCTGAGAGGAGAGCTGAAGGCGCTGGCGGCCGATCTCGGCGTCGCCGCGCGAGTGCGATTCCTCGGCATCCGCGCCGACGTACCCGAGATCCTGCGCGCCGTCGATCTCTTCCTGCTCACCTCGCTCAGCGAGTCCGCCTCGCTCACTCTGCTCGAGGCGATGGCGAGCGGGCTACCGGTGGTGGCGACCGCGGTCGGCGGAACGCCCGAGATCGTGCGCGACGGAGTCGAGGGACTGCTGGTCGGGCAGGGCAATGTCGAGGGAGTTGCGGCCGCGGCAACGCGCATTCTGGAGGACGCGGCGCTGGCCGGCGAGCTGGGTCGGGCTGGTCGCCGCCGGGTCGAGGAGCGCTATCGGCTGGAGAGCACGATCGAGGCCTACGGCGAGCTCTACCGGCGCCTGGCCGGGGCCGGATGATGGGCCGCAAGCTGCTCCTCCTGGCCGCAAGCCTGCTCGTCGCGCTGCTGGCCGGCGAGCTGCTGCTGCGGGCGGTCGGCTACTACGGCGTGCGCGGGGCCCGGATCGAGAGGATCCGCCCGGTGGACGACCCGGTGCTCGACTACCGTCGCATTCCCGGCACCTCCTGGATCTACAACAACCTCCGCTACGACATCAACCGGAGTGGCTGGCGCGATCGCGACTACCAGCTCGAGAGGCCTCCCGGCGTCTTCCGGATCGTGGTGCTGGGCGACTCGGTCACTAACGGCCACGGCGTCGAGATGGAAGAGATCTACGCCAAAGTGCTGGAGCGACGGCTCGAGGAGTCGCGGCCCGGCGGGCTCCGCTACGAGGTCCCGATCCTGACCCTGGGTGCCCTCAACAGCGAGCAGGAGGTGCACCTGCTGGAGGTCGAGGGCCTGCGCTACGACCCCGACCTGGTGGTGCTCGCCTACGTCCTCAATGATCCCGAGGAGGGGGCCAGCCTGCGCCGCGACCGGGAGGCGCGCCGCCACCGCTCGGCCCTACGGCGTCTCAAGGAGCTGGGCCAGCACTCGAGCCTGGTGCATCTGGTTTACCGCTCCGGCCAGCGGCTGCTCTGGCGTCTCGGCCTCGCCCTGGGCCGCGAGGAGGTCGCGCCCTACGTGAGCAACGACTATTTCACCGCCCTGCACCGTGATCCCACGGCCTGGGCCCGGGTGGAGCGCTCCTTCGACCACCTGCGGGAGCTGACCGAAGAGCGGCAGATCGGGGTCGTGGTGGCGATCTTCCCGGTGCTCCACCGGCTCTCCGACTATCCCTGGGCTGAGCTCCACCGCCAGGTGCGTCTCGCCGCCGAGGCGCGGGGCTTCGAGGTCCTCGATCTGCTCGGGGCCCTCGGCCGGCACCGCGCCAGCGAGCTGCAGATCGCCAGCGGCGACCACATCCACCCCAACCCCCTCGGCCACCGCCTGGCCGGCGAGGCGCTCTACGATCTCCTGCTCCAGAGGCGGCTGGTGCCGGAGGCGGCGAGCAGATAGAGCCAGGGCAGGACCGGGAGGCGGGCGCGGTAGTAGGCGTCGACGCCGAACAGCGCCATGCCAGCGTAGGCGTAGAGCAGCAGGAGCAGCACCAGGATCAGCTCCGGCCCTGGCCGGCCGGCGCGCTGGGTCATCCAGAGCCCCGCCGCGGCCGCGGCCAACACCAGCAGCGCGTGCAGGAGCTGCCACAGAAAAGCGCCGGCCGGGATGGCGCCGTTGCCGGCCAGGCGGCGGAGTGCATCGCCGCGCAGTCGCAAGAGCGCGCCGAGGCCCGGAGGATCCCACTCCCGGCCCAGCAGCACCGACAGGACCTCGGTAGCGTGGGAGAGGCTGCCCTTCGCGAGACCGGCCGCGGTAGAGAGGGCCAGGGACTTCGGATACCGGGCCAGGATTCGCGGCAGGGCCGCGCGCAGGCGCGCGTCGTTCTCCGCCGCGCCCCCCTCTCCGATCCAGGGATTCTGCACCTCGAGCTGCGAGGGCAGATCGAAGTCACGCGCCATCCGCTCCATCGCCTCCTGCCGCGGCAGGCCGTGCTCGACCTGGTAGGCGCCGGCGCCCGCCATGTAGACCGCCGCTACCGTGTCCACCGAGCTCAATCGAAAGACCCCGAAGGCGCGCTGATTGCGCAGCATCCAGGACCCGGCCAGGATCACCGGCGGCAGGAGCAGGATCGCCGCGAGCCGCACGCCGCGGGCCGCTCCCTGCCGGCGCCAGCCGGCCACCGCCAGGACCCCGCAGAAGAGCAACGGCAGATAGAGCCCCGCCGGACGGGTGAGGATCGCGAGGCCGAGAAGAGCACCCGCGGCCAGGGCGCGCCGCTCGGCCACCGCACCGGAATCTGGCAGCCCTTCGATCGCCGCCACCGCCGCCAGGGCGGCCGCCACCGAGAGGAAGAGATAGAGCGGCTCGGAGAGGGCCTGATAGGCGTAGATCGCCACCATCAGGTCGGTGGCCGCGAAGAGCGCCGCCCAAGGCGCCGCCTTCGGTCCAAAGATGCGCAGGGCCAGGCTCCAGACCAGCCAGCAGAGGCCGAGGTGGAGAGCGACGTGAAAGAGGTAGATCGTCGCTGCTCCGCCGAGCAGATCGAGTCCCCCGGCAACGATCGGATAGACCGGAGTGCGAAGCATGTCGGGCTCGTAGGGGGGCCCGTCCATGCGCGAGTAGACCCCCCGCTCGAGCAGATTGCGGCCCAGCAACACGTAGTGGCGGGCGTCGGGGTTGCGGTTGAGCCGCGCGTCTTTCAGATAGGTCGGGTTGCGCAGGGCGGCGCCGACCAGCAGGGCGAGATGGAGGCCGAGGCAGATCGCCAGCGCCGCGATCAGCCCCGACTTTGCATCCTTGCTGGTCACGATGGCAGAGGACTCACCGACCGAACCTGGCGAGTTTAGCTCCCGCCGGCCCTGCGGAGGCCCCAGCGCCTGCCTGTAGACTACTTCGCGATGCCGACTCCTGCCCTGAAAGGGGGGCGTGTCGTCCCGATTCTGCTCGCGCTCCTGCTCCTCGTCGCTGGCTCGCTGCGGGTGCTGGGCCTCGATCACGGCCTCCCCCACGTAGTCGGGGTGGACGAGGGCTTCGAGATCCATCGTGCCCTGCGCCTCGGCCTCGGCGAGATCGACCTGGAGCGGGTGGCCAAGGGGGGCTTCTTCTACCTGCTGTTCATCGAGTTCGGCTTCTACTACCTCGGCCTGCGGCTGACCGGAACGATCGACTCCGCGGTGGAGTTCGCGGAGCGCTTTGCTGCCGATCCGACCCCCTTCTGGCTCATCGCCCGCTTCACCCACGCGGCCCTGGCGCTGCTGGCTGTGCTCTGGACCTACCGGCTAGGCCGCCGTGCCTACGGCGCCCGCGCCGGTCTGATCGGCGCGGCGGTGGTAGCGGTCTCGAACCTCCACGTCGCCCAGTCACACGAGGTGGGCGTGGACCTGCCGATGGTCTTCCTAGCCCTGATTACCCTCGAGCTGGCCCTGCGCTGGTCCGATCCGAACGATCGCGTCTGGCCGTTACCCCTGGGACTGGCCTTCGGCTTCGCGGTCATGACCAAGATCGTGGCGATCGCGCTCCTCGCCCCGATCGCCCTGGCCAACTTTCTCCGCTATCGGCGCGACGGGCTGCGTCGGGCCCTGCTGGGCCGCGAGATCTCGATCGCCTACGGCATCGCCGGGGTCGTCTTCATGGCCGGCAATCCCGGCTTCTTGGCCGGCTTCGGCGAGTTCGTCCGCAACGCCTGGGTCACGCTCTTCGGCGCGGGCAGGGCGGTCGAGGGCTACGTCGAAGCGGGAGCGGCGGTGAATCTCTGGGCCTACTACGGGGCGGTCCTGCTGGATGACCTGGGGCCGGGCCTCCTCGTGGTCTGCGCGGCCGGGGCGGCCTGGGCACTCTGGCGCAGGGAGCGGGCCGATCTCCTTCTGTTCACGGCGGGCGCCGCCTTCTATCTGCTCATCGCCGGCGCCCGCACCGCTCATCTCTACTACCCCCGCTACGCCCTGCCGCTGATCCCGCTGCTGGCGCTCCTGGCCGGACGCCTGCTTTCGGAAACCGTGGACCGGCTGCCGTTGCCGGCGGCGGCGCGGGGTGCGTTGCTCGCCGCGGCGGTCGTGGTGCTCGCCTACCCGACCGGCTCGCGCGCATTGGAAGGGTCCCTGCGCATGACCCGTGACGACACCCGGGTGCGGGCCCGGCTCTGGATGGAGGTCAACCTGCCGCCCGCCTCACCCGTCTTCCTGATCGGCAACCCGATCGTCGACACCGCGCCCAACCTCTCGCTGCCGCTGCGCAACAGCGACGAGAACCTGGACCACCTGATCGCCCGGCTCGCCGCCGAGGAGCCCTCCAAGGCCCGCTTCCTCGAGCTCCGCAAGCGCCAGGCCGACGGAGTGCCCTTCGACCTCCGCACCGTGCGTCACTTCGAGCCCAACCGCGGCCTCGAGGACTACGAGCGCGATGGCGTGCGCTACTTCGCCCTCACCGGCGATCGCTTCGACCCCGCCCGTCTGGAGCGCGACCGCAAGCACGCTCCCGAGGTTCTGGCGAGCCGGGCGCGGCTGCGCGCCGAGCTGGAGCGGCACCCGCGGGCGAAGCTCATCTTCGAGCTCGACCCCGAGACTGCCCGGCTCGCCGGCCCGCGGGTCGAGATCTTCGAGCTGACGCCGGCGGCGGCGCCTATGGAGAGCGGATGAGCGTGGCGGCCCACTTCGACGCCAAGGCCGCTACCTACGAGAGCGGCCGCCTGGCGCGCTGGTATAGGGCCCAGGGGGAGGTGGTCCTGGCTCTCCTCGAACCCAAGCCGGGCGAGGTGGTCCTAGATCTCGGATCGGGCAGCGGGTGGCTGCTGCGCCAGCTTCTCCGCGGCCGCCCCGGGGTGAGGGGCGTCGGCGTCGACGTCTCACCCCGCATGGTCGAAGTGGCGAAGAGTCGGGCGCGCGACGAGGGGATCGACGCGGCGCGCTTCATGACCGGCGACTGGATGCGGCTCGACCCCGCCAAGCTGTTGGGAGAGCTCGGCGTGACCGCAGTCGACACCGTGCTCTGCGTGAGCAGCTTCCACTACTTCGTGGATCCCGCCTCGGCGGCCCGCAAGATCTTCTCCGTGCTGCGTCCGGGGGGGCGCTTCCTGCTGCTCGATCGCGCCCTCGAGGGCTCGGCGGCCTCGGCTCTCTGGGACTTTCTCCATCGCCGCGTCCTGCACAGCGACGTCCGCTTCCACCGCACCTCCGAGCTCTGTGCGATTCTGGAAGGTGCCGGTTTCCCGCGGGTCGAGGTGGCGCGCCGGTTCCATCGCTATCTCTGGAAGGGGAAACTCTACACCGCCCTGGCCCTGATCTGGGCCGAGAAGGAGACTTAGCCTGAGTCTGCCGGATCGCTATCGGGAGCTGGAGGGCCAGCGGATCCTGGTCACCGGCGCCGCCGGCTTCATCGGCGGCCACCTCTTCCGGCGCCTCGCGGACTGGGGCCTCGACGTCGTCGGCACCGTGCTCCATCCCGAGGAGGCGAGCAGACTGCGCGCCGAGGGCTTCCAGGCCGAGGTCCTCGACCTCGCCGGCACCGGGCCCTGGGATGACCTGCTGCGCGGGGTGGACCTGGTCTTCAACATCGCCGCGCGCTTCCAGGAGGTCGAGTTCGGCGAGGCGGACTACGACCGCGTCAATCATATCGGCGCCCTGCGCCTGGTGCGCACCGCCGCCGCGGTCGGAGCGCGGCGCTTCGTCCACTGCAGCACGGTCGGCGTGCACGGCGACGTGCAGCAGATCCCGGCCACCGAGCAGACTCCCTTCAATCCGATGGACGCCTATCACCGCACCAAGCTGGCGGGCGAGCTGGCGATCCTCAACTTCGCCAAGAACCTGCCGGAAGAGGGCATGGTGGTGACGGTCAACCGGCCAGCCATGGTCTACGGCCCCGGCGACCGCCGCATGCTGAAGCTCTTCAAGACCATCCTCCGCCGCCGCTTCGTGATGATCGGCTCCGGGGAGGTCCTGGCCCACCTCGGCTACATCGAGGACCAGACCGAATCGTTCGCCCTCTGCGCCGTGGCCCCCCGGGAGCGGGTGCATGGCGAGGCCTTCAACATCGCCTCGGGAGAGCCGCTCACCCTCAANNCGCTGGGTCCGGTCTGGAGGGCGGCAGCGGCCTGCGAGTGGATCTGCCGGCCGCTCGGGATCCGGCCGCCCCTCTTCCGCCGCCGGGTCGGCTTCTTCACCCACAATCGCGCCTTCGACCTGAGCAAGGCGCGCGAGCATCTCGGCTACGTGTCGCAATGGGATCACCGGGAGGGGATCGCCGCCACCATCGACTGGTACCGGAAGCGGGGCTGGCTGTGAGCCGGCGGGTGCTGCTGGTCGCCCCGGAGCCCTTCTACGAGCCGCGCGGCACGCCGATGAACGTGCTGCAGATGTGCCGGGTGCTGACCGGGGCCGGGTATCGCGTCGACCTGGCCACCTATCCGTTGGGCGAAAGCCCCGAGCTGCCCGGCCTCGTCCTGCATCGCTGCCTCTCGCTGCCGGGCCTTCGCTCGGTGCCGGTCGGATTCTCGAAGCGCAAGCTGCTTCTCGACCTGCTTCTCTTCTTCACCCTGCTGAAGTTGTTGATCCGCCGCCGCTACGCGGTGGTCCACGCGGTCGAGGAGGCGGTCTTTCTGGTCCTCCCCTTCACCTGGCTCGGGGTGCGCTTGATCTACGATCTGGATTCCCTGATCAGCGACCAGCTTCGCTACACCGGGGTGCTGCGGGGCCGGCGCCTTCTGGCCGGCGTGCGCCGGTTGGAGCGCCTGGCGCTGGCACGCTCGGCGGCCGCGGTGACCGTCTGCCGCTCGCTTAGCGAGGCGGCGCGCGGACTCTACTCCGGCACCCCCATCTTCCAGGTCGAGGACTCGCCGCTTGAGGAGTCATTGCGCGAGCCCGACCCGGAGCGGGTCGAGGCGCTGCGCAGCGAGCAGGGCCTCACCGGACGTCGAGTGGCCGTCTACACCGGCAACCTGGAGTCCTATCAGGGGATCGACCTGCTGCTCGCCGCAGTCCCGGCGCTGCGCCGCGAGCTGCCGTCTGCCGTCCTGGTCCTGGTGGGGGGCGAGCCGGCCCAGGTCGAGACGCTGCGCGCGCAGTTGAGGCGTGAAGGGCTCGAAGGGTTGGTGGTGGCGGTCGGTCGTCGGCCGCCGGAGGAGATGCCGGAGTGGATGGGACTGGCCGACGCCCTGGTCTCGCCGCGCACCGAGGGGGAGAACACGCCGCTCAAGATCTACACCTACATGCGCTCCGGGCGGCCGATCGTGGCCACCGACCTGCCCACCCACACCCAGGTGCTGGACTCGTCGACCGCTCTTCTCTGCCCGCCGACGCCGCAGGGGCTGGCGGCTGCGCTGATCCGCGCCCTGAGCGACCCGGGGCCGGCCCACGAACTGACGGCCGCGGCCCGGCTCAGGGCGGAGAGCGAATACAGCTTCGCGGCCTTTCGCCGCAAGCTCCTGGCCGCCTACGACGCGGTCCTCCCCGAGGATGGGTGACAGGATACTCATCAACGGGCTCGCAATGAGTAACCTGTCACCGTTTTTTGTTGACGCGCACGTGCATCTGCACGAGTGCTTCGAGCTGGAGAGATTTCTCGCCGCAGCCGTCCGCAACTTCGCCCGCGCCGGTGCCGCGGAGGAGCAGCCCGGCCTGCTGCTCATGACCGAGAGCGCCGGGGTGGACCGGTTCCGCGGTCTGCGGGAGGGAGCCGGGCCGCCGGAGCCCTGGGCGCTGCGGCCGACCGAGGAGTCGATCTCGCTGCTCGCGCTCCGGGCCGGCCGGCCGACCCTGCTTCTGATCGCGGGTCGGCAGGTCGTCAGTCGGGAGGGCCTGGAGGTCCTCGCCCTCGCCTGCGGCGCCGCGCCGGCGGAGGGCCGCCCGCTGGAAGAGACCCTGGGGGAGATCCGCGCTGTCGGAGGTCTTCCGGTCCTGCCCTGGGGCTTCGGCAAGTGGCGAGGGTGGCGGGGCCGCACCGTAGCGGAGCTGATCGAGCGCTACCCTCGGGAAGAGATCTTCCTCGGCGACAACGGCGGCCGCCCTGCGGGAGCGCCGCGGCCCCGGCTCTTCGCCCTGGCCCGGCGACAGGGGGTACGGATCCTGCCCGGCAGCGATCCCCTGCCGCTCCCCGCCGAAGCTGAGCGCGCCGGCTCCTACGGCTTCCGGCTCGCGGCCCGGCTCGACTTCGAGCGGCCGGCCCGGGACCTGCGGCGACTGCTGAGGGGGCCCGACCTCCGGATCGAGCCCTACGGCTCGGGCGCAGCGCTGCTTCCCTTCCTCCGCAACCAGCTCGCCATGCAGCTACGCAAGAGACGGGGGGTGGCGGCATGATCGAGCGCGACCCCGTCGGCGCGGCCCGCGAGCGCTTCGACCTCCTAGTCGTCGGAGGCGGCATCTACGGCGTTGCCCTGGCCCTGGAATCGGCGCGCCGCGGCTACCGTCCGCTGCTCCTCGAGCGGGGCGACTTCGGCGCCGACACGAGCTGGAACAGCCTGCGCATCGTCCACGGCGGCCTGCGCTACCTGCAGAGCCTCGATCTGCGGCGGCACCGGGAGTCGATCCGCGACCGCTCCTGGCTGCTGCGTCACTTCCCCGATCTGGTTCACCGCCTCCCCTGCCTGATGCCGCTCTACGGCGGAGGGTTGCGCCGGCCCGGTCCCTTCCGCGCCGCCCTCGCCACCGATCGCCTGCTCTCGCGCGGAACGGAACCGGCGCTGCCGGCCGGGCGGGTGCTGAGCCCCGCCGAGACCGCCGCCCTCTTCCCCGCCGTCGAGGAGCGGAATCTCCAGGGCGGCGGCCTCTGGCACGACGCCGCCGCTCCCGACTCCCAGCGCCTGATCGTGGAGATGCTGCGCTGGATGGTGGTCGCCGGGGGACAGGCGCTCAACTACGTGGAGGCCACCGAGCTGCTGGTCGAGAAGGGAAGGGCGATCGGCCTGAGCGCCCGCGACCGGGCCTCCGGCAACGAGCTCGAGCTCCGGGCGCCCCTGGTGATCAACTGTGCCGGACCCTGGGCCCGGGAGCTGGCGGCCCGCTTCGACCGCGACCACTCGCGCCTCTTCCGCCCCGCGATCGCCTTCAATCTGCTGCTCGACCGGGCGCCGCTTTCCGAGGCGGCGCTGGCGGTGGCACCTCGGGAGCGCGAGCGGAGCTACTTCCTCTATCCCTGGAAGGGGTTGATCCTGGCCGGCACCTTCCACGCCCCCTGGAGCGGCCCGCTCTCGCAGGGAGCGGTCGCAGAGGAGCTGGTCGGGGAGTTCATCGGCGATCTCAACCGAGCCCTTCCGCCTCTCGCGCTCACAACTGATGACGTGCTCCGGGTGCACTGGGGCTTTCTGCCTGCTCGCTCCGCTGGATCTTCGGTGCCGGCCGGCCGCGAGGTGATCCTCGACCACGGACGCCAGGGCGGACCGGAGGGACTTTTGAGCGTCTCGGGTATCAAGTTCACGACCGCCCGGACGGTGGCCCTGAAGACCCTGCGGCGGATCGCGGGCCGCCGCGGCGAGCGTCTCGCCGAGCCCTCGGGGCCCGAGAGACCCGAGCCGGCCACATGGCCCGAGCGCGAAGAGCTGGAGGTGCTCCTGGAGCGCGACCCGGCCGAGGCGGCGCGCGTCGTTCGCGAGCTGGCGCGCCGGGAAGCGGTGCTGAAGATCGGGGACCTCCTGCTGCGCCGCACCGACTGGGGTATCGACCCGCGCCGGGAGCGCGCCCTGGCCGAGCGGCTGGGCCCGATGCTCGAAGCCAAGAGCGCGGCGGCGCCGGCCGGGGAGAGCTCGCCGTGAGCCCCGAGCGGGCGCGTCCCCACCGCTGGCGGGCGGCCCTCCGGATTCTTTTCGGGCTCGGCCTCCTGATCGGTGTCGTCCTCTGGCTCGATCCACGCCAGGTCCTGGCCTCGCTCGCCGGCCTGGACCGCACCGCCCTCGGACTCGCGGTTCTCTCCCAGGTGCTGGCCAAGCTGATCTGGACCTTCCGCTGGCGCCAGATCCTGAGTGCCGTGGGCCTGGCGCGTGGCTACCGGGACCTGCTGGCCCTGGTCCTGATCGGCCTCTTCTTCAACAGCTTCCTGCCCACCGGCTTCGGCGGCGATCTGGTGCGCGGCTACTACGTCTCGCGCGGCCGCGAGGGGATGGCTGCCAGCTATCTTTCGGTGCTGATGGAGAAGGCCCTCGGCATGATCACCTTCGCGATCCTGGCCGCCGGCGCCTCGGTCCTGGCGCTGCTGCTGGGCGGCACGCCGCTGCCCCGCATNNCTCGCATCCTGCTGATCTCGGTCGCTGTCGCCGGCGGCGCGATCGCCCTCGGCGGAGCGTTGCTCCTGACCACCAGCGGCTGGATCGCGCCTCTCCACCGCTTCCCCGCCCTCGGCGACGCGCCGGAGAGGATCGCCGCGGCGCTGGCCCTGCTGCGCCGCCCCGGTACCCCGGTGCTCGCCATCGTGGCCAGCTCCTTCGCCCTCAAGCTGCTGGCGGTGGTCCTCTACCTCTTCTGCGCCCGGGCGGTGGGCATCGAGGTGCCGGCGATCGTCTTCTTCCTCGTGGTGCCGGCCTCGGTGATCGCGGCGATGCTGCCGGTGACGCTGAACGGGCTCGGAATCCGCGAAGGGGTGATGACCGGGCTTCTCACTGCCTACGGCGCCCCCTCGGCCGCCGCCGCCGCGGTCGCGGTCCTCGGCCTGGCGGTGGTCCTCGGCTTCGCGCTGCTCGGCGGCCTGGTCTACGCCTTCTACCGCTCCCCCGGACTCGAGAGCGAGGCGGTCTGAGATCGGGAGACCGGGCCCCAATCCTCACTCCACGCTCGGTCGTAGAGTTCTTGCGAGAGGAGGTGCGCGTNNCGCCCGGCCTCGAGAGTGAAGCGGTTTGACACCGGGTAGGCGGGGTGGAATCCTGTCTGCCGCCGCTGCCGTAGTACTCCTTCGAGAGGAGGCGCACACGAGATCGTCGTTCGGGATCCTGCCCTTGATCGCCCTGGTCGCACTGGCGGCGGGGGCGCCGTGCGCCGCCCAGGAGCCGCCGCCGGGGGTCGAGCAGATCATCCCGCGCGGCCGCATCGCCGCCGTCGTGGACCCAACCTTCGTGCCTGCCGACGAGGCCGAGATCGCGGACGATGCCTGGATCCTGGGCGTGGTCGTGGAGGGCCGGGCCCGCGCCTACAGCCTCAACCTGCTCAACTCCCACGAGGTGGTCAACGACCGCATCGGCGAGACCTCGTTCGCCGCCGTCTGGTGACCGCTCGCCAACACGGCCGTAG
>JABAOD010016239.1_pt1 | contig 12891 bp, 10 predicted proteins | sample 7062151 | NCBI WGS metagenome assembly JABAOD01 (sample SAMN14538626, study PRJNA623070) | marine sediment metagenome | biome: marine biome [ENVO:00000428]; feature: marine pelagic biome [ENVO:01000023]; material: deep marine sediment [ENVO:00002113] | place: India: Gulf of Khambhat ...
TTCCGGGAGCGATCCGGCCTCAAAGTTTAATTGGACTTGCTTTTTTAAGAAGACCCTCTCAGCTGATTTTCTGTATGAGCCTCTGGATCGAATTGCCCGAAGGGCTGAGTTTTTTGCCCGATCCGTAAATATTGATCGGGCAAAAAGATCGTAAATCCTCTGAGTTCTCTGAGTCTCTGTGGGGTGAATTCTAAGGTTATAAGTGTGGTCCGGGAGGAGGGAAAACGAAAAAAGACAAGAGCCGCATTATGTGGTTTGGGAGGGGCGCTCACCGTCTGAGAGCTGAGAGCCGAACCGACGCCGGAAGAAAGTGGCTGAGTATTTCTCTAATTTCCATTCTGGTATTTTGCAAGCCGGGCAGTTTCCGAAAGAGTACTTGTTCCGAAGCCAGCGGGCTGAGCGGCTTTTTTTAGAATCACGGACGATCATCCTCTTGTTGCAATGGGTGATGACCTCACCATAGTCTCCTCTGATTTCGAAGGAACGGACACCGTGGAGTAGGCCCCGACGGGAAGGCCACAGCTTGATCTTCTGGACGAGTCGAAAAAGAGGAATCTGTTTCCGATAATAGACTTTCTTTGGGGCTTTCTCTGCCACAGCTGTTATCCTGTTCTCACAAAGACCGTGACAGAATTGAACCACGGAGGAAGTGAAGTCTGAGAAATTCTTTGTTGGAACTGCGCTCGAGACACCATATAAAATATTCTCGTTCTAGATTCTCTCACCTGAGGAGGCAAAGTCTCCGATCCTCCGACCTCAAGTTCCGCGCTGCAGGACGACCCTTAAGCCCACACAGTGTTTGGCGAGGAGTGGGGGAGTTACACCCCCCTACGCAGATTTAGAGTCTGCGTTGATCCTTCCGATCAACCCCCCACAGATAAGCGTTTAAACCAATTTATTTGTGTAAAGGATAACACAAGTCGGTTCAAATGAAAACCACCTAGGAGGCAATAGTTCAAGAGGTGTCGTCACGACTGGCCACTGACAACAGACAACTGACACCTGTCCCTGGTCAGGGCTTGATTGCAGCAATCATCATCGTGGCGACACCGATTTGAAGGGGGTCATGAATCAGTCGGTCCCCGATAAGGGATTGGGCCTCTGAAGTCAGTCCAACGGGAATTCCAGGGGCCGCAACAAGAGTCTCTGGTTTGATGTGTTTGGCTTCAAGGATTCCATGAGCCGGGGAAGCATCGACGATAATTGTATATCTCTGAAGGGCCTGCTCGAGATCTCCCTCAGCAACACCCTCGACCTCTCTTGCCAGCCGTCGAGCTCGCGACGTCTCTCGATCGAATACGCCAATCCTTGCTTCCATCTCTCTCAGAATCCTAGCGGCACCTGTTCCGACCTGACCTGCACCAATCAACAGGACGCGACAACCATGCAGTCCATTTGCCAATCCTTCAAGGGCTGCCCCGTAGCCTCTTCCTGTGGCCTCGGCATTGTCCACGATAAGACGGGCTGATAGGTTCACGGCAACAAATCGCGTATCGTCCGCCATGAAAACCACATCCGCCCCCATTTCGACAGCGGCAGCAAAGCCCGTCACATCGACCGAATCCGACACAAAAACATCATAGCCCAGATGCCTGATGATACTGCGAACTGCTTGGGCAAACCCGGGAATGATCCCCTCTCCGACGGTCAGAGAAACCACACCAACCCTGGTTTTCTGAATCGATTTCAGGATCTCTTTTCCGCTTACACCTGCCGCCCGGCAGGCGATTTCTTTGAGCGTTCGGCCTGCCTTCGCCTTGAGCTCCCTTTCATAACGCTCCAGATTTTGAGCCAACCCCTCAAGATCGCTTCCTTTGAGACGGGTCACCCTGAACTCTCCGTTCGAACTCTGCTTCCATCCGGAACTGGGTCCCTGTAGCTTGAAAGCCCGCATGCCTCCATGGTCGTGCGGATGACCTGGCAACGCTTTTCCCAGGCCTTTTCCCGATCCCTGTCACTGATGATCAATGTGGCGACCCATGGCTTATCTGGGCCGGAGAAATTGGTCAGAGCCGTATCAGCCCCAAAAAAACCATTCTCCATATGGAGTGGTCCCCCCTGGGTCATGATGTGTTCACCTGAAACCTCCAGACGATCCGCCCACACCCGAATGTGTTCATAGACAACGCCTCGCTCTGTCTGTATTTGCGGGTTTTCTGATAGCCGGGATTCGACGAAGACTTGCCGCAAGTGTTCGAGTATGTTGATTCCGGTTGAACACTCCACGGCCGATGGCGTCTGACTTGGGAGTCGTGCATCGATTTCCAGGATTTTCAGACTGCCATCGTGGTAAACCACTTCCAAATCCATGACCCCGGTCAGTCTGAGCGTCTGGGCAATGGCCCCAGCAAGAGCTCTAAACTCCGCATCCAAATCCTTCGAGAGACCAGCTGGAGCAATCACCCGTTTGCAATCGAAGGTGGCATCCATTTCCAGGACTGTAGGCTGAAGTGCTACACACCGCCCATCCAGGCCAACCACCTCGAGGGAGTAAGAAGGTCCTTCCAGATATTCTTGAATGACCCATTGGGGCAGGTTCGGCCTGTTCTTCTCAAGAAACAGATCAAGAGTCGCCTGGTCTGCTATCTTCCTGACCCCCTTACTTCCACTCGATTCGTCAGGTTTCACAATGACCGGAATACCACAATCCGGCCAGAGCCGAGGAGCAGAAAGAGCGAGACGATGGAAGAGATGATCGCTCGCTTTCTTTGAGGATGCTGTGGCGTAAGCTTCAAGATCTAGAGCTAGAGGAATTCTGTCTTTTTTTGCGACTTCGGCCAGGCATTGAAGCGCTTCGAAGTCCTCCACGGCTGGAATGATAAGATCCACATCGGAAATGATCTGGGTGAGCTCTTCTGGCTCCTTCACAATATCACGGCAAAAAAACGCACCACATAGACCGCTCGCAGGCGCATGTGGGTCCCTGTCGATAAGCACCACTTCCCATCCGACGCGGCGGGCCAAATAGCATGTCTCAATTCCCTGGAGCTTCCCACCGACGACGGCTATTCTCATCACATTTCCCTCGATTGCCGGTCATCGCCAGACGGTTCTCCTGACGACCGTCAATCTTTCCCCAGCAATTCCTTGGCCTTTTTGACGCCGTCTGCTGCGTCTATGGCAAAGGCATCCGCACCGATACGGTTGGCCCAGCGCTGCGTCACGGGAGCTCCCCCAACAATCGTTTTGTACTTCCCTTTCAGACCCAGATCTTTCAGCTTGATTTCCAACCGCCTCTGTACATCCATGGTTGTTGTCAACAACGCGCTCGACCCAATAATGTCGGCTTTCACTTTTTCGGCTTCTTCAATGAATCGATCAATAGGAACATCCCGCCCCAGATCATAAACATCAAAGCCATTCGCCTTAAAAAGTGAAACGACGATTGTCTTTCCAATGTCGTGAATGTCCCCCTCAACGGTTCCAACAATGATCGTACCCTTCCCCTTCTCGACATCGTTCGGGAGTGCCGCATTGATGATTTCGGTCACTTTTTGCATCACCTGAGCCGATTGAATCAGCTCGGGTAAGAAGAGTTTCCCAACCCCAAAGAGATCCCCCACCTCGCTGATCCCCGGGATAAAACCTGAGTTCATTAATTCCATGGGATCTACACCTTCAGCCAATCCACGGCGGGCCAATTCTTCCGCCCTCTCAGTATCTCTTTCCACAATGGCCTTACGCGCCCCATCGAAGATCTCTTCCTTCGTCATTGTCACCATCCTCCTTTCATCACACCTTCTTCTTAGGGATCACTTCCTCATCATATGTTCAACCGAACGCCATCCAAATACTCAAGACTTCGACCTACACGCTGAATATTTTGAAATCCCCCGCTCACCATGGCGAGCCGCTCCAAACCAAAACCAACCCCAACCCATGGGTCAAATATCCCCCAGGGGGCGTCTAGCCTGTGAGGCCCCATTGCTGCCGATCCCACCTCGACACCTGAAAGGATGTCAATGGTATCGCCGTACACCTCTGACGGTTTGGTCTTTAAATGATAGTTTTTGACTCCTGACGCCTCCATGACCAAACCGACCAGAGTCTCCAGCCGAGCCTCTCTCTCTTCTTCTGATAGACCCAACTCCACAAGATTCAGCATTGTAAACTCATTCGTGTGCTGGGCGCCCCGGGATTCCTTACGAAAGCAGGGACCGACTTCAAAGATCTGAATCGGCTTCTTCCACAATCGAACCAATCGCTTCAGGAGGGAGTAAAGGCTCGGAGCTAGCATCGGTCTAAGGCATCGATTCTTTTCAATCCAAAAGACCTGCTTGTTCAACGGATGATCTGGTGTGATTGACATTTTCGTCAGCATATCCCGGGTGATGATCAGTGGTGTCACCACCTGGACGAATCCTGCATTCGTCAAGGTTTCAACCAAGGAACTCTCGAGCTCACACAGGACAGGCCGAAGGCGAGTCTCCTGGAGCTCTACAATTCGCATCCGGCTCTTCCGGGTCGCCATCTTTTCTATCCCACGAAAAGCGCTATCCCTTTCGTGAGTGTCCTTGAACTCCTGATCCAGGAGCTCTTCAGAAACACCTATTTCTCGTAGCCGCTGTTTCTGAACAACAGAAAATGGGATAGACAATCGGGAACCCCCTTTGCTTAAAACCTGGCCCGCCCATTGAGGTCAAATGCCTACTCTCTTTTTGAACAGGTTCACGCAGTTGATCTCGATTCCGAGCACTTCCGAGATACGAAATTTCGCATCTATTCCCTTGGCCACACCTGGGGTCTCATTTACCCGACCCAGGTCCAGATCTTCTCTGACTTCACTCATGATCACGGGATCTGAGATATCAATCACTGAAATGCCCAATTTGTCGGCCACGTATTTCTTGGCTTCGTCGATCCTCATCCCTCGAGACATCTGCATGCGCGCCACCAGATCTCCAGCGGTGCGCATTCCGCCCATGCCCGAGGCGATTGCATGGGTAACGTGCATGCCGCATGGGTCGCCGACGCCTACCTACAAGCCATCCAACCGGGCTATCTCCACCGTGGCTTTCGAAGCTCTCGATACCGCATCCACCGGCGGGGTGATGGCTAAGGGAACACCCCCCACCCCCATTCCCAAATCGGCATGGACAGGTATCTGTGAGTTCTCAGAACAGGCCTTCGTGAATGTAATCGCGCGTGCCAAATTCCAGGGCAATGACTTGTTGGTGACGATATTTATCGCGGGACCAAAGATCGTCACCCCGGCCTTCTCTGCCAACTTCAGCTGGTCGTGTGGATATAGCCCTGCCAGACGAACGCCATCGTATGTGACCTCTCCATGCATTCCTAGGATAAACTCCGAGGCCATTCCCATTTCGATACACATCTCGGGGTAATTCTTTTTGAGGATCTCGACGGCCCGTAAAGCCGCCAAAAACTCCGCATCTCCTGCCGCAGCTGTTGTGTCGAAATTAATCCCGTCCGCTCCAGCTTCATACATTTCACTGCCCACATAGACCATATCCTTTACCGCGTGCTCCACCGCTTCCTCGTACGACGTCTGGGCCTCGGATATTTTGCCTTCAGGAAGAAGATCCCCAGGGTTTGGGCACGGACCGTCCGGCTGGCTGTACAACCCCAGATTCGGCATGGCACCATAAAACATCGGAGATATGGTGATCAAGACTGCCTGTTCCATTATCGGCTTTTCGAACACGACAATAGGCTTCACCGGCTTGAAACTGTAGTCGATGTGAGCAAGTTCCAAAGTGTCCGCGCCAAAGGCCCTTTCGAAAATCTGCAATGATTGAATCTTGCTGACCGATACATGGGCCCGCTTTATCTTGGTCGTAGCACTGTCGTAGCTAAGGACAACCTCCTTGCCCCTTTCGACCCCCACGCTCCTGTCTCCACATTGAAAGATATCGAATAGATGCTGTAATTCATCATCAGTAAGCGTCGGAACCTCTGCTCGTTCTGCGGCCTCTTTAGTCCCGTCCTCTAAATCTTCCCTGATTTCGGCCTCCGCCATTTCAATACGATACCCATCCCCCATCCTCGTCTGAATTTTTCCCACCAGAGTATCTCCTTTCACATCGTTATTTATTGTGGTCCCTTCAGGGCCCTAAAAGACCCGTCGCTGGACCCTCTGATTTCCCCTCAGTCTGCCCCGCCCATTATAGCCAATAAACGCCATGAGTGCAAAAGAGAAGGCTACTGCGCACAATGTTTATTGCTATCCTCCAGGGGAGCTGCATAGAAAGGACTCAAAGGGAAAGAGGGGGGGTAACCACAGCAAGCGCTTCTTTTGAGCTCGATGCCTTAAGAACAATAGGCCAAACGCACTGCGTCTGGCCTATTTGCTTATCTCAAATCGCCCTGCCCTTCGGTATTACGACTCGAACCACCAGCGTTCCGCCGCCCTATTACCGTCCATCTCCCAATTCCCCGCCGGATTCTCGAATCTCAGCTTCTCACTCACGGCCTCAATCAAGTTCGCAAACATGGGAATAACGACCCCACCTTCGTCGCGTACAATTCTCTGACATTTGTAATGCCTAAAGCAGATAGACGGGCCAAGAAGTCACGCCGAGTAGTTTTCCCCTGTGTCAGTAAACTTTCAAGCTCTTTCATTTCCGACACGATTAATTCTCCCCGTAATTCTTCGTATCTCACATCTCTTTAGCTTCTTGTATCTCCTTGAGTCCGATCCCCTTTTCTTTTCGCAGTGCCAAAACATTATCGAGCCAATCCGGATCCATCTCCGGCACGGAGGAGAGCAGTAATTCCGTGTATTCATGGTGGGGAGGCGTAAGGACGTCCCTCTTCACACCCTGTTCCACAATCCTGCCTTGCAGCATGACGACAATCTCATCGGCAATCGCTTTAACCGTAGCAAGGTCATGGGTAATAAAAAGGTAAGATACGTGTAGTTCGTTTTGCAGATCCTGCATCAGTTTCAATATTCCTTCAGCAACGAGCGCATCCAGGGCCGATGTCGGTTCATCACAGATAATCAGGTCGGGCTTAGCCGCCAAGGCGCGGGCAATGCAAACCCTCTGCTTTTCGCCCCCTGACAGTTCCCCTGGGAGACGATCCTTGTATTTCTTTGGTGCTAATTCGATCATTTCCAGAAGTTCTCTAACCCTCTGATCTCTTTCTTTACCATGCATACGAAAGTAAAAGGTGAGAGGACGTCCCAGAATATCGCTTACCTTCTGTCTGGGATTCAGGGCCGTATCCGGCATTTGATAAATCATTTGCATTATTCTGAGAGTTGTACGGTTGCGTGATTTCAAATCCGGCGGCAGTTCCTTCCCATCGTAAATGACCTTGCCTTCAAGCGGCGGTAGCAGACCGGTAATCACCCTTGCCAGCGTGCTTTTCCCACTGCCGGATTCGCCGACCAGCGCAACGGTCCTGCCACGTCTGATCTTAAGATTAATGTCTTCAAGCACCTTTTCATCTGCTTTACCAGAGTAACTTGCCGACACGTTTTCCACTTCCAGAACCACATCCTTTTCCGTGGCGGACAGATCCCTCTCCTCCCTGAGTGTGCGAACCGAAAGCAATGCTCTCGTATATTCCTCCTTAGGATGGGCCATCAATTTCCTGGCATTATTTTCTTCGACCAGATCGCCGTATCTGAGAACCATGATACGGTCGGCTAACTGAGCCACCACGGCCAGATCGTGGGTAATATAGATGGCTGCCGTGTTAAATTCCCTGGTTATTTTCTTGATGGCTGCCAGAACCTCTATCTGTGTCGTAACGTCCAGGGCCGTAGTGGGTTCATCAAAGATAATAATATCCGGTGAGCAGGCCATGGCCATGGCCACCATAGCGCGCTGCAGCTGTCCTCCCGAGACCTGATGGGGATAGCGGTAACCAATCCCTTCAGGATCCGGCAGTAGAAGACGCCTGTAAATGTCTACGGCCTTTTCTTCCGCTTCAGAAAAACTCATCAGGCCGTGCTGGATCGGTGCTTCTGCATACTGCTTTATGAGCCGGTGGGCTGGATTAAATGAGGCAGCTGCACTTTGGGCAACATAGGCAATACGCACCCCTCTGATTTTTCTTAAGAACTCATCCGATTGGCCGAAAAGTTCCATGCCGTCAAAGACAATCGAACCGGAGACGATTCGGCAGCCCCCCCGGGTGTAAGCCATGGACGCCATCCCGAGGGTTGATTTCCCTGCGCCGGATTCCCCTATCAGACCGAGAACTTCGCCTCGGTCCAGAGTCAGATCGATGCTGTTGACGATCGGCATCCATCGCTCTTCCTCAGAACTGAAGCCTTCTATCACGATTTGTTTCATAGTCAGTAGTCTAGTCATGGGCAATCTACCGTGGTCAGGTACAGTTAATCCCCAATTGAGCAATAACGTTCAATTGGTAGTTACTTCTTATTTGTTATTCGTTAATTGAACCGATATCAGCCACTACTCTATATCTTTACAATAAGTGACATGAGCTTTCGATAATCGATCTCTCACAACTTATGACAAATAACTGATAACAAATAACACCTCATTGAGTTTTGACTCAATGAGGCTCAATGCTAATCTTTCAATCCGCTCGCGATCTTCAGAAACCAGTCAACAATTAAGTTGACACCCACAGTCAAAAACGCGATTGCCCCGGCCGGCCATAGGGGGATAAATATGCCGAAGGTGATCGCCCCTGCATTTTCCTTTACCATGCTTCCCCAATCCGCCGTAGGGGGCTGAATACCCAAACCCAGAAAACTTATAGCAGAGATGAATAAAAATACGAAACAGAAACGCAGGCCGAATTCCGCAACCAGCGGCGGCAAGGCATTGGGCAGTATTTCCTTGCGCATAACCCACCCGATTCCTTCACCGCGAAGCCGCGCCGCTTCAACGTACTCCATGACCTCAATATCCATGGCCACGGCTCGAGACAAGCGAAAAACCCGCGTGGATTCAAGCACCGCGATCGTCATTATTAAAGCGCCTATGGACGTCCCGACCACCGACAACACGATTAATGCAAAAATAAGGGATGGAAAGGACATCACAATGTCGACCACGCGGCTTAGACCCAGATCGGTCCAGCCACCGAGCGTTGCCGCAAAAAACCCGAAAAGAGCGCCTAGAAAGAACGCTAGAAGTGTTGTGATGAACGCTATCGCTATGGTATTCCGGGCGCCGTACATCAGACGCGTAAACATGTCTCTGCCTATATGGTCGGTGCCCAACAGATGATCCCTGCTCGAAGAAAGCCAAACGTCGCCCACAACTTCTGTTTCCTCGTAAGGGGCGATAACCGGAGCAAATATGGCTGCAAAGACATTAATCAGTATCATTACAAGGCCGATGCGAGCCGGTAGCGGTGATTGTCTGAGCAATTTGAAGAAAGCCATCTAAGTTACTCTCCTTATTTTGATCGTGGATGCAGCAGCCTGGGGTTGCTCATAATTGACAGGATATCCGCTAGGAGATTGAGCGAGATATAAACGCAGGCAAAAATAAGGCTACTGGCCTGAACAACGGGAATGTCGCGTTTCGCTACAGAATCCACCAACAGCTGCCCCAAACCCGGGAAGACAAATACCACTTCAACGATCACAACGCCCACAACAAGATAGGCCAGATTAAGAGCGACTACGTTAATTACCGGCGAAAGGGCATTCGGAAATGCGTGCAGAACAATGACGCGCATGCGCTTTAAACCCTTTAACTGAGCCATCTCGATAAACGAGCTGGCCAGGACATTGATGATCGCTGCACGGGTCTGACGCATCATGTGAGCGGTTACGATAAACGTAAGCGTCAGGCTGGGAAGAATAATTGCATGAATTTTCTGCCAAAATGGCATTTCATCATTTATGTTGGAAATACTGGGAAAGATAATTACTTGAACCGAGAGCAACGCGATCAGAATATAGGCGATAAAGAATTCCGGAAAAGAAATCGCGCTGAGCGTGGTGGTGGAGATGGAATTGTCAAACCAGCTTCCGCGGTAAAGCGCTGCAAGGAGTCCGAGCAGAATTGCGAGCGGCACCGATATCACTGCTGCTGAGGCCGCCAAAAATATCGTGTTGGCAAAACGCCAACCGATTAGCTCGGCAATCGGGCGTTTGTTGGCCAGGGAGGTGCCCAGATCGCCCTTTAGAAAATCGCCCAGCCAGGCGAAATAACGCACATGGGGTGGAAGATCCAACTTGAGTTCCTTGCGAAATGCCTCCACAGTCTCCGGCGTTGCCTCCTGCCCCAGGATGGCCGTCGCCAAATCGCCCGGCAGTGCCTCCACGCCAACGAAAATGAGAACAGAAATGACAAAAACGGTCAGTATTCCCAACGCAAGGCGTTTGATTACCAGGGTGAGTATATCTTTCATTTTTTTTCAAACCTTTGGTTTTATAAACAGGTTCTGGTTCGCTTGTTTACCTGCTTTCCGTGAGGGAAAGCAGGTAAACAAGCTTAACTGGAAAATGTTCGGGACTCGATTTTTTGTTGCGAGGTTTCGAATCAGGCGAACCACCAGCGCTCTGCGAGCCTGAAGCCGTCAAACTCCCAGTTGGCCGCCGGGTTTTCGAACGCGAGCTTTTTGCTTGCCGCCGAAAGCTGCAAGGAAAAAGCCGGAACGGGCGTGGCACCTTCATCGCGCACAATTCTCTGGCACTCCACATACATTTCACGCCGCTTCTTGTCGTCGAGTTCCGCCCGGGCGGCTCTGACCAGTTGGTTAAACTTGGGGTGCTTCCATAATGTGTCATTCCAGGTGGCATCTTCGGTATAGGCAATCGAGAACATCCAATCCGCGGTCGGCCGGCCGCTCCAGTAGCACTGGACCCATTCCTTTTTGATCCAGACATTCTCCCAGTAACCGTCATCCGGCTCCCGCACGACGTTGATCTTGATACCAGCCTTCCTTGCCGATTCTTGGATCAGAACCGAAGCGTCTATCGCTCCTGGAAAGGCGGCATCGGCGGCATGAAGTTTGAACGTGTGATCCAGCTGTCCGGCCTTCTTCAAATGTTGCCTGGCCTTATCCGGGTCATACTCTCTCTGGGGGAGGTCCTTGGCAAAGTACTTGTTGTTACGAGGGATGGGGTGATCGTTACCTAAATAGCCGTAACCACCGAGAACCTTATCTACCAGCAGCTTCCGGTCAATGGCGTATTTGAGTCCCAGCCTGACGTCGTTATTGTCATAGGGTTTGATGGTGGTCAGCATTGGGATGGTGTAATGCCTCGCCCCCTCTAATTTCAAAACCTGAATGCCGGGCATCCTTTCTAACAGATGCAAAGTCTTCGGTTCACTGCGGTTCATCACATGGACCTGGCCAGTTTTCAAAGCATTGGTTCTGGCGGTAGTGTCTGTAATATGCAGGATCTCCACCTCGTCGAAATATGGGCGGCCCTCTCTGAAGTAGTTCGGATTGCGCTTGCCAAAGAACCTGACACCAGGCTCCCAGGCCTGCATAATAAACGGACCTGTGCCGATGCCCTTCTCATATTCTTTGCCTTTGGTGCCGGTGGGTACGACCGGTATGTGATAGTCACTCGCGATATAAGGAAAGTCGGCGTTGCCCTCTTTCAGGGTAAAGATCACCGTGTACTTGCCGTCGGCCTTAATGTCTGAAATCGGTTCGGCAACGCCTTTGGCCGCCGATTTGGTGTCCGGGCCGCGATGCTCATTGAAAGAATAGACAACATCCTCGGCGGTCATGGTCTTTCCGTTGTGAAATTCGATGCCCTTGCGAAGCTTGAAGACCCATTTGGCCGCACCGGGTTCTGCCTCCCAGCTTTCGGCCAGTTCGGGAGTGGCTTCGCCCTTATAGTCGACCTCAACCAGATGGCTCCGGATGCATTGATTGGTAGTCTGCGGCATGGTGTGCATCAACGTTCCGGGGTCCATCGAATCAGTCGTCGAACCTCCGGCTGAACCAAGTATCACCCGGCCACCCCTTTTAGGTTTTGCAGCTTCAGCCGTAGAGGCCAGGAACGCCGGAGACACTGCTGCCGCGAGGCCTAAAGCAGACGCGCGAGCCAGAAACTCACGACGGCTGATTTTTCCCTGCAAAAGCAGATCCTCAAGTTCTTTCAGTTTAGACATATCGAAACCCTCCTTACGCGTTGATTTCGGTTCTAAAATAGAAAGCTCCCCCCTCAACAGAAATATATCTGTTCGGCAAGTTCACTATTCCCTCGACTTTCACCTCCTTTCTCGGGTCTCGCCTCTCTCTTGACAACTCCCCCCCAAAGGCAAGCAAATTGCCCCCCCGGGTACTAATGAAGTGGGACTGCGTGTCCGAGTATAGAGAAATCGAGCTTGGATGTCAAGTATGTGTGCAGGTTTTCACAAAACCCAGTGCAAAGGCCATCCGGTCAGTGGTAGACTCCACTCAGAGGGCCAATCACCAGGATCGACGCTGAAACACAGAATGCAGCGATGAGTGTCATCCAGACACCCGCCTTGGCCATATCCCTTATCGAAAAGTACCCTGCCGCATAGGGAATCACATTGGTCGGGGTTTCTGTGACAAGGATGAAGGCCAGGGATGACGTGAATGCCGCCGGGGCAGCGATAGCCCACACATCGAGTTTAAAGGCCTGGGCGAGAGCGATGAGGATAGGGATGATGATGGTGCCCGTGACTGTATTGCTTGAAAAAACGAGGTGAAGAAGGGCTATCCCCAACACAATGACAAAAGGTCTAAATAGAAAATGGATCGACCCAATCTTACCCATGAGCATCCAGGCGAGCCATCGGGCAGCGCCCGTTTGATGGACCATCATCCCCAAAGAGAGTCCTGCCACGATGAGAAGAATTCCCCCCCAGTCGACATCATGCTCTGCCTCTTTCCATGAAAGAACTCTGATTCGGGGCAGAAACAGCGAAAGGCCCCCGAAAAGCGCAACAGTATGGATAGGAAGATCGATCGTTCCATCGGTCAGCCTTTTCAGGACGGGCG
>JABAOD010010300.1_pt1 | contig 12889 bp, 12 predicted proteins | sample 7062151 | NCBI WGS metagenome assembly JABAOD01 (sample SAMN14538626, study PRJNA623070) | marine sediment metagenome | biome: marine biome [ENVO:00000428]; feature: marine pelagic biome [ENVO:01000023]; material: deep marine sediment [ENVO:00002113] | place: India: Gulf of Khambhat ...
ATATGCCCATGATCTCGGCAGCGAAGAACGGCAGTGCGAACAGCGTGAGGAACATGGCGCCTCCCGCGCCGAGGATGCCATCGGCGTTGCGCCAGGCGCCATAAACGGCTCTGCTCAAGGTGAGCACACCGAAAGACCAGATCGACAGCCAGATCACCATGAATCCGGCCACCTGGATCTGCGGGATCCCCGGGTTGATCAGCACCGAGGCCGCCAGCGCGACGAGACTGACGAGCACGCCGAACACGGTGTAGCCGGCGTTGGTACTGAAGTAGCGTTTCTCGTAGTCGGCCTCCAGCCGGTTGCTGTGGGCACGGATGGCCGACTTGATACGCTTGTGATTCTTGCGCTCGAGCTTCAGGCGGTCGCCGGCGGCGAACAGACGCCGCAGCACCACCGCCTCTCCGGGAGCGAGATCGCCCGTGGTAACGGCACCCTTCTCGAGCACGTAATCGCCCCCGTCGTCGTCGATCACGAGCCTTCCCTTCACGGCGAGATTGATCAGTGCAGCCGCGAAGGTCCTGTCGTCGTAGCCCATGCGGCGCACGTAGCGCATGGACGCGGGCGAATAGCCTTTCGGCGGCTCGTAGCGCGGAATGACGATCCCCGGCTTCGGATCCCTGCCAACCCGGCTCCAGGCGACCGAGTAATAAACGAGCAGAATCAGCAGACCGGCGCCCGCGGCGACGAACCCGCCGTTGTCGTCGAGAAACCACGCGAGACGCGTTTGCGAGCTCGGCTCGACGACGTGACCCTTCGGCCAGGCGACGACGATGGTGAGCCCCTCGTTGGCAGCGAGCGCCCGCGTGGTGCGGAACTGCGCCGCGCTCTGCATGTCGAGCGACGCCAGGTAGTCCTGTCCCTTCGCGCCTTGCGGGCCGGTGTAGGCTTCCATGCGCATCTCCGCACCGGGCACCGTCGGCGGCAGGCGCACGCTGGCGCTGGCCTTGTCGATGGGAAAGCGCCAGCCGGTGCCGGTCACGTTCCAGTAGAGCTCGTCGTGATCGTCGAAAAAGCCGAGCTGCCGGTCGGTTCGGTAGGAGAGCGTGTAGGTGTAGTCGCCTTTGCCCAGAAAGCGATTCTCGTCGCCGATGTAGATGCGGATGCCGTTACTCAAGCGCTTGCGATGGTGGGGCTCGGGCCTGCCGTCGCGCAGAACAGCGATGTCCGTATAAGCCACCGTCACGCGGCGACCGAAGTCGTTGTGATAAGTCGTCGGCAGGTCGCGGAAAATACCGCGCCTGATTTCGCGGCCTTCGGCACGCACGCGAATCGTCTCGGTGAGCGCGATGGTGCCGTCCGCGTGCACGACGATGTCGGCGTGGAAATCGAGGATGCGCTCCGCGGCGGGCAGCGCGAGCGGGACAAGCATGAGCACCGCCAGCAGAAGGCGTGCGAGTGTCGTCATATCCATCGCCTAATCGAGTGGTGGCGAGCTACGTTGCGTCGCGTCTTCGAGCTCGAAGTAGTCCGCCTTGATGAAGCCGAAAAGCCGTGCCACCAGCATGTCCGGGAAAGAGTCGATGCGGGTGTTCAGCTCGCGCACGGCGCCGTTGTAGTAACGCCGCGCGTACTGAATAGTGTTTTCGACATTCGTGAGGTCTTTCTGTAGGGCCAGAAAGGCATCGTCGGCCTTCAAATCCGGATAGGCTTCCGCCAGCGCGACCAGTTCTCGGACGCTGCCCGCGAGCGCCGACTCGACGCCGCCAATCTCCGCGACGCTCGTCGAGCGCTCGCTGCGATCGCGCAGCTCGGTTACCTGCGAAAGCGTCGCGCTCTCGTAGGCCGCGTATTGCCTGACGGCGGCGACCAGCTTGGGAATGAGGTCGTGGCGGCGCTTGAGCTGGACGTCGATGTCGCTCCAGGACGCCATCACGCGGTTCTTGTCACCGACGAGGCGGTTGTAGATGACGATCCCCCAGAGCAGACCGACGAGCGGAACCGCGGCCAGAACGATGAGGGAAGCGGTCACGACGCAGCTCCTGCGGCCTCAATCGAGATCGATCTCGACCCAGATCGGCTGGTGGTCGGAGCCTGCAGCCTCGGTGTCGATGCCGGCGGCGGTGATGCGCCCTGCAAGGGCGGCGCTCACGAAGCAGTAATCGAGGCGCACGTCGCGACCCTCGATGTCGGCGGTGATCCCGTCGAGCTCGCTGTTGCCCGCCGCGACCCAGGCGTCGACGAATCCCCATGGGTTGGTGATGCGCCCGCCGTAGGGAGACACCGGTCCCGCCATGCGCACGTACTCCTCGGAGTCCGGCTCCATGTTGAAGTCGCCCATCAGGATTGCATCAACGGGGAGCTCGGCGGGCGCGCCTTCCCGAATCCACTCTTCCTTCAGGCCACGGCCCGAAATCGCCGCGCCCTCCACGGGCGCCTGACGGTGAATTTCGAGCAGCCGCTCGACCTGGGGCATGCGCGTCTCGGCGCAAAGATGCGTGAGGTGCACGGAATACACGCGAAGCAACCCCTGACCGGTTTCGATGACGCCCTCGAGCGCACTGCGCTGGACGCTCATCGGCCCGAGGCTCGCGTACTTGGGTAGCAGGTGATTACGCGATGACAGTATCGGCGTTCGCGAGAGCAGCATGTTGCCGAACTGCCTTCGCCGATTGCGAAGACGACCGCCTTCGTCGCGGCTACTTGCGTCCAGGTCGACGCCGGCGCCGTAAACCCAGTGATAGTCATGCAGAATATCCGCGATCGCTCGAGGTTGATCGCACATCCCCGATCGCTGCCAGAAGCGCTCCACCTCCTGGAGCGCAATCACGTCTGCTCCCGCTACCGCCGCGGCGATGCGCTCGAGATTGAACTCGCCGTCGCGGCCACGTCCGTATTGAATGTTGTAGCTGGCAAACCTCACGAAGTGCGCCCGGCGAGCGATCCCTTTTCCGCATCGCCGAGAAGCGCTCGCCGGAATCGATGTTTCAGATAGGTTCCGTCGCGCGGCGGCAGAACGGTCTCGTGGCGATCGCCCGAGACCTTCACAGAGGCAAAAAGCGGGCCGCGCGTGCTGTAAAGCGACGCGCACAACGTATCGAGATCGCTCTGCGTATACACGGTGCAGGCACTCTCGAATCCCGCGGCGGCGGCCATTCCCGCCAGGTCGACGCCGAAGTGCGTGTGGGTGGGCTGCATGCCGGTCTCCCCATAGACCTCGTTGTCGATGACGACCACCGAGAGATTGGCCGGATGCTGCACGGCGATGGTCGCGAAGGCACCGAGCCCCATCAGCATCTCGCCGTCACCGGTGATGACGAGGACGCGCCGCTCGGGCTGCGCGAGCGCCAGACCCAGCCCGATCATGGCGGCGCCGCCCATGCCGCCCCATACGTAGAAGTTTTCCTCCCGATCGCCCACCGCCGCTGCATCCCAGGTGGTGCTTCCGAGCCCGGTGATGAGCAGCGCGTCGCCCCGCCCGGCGAGCAGCTGCGCGACCACCTCGCGCCGATCCAGGTTTCCCGAGGATTCACTCGAGGACATTATTTCCACACCTTCGAGCCAATGACCCGCTGGGAGATTGACACCGCGACTGCCCTGAACGCGTTGAATGCGAGCTCGGCCGCAGCGGCCACGGTATCCGCAATCTCGTCGGCGGCGTCGACGGGGTGAACGATCACCCCTGCGTTGCCGAGCGCATCGCTCACGCTTTGACCCATCGGCACCTGCCACGGATTGAACTCGCCCCACTCGCCACGCATGGTGACGATCACGAGAAGCGGAAAGCGGCATTCCTGCACGATGGACAACATGTTGATGCAGTTGCCGACGCCGCTCGACTGGGTCAGAAGCACGCCGCGGGCGCCGCCGAGCCAGGCACCGGCAAGCAGCGCGACGCCCTCTTCCTCGGTGGTCAGTGCAACGCTTCTCATGCTGCCGTTGGCCTGGCACAGCTCGATGAGACGGGCGTGTCCGGCGTCGGGAACGTACGCCACTTGTGTGACTTCAGCGTCACACAGGACGCCGAATATTTCCTCGGGCCAGCGTGGGTATTCCCCGATCTGCGCGTCGTCTGTCATTGCTGATTTTGTTGATCGTGCTTGCGCTTGAGGATTGTCTCCACTTCTCTTGCCTTGTCAATCGCCTCCACCTGATCCTTCCAGACGTGCTCGGCGTCGGACTTCGCGTCGTCAGACTCGGAGCTGCACGCACCGAGCGTGAGCAGGGCGACGCCGAACACGACAGCCATTGATGTGTAGCGCATGGACCGCACTCCGTCGAATATCTGCTACAAAGGTAGCCCAGGGAGACGGCCCCGGGTGAGGCCCGGGTCTCAGACGAGACCGTGCGTGGCGACCGCCTCGGCAAAGCCCTGCGCGTCGTTCGATGCCACCACCCGGTAGCGGGCCTTGAGCGGCGGCGCCGCGTTGGCCACCACGTAGGCGTGCTCGGCCCATTCGAGCAGATCGCGGTCGTTGTAGTCGTTTCCCACCGCGACCACCTCGGCGCGGGCCACGCCGTGCCGATGCCGGAGCCACTCCGAGGCCTGGGACTTGGAGGCGGCGGGCGGAAAGATCTCTATCCAGCGCGAGCGATGATCCAGGGGCGAGGTGGTCAGGATCACGTTCAGTTTATCGAGCTCCGTGACCAGGCTGTCGTAACAGGAGTCGCGGTGCGGCGCCTCGATGGCGAGAAACTGGCTCACCTGCATGGCGCCGAGACCGGCGGGGGGTAGCGGCTCGGCGAACTCCCGGTAGCGCGCGCAGCGCCGTTGGAAGTCGGGATTGGCGCCGTGCGCGGCGGCGCTCGGCTGGTGAAAGTAGAAGTAATGATTGTCCGGAATGCCGTGATGCACCATGAAATCGAGCTGCCTGTCGAGCAACGCGCGGAGTGCATCCGCGGCATCCTCCGCGCGCATGCCGTGCGAGGTGAGCAGCTCGCGGCTGTGCCAGTCGAGAATGCCTGCGCCGGAGGAGAACACCAGATAGTCGATGGGAAAATCGGCGTCGAGCACGCTCTCGGCCGAGTGCAGGGAGCGACCGGTGGCGACCACGCGCAGGCTGCCGGTCTCTCCGAGACGCTGGAGGGCGCGCCGGTTCGCGGCCCCGAGGCACGCCTGCGCGTCGAGCAGCGTGCCGTCGAGATCGGTGACAACCATGGCCACGCCGGCGCTCTCAGTGCGCCCTGGCGACCACGAGGGTGAGATCGTCTGCCTGCAGACCATCGCCCGCATGGGCGAGGACGCGCGCCAGTATCCGATCGCGCAGGGACTCTGCGGCGTCTCCTGCGCCCTCGGCGATGCACGCCTCGAGGGCCTCGTGCTCGAACATGCGTCCCTCGGGGTCGCGGGCCTCGGTGACGCCGTCGGTGTACATCACCAGCACGTCGCCGGGTTCCCACGGCAGCGTGCGCTCGGCGTACCCGCCGGCGCCCACGTCGAGCGCGCCGAGAATCGGGTCGAGGGCCTCGAGCCGCTGCAGGAAGCCCTCCGCGGCGCGGTATAGATAAGGATAGGGATGGCCGGCATTGGCGTAATGCAGGCGCCGCGCCCGGGACTCGAACAGCACATAGCAGCAGGACATGAGCAGACGCCGCTGAAGGGAAAGANNTGCAGGCAGCTCTTGGCCATGGCGACGAACAGCCCGGCGTAAAAGCCGTGACCGGTCACGTCGCCGACGATGAGCCCCGTCGAGTCGGCGTCGGGACAGAGGTAGTCGTAGAAGTCGCCGCCGACCTCCGACGCCTGGCTGCAAATGCCTGCAAGCTCGATGCTCTCGGTCAGCATCCGCGGCGCAGGCAGCATGCCCTGCTGAATTTCCCGCGCGCGCACGAGATCCTGACGCCATCGCTCCCGCTCGCGCTCCAGGCGCACGGTGCTTTTCACGTCCTCACGCAGCTTTCCCGTGAGCATCTTGAAGATACCCCGGGCAATCTCGGGATCCTGACCGAGCGTCTCCTGGAAGTCGCGGCGCTCCCAGCGCAGCAGCTTGACCGGGGTCTCGGCGATGGCAGCGGCGCTGCGCGGCTCGTCGTCGATCAGCGCGATCTCGCCGACGCAGTCACCACAGTTACGTTCGATGAGCGTCATACCGCCGGACTCGAGGCGCAGCCTGCCCTCGACGACGATGTAGACGGCGTCGCCCTCCTCGCCCTCGCCGAAGAGCACCTCTCCGGCCTGCAGCTGCACCTCCTCGAGGCGCTCGTCGATCTTGGCCACCAGGGGCTCGGGCACCGATGCGAGCAGCTCCGTGCCTCGAAGAAACGTCAGTCTGTCGCTCACGCGGCGCTCCAACCGGGGCCCTTTGCACAGGCTAGCCGATGGCAATGACTCATGCGACACATTACCATGCGCTCACGCAGAATACGGGAACCCCGACGATGCCGGCGTGGTCATCCTTGGAAAGCCTCTCCGACATTGACCGATATGCGTAGACTCGATGCCGCCGCGGGCGCGGCGATAGCCCTGGCACTGATCCTGTCCGCGGCGACGGGCCCCGCCGGGGCCGTTGAGCCACGGCCGGTTCACGGCATCGCCATCCACGGCGAGCCGAAATACGAAGCCGGCTTCGCGCATTTCGACTATGTCAATCCCGACGCACCCAAGGGCGGAAGTATCCGCGTCGCCGCCCAGGGAACCTTCGATTCGTTCCACCCCTATATCGCCAAGGGGAACGCGGGGCCGAGCACCGACATCGAATCGCTGCTCCAAACCAGCGCCGACGAGCCTTTCACCGAATACGGCCTCATCGCCGAGACCATCGAGATGCCCGAGGACCGCTCCTGGGTGATCTTCAACCTGCGCCCCGAGGCGCGCTGGCACGACGGCAAGCCCATCACCGTCGACGACGTCATCTGGTCGTTCGAGACGCTGACGACCAAGGGACACCCGTCGTTTCGCTTCTACTACAGGGGCGTGGAAAGCGTCGAGAAGCTCGCGCCGCGGCGCGTGAAATTCACCTTCAAGGAACGCAACAACCGCGAGCTTCCGCTCATCGTCGGCGACCTGCCGATCCTGCCGAAGCACTACTGGGAGCAGCGCGACTTCGAAAGCACCACGCTCGAGCCGCCGCTCGGCAGCGGACCCTACCGCGTTGCGGATTTCGAGCCGGGACGGCGCGTGGTGCTCGAGAGGGTGAAGGACTACTGGGGCCGGGATCTGCCCGTCAACAAGGGCCAGTACAACTTCGACCGCGTGCATTTCGAGTATTTTCGCGACGCCACCGTCATTCGCGAAGCCCTCAAGGCCGGCGACATCGATTTCCGCAACGAGAACCAGGCCAAGGCATGGGCGCTCTCGTACCTGCCCGAGAAGGTGCCCGCGATTCGCAAGGGGTGGCTCAACAAGGAAAACATCGGGCACCACCGCCCCACCGGCATGCAGGGCTTCGTCTTCAACACGCGGCGCGCCGTGTTCGCCGACCCGCGCGTGCGCGAGGCGCTGGCGTACGCGTTCGACTTCGAGTGGACCAACAAGAACCTGTTCTTCGGCCAGTACACCCGCAGCGAGAGCTACTTCTCGAACTCCGAGCTCGCCTCCACCGGCCTGCCGAGCGGCGAAGAGCTGGAAATTCTCGACAGATACCGTGGAAGAATTCCCGAGGCCGTATTCAATAACGAATATCGCGCCCCGAGCACCGACGGCAGCGGCTGGCCGCGCGAAAATCTACGCAAGGCGTTCGCGCTTCTCGAGCAGGCGGGATGGGTGGTGCGAGATCTCAAGCTCGTCAATGCCGAGACCGGCGTGCAGATGCGCTTCGAAATCCTGCTGGTGTCGAAGGAGTTCGAGCGCATCGTGCTGCCCTTCGTGCGCAACCTTCAGCGCCTCGGCATCGACGCCCGGGTGCGCCTGGTCGATTCGTCACAGTTCATCAACCGCCTGCGCAGCTTCGATTTCGACATGGTCGTGTCGGTCATCGGACAGGGCGAGTCACCGGGCAACGAGCAGCGCAACTACTGGACGTCGGCGGCAGCCGATTCCCCGGCGGCGCGCAACCTGGCCGGCATCAAGGACCCGGTCGTCGACGAGCTGGTCGAGCTCGTCATCACCGCGCCCACCCGGGAGAGCCTGGTGGCGCGCACGCGCGCACTCGATCGCGTGCTGCTGCACGGTCATTACGTGATCCCCAACTGGCACCTGCAGTCGGATCGGACGCTGTACTGGGACAAATACTCGCGGCCCGAGGTGGTTCCGAGGCGCGGCACATCGACCGAATACTGGTGGTTCGACGCCGCCAAGGCGGCGGCGCTCGAGGAGTCGCGCCGCGCACAGCCTCAGACGACGGAGGATCGGACCTCCGATACCCCGGGACCGGTCATGACCATCGTTGCCGCAATCGCGCTGCTCAGCATCGGTTATCTGGTCTTCCGCCACGCCATGCGCCGCCCGCCGATCTGAGGTCGACGAAGCGTGACCGCCTACATCATCCGCCGTCTGCTGCTCATGATTCCGACGCTGTTCGGCATCATGCTCATCAACTTCATCATCATCCAGACGGCACCCGGTGGCCCGGTCGAGCAGGCCATCGCGGAGATCACCGGCGAGGGCGCCGACATCACCGGTCGTATCACGCAGACGGGCACCGGCGAGACGCTGGCGCCGACGACGCCCCAGACGAGCACCGAGAGCCGCTACCGGGGCGCCCAGGGCCTCGATCCGGAATTCATAAAGGAGCTCGAGCAGCGTTTCGGCTTCGACCAACCCATGCACGAGCGTTTCTTCCACATGATGAAGAGCTATATCGTGTTCGACTTCGGCGAGAGCTTCTTCCGCGACCGAGACGTGGTCGATCTGGTCCTGGAAAAGATGCCGGTCTCCATCTCGCTGGGCGTGTGGACAACGCTGCTCGTCTATCTCATATCCATACCGCTCGGCATTGCCAAGGCGCGCCGCGACGGCAGCCGCTTCGATGTGTGGACCAGCTTCGCCATCGTCATCGGCACGGCCATCCCGAGCTTCCTGTTCGCCGTGTTCCTGCTCGTCGTGTTCGCGGGCGGCAGCTACCTCGACTGGTTCCCTCTGCGCGATCTGGTATCGGAGAACTGGAGCGAGCTGTCCCTGTTTCACAAGATTACCGATTACCTCTGGCACATCACCCTGCCGGTCATGGCCATGGTCATCGGCGGCTTCGCGACGCTGACCATGCTGACCAAGAACTCGTTCATGGATCAGCTGCACCAGCAATACGTGCTGACGGCCCGCTCCAAGGGCCTCGCCGAGAAGCGCGTCCTCTACGGTCACGTGTTCCGCAACGCCATGCTCATCGTCATCGCAGGATTCCCGGGCGCGTTCGTGAGCATCCTGTTCACCGGCTCGGTGCTGATCGAGGTGATCTTCTCCCTCGACGGTCTCGGGCTGCTCGGCTTCGAGGCCGCGTTCAACCGCGACTATCCGGTGATGTTCGGCACGCTCTACTTCTTCTCGCTGCTCGGGCTGCTGCTGAATCTGGTCGGTGACCTGATGTACACGATCATCGATCCCCGCATCGACTTCGAGGCGCGCGAGACCTGAGATGCTCGAGCTCGGTCCCCTCGGTCGGCGACGCCTGCACAACTTCCGCGCCAACCGGCGCGGCTTCTGGTCGCTGTGGATATTCCTCGTGCTTTTCGGCGTGAGCCTGTTCGCCGAGTTCGTCGCCAACGACAAGCCGTTTCTCGTCTACTACGACGGCGGCGTCTACATGCCGATCTTCAAGGCCTACCCGGAGACCGCTTTCGGCGGCGAGTTCGAGACCGAAGCCGACTACCGCGATCCGGTGGTGGCGAAGCTCATCGAGGAGAAGGGCTGGATGCTGTGGCCGCTGGTCCGCTACAACCACCGCACCGTCGCCTGGGACCTGCCCGAGCCGGCGCCCTCGCCGCCCGACGCCGAGCACTGGCTCGGCACCGACGACCAGGCCCGCGACGTGGTGGCGCGGCTGATCTACGGCTTCCGCATCTCGGTGCTGTTCGGCTTCACCCTGACCATCATCAGCGCCATCATCGGCGTCGCCGCCGGCGCGGTGCAGGGCTACTTCGGCGGCTGGATCGATCTGCTGTTCCAGCGCTTCATCGAGATCTGGGCGGGCATGCCGACGCTGTTTCTGCTCATCATCCTGGTCAACATCGTGGAGCCGAACTTCTGGTGGCTGCTGGGACTGCTGCTGCTGTTCAGCTGGATGGGCTTCGTCGGCGTGGTGCGCGCCGAGTTCCTGCGCGCGCGCAACTTCGACTACATCCGCGCCGCGCGCGCGCTCGGCGTGAGCAACGCCCGCATCATGTTCCGCCACGTGCTGCCGAACGCGATGGTCGCGACCATCACCTTCATGCCCTTCACCCTCGCGGGCTCGGTGACCGTGCTGACATCGCTCGACTTTCTCGGCATCGGCCTGCCGCCGGGGTCGGCGTCGCTCGGCGAGCTGCTGGCCCAGGGCAAGGCCAACCTGCAGGCGCCGTGGCTCGGCTTCACCGGCTTCTTCGTCATCGCCATCATGCTGAGCCTGCTGATCTTCATCGGCGAGGCGGTGCGCGACGCCTTCGATCCGCGCAAGCTCTTCGCGGGTGCGCCACCGGGCGAGGACGCCGCCGGCGGCGATCGGGCCGGGCCGCTCGGCGCGCAGCCGCGGGGCAGCGAATCATGAGCCCGACGTTGCTGGAAATCGACCGGCTCGGCGTCGAGTTCCGCCTGCCTGAGGGAACCAACACCGCTGTCGACGGGCTGTCCATGCGTATCGAAAAGGGCCAGACGGTGGCCCTGGTGGGCGAGAGCGGCTCGGGAAAATCCGTCTCCGCGCTATCCGTTCTGCAGCTGCTGCCCTACCCGGTTGCGCGCCACACCCCGGGCAGCTCGATCCGTTTCAAGGGCGAGGAGCTCATCGGCGCCACCGAGATCCGCCTGCGCGCCGTGCGCGGCGATCAGATCTCGATGATCTTCCAGGAGCCCATGGTGTCGCTGAATCCGCTGCACGTGGTGGAAAAGCAGATCGGCGAGGTGCTGCTCGTGCACAAGGGCCTGAGCGCGGGCGCCGCGCGCCAGCGCACTCTCGAGCTGCTCGACATGGTCGGCATCCCGGAGCCCGAGAAGCGCCTCGGCGCCTATCCCCACCAGCTCTCCGGCGGCCAGCGCCAGCGCGTCATGATCGCCATGGCGCTCGCCAACGAGCCGGACCTGCTGATCGCCGACGAGCCCACCACGGCGCTCGACGTGACCATTCAGGCGCAGGTGCTGGAGCTGCTCGCGAAGCTCCAGGAGCGCCTCGGCATGGCGATGCTGCTCATCACCCACGATCTGGGCATCGTGCGCAAGATGGCCGAGCAGGTGTACGTCATGCAGGGAGGGCGGCTGGTGGAGAGCGGTGCGGTCGAGAAAGTCTTCGCCGCGCCGGAGCACCCCTACACGCGGCGCCTGCTGGCCGCCGAGCCCGAGGGCGCACCGCTGCCGGCGCCGGCCGACGCCAAGCCCCTGGTGCGCGCCGAGAACGTCAAGGTGTGGTTTCCCGTCAAGCGCGGCGTGCTGCGGCGCACCGTGGATCACATCAAGGCCGTGGACGGCATCAGCGTCACGGTGCGCGAGGGCCACACCGTCGGCGTGGTCGGCGAGAGCGGCTCGGGCAAGACCACGCTGGGGCTCGCGCTGCTGCGGCTGCAGTCGAGCGAGGGCGTCATCGAGTTCGATGCCCGCGACATCCAGGGCGGACGCGTGCGCGACCTGCGCCCCCTGCGCCGGGAGATGCAGGTGGTGTTCCAGGATCCCTTCGGCAGCCTGAGCCCGCGCCTGTCCATCGCCCAGATCGTCGCCGAGGGCCTCGAGGTACACGGCATGGGCGGCAGCCCCGAGGCCCGCGAGGCGCTCATCGTCGAGGCGCTGGAGGAGGTCGGCCTGGACCCGGAGACCCGCCACCGCTATCCCCACGAGTTCTCCGGCGGCCAGCGCCAGCGCGTCGCCATCGCCCGCGCCATGGTCCTGAAGCCCCGCTTCGTGGTCCTCGACGAGCCGACCTCGGCGCTCGACATGTCGGTGCAGGCGCAGATCGTCGACCTGCTGCGCGACCTGCAGCAGCGCCACCGGCTCGCCTATCTGTTCATCAGCCACGATCTCAAGGTGGTGCGGGCGCTCGCCGACGAGCTCATCGTCATGCGCGATGGCCGTGTCGTCGAGCAGGGCGAGGCCCGGCGCATCTTCGGGTCGCCCCGCGAGGCCTACACCCGGGCGCTGATGGCGGCGGCCTTCGACCTGGAGGTGCGCGAGGCCGGCGCCGTCAGCACCTGAGCCGCCGGGGCCGCCGCAGCGGGAATTCTTGACGGTTTTACTGGGTTAACCGTACTATTCCCGAGTAAATCACTCAGGAATAGCCATGAGCAGCCAAGCCCAGGACCTCGAGCACCTGGTTCACCGGGAGTACGAGGCCGGATTCGTCACCGAGGTGGAGTCGGACACGGTTCCGCCCGGGCTCGACGAGGACGTCATCCGGCTCATCTCGAGCAAGAAGCGCGAGCCGGCGTTTATGCTCGACTTTCGGCTCAAGTCCTTCCGCCACTGGCTCACCATGAGCGAGCCGGTGTGGGCGCACGTCCGCTACAACCCCATCGACTACCAGGCGATCTCCTACTACTCGGCGCCGAAGTCCGAAGCCGACGGGCCGAAGAGCCTCGACGAGGTCGACCCGAAGCTGCTCGAGACCTACGAGAAGCTCGGCATCCCGCTCGCCGAGCGGGAGCGCCTCGCGGGCGTCGCCGTGGACGCCGTCTTCGACAGCGTCTCGGTGGCCACCACGTTCAAGGACAAGCTGGCCGAGCTGGGGATCATCTTCTGCTCCTTCTCCGAGGCGGTCCAGGAGCATCCGGAGCTCGTCGAGCAGTATCTCGGCACGGTCGTGCCGCACACCGACAACTTCTTCGCGGCGCTCAACTCGGCGGTGTTCAGCGACGGCTCCTTCTGCTACATCCCCAAGGGCGTGCGCTGCCCCATGGAGCT
>JABAOD010001689.1_pt1 | contig 12888 bp, 10 predicted proteins | sample 7062151 | NCBI WGS metagenome assembly JABAOD01 (sample SAMN14538626, study PRJNA623070) | marine sediment metagenome | biome: marine biome [ENVO:00000428]; feature: marine pelagic biome [ENVO:01000023]; material: deep marine sediment [ENVO:00002113] | place: India: Gulf of Khambhat ...
GGCATTCTATTATGCGGTTTTCGAGTACAAAAAAGTGCAAACGGCTCCTTCGGATCTGTCCTACGTGGACAGTGTCCGACAGCAGGCCGAGGTGGCCTTGGCCGCCAACTTCGACCCGACTCTATCGGCTGGCCAGTTGGCTATTCCCGTCACGTTGTATTCGGGAAAGGACCCCTATCTCGAGGAATTGCGGGCCAAGATCAAGGAAGCGGAAAAGCTCAAGCTCCAATCACACCAACTCGATACCAAGGCGAACATTCTCCTGGAAAAAACCCAGGAAGATATGGTGGAAAAAAACCTGGTCACCGGCGAGCAGCCGAAGCTATTTGATCGGTGGTTCCACATGGTCGAAGGCACAGAGGCCATCATCGAGCTGACGACCAACGAAGTAAGGGAGCAGGGTTATGGCCAGGCGCCGGACTACGAGATGATCAGCCGGATCGCACTCGACCGGAATCCGCACTTTGGCACGACCTACAGGTTCTTCGAATCGGAGGCGATTGGCGCGATCCTGGCCCGGGCGCCCTTCATGATCATTCTGATCGGAATTATCGGTACCTTCGCGGGATTTTATCTGGCACTGCAGCTGGGCGGAGATATCAAGGCCGGTGCCGCCGTGGCGATTATCAGCTCGCTGGTGGGTCTTCCGACTGCGCTGCTGATGGAATACATAAACACCCTTTTCCCGGACCAAGATCGATACGAACGGGCGTTCAACACGTATAAGGTCGCCCTCGAATTACTGTTCAATCACGAACAAGAGCTCTCGGGTATCAGACAGGACCGCAGAAAAGAGGATCGATTGCCATCGCCTTATTCGCCTGAAGGTCCTGATTCCTTGCGGTTCTCCAGGAAACCCAACTAGCGCCTGATCTCGCGCACTTTATTTACGATTATGGCTTCCCAGCGCTCGATGACGGCCAGGCTGCAGCCATAGATCGGTAAATTGCTGCCGGACGTTGGCCGGGATTCGCACTGCACCGTTATGCGTTTCGGTCTTGGCTGCGTTGAGCGAGCTCGTTGCGTAGCACGCCCTTGAGCACGTTTGCCGAAGGATTTCGTGGCGGGGCGTCGCGCAGGATGAGCCCCGGGGAACCTTGATACAGGCGAGACGGGCACGACGGCCGCTATCGCGAGGGGCTCAGTACTTTCGCGCGCCTGCTTCCGATGCAACGCGCGGCACCAGCGCCTTGACCAGGCTGGTCATCTCGAGTGTCCCGACTGGTTGGCCGTCGCGCATAACGAGATAGGAATGCGACGTATCGCCGCCTGAGCGCGTGATCATGCTTTCCAATGTATCGTCATGGGCGACCTCGCCATGAGCGTCTGGCGGAACGCCGCTATCGTCGAGCGGCGTCATGATCGAAGACACCCTGAGAACCCGCGCGCGGTTGATATCGCTGACGAAGTCTTCGATGTACGGGTCGTTGGGATTTAGCAGGATATACTGCGGTTCGCCCTGTTGGACGATATCATATGGCCATCCTTCAGGATGACAAGGCGATCGGCGAGTTTCAGCGCCTCGTCGAGATCATGAGTGATGAAGACGATGGTCTTGTGTAGTTCCTTTTGCAGCTCCAGCAGCAGGTCCTGCATGTCGGTGCGAATGAGCGGATCCAGTGCCGAAAACGCTTCGTCCATCAGCATGATCGGCGAGTTCGAGGTCAGCGCGCGCGCGATGCCCACGCGCTGCTGCATCCCGCCCGAAAGCTGATGCGGATAGTGATCACCATAGCCCTGCAGGCCTACGCGGTCGAGCCATTTGTGGGCCTCTTTGAGATAATCGTGTTTCGCGACGCCGCGCACCTTGAGCGTAGTCCCCGCATTCTCGGCCACGGTACGGTGCGGAAATAGCGCGAATTTCTGGAACACCATCGACATAACCTGGCGGCGCAGAGTGCGAAGCTTCTCTTCGTCATAGGCCAGCACATCCTCGCCGTCGACCTCGACTTGACCAGCGGTGGGTTCGATCAGCCGGTTGAGGTGGCGGATCAGAGTGGATTTGCCCGATCCCGACAGCCCCATGATGACGGTGATGTCGCCATCGCGCATGTCGATATTGATGTCCCTCAGACCTAGAACATGCCCGTGGTCGTTCAGCAGATCGGCTTTCGAGGTACCGGCGTATACGTATTCCAGCGCGCTCTTCGGGTCCGGCCCGAAGATCTTGTAGAGATTGCGGATCGATATCTCGATCTTGTCAGTCATTGGCTCCGCCCCGTCCAACAGTCTGCTAATGCTTCTGCGCTGCGTTGACGCGGTCGAGGGCCGACTTGGTGACGCGGTCCAGGATGATCGCAAGCAGGACAATCCCGAGACCTGATACCAGGCCAACGCCCAGTTCCAGATTGCGGATGCCACGCAGGACAAGCACACCAAGCNNACCACCATGGCGAGGCTCATCATGATGGTCTGGTTGATCCCGGCCATGATGTTGGGCAGTGCCAGCGGGATCTGGACGCCAAAAAGTTTCTGCCGATCGGTCATGCCGAAGGAATCGGCCGCCTCGATGACATCTTTGTCAACAAGCCGGATGCCGAGATCGGTCAAGCGAATCACGGGCACGATCGCGTAAAGGATGATGGCGATCCCGTACAGCTTGGGTTCGGTGACAGAGAACAGGAAGATCAGCGGGATCAGATAAACAAAGGGCGGTAATGTCTGAAGCATGTCCAGAACCGGTATCGTCATGCGTTGCAACCTGTTGCTCCGGGACATGGCAATACCTATTGGCACCCCGAACAGCACGCATAGCAGGGCGCATACGAATATGATCGCCAATGTCTGCATCGCATGATCGTAGTGATCAACGAAGGCTAGAAACAGCAGGCAAGCGGTGACGAAGATCACCAGGCGCACCGATTTGGACGCGAAATAGACCACGATCATCAGAAGCGGGAACATGACCCACCACGGGGTAGCCTCGAACACCGACAGCGTCGATTCGAGCAGCCAGCTCAGCGGCTGTGTGATCGGATCGAGCACGAAACGCAGCGCGTCCTTGGCAGCGAGGAAGCTATTTTCGACCCCCTTGGTCAAATCGCGCGACTGAGCAATCGAGCCGCAGGCCTCGTTCAACTCGTCGAGCGAGGGAAAGGGCAGGTTCCAAGCGGTCTGTTCTTCACTGACGCCCGTCTTGGCCAGAAGGTCCGCCATCGACACCGGCCCGTCACCGGTCTTCCCGGTATCGCACCAGTCGCGCAGGCCGGCCCCGTCGAACAGGAAATCATAAGTTGCCATGAGGGATGCACTTTCCGGATTCACGGCACGGAATTAACTCCGTGCCCTTATATTTTGCTCACTGCAGCAATCGGTATTGCCGTCGGGCCCGCAGGCGCGCGCCCGACGGCAATTGCGGCTTACTTGATTAGTGCTGACAATTTTTTACGTGCAGCGTCATTGACCCACTTCGACCAGACATCGGAATGGTTGTTCAGGAAGTACACGGCTGCCTCCTCGGCTGAGGCGCCATTTTTGTCCTGCCAGGCCAAAACGCTGTTCAGGATGGCAATATCGAAGCTGACTTTGCTCATGAGTTCGGCAATCTCCGGCTCACGCCCGGTCAATGCCTTGGTGGCAACCGTCAACACCGGTGCCGGCGGGAAGTCGGAAACTCCGGGATTCGGGTTATCCTTGTTTTGGTTGCCCGTATGAACAGTAGTGTCGATGTTGCCAATCTTTACCTTGGTCAGCGGGTACTTACCGAGGACCGCAGTCGGCGCCCAGTAGTAGCCAAACCACGGTTTCTTGTCTGCATAGGCCGCCGCGATTGAGGTGCCCAGGGTTTCACCTGAGCCATGGTCGAAGACCTCCATCTTGCCGCGCAGTCCCAGCGCCTTGACCAGGTTGTCGTTGACGATCCGGCAACCCCAGCCGTCGGGGCAATTGTTGAATCGTCCGCCGACCAGTTTCGGGTTGGCCATGATGCCTTCGATGGTTTTCAGCTCCGGATGCGCTTCCGCCAGATAGCTGGGAATCCACCAGCCTTCTACACCGCCCGGATTGAACACTTCGGCGAGACGCGAAACTTTGCCTTCGGCTTCCAGCTTGGCATAGACGTCGCCGGTCGAGTTCAGCCACAGTTCGGTCACGATGTCGGGTTCCCCATTCTCGGCCAGAGAAGCGACCGACGTGGTGGTGGCCGATGGCACTTTCTCGACGGTGCAGCCGTAGCCCTGCTCCATTAAGAACTTGGACACTTCCGTGATGATCTGGGAAGAGGCCCAGTTCATCTCGGTAATGGAAACCTTGCCGCAGTCGGCATAGGCCGCAAACGCGGATGAGAACATGGCAACCGCTGCCATGCCTCTCACGAGTCTCATCATCTTTTTCATTTCATCCTCCGATTGATGGTTTTGCCGCCCCTTTGCTTTGGATACGCGAGGCCCGGGACGCTTGGACTCGCGGTTAAGCCAGATCGTGGCCTGGCCTCATACAACTCGAAAAAAAGTTGTAAATGACAGCCGGGCTGAAAACGCGACGACGTCGCGGAGTGGTTGGGTATCGAGCATCATATCACCTGCAGCTCCGGCGCGGCGCGGGTTGTCAAGAACCGGGCGCCCTCGGGGCGCAGCACGATGTTCTCCTCATGCACCATCATCAGTCCGTCGCCATAGGACAGCGAAGGTTCGAGTGTCAGCACCATATTTTCACGCAGCACGGTCCGGTCGAACGCCGCGTTCGAGGGTTGTTCGGTCAGCTGCATCCCGAGCCCGTGGCCGAGCCGTCCGATATCGCCGGCTGAATCATCCATCTCTGCGATTACCGCCGACATTGCAGCAAACAGATCACGGCAGGTATTGCCAGGACGCGCCGCTTCGATGCCAGCTTGCGTCGCGCGCCACAGCACATCATAGGCCCGCCGCGCCAGGTCGTCGGCGCGGCCGATAGCCCAGTTGCGGTCGAAGTCGCAGAAATAGCCGTCCCAGGTGCAGCCGGTGTCCATCATCAGCACATCGCCCGCTTGTAGCGGACGGCGCGAGGGCGGCGAGATGACGTCGGCATAACCACCTTGATCGGCGGCACCCGCCAAATAGGGCGCGTCATCGGCGCCAAGCCCGATGGCCGTGCGACGGAATTCGCGAAAGACCTCTTCCAGTGGCTGGCCTTCGTGGACAAACGCCGGCACCTCGGCGAAAGCGGCCGAGCCGATGGCGCAGATATGCGCGAGTTTTTCGATCTCGGCCGGCGATTTGACCATCCGTAGCCCCTGCACCAAACCGGTCGCATCGGCAATCGCCAGCCCGGGCAGCGCGGCCATCAGCCGTTCCCAATCGCCCAGCGACATGCGCAGCGAGGTCTCGTGCCCCTTCATCAACCCCAGCTGCTGCCCGCTCGCGGCCAGGGGTGACAGAAGCTCGACCAGAAGGCTGATCCCGTCATCATCTGGCGCAGGTGCGCTCCAGGTGCGGATGTCGTCGAGCCAGCTTCGGCGCATCAACTGGGCGCCGATCGAGGGGATCACGGCGACCGGCTTGCCCTCGGCCGGGACGAACAGAAACCACGGCCGCGTCGGGCTTTGCCAGAACAGCGTGTGAAAGCCGCTGAAATAGCGGACCTCCGGTTCGGTCATCAACAAGAGACCGGCGAGATTGGCCTCGGCCATGCGCGCCTGCGCCAATCGCGTGCGCGCGGCAAATTCGCTCTCGTCGAATCCGCGGCTGGGGGCTTCAAGCGGCATTTCGCGCCTCCGGGTTGCACCGGACGCAGTCACGTGAGGCTTCCAGCACGGTCGCCCTCATCCCGCATTCTCCGGGTTCACGATGGCGCGCGCCGAGAACTCGGCCAGCTCGCCGCGCCAGATCTGGCGGCCGAAACAAAACGGGCTGCCAGCGCCGTCGCGGATCACCTGCTCAAGCTCGATGCCAGGGTGACTGATCGCCAATCCCATGAGCGCAGCTTCCTCCGCACGAACCCCGCGCATGCGGATGACGATATCGCCGGTACGGGCAGACGTGCCGTAGTGCCGCTCCAAAAGCCTGGTGGTGGACTGGCGCAGGTCGTGGTCGAGTAAATCGGGAAACCGGCGCGCGATGACACATTCGGTTTCGAGAAAGATTGCGTAGCCGTTCGAGCGAAACAGGCGGGTGTACTCGTGTAACGGCTCGCCCGCGTCCACCGACAGCTTCTCGGCCAGTTCGGCATCCGCGGCGGTCTCTTTCACCGTGATCAGCTCGATCTCCAGATCCATTCCCCGAGCCTGCGCATCGGCGGCGAAGCTGACCATATTGCTGACGTCATAGTTCAGGCGCCGGGGCGAGACGAACCGCCCGCGCCGGTCTTCGTTATAGACCAGCCCCTCGGACTCCAGCGCCTCGAGCGCGCGCCGCGCCGTCATCCGGCTGATTCCGTATTTCTCGGCGATGCCGCGTTCCGAGGGCAGCGCGGAATGTTCGCCCAGCTCGCCCGCCGCGATCAGAGCGCGCAAGCGGTCGGCGACTTGTTGAAACCGCGGGCGGTGGGGGCTGATGCTCTGCATCGAAGACATGGACGCGGGTCGAGTAATTCTCGGGCCGTCTGCCTTGTTTATATCAACTTCGGCTGGTATATACCAGAACCCACCAGGGGAGCATTGGCCATGGGTTTTCTGACGCAGGAACAAAAGGGCAGGTTCTGGCGTGACGGCGTACTGGTAGTGAAAAACGCCGTGGACCCAGAAGACCTTGCGCGGCTGCGAGAAGTGTTTGCTGGCTGGGTCGAGAAAAGCCGCGCCTACGAGAAGGATTACGGTGAAACGCTCGATGGCCGTCCGCGATTCGATTTACAGCCAGGGCACAGTGCGGAAAAACCCGCCCTTCGCCGCGTGCAATCGCCCGAGGAAGTCTCTGACGTCTATGCCGATGTCATGCGTCGTGCGCGTACAGTGGATTACTGTGTCGAGCTGATCGGTCCGGCCATTCGCTTTCACCACGGGAAAGTGAATTCCAAGCTGCCGGGCACGGCGACTCAGGTAAAATGGCACCAGGACTTTCCGTTCGAGCCGATGACCAATGACGACATGATCACGTGTCTTCTGTTCATCGACGAGGTGACACTGGAAAACGGACCCCTCAAAGTGATCCCCGGCAGCCACCGGGGCCCGCTCTATTCCCATTGGCACAATGGGGTGTTCACCGGCACGGTCGATGACGAGATCATCGACAAACAGCGCGACAACATCGTCGAATGCACCGGGCCGGCCGGGGCGGTTTGCCTGATGCATGTCAGCCTCTTGCATGGTTCGGCGCCCAATCTTTCCGACCAGCCGCGAACCCTCTATATCGCGACCTACTACGCCGAGGACGCGATCGAACTGAGCCCCAACCACTTGCCCAGCCGCTTCACCCATGAGCTGGTGCGCGGCGAAGCCTCGGGCCGGGTGCGCTGCACGCCCTACGAGATGCAGCTGCCTGCGGTGCCCAAGGCCACCTCGTTCTTTGCCCAGCAGGAAGGAGCGGACATGGCCTAGCGCCGATCGGGCGATTGCGTTCTCGCGCTGGCCGAGCACCCGACGACACCCCCGAGTAACCGGCAGGATCGTTATCACGGATTCTCGCCTGCGGGCCATGTAGTAACATAGGCCGGCCGCGCAAACTCGATCGGGACGCCGAATGAACGGTAAAGATCGCTCCGGCAAGCTTGCCGTGATCCTGCACGCGGATATCGTGGGCTCGACTCGGCTCGTGCAGCAGGACGAGCAGCAGGCCCACGCGCGCATTCGGGAAGCCTTCCAGCGCTTCGGATCCATCATAGAGAAATATCACGGCTACGTGCGCGAGCTGCGCGGCGATGCCCTGCTCGGCGAGTTCCAGCGCGCCTCAGACGCGGTGACCGCCGCGCTGGCGTTCCAGGCCGAGCAGGCCGAGTACAACGCGGGACTCGAGGGCGGCATCAAGCCCGAGGTGCGGGTCGGCATCGCCATGGGCGAGGTCATCATCGCGGACGATACCATCACCGGTGCTGGCGTCGTCCTCGCCCAGCGCATCGAGCAGCTGACCGCGCCCGGTGGCGTCGGCATCCAGGGCGCCGCCTACGAGACCATTCCTGGTCGCTTCCCTTACGAGTACGAGAACATGGGCGAGCACGTGCTCAAGGGTTTCGACAATCCCGTGCGGCTGTTCTCGGCACGGCTCAGACAGAACACCGAGCTCCCTTCACCGATCCCCAAGGGCCGCAAACGGCGCCGCGTGTCGATCTGGGTGGCAGCCGCGGTCGCAGTCGCAGCGGTCATCGCTGCGGTCGTTCTCGAGCACTGGTATGAAACGCGCGAGGTCACTACGCCTGCCGAGACCGTGGCACCGGTCCGGGACAGGCCATCCATCGTGGTGCTGCCCTTCGAGAACCTGGACGGTGATGCAGCAGAGGACGGTTTCGCTCGCGGCATCACCGAGGATCTTACGACCGCCCTCTCCGGCCTCCCGGGGCTTTTCGTCGTCTCCCACGAGACGGCTTTCAACTTCAAAGGAAAGTCCGCCAGTTCCACCGACATCGCACGCGAGCTGGGCGTGCGGTACCTGCTCGAGGGGAGCGTACGGCTGGCGGGAACCGTGCTCCGCGTCAACGTGGAGCTAGTCGACGGCTCGACTGACGGTACTCTCTGGGCCATGCGCTATGACGGATCCATCGACGAGACGCTCACCTTCGAGGACAAAGTCATTGAGAGCGTCGTCGAACAGCTGACCCGCGAGCTCGGACTCGAGAGCGGGGATGGGTCAGCGAAGGGATAGGCTCACCGGGTCCGCCGGCGACCGGATCGGCGCGAGCGCTTCCGCGGAAGCGCCCTTGCAGCGCGCACGCTCCCGCCGGGGTGACTGTCACTGACCGCAGCGCCGTCGGCCGCCTCAGTTTTGCTGCTGGCCGAGCGCCCGACAACACCCCCGAGTAACCGGAAGGGCCGTTGGATCTCCTATCCGCCGGCATGATGAACACGCTGCAAGCAGGGTTACCATACGGTGCGATTGGGTATCGCCGATTCGAGTGTCTGCTGCGTCATGGGCCCAGGGTCGTGATTCCACGTCCGGTGCTGTCATGCAATGCCTCGACAGCGACCAAAGGCACGTCTTACACTCCACCCCCCCGACCGACCCGGAATCCCGTTCATGAGCGATCGACGAGGGACACCTTCGGACTACGCGCCACACGTGCGCGCGCAGTACGAAGACTATCCCTTTCCGCTGCGGGATCCGCGAGACGAGGCCAAGGGACTCATCGTCACCGAGCAGGATTCCCTCGGCAAGATTAACCACTATTGCTTCGGTGGGCGCGAGGCCTTCGGCAACGGATTCCGGGTTCTCGTGGCCGGTGGGGGGACGGGCGACCATACGATTTTTCTCGCCGAGCAGCTGCGCGGCTTCGACGCCGGGGTGACCTATATCGACATCAGCGAGGCGAGCCTCGAGATTGCCATGGAGAGGGCCCGGGTGCGCGGGCTCGACAACATCGAATGGCACCACGGTTCCATCCTCGACATCGGCTCCCTCGGCCTCGCGCCATTCAATCTCATCAGCTGCACCGGCGTGCTGCATCATCTCCCGGAGCCCGAGCGGGGGCTCGCGGCACTGCGCTCGGTCCTGGCGCCCGACGGCGCCATGAGCTTGATGCTGTACGGACGCTTCGGGAGGCTCAGCGTCTACGCGGGGCAAGAGCTCATGCGGCTCGTCAATCGGGGTGTCGACGATCGCGCCGCCCGGGTGCGAAACGCACGCGCCGTGCTCGAGAGCTTGCCCCAGACGAACTGGCTTCTTCGCGGGGGTGATGCGAAAGAGGTGCTGAGCTCTTTCCTCGACGACGAGAGCAATCTCTACGACACGCTTCTGCACGAGCAGGACCGCGCGTACAGCGTCACGGAGATCTATGAGTTTCTGGCGGGGGCCGATCTGGAGCTGGTCGAGTTCGTATCATTCCTGAGCAACGTCCCGAGCTTCCGCTATCTCTACGATCCCATGGTGTGGATCACCGATCCGGCCCTGCGCGCTCACGTGGCGTCCCTGCCCAGAGCGAAGCAGCAGGCCATCGCGGAAGCCATTAACTGCGTGATCACCTGCCATTCCTTCTATGCCGCACCGAGCGCTGCAGGGCGCATTGCAATGCCCAATAATCCGGAAATGGTGCCGTCCTTCCTCTACTTCGATCCCGCTGCGCTTCCCGGTCTCCTGAGCGAAACGGTTGGTCGTGAATGCGCGATTAACTATCGGCATTCGACCGTGCGCTTCGTGCCGGGCCGGTTCAGCGCGGACGTTGCCGCCGAGATAGACGGCAGGCGCTGTCTGGGCGAGATCGTTGAGATTGTGCGACGCAGGGCCGGCGGCGATGTGACCCAGGAGGGGGTCTGGCACGACTTCATGACCTTCTACGAGCCACTCAACAGCCTCGACGTCATGCTGCTTCGTCATCGCGCGATTCCGCCGTTCCCGGAGTTTCCGCTCGACGCGTTCGCTTGATCCGTGCGAGCGTCCTCGCACGCTGCTGACCAGCCCCCTGAGACGAGACCAGATCCAAAGTTGGAGTTCATTGAAGTTTCTGGTTTTGCCAGTGCCGCCTGGTCAGGCCAAGTCGTTGCGATGGTGTGTGATGCTGGCCGAGCACCCGACAACATTCCCGAGTAACCGGCAGGGCCGTTGGATCTCCTATGCGCTTGAAGGGACAGCGTGATCGCAGAATCGGGGGGGGCGTCGTCGCGAAAATCCCGGAGCGGGTCGAGAGGCGCCTTGCCCGGCTTGCCGACCAGGGGTCTGCGGCACTCTCGTGTTTATTCGAACCGTGCGCTCGCTGCGCCAGACTTCGGCGGTGTGCGGCCTTTTTTGCGGGCCTTTCCCTGTCGAACGCAGCTTCCGCAGTCTAGACAGCCTTGAGCTTCGCCTTTTTTCTGGTCGATTTCGGCGCCGCTTGCTGCAGCTCGCTGATCTTGCGGTTGACCGGAACTTCGCAGAGAAACACCTTGCGCTCGGCCTCGTCCTCGATGCGCCCGGCCTGTTCGGTCATGGCTGCGAACGCCTTGTCGAGGACCTCGCCGGCTGCCGGCTCGCCTGCGGCGGACAACACCAGGTAGTGATTCAGGTAGATCTGCTGGACCTCTTCGACGTCTTTCTGCTCGAGCAGAAGAGTCATCGCTCTGTCCGACGTGGCGCGGGCAGCGTCCGGCGAGCCCACTGCGAGCTGCGCCAGGGCCAGATTCGAGAGCGTCTCGATAATCTCCGCGGACAGGTCGAGCTCGGTGAACATGCCCAGCGCCTGCTCGAGTTGTGTGCACGCGGCCTCGTTGTCGCCCGTTGCCAGGGCGTGCAGCCCGAGTCCATAGTAGCTGTACGCGATGCCCCGCTTGTCATCGGCGCCCTGCCACAGCGCCAGGGCCTGATCGATCGCCTCCTGCGCGGCCTGTGTGTCGCCCAGGTTCAAATTCGTCAGACCGATGAAGAACCGACTGAAGCCCTGACCCTTGGCGTCGTTGGCGCGTATTTTCATCTCCAGCGAGCGGCTGAACTGCTCGAGGGCTTCGGCGTATTGGCCGAGTCTCAGGGACACCCGCGCAAGATTCGTGATGTGGATTCCTTCCTGAAACTCGTCTTCTCGTTCTCGCGCGAGCTTCAGCGCATGGGTGTGGTGAGCACGGGAGGTCGGATAATCGCCCTGCTTGAGCGCGATCATACCGAGGTACATCACGCTCCAGGCCTCGTTCTGTGGATCGTTCAGCTCGCGCAGCAACGTGACCGACTCGTCGAGCCAGGATTCCCCCTGGATGTAGCTGCCCATCTCGTAGGCCATGGAGCCCAGCGTGTACAGCACTGACGCCTGACCCGGCAGGTCTTTCTGGTGTTTACGAAGGGCGAGCAGCTTCTGGTAGTGGGCGAGAGCGGTCCCCAACGCATACTCCCCGCGCGCCTTTTTCCCCGCCATTTCGAGATACTGCGCGGCTTTTTCCTCGTCGTCGCTCAGATGGAAGTGATACGCGAGCAGCTCACATTCGCTCTCGATCTGCCCGGTGCCTTCGAGTAGATTTTCCAGCGTCTCGCCCACCCGCCGGTGCAATTCCTGACGCCGGCGCCGCAGCAGGTTATCGTAAGCCACCTCCTGGACCAGCGCATCGGGAAAGAAGTACGACGGATCGCCCGAGATTGCTTCCGGCTTGACCATGTCGCCGCGCTCGAGCTGGGCCAGCAGCATGCCAAGCTCGCTGTCGGCCTCGGTCATGTTCTTCAGCACGTCGGTCTGAAAGCGCCGCCCGATTACCGACGCCATCTGCAGCGCCAGGCGCGCCTCTTCGGTCAGCCGGTCGATGCGCGCGACGATGGCACCCTGCAGCGAATCGGGAACGCTGATGGCCTCGATCCCGGCGGACACCAGCCACTGGCCTTCGTTCTCCTCGTCGGGAAATACTGCGTTGCTTTCAATGAGCGAGCGAACCACTTCCTCGAGATAGAACGGGTTGCCCGCAGTCTTGCCGAACACCTCTTCGTACGTTGCCTCGGGAAACACGGCGCCGGGCAGCAGGGCATCCAGCAGCTTCCGGCCCTCGTCCTCATCCAGGTTTGTGAGAGAAATCTCCGTGTAGCGATGGGGTAAAGCGTTGGCGATATGCTCTCGCAACCGCCAGCACCCCTTATCGCGCTGAGGTCGAAACAGCAGGAGCAGCATCAGCGGAGCCTGGACAGTGGTCTGCAGAAGCTCTTCGATCAGAGCCAGCGAGCCCTCGTCTGCGAAGTGCATGTCTTCGATCACTATCAAGGTCGGCTGACGCTTCGCCAGGGCAGCGAAAAATTCGCGTGCGGCCCAGAAGGTCTGCTTGCGCCTGACCTTCGGGTCGAGCTCCGAGACCCAGCTGGCCCATTCGCCTTCAAGCTCGAGGTTCAAGAGGTGAGCGAGAAACGGAATCGCCTCGCGCGCGTTCTCCTTGCCGAGCAGGTCCTCGCCGAG
>JABAOD010003142.1_pt3 | contig 12885 bp, 17 predicted proteins | sample 7062151 | NCBI WGS metagenome assembly JABAOD01 (sample SAMN14538626, study PRJNA623070) | marine sediment metagenome | biome: marine biome [ENVO:00000428]; feature: marine pelagic biome [ENVO:01000023]; material: deep marine sediment [ENVO:00002113] | place: India: Gulf of Khambhat ...
CCTGGAACCGGAGGTGGGGCTTCACGAGGGAATCGTGGAGCTGGACTACGCCTCCCTCTACCCGAGCATCATGCACAAGTTCAACATCTCCCCGGAGACCATCTTCTGCGGCTGCTGCCGGGAGGATGGGGTGCGGGCCCCGGCCATCGGGCACCACCTCTGCGTGCGGCAGGAGGGCCTCATCCCCGTCTACCTTCGGCCGCTGCTGGAGCGCAAGCGGTACTACAAGCGGAAGAAGAGGGAACCGGGGCCGATGCAGGCGATCTACGCGGCCCGAGACAACATCCTGAAGTGGATGCTCGTTACGAGTTTCGGATACCAGGGGTACCGGAATGCCCGGTTCGGCCGCATCGAGTGCCACGAGGCGATCAACGCCTTCGCCCGGGAACTCCTGGTCCAGAGCATGGCCATCGCCGAGGATTGCGGCTACGACGTCCTCCACGGCATCGTCGACTCCCTCTGGCTGCGGCCCCTGCCGGGGCACGACCCTGTGGAGGCGGTGGTGGACCGCATCGCCACGGCCACGGGCCTCCCCCTGGACCTGGAGGGCGTGTACAAGTGGATCGTCTTCCTGCCCTGCAAGACCACCCATGTAGGGGCCCTGAACCGCTACTACGGGCTCTTCGAGGACGGGGAGATGAAGCTCCGGGGCATTGAACTCCGGCGGCACGACACCACGGGCTTCGTGCGGCAGGCCCAGGAGGCCATGCTAGAGGTCCTCCGACGGGCCCCCGACGCGGCGGCGTTCCGGGCCCGCATCCCGGGGGCCGTGGAGGCCCTGCACGAGGCCGCCGGAGATCTCCTGGCGGGTCGCGTGCCCCTGGAGGACCTGGTCCTCACGAAGACCGTCACCAAGCCGCTGGAGGAGTACATGGTCCTGAGCGACACCGTGGCCGCCCTGCGGCAGATGCGGGCGCGGGGCTTCACGGTGGAGCCGGGAGAGTCCGTGCGGTACGTCCTCACGGACCGGCGGGCCCGGGACTACCGGCGAAAGGTGAAGTTCGCGGCCTTCCTGGAGGGGGACGAGCGGGTGGACACGTGGGAGTACCTCCGCCTGCTGTGCCGGTCCGGGGAGACCCTGCTGGCGCCCTTCGGGTACACGGAGGAGGGGCTTCTCCAGGAGGTCCGGGAGGCCCACGGCCTGGGCCCCCGCGGATGACCCCCGGCCGGGGAGGGGCATCCTTAAGCGGGCGCATGAACTAGAGCCCGCCATGCGATTTGTGGCGACCTTAACCCACCCTCCGGAGCAGTGCTTCGCGCGGGAGGAGTATCGGACGGCGTACGAGGGATGGCTGGGGGAGATGGTTCCCACGGCCAAGCGGCTTGGGGTGAAGATCAACGGGGCGTTCGTGGCCCCGAACGAACACACCTTCTACTTCGTCCTGGAGGCGGAGAGCGCGGACGCGGTGTCCCAGTTCCTGGGCCCCCCCATGCTGACGCACCACAAGGGCCGCGTCTCGGCGGTCATCGACCTCGAAGACACACGAGCCCTCTTGGAGGCCTTCGAGCAGTAGGGTGAGGGCGTCCCGCCCGGCTAGTCGTGGAGAAAGAGCTCGATCCAGTTTCCGTCGGGGTCCTTCACGCACGCCTGAAACCCCTGGGTGATCTCCGGCGTCACCTCCGTGGGCTCCGCCCCGGCAGCCAGAAGCCGCTTGAAGGCCTCCTCCACATTGTCCACCACGAACCCGATGTGGTCCAGGCCCTCCCCCGGCTCGTAGGGCCCGGCGTAGGGTGACTCCTCGGGGTACAGGTTCAGCTCGAGTCGCTGCTTCGACTGGGGGTCCTGGAGGAGAACCCATCGCCCTCGGCCGCCACCGTACTGGCTCATGTCCCCCCGACCGACCTCCTTCAGGCCGAGATGCTTCGTGTAGAACGTCAGGGAGCGGTCCAGGTCGGTGACGCGGATCCCGAAGTACCGCAGGTACATGGGGGCCGAAACACCGGCGGAGGGTTAAGCCTGTCCTCGCACCCCGCGGGCCGCTATCCCTCCCCTCCCCCGAGTAGGTCGCTGTAGGAGCCCGCCACCAGGTCCTCCTCCCGGACGCCCAGGGTCTCCCTCAGCTCCGCGAATTCTGCGTGGGCGGCGGCCTCGTCCTCAACCCCAGAGAGGGAGCGCTCGAACTCCAAGAACGAGCCGAGGCCTTCCACTTCATCCAGGTGAATCTGCACCTCCCGCCAGCGGTAGATGGCCCTCTCCTTCTCCACCACCACGGCGACGCCGAGGGCCTCCGCCAGGACCTCCCGGAGGGCCGCCGGACGGTCCACCGCCACCAGATCGACCTCGCTCCGCTTCTCCAAGGGCACGTTCTCCCGCCGGTAGAAGATGAGGGTCCCCTCCTGCCCCACCTCCCGGAGCTTGAGGCGGCCGCTGCTGACAGGGAAGTAGGTGTCCACTTGGTGGATGACGCCCTGTGGGGCGGCGTTCGCCTCGGCCCAGCGGCGGGCCTGGGAGGGGCGGGGGAGGCGGGCCTTGAGCTCCAGCAGCCGCTTCCGATTCACGCGGCTGCCGCCAGGCCGGGAAGGCCCTTTAACCTTCCCACGGGGCGCTACGGCACGGGCGCGGCGAGGAGCCGTTCGACGTCGGGATCCAGACGAATCGCGCAGCGGGCTGCCTCAAAGGGACGCAACACCTCCCCCAGGGTCCCGACCTCGTCCTCGATGGGGACGAACCAGGCCTTGGCGGAGGGGTCGAAGCTTCGGCCGGGAATCTCCTTCACGGCCTTCACCAACCGGGGCTCGTAGTCGAATCGGACGACGTAGTTTCCCCCAGCACGGCTCACGTGGACCTCGGGGCGGGGAGGGGAGGGCGGGGGTGAAGCCCCTCTGCGACCATCGTCTGCAGGTCGGCGTCCAACTCCACTTCGCCGCCGGCGGCCTCCAGGCGTGCCAGGGCGTCGGCGTACAGGTAGAGGGGCACGACCCATTCCTTCGTGCGTGCGTCGAAGCTCCTCCGCTCCAGGCCCTTCACCGCCCGGACCAGGGCGCGATCGTAGTCAAACCGGATGACGGCCTCCTCCCCCCTCCGCTGCATCCACACGTGGGGCACGGAGAACCAGAGGCGCGGGTCCTCTTAAGGAAGAACCTGGGGGGTGGGTGAAAGTACCCCTCATTCCCGGAGCTGAAGGAGATCCTGGCTCGACACCAGGGGTACAACCTCCACGCCCGCCTCGGCGAGGCGCTCCACCGCCCCCTCCTGCCGGTCCACCACGCAGACCACCCGGTTCACCTCCGCGCCCGCCTCCCGGAGGAGATCCACCGCCCGTCGCACCGTGCCCCCCGTGGTGGTCACGTCCTCCACAAGGAGGACACGCTCTCCCTTCCGGAGCTCCCCCTCCAGGGCCCGCTGCGTCCCGTGGGTCCGCCCCTCCTTTCGCACCATCACGTAGGGGAGCGAGGTCTCCAGCGCCAGGGCGACGACCAGGGGAATGGCCCCAAGCTCCATCCCGGCAACGCGGTCGCATCCCGCCGCGTGGGGGCGCATCCCCGCGACGATCTCCCGAAGGACCTCCGGCTGCGTGACGGCCCGCTTGACGTCCACGTAGTAAGTGCTCGTGCGTCCCGAGGTCAAGGTGAACTGCCCGAACTGCAGGGCGCCGCAGTCCCGCAGGGCCTCGACCAGCGTCACCACGGCACCTCCTTCCGCCCCATGCGGTACCCCACGATGTTGACGGCCCGATGGAGGAGGGGGGTCAGGACCAGGATCAGGACGAGGCCCCAGAGAGCTTCCCCCCGGACGTAATTCGCCGCCACCCACCCCGGGAAGAGGACCGCCGTCAGCAGGAAGGCCCCCAGCACGAAGTCGTACTGGTCCAGGACCGGGGCCCGGCGGCCCTTCTCCATCCCCAGCCGCCGCTTCACGAAGCTCCCCAGCACGTCGCCAAGGAGCGCGCCGAAGGCCAGGGCGGCCACCGGCCCCAACCACGTCCCCAGGGCGCCCAGGGTGAGGGATTCCGCCCACAGGGCGCTGGAGGGCCACTGCAGAGCGCCCACCACCATCGCGGACAGTCCGCCGCCGAAGAACCCACGCCACGTCTTGCCGTCGCCCAGCACGCGGCGTCCGTCGGGCCACTCCCGCCCGAAGTCCATGGGCGTCCCCCCGCCCCACACCACGGCCAGGGGGTTCGCCGCGTAGGCTGGCAGGAAGAGCCAGAACGCCAGCAGGAGGGTCGGAAGGAGCACCGGCAAGGGGGAGGAGCTCCCTCCATATATCGTCATCGCGACGCGGCGGCGGGGGCCCAGTGGCGCTCCACCACCGCCAAGGGGTCCTCCGCCAGATGCACCGGCCCCAGGGTCCCCTTGAAGTGGACCGCCCGCCGGTCCAGGATGATGGCCACGCCCCGATCCTCCTCCGAACGGATGAGGCGACCGATGCACTGCTGCAGGCGGCGGCTCGTGGGTGCCGCCACCGCGTACTCCCACCCCCGCTGGAACTTCCAGTCGTAGTAGTCCACCAACGCCCGGAGGGCCGCCGTGGGCTTGGGGTAGGGGATCCCCACGACCACGACCACCTCCAGCTCCCGGGAGGGAAAGTCCAGGCCCTCCGCCACCCGCCCCCCAGTCACGGCGAAGAAGGCGGACGTCCGCGCCCGGAAGGCGTCCAGCGTCCGCATGAGCTCGTCCTGGGGCATTCCCGGCCGCTCCGCGTGGACGGGGACGGGGGCCTCCTCCGCCAACGGGAGGAACGCGTCCAGGAGGGCGTAGCTGGGGAAGAGGAAGAGGGTGTTCCGTTCGCACCACCGGAGGAGGAGGCGCACCTCCTCCCGCAGCCGCTCCAACGCTTCCGGGTCCTGGGAGAGGTCCTCGTAGCGCGTGGTGACGCGGTCCACGTACACCACCCGACGGTTCTCCGGGGGAAAGGGGCTGGGGAAGGCGCGGAGGACGGTGGCCTCCGGCAGGCCCAGGGTGTCCCGGTACTCCCGCAGGGGCTGCAGGGTCCCGGACATGTGGAGGGTGGCGTGGCACTCCAGGAGGGGACGGGCGGCCGCGGCGGCGTCCAGGCAATAGGCCCGTACGGCGGCGTTCTCCCCTCCCACCACGAGCTTGGCGTACTCCGCCTCCTCCATGGCGGTCCATCGCAGCAGGCTAGAGGCCACGGAGAGGAGGTAGGAGCGCGGGAGGCGTCCCTGTCGTCGCCGGGTCTCGCGCACCACCTCCCCCAGGGAGGCCAGGCCCGCGAGCATCCCTCGCAGCCGGGTGGATGTGACGGCGAAGGCGTGCATCACCGCGGCCTCCAGGGCGGAGGGGGGCAGGAAGCCGTCCTCGTCATGGACGTGCTCCCGGGCGAGCTCCCGGACGGCCTCCTGGAGCGCCGCCACCAGGTCGAAGGCCGAGATCCCCTCCGCCACCTCCGGGTCCCCGTAGTCCATGACCTCCGTCTCCGCCCGCTCCAGGGTTTGGAGGGAGACCTGGAAGGACGCCACCTCCCGGCAGTACGCGGGGAGGTTGTGCGCCTCGTCCAGGATGACCACCAGGTCCTCTAGGGGGCGCTGCAGCGTCTCCAGCAGGGCGCGGCGCAAAGGGGCGCTGAAGAAGTAGACGTAGGGCGCCGTCACCACGCGGGCCCGGGGGGCCAGGAGCTTGTTCAGCTCGTAGGGGCACACGCCCAGGTCGTGGCAGTGCGCCACGGAGTCCTCCGCCGTAGGGAGGTGCTCCTGGAACCAGGCCGCCGTCGTCTCCAGGTCCGCCTCCAGCAGGCCCCCATAGTATCGGCAGCCGGGCTCCCCCTGGGCCACCTCCTCCCGACGGTCCCGGCAAAACTGGGAGAGCTCCTCGGGGGTCCCCGCCGCGAGCTCCGGATCCTCCCGGGCCAGGAGGCACATCCGCTGCCGCCCCTGGAGGGCCAGGCCGTAGGGGCCCAGCCGCCGCAGCTCCGCCATGACCTGGCGCTGCTGGGAGTTCGTCCGCACCAGGTGCAGGACGAGCCGGTCCTCCCGCAACGCCCGCCGCAGGGCCGCGTACAGGGCGCAGACGGTCTTTCCGGACCCCGTGCCCGACTGGAGGACGAGGTGGCCGCCGGCCAGCGCCTCGTCCATGGTGGCGAGGATCTCCTCCTGGTGGCGGCGTGGGGCGTAGGGGAAGCGCACGAAACCTCCTCACACGGAGGGGGCTAAAGGCGTGCAGGGGGGGTGGCCGAAAGTGCCCCCTGCAAGCCTTATGCGGAGACGCCCGTTGGGAGGTCCGTGTTCGAGGACCGGACTCTGGACAAGTGGGTGGCCTTGGAGATGCGGGGGCTCAGCGCCGGCCTCGTCGCCCGACGAAAGAGCCTGGCGACCCTCCTCCAGGAGGAGAGGCCGCACTGCCTCACCCGGGAGGGGGAGGAGCACCCCTTCGACGGGGACGTGCTCCGCCGCTTCGCGGCCGTGACCCGCCAGGAGGAGAGGGAGCGGCTCCGCCTTCCCATCACCCTCACCTTCTCCGCCGAGATGGGCGACCAGTGCCGCCTGGACGACGCCGTGGCGGGGGAGGTGCTCCGCCGCCTGGAGCAGTTCGGAAAGGCGTACCCCGTCCGGGACGGACGGGTGTGGCTCCCCTCCTCCCTGGGGCTGTCGCTCCTGATGAAGTATCCCACGGCCTTCCAGAGGATGCTCGTCCCCTGACTATTCTTCCTCCGGCTCCTGGCGAACCTCCCACAGCTCCTCCGGCATCTCCTCGTACACCGATGGCGCGTTCACGGGCTCATCCCGCAGGGGGAGGGCCCCCTGGGCCAGCTCGTAGATGCGCTCCTTCCGGAAGAGCCAGTAGTGGATCCGCCACTCCCGGCCGTCGTAGAGGGTCGTCTCCTCCCGCTCCGTGGTCAGGATGCCCGAGTCCTCGAGCATGTAGAAGGCGTCCCGGTCCTCCGGCTCCAGCACGTTGTCGATGATCCGCTCGCTGTAGCCGAAGAAGTTGAGGATGTGCTGGGCCATGGAGCGGGCCTCGACCTCCGGCATCCCCTCGGAGTCGATGCTGTTCCGGATGGCGCGGGTGAGGGCGTCGACGGTGAGGGTCGCCTCCATCCCCCGGTCGCGCGTATCCATGGCCAAGGACCTACCCCGTCCCTCGAGCCTTATAATGGCGTGGTTTCCCTATATGTACCTTCCGTGTCACTCTGTGACAGGGGTCATTATCAACCCCGTTAAGAAAAAGATAAATCGCCGGGCATCGTTTGAACGGCCCACGGGAGGACAGGAGGGGAGTCGGGTCGACGCAGGGATGAGGAGCGAGGAGGACGAGGACAGGCTTCTGGCGGAGATGCGACGCCTGCGGGAGCGGGTGGGGCACCTGGAGGACCGCCTGGCGGCGGTGGCGGGGGAGGAGGCCGCCCGACCGGAGGAGCGGGTGCGCACCTTCGTCCCTGGCCTCGACGAGGCCCTGGGCGGGGGGATCCCGCGGGGCCATGTGGTCCTGCTCCACGGCCCCGCGGGCACCCTGAAGACCTCCCTGGCCCTCCACACGGCCTCCCGGAACCGGGCCGAGGGGCTCCGGCCCCTCTTCGTCTCCCTGGAGGAGACCCGGGAGAGCCTGCAGCGCACCATGCGGGCACTGGGCATCCCGGAGGACGACTTCATCGTGGACATTGCCACCATGCGACTGGAGCACGGCGTGGTGGAGGAGGCGGGGGACTGGTTCCAGATCCTCAAGAGCTACCTCCGGAACAAGACGGAGGAGGGGCTCGACCTGCTGGTCATCGACCCCGTGAACTCCCTCTACCCCATGGCCTCCCTCACCTCCCCCCGCCGGGAGCTCTTCCACTTCTTCCGGTTCCTCCGGGAGGCGGGGTTGACCAGCCTCCTGGTTTACGAGGGGACGGAGTTCCCCTACGGAGAGGAGTACCTGGCGGACGGCATCCTGGAGGTTGCGCCCCGGGAGCGCGAGGACGGGCAGGTGTCCCTCTGGCTCCGGTGCGTGAAGATGCGGCAGGCCGCCCACTCCCGCGACTACCGCCACCTGACCTTCGAGGGGGGCCGGCTCCGGGCGACCCGCGTGGACGCCCCGGAGTAGCGGGTTCAGAAGGCCTGGCGCACCTTTTTCCGGTCCACCTTCACGCCGGCCGGCGTGGCCACCAGGTAGTTGCGCCCCAGGGCCGCCACGTCGCCTCCCGTGTCCCGGGCCACCGCCTTCAGCTCGCCCGTGATCCGCTTCAGGGCGAGCTCGTCGTTGGCGATGGGGCCGTAGTCCACGATGACCACGTTCCCCTCATAGAGGAGGCTGTTGAGGAACCCCAGGTCCTCCTCCTTCAGGACCTCGGCCACCTTGACCATGCTCTGGGGCGCCTGGACCTCCTCCTCCAGGGGCATCTCGCTCAGATCCACGTACTCCCCCTGGGTGGAGGGTCCGTGCTCCATCAGCTTTCGAAGGGGCTTGAAGATTCCCATCCCATCCCTTCCAGGAAGCGGGGGATGCGGTTCTGGGAATTTAATAATATCGGCCCCTCCTTCCGCTTGTGGGGATGGCTCATCGCGCCTGCCGTGCCGTGGAGGGGCGAGGGGAGGCCTGACCCCTGCCCCTAGGTCCGCCCCGGGGGCTGCTGCGCCTCCTCTATCGGGCTCCCGTGCGCCTCCTCCGGACCCCCCTCCGACGGCTCTTCGGCGAGCACCTCCTCCTTCTCGGCCACGTGGGGCGGCGCACGGGGCGCCGGCACGAGACGGTCCTGGAGGCCCTCCGCCATGACGACGCCTCCGACGCCTACTACGTGGTCTCCGCCTGGGGGGAGCGGGCCGACTGGCTCCGCAACGTCCGAAGGACGCCGCGGGTGACCGTCCTCGTGGGGGCCCGGCGGCTGGAGGCCGTGGCGCGCCCCCTCCCGCCCGCGGAAGGGGAGGGGGAGCTGCGAGGCTTTGCGCGGCGCCACCCCCTCCCCACCCGGCTTCTCCTGCGACTCATCGGCCGCCGCCTCCCCACGTCGGAGGCGGGGTGGCAGTCCCTGGTGGAGGACCTGGTGGTGGTGGCACTGGAGCCGCGGCGCACCGCCGGAGGGAGGGATTTATAGGGCCCGGAGGATGCCGCCTCAGGATGAGCTACGACGTCATCGTCGTGGGCGGCGGCCCCGTGGGGCTCACGGCGGCGATCTTCTCCACCCAGCGTCGTCTGTCGACCCTCGTCCTGGAGGCCCGGGAGCTGGGAGGGCAGCTCACGAGCCTCTACCCCAGCAAGACGGTCTACGACTACCCGGGCTTCATGGCCGTCGAGGCGGCGGAGCTGGGCCAGTCCCTCATCGACCAGGCGAAGGAGGCGGGTTGCGAGTTGCGGGAGGGGGAGGCGGTCCAGGCGCTCCGCCGGGAGGGGAAGGAGTACACCGTGACCACCACCAAAGGGGAGTACCGAACGAGGGCCGTCATCCTGGCCCTGGGCATGGGACCCTTCACGCCCCGGCGCCTCAACGTGCCCGGGGAGCTCGAGCGGGAGGGGGTGCACTACCGGGTCACGGACCACCGGGCCTTCCGTGGGCGCCGGGTGCTGGTCGTGGGGGGCGGGGACAGCGCCCTGGAGAGCGCGTTGGCCCTGGTGGCGGTGGCCGACGTCGTCATCCTGGCACACCGGCGACAGGAGTTTCGCGCCATGGAGAAGAACGTGGAGGCCCTGGGCCAGTCTCCGGTGGAGGTCCTGCGAAACACGGAGGTNNAGGTCCTGCGCATCCTGGGGGCCGAGCGAGTGGAGGGGTGTCTCCTCTTCGACAACACCACAGGGGAGCAGTTCACCCGAGACGCCGACGACGTCGTCATCCAAATCGGCCTCTCCCCGCCGCTCCGGCAGCTCCGGGCGTGGGGGGTGGAGCTGGCGGGTCCCGCCGTCCGGGTCGAGGAGGACATGCGCACCTCCCTGGAGGGGGTCTTCGCCTGCGGGGACATCGTGACGTACGCGGGGAAGGACCAGCGCCTCTCCACCGGCCTGGGGGAGGCCGCCATCACGGCGATGAGCGCCTACAAGTACCTGCGGCAGCCCTACTGGGCCTAGTCGCTCCCCATCTCCCAGATCCAGTCGCCGACGTGATGAAGGGTTCGCACCGCCTTCCCCTCCGCGCCGGCCGCCATTGCGACGCCTGAGGCCAGGGCCTCCCCGACGGCCAGGGGCTGGCGGTTCGCCTCGTCCCGGACCCACACCAGCTGCCCGGGCTCGATGGCGGGGTCCGCCTCCACGATGCCTGGGGCCATGACGTCCGCCCCGTTGTAGATGTGGGGGACAGCGCCCATGTCCACCGTCACGTACCGCCGGGAGGCCGGAGCCCGAAGGAGGCCGCGAACCGTGGGGACCGGAGCATCGCTCACCACGAGGGCCAGGGCTTCGCTCCCCCGGAGCAGCACGTCGAAGAGGAGGGCCTCCGCCCGATCCACGGGGTCCCCCTCCGCAAAGGGGGTCGCGCCTGTGGCCGCCTGCAAGGCATCCGCCAGGGCGCGGATCTCCTTGCGTCGCAGCCTTCTCCGGCGGCGAATCTCTCTTCGCACCACGTCCCCCGGAGGGAGGCCTCCGCATATAGGCTTCCGGACACGCGGACCGGCCACCCTTTTAATAACCGCTTCCCGATACGAAGGGGGTCATGCCTGCCGACGAGGGCGGCGCCTTCCTGAAGTGGAAGGCCATGGAACTTCCCCGGAACGTGGTGGTGGGTCACGACGCCCTGGGGGAGGTGGGGAACGTCTGTGCCAGTCTGAAGCTGGGCCAGCGAGGTCTGGTCGTGGAGGACGGCATCACCCGGAAGATCGCCGGGGAACGGGCCGCCGAGGTCCTGGGTGAGGCGGGCGTCGAGGCGGAACACCACGTCATCCAAGAGGCGAGCCTGGAGGAGGTGGAGCGTGTCGGAGAAGCCGTGAAGGACCACGCCCTTGACTTCGTCCTGGGGGTGGGCGGGGGTCGGCCCATCGACGTCGCCAAGTACGCCTCGTTCCGGGCGCGGATCCCCTTCGTCAGCGTGCCCACGGCGGCCTCCCACGACGGCCTCGTCTCCTCCCAGGCCTCCCTCTTGGGGCCGGAGGGAAAGGCGTCCTTCGCCGCCCGGGCCCCCATTGCCGTGGTCATGGACACCGAGGTCATCGCCCACTCCCCCCACCGCCTCCTGGCGGCCGGCTGCGGAGACATCATCGCGAACTCGACGGCCGTTCTCGACTGGGAGCTGGCCCACCGGCTGCGGAACGAGGACTACAGCAGCTACGCCGCCTCCCTGTCGGAGATGACGGCTGAGATGATGATTCAGAACGCCCACGACATGAAGCCGGGGTTGGAGGAGACCGCCTGGTTCGTGTGCAAGGCCCTGGTCTCCAGCGGCGTGGCCATGAGCATCGCCGGTTCTTCTCGGCCCGCCAGCGGGTCCGAGCACCTGTTCTCCCACGCCTTGGATCGCATCGCCAAGGAGCCTGGCCTTCACGGAGAGCAGTGCGCCGTGGGCGCCATCATGATGATGTACCTGCATGGCGGGGACTGGGAGGAGATCCGCCAGGCCCTCCGGGAGGTCGGGGCCCCCACCACGGCGGCGGGCATGGGGGTCTCCCGGGAGGAGGTCATCGAATCCCTGGTGCACGCCCACGAGCTCAAGCCCGACCGGTACACCATCCTGGGAGATCGGGGCCTGACGGTGGAAGCCGCCGAGCGACTGGCCGCCACCACCCAGGTGGTTTGAGAGCCGTGGGCCAGGTTACGCTTGTCGGCGAGCGGATGGCGAAGGAGGGGGAGACCTTCGTCTTTGTGGGTCCCCAGCCAGCCTGCCGTGAGTGCGGGCTGAAGGCCGCGTGCCTGAGCCTGGAGCGTGGTCGCCTCTACGAGATTCTGAAAGCGCGAGACGTGCATCACCCCGACGCGTGCCGGTACCATGAGAACGGCGTTCGCGTGGTGGAGGTGGGGCCGGCCCAGGTGAGCGCGTCCCTTAAGGCCAGGCTTGCCGTGGAGGGATCGACGGTGGAGTACACGCGGCCGGTCTGCTCCAACCATGCATGCGAGCACTACGGCCGGTGTCATCCGGAAGGGCTGGTGGGGCCGACCGCGGTCCGGGTTATCGGCGTTGGAAAGAAGCTTTCCTGCCCCCTGGAATACGATCTGGCGGCCGTCGAACTCGGGTACGCCTAGGGCCCGCCCCACCTTTTCCCGTGGAGACTACTTGCGAATGCCCCACCTTTCCTTCTGTTTCTGCAGGTCCCTGGCGTGGCCGGCCGGGAGGTACCACGCAAGCTCCTCCAGCCGTTCCTGGTTCCGGACGAAACGAGCCTTGCTGGGGACGGCCAAGAGCTTCCGAAACTCCCGCCGCTTACGGATGAAGTCAACGAAATACCACCCTCCCACGATGAGCAGCAGGGGGCCGAGCACCACGAGCCACACCACCCAATTTCCCACCGCCGTGACAATGTCGAGAACCGGTTGGGGCAGGAAGTCCTGGAGGAAGTAGTGGAAGATGACGAGGAGCGTGAGGAAGGCCCCAAGGGCAAAGAGCATATAGCTGATCTCGAACCGCAGCTCTCGGAGAATCGCCATCGTCCATCCGGTAGTCACGAGGTTTAATAATACCTCGTCCCCCGTTGCCATCCGAATCAATCATGGCGAAGCGTACGCCTGTTGCCGCGTTCCACGAACGCAATGCCAAACGCATGATCAACTTCCACGGTTGGGGCATGCCTCTGTACTTCTCTGGAATCGTCCAGGAGCACCGGGCGGTGCGGGAGAGGGTGGGGGTGTTTGACGTATCCCACATGGGTAAGATCCTCATTGCAGGAGAGGGAGCCGCCCAAAGCCTCGGGCGGGCAATCCCGAGCCGTGTGCCGTCGGAGAACGCCGCGAGGTACACGCATCTGCTCCGGCCGAATGGGACAATAGTGGACGATGTGGTCTTCCTGGGGTTCGGCGAGGATCGCTATTTGTGTGTGTGCAACGCGGCGAGGACGGCTGAGGTGTTTGGGTGGTTTGCGCGGCACGTCAGGCCGCCCC
>JABAOD010016329.1_pt2 | contig 12885 bp, 16 predicted proteins | sample 7062151 | NCBI WGS metagenome assembly JABAOD01 (sample SAMN14538626, study PRJNA623070) | marine sediment metagenome | biome: marine biome [ENVO:00000428]; feature: marine pelagic biome [ENVO:01000023]; material: deep marine sediment [ENVO:00002113] | place: India: Gulf of Khambhat ...
TTAATCCCGCACGCGTTCAACGCGCTTGGGAGGTTCTGCGAAACACAGGTCGTGGTTTAGCCAGTTGGCAGGACGGCACTGGTCCTGCCCTTTTACCCCTTTCAGGGGCACAACCTTTTGTCATGCAGGCCGACAAGGAATGGCTGAATCATCGCATAGACCGCCGCTTCGACATTATGCTGGAACTGGGCGCACTCGACGAGGCTCGCGCCAATCTTCCCCATTGGAATCCAAATCTGCCATCGGCCAAAGCAATTGGCGCACCGGAACTGATTGCCTATCTGCGGGAAGAGCTAACCTTGGACGAGGCCCGCGCGGCGGCCAAGATCGCGACGCGCCAATACGCGAAACGTCAAAGGACGTGGTTCCGATCACGAATGAAAGCGTGGACCCCCATCGAACTGGGCTAACAACTAGCTTCCCAGAATCGCCCGGACGTAATTGCGGGTCTCTTTGTAAGGCGGGACACCACCATATTTTTCAACTGCTTTTGGACCCGCATTATAGGCTGCCAACGCAAGTCGCCAACTCCGAAACGTGTCGAACTGTTCGCGCAGGTACCGCGCACCCCCGTCCAAGTTCTGTCGTGGGTCACGAGGGTTTACGCCGAGATAACGTGCCGTTTGCGGCATTAGTTGAGCTAAGCCCAAGGCACCTTTGTGACTGCGCGCATTGGGGTTCCAGCCGCTTTCCTGTTGAACCAAGCGCAGGAACATATCTTCAGGGATGCCATGCCGACGCGCGGCATCGCGGGCCATATCAAGATAGACTCCACGATATTTCCCCACATAGGCCGGGCTTCCGTATTTTTTGGGTGTGTAAAATGGAGTTGGCTGAAGACGGACAGAATTCGCATATTGTTGGGCCGCGCGATTATCCAGCACCTTGGTTTGATTCTTGAAGATCGACATCCGCGACTCGGCTGCCGCTGGACTCGCCAGCGCTATGCAGAAAAAAGTTAAAATAATACGCGAAATCACGGTCGCCCCCGGTTCCGAAATCCCGCGCGACTATACCGTTTTTTCCAGATTTCTCTAGCCCTTTGGCGAAAGCCGGATAATGGAAGGCACTTTCACCTTTCATAAACCATCCGAGAGTGGTGTAACGAAGGACAACAATTTTATAAGATTCGACGGGAGCAATTCATGGCAGGTTCAGTCAACAAGGTCATTCTGGTCGGCAATCTTGGGCGCGACCCAGAGGTTCGTTCTTTCCAGAACGGCGGCAAGGTCTGCAACCTGCGGATTGCAACGTCGGAAACCTGGAAGGACCGCAACACCGGCGAACGCCGTGAACGTACCGAATGGCACTCTGTCGCGATCTTCTCCGAACCGCTGGCTCGCATCGCAGAACAGTATCTCCGCAAGGGTTCGAAGGTTTACATCGAGGGCCAGCTGGAAACCCGCAAATGGCAGGACCAAAGCGGGCAGGATCGCTATTCGACCGAGGTTGTCCTGCGCCCTTATCGTGGGGAGCTGACTTTGCTTGACGGCCGCAGTGAAGGCGGTGGTGGCGGAGGCTACGGCGGCGGCAACCAAGGTGGAGGTTATGGCAGCCAAGGTGGCGGCTATGACAGCGGATCCGGACCGGCGCCCGCAAGCGATTTGGACGACGAAATCCCGTTTTAATGGATATTAAGGCCGGATAAGGGAAAGGGGGAAACACCGTGACATGGTCATTCCCCGCTGGTTTTCTTTTCGGCGCTGAACTGCGTGTCCACGCTACTTTCGTTCTGTTGCTGCTTTGGATAACCGTTTCGTCTTTCCTTGACGGAGGGGTGGGTGCGGGTCTGTTCGACGGCTTATTCGTTATTGCTCTTTTCGCTAGCATCGTCGCGCACGAGATCGGCCATTTGTGGGTGGCCCGACAATACAATGTTCAGGCAAAGCGGGTGACACTGTTGCCCATCGGCGGTGTGCCGGACGCTGACATGGTCGGCGACACTCCTGTACAGGACATCGCCATTGCCTTGGCTGGGCCATCGGTCAGTCTGGGCCTGTGGATTGTTCTAAGCATTTTTGAGAGCGCACCTGCCCCGTCAAACGTCTTTTCCACTCCGAACGCTGACACGAACTACTTACACCTTCTTGCGCTGGCTAACCTTTATCTGGCGCTGTTCAACCTTCTTCCAGCGTTCCCCATGGACGGCGGCAGAATCCTGAGAGCATTGCTAGTAAGAAACATGGTGGTCGACGAGGCTAACCGAATTGCCACTATGGCCGGCCAATTCATCGGATTTGGAATAGGCCTATGGGGGCTGATTGACGGCACTGCAGGTTTGGTTCTGGTTGCACTGTTCATTTTCCTATCTTCGACCCTGGCCTCTCCGGTCGCGGTGGACCGGAATCCATTCGAGGATATTTCGATACCCAGAAGCCTTCTAAACACGCGATTTGAAAGTCTTTCGATTCATGACACGATCGAGACGGCTGTAGCCATCTCCGGTCAGACCTCTCAGCAGGATTTCCCTGTTTTTGACGAGGACAGGTTTATCGGGTTTCTCACCCGCGACAGTCTGGCTGTGCATATGAACCAAACTGGTAATCGGACTGAGGTGGGTGATTACGTAACAACCAATGCCCCTATCGTGCAGCACAGTTCCTCGATCGAGGATGTCAGGCGGGCCCTTGAGGAGCAAGATACACGCCTTGCTGCGGTTGCAACGGCGACCGGGGACATGATCGGTTATGTAACCCTCGAAAAAATCAAAGAGTTTCAGAAAGCAAACCGCGAAAGACTTTAGATTTTCGCCGCAAGTCCTTCATTTAAAACGGAAATAACCGCTTCATTCGGCACATCGTCCGTCACGAAGGCCTGACCGATCCCACGAGCGAGAATGAACCGGATCTTTCCGTCCAGAACCTTTTTGTCTTGCGACATGAGATCCAATAATCCCTCGGCGTCCGGCAAATCACCTGGTATATCCTGAAGCCCACGCTTCATACCCATTGCTTGCAGGTGGGCATGAACACGGCTTGGATCTTCCTGGCTGCAAAGACCAATGCGCGCGGATAGATCGAAGGCCAACCCACAACCAATTGCCACACCTTCTCCGTGGAGCAAACGATCAGAGTACCCCGTTGCGGCCTCAAGAGCATGGCAGAAAGTGTGACCGAGATTCAGAAGCGCGCGGTCTCCCTGTTCAGTCTCGTCGCGAACAACGATGTCCGCCTTCATCTCGCAGGACCGACGAACCGCATAGGCGCGTTTTGCCATATCGCCTTCCGCAAGATCTGGACCGTTCTCCTCGAGCCATACAAAGAACCGTGAATCCCCAAGAAGCCCGTATTTTGCAACCTCTCCGTAACCGGCGAGGAAGTCGCGGGCTTTCAGCGTATTCAGTACGCTGATATCTGCCAGAACAAGGCTCGGTTGGTGAAAGGCGCCGATCAGGTTCTTGCCCAAAGGCGAGTTAATCCCGGTCTTTCCTCCAACGGAACTATCAACCTGTGCCAAAAGCGAAGTCGGCACCTGAACGAAGCGCACACCGCGACGCAGGACCGCGGCGGCGAACCCAACGAGGTCTCCGATGACACCGCCGCCAAGAGCGATAACGACATCACGACGCTCAACCTTCTCGGCCAGCAGCCATTCGACAGTCTTCGAGAAGTGCTCCCAGCCTTTGGTGCTTTCACCCGCTGGCAGAACCAAGGAGGTCATCTCGATCCCTTCGGACGCAAGACCCGACTTCAATGTCGCCAGATGCAGTGCTGCGACATTTTCATCGCTGACGACGGCAACGCGAGGGCGTCGCAACAGGGGCGCGATCTCAACACCAGCAGTTTCCAACAATCCCTGCCCGATGCGGATGTCATAGGCACGATCGCCCAACGGGACGTGAACAGTTTCCACCTGCATGGGATCAGGCCTCCTCTAATACATCCGGGCGGGTGCGCAGCACCTCGATCACCTTCGCGGTCATATCGTCGATCGAGTAACTCGGGTCAGCCTTCACGCGAAGATCGGCGAGTTCGTAGAACGGCATACGTACTTCGAACAACTCTGACAAAGTCTGTTTTGGATACGATGTCCGCAACAATGGCCGGGTATCTTTGTGCTTCACACGGTTCCACAGCAATTCCAGATCGGCATCCAATAAGACCGAAACACCCTTGTCGTGAATGAGCTGGCGGTTCCTCTCTGTCATGAAAGCTCCGCCGCCGGTCGATAAGACACCCGCGGTTTCCTCCAAAAGGCGCGAAATGACCTGTGTTTCCTTCTCTCGAAAGAAGGACTCGCCATCTCGTGCAAAAATCTCCGCGATCGACATATTGGCAGCACGGACGATTTCTTGGTCGCTGTCCAGAAACGGTACATCCAATGCACGCGCAAGGGCGGTGCCAATGGCGGTCTTGCCCGACCCCATCATGCCTACCATCACCACCGTTTTCTTCAGTTTCCAGCCCAAATGGGCCTCCTGCCGCCGAGATTCATAATTTCGGCATTCAATGACGTGATCTGACGGAAATTGCCATATATAATCGGAACCAAATCAGCTGATAACGCTAGAAGATACAAGGCAGGCAAGATGGGGCGACTTCTGAAACTACTTCTTATCCTAATTGTTCTGGGCTTTCTTGCTTTGGTGGGCTTTGCCTATCTTGGCGACCTGCGCCCGGATCAAGAGAGCGTCGAGCAACCGGTCACGCTGGATGTTGACTAGGTTTACCCCCTTCGCCTTGGCGCTGGCGGCGAGTGGAGCCTTCGCGCAGGGACCGGATTCGGCGATCGACTGGCTGTCGGATTCTGTGGCTCTGCCACCGGTCATTGGCCCGCTAAACAATACCCTGCCTGAACAAGCGCCAGGAGTAATGCCCGAACCGGTTACAGTTACCCCACTTTCCGAGCAACGCAATGATGCAGTTGGTCTGCTGCCGCCATCTGTAACCGGCTTGCCCGCCACCCTCTGGTCCGGTTCAGACGCCAAGGAAATTGCCCGCCTCATTCAATCAGAACAAACCGAGGGCCTTCCCGCCGCGCAGTCGCTTCTGTACATCCTGCTATTGGCAGAGCTAAATGCGCCAGACCATGCAGAGAATGACGGTATCGTTCTGTTGGCGCGATTAGATATGCTGTTGCAACTGGGGGCCATCGATCAGGCTCAGGCCCTTTTGGAACGAGCGGGCCCAAATCAACCTCAACTGTTCCGCCGTTGGTTCGACGTTTCTCTTCTGACCGGCCACGAAAACCGTGCTTGTACCGCGATGCTTGCCACCCCGGAAATAGCACCGACTTTTCCCGCCCGGATATTCTGCCTCGCCCGCAACGAAGATTGGAATGCAGCGGCCCTGTCCTTGGAAACCGGTCGCGTTCTCGGGTTCATCGATGAAGAGGAGGAGAGCCTCCTGCTTCAATTCCTTGACCCTGAACTGGCAGAGGAACTCCCCGTCCTTGGGCGGCCGACCACCGTTACCCCACTGATCTTCCGTATGTATGAAGCGATCGGCACACCGCTCGCTACAGGCACCCTGCCCCTTGCCTTCGCGTGGACAGACCTGTCAGAACGCTCTGGCTGGCGTGCCCGGATAGAAGCTGCCGAGCGCCTGTCAAGAAGCGGCGCCTTATCGCCGAACCAGTTGTTGGCGATTTACACAGAACGCAAGCCGGCGGCTTCCGGCGGTGTCTGGGATCGTGTTGACGCAGTTCAAAAGTTCGACGTCGCGAGCCTTGCTGGTCAACCGGAGTTGATTGCAGAAACATTGCCGCAAGCGTGGCAGGCTATGAAAGAAGCACAGTTGGAGGTGCCTTTTGCAAACCTCTACGCCGAAGCGCTGGCCAAGGTCGCCTTGCAGTCCGATGAACAGGCCCTAGCCTTTCGAATTGGCCTCCTGTCCGATCGCTATGAAAGCGTCGCCCTCAGCCATACTCCCGAAACAGCGGAAGAGGCCTTTCTGCATGGAACGGCCACAGATAACCTCGCCCTTCTTCCTCCGTTTTCAGCCCAGGCTGCGCTTGTGAAAGAAGCGTTCGTTGCACCCAATCAGTTGTTGAGTCCGACTCACGAGCAGTTACTCGCCGAAGGTCGACAGGGCGAGGCCATGCTCACCGCACTCGCGCTGATCGCGTCAGGGGCTGAGGCGGACCCGACAGCGATGGGAACGGGGTTGGCGCTTTTGCGAAAGCTGGGGCTTGTCGATACAGCCCGACGCGCGGCATTGCAGTGGCTGATCTTGTAGAGGCAATGATGACGCCTGATCACCGCCGCTGGATAACCACTTTTCTGGAAGCCATGGCCGCAGAACGCGGCTCTTCAAAGAATACGTTGGACGGCTATGCCCGCGACCTGTCAGATTTCACTGACTGGCTGGAACGAAGGGGTTCGAGCTTGTTGATAGCTACTCAGGATAATATCGAATCCTACCTGATCCACTGCGATGCCCAAGGGCTGGCAAGTTCCACCCGCGCCCGCCGGCTATCTTCGATCAAGCAGGTGTTTCGCTTCGCCTTTGAAGAAGGCTGGCGCGATACGAATCCGTCGATGCAAATCAAAGGACCGGGACGTCCCAAACGTCTTCCGAAAACTCTTAGTATCGAAGAGGTTGACGCGCTGTTGGCCGCCGCCCGTAGTGTTCCGAAAGAGCGGCTCCGGACTACCTGCCTGATGGAGTTGCTCTACGCGACCGGCATGCGTGTGACCGAGCTCGTTTCTCTACCTGCCAGCGCTGCGCGTGGTGATCCGCGGATGTTACTAGTCGCTGGCAAAGGGAATAAAGAGCGCATGGTTCCCTTGTCTGATCCCGCGAGAGAAGCTCTTTCCGCGTGGCTTGCCCACCGGGACGCTGAGGAAGAACTGAAAAAACAAAGCGGACAACCCTCCAGCCGCTTTCTTTTCCCGAGCCGCGGCAAGCTTGGCCACCTCACTCGGCATGCCTTTTATCAGCAGATCAAGGAAATTGCCTATCGCGCGAATGTCGATCCCGCGAAGGTAACACCACACACGTTGCGTCATGCCTTTGCGACTCATCTTCTGAGCGGCGGAGCTGACCTTCGAACCATTCAAGTGCTCTTGGGCCACGCTGATATCTCGACCACTGAAATCTATACACATGTACTCGACGAGCGCCTGAAACAGTTGGTGTTAACGCAACACCCGCTGGCCCGACAGACCAAGTCGAGTTGACCTAGACCCCATCGCACCCGATATTCGCCGTAAGTCTCTGACGGAAAGATGAAATGACCACCACACCTGCTGCCTTCCTTGACACAGCCTTTTGGCTGACCTGTGGGGCTATCCTTCTTTTGCTGATCCTATCGGCGTTCTTCTCTGGATCAGAAACCGCTCTGACCGCCGCGTCGCGAGGGAAATTGCGTAGTCTCGCGGACAAGGGTAACCGGGGCGCGGAAAGCGCATTGGAAATCACCGAGGATAACGAGCGACTGATCGGATCGGTCCTTTTGGGCAACAACCTTGTGAACATCCTCGCCGCCTCGTTGGCGACAGCATTATTCACCCGCCTGTTCGGCGAAAGCGGTGTTGCGTTGGCCACGCTTCTGATGACTTTCCTTGTTCTGATCTTCGCCGAGGTTCTTCCCAAGACCTATGCGATTACCAACGCGGAAACCGCGGCATCGAGAGTTTCGCCGCTCATCCGTATCGTGATTCTCGTCTTCTCGCCGATCGTTGCAGCGGTACGTGCTCTGGTTCGACAGGTCCTTGCGATATTCGGGGTCAAGACCGATCCGGACACCCATATTCTTGCCTTGCAGGAGGAAATCGCCGGTGCCATCCAGCTTGGCCATTCGGAAGGCGTCGTTGAGAAAGAACATCGCGACCGTATCCTTGGCGCGCTTGATCTGGGTGACCGAGCCGTTGAAGAGATCATGCTTCACCGTTCGCAGATCGAAATGCTGAACGCCGATGACGATGCCCGCGTAATCCTTGAGCAGTGCCTTGCCTCTCCGCATACACGCTTGCCGATTTACAAGGACGAGCCCGAGAACATTGTCGGCATTATTCATGCCAAGGACTTGTTGCGGGCGATGTACAAGCAGTTCGAGAGCAACAGTGATCGCGCGGATGCGCTGACCGAGTTTGACCCGATGGACGTGGCCAAAGAGCCTTATTTCATACCGGAAACAACCACACTTGACGATCAGATGCACGAGTTCCTACGTCGACACACGCATTTCGCATTGGTTGTTGATGAATACGGCGCGCTTCAGGGCTTGATCACTTTGGAGGACATCCTCGAGGAAATCGTCGGCGAAATTACCGACGAATTCGACGAAGGTGAGGACCTGTCGATCACCAAAACGCCCGAAGGCGACTTTATCATGGACGGAGCGACTACCATCCGCGACCTGAACCGGGCTTGCGACTGGACGCTGCCTGACGACGAAGCGAACACGATCGCGGGGCTTGTTATCCACGAGGCTCAGATGATTCCTAACACCGGGCAGGTGTTCTCGTTCCACGGTTTCCGGTTCGAAGTCGTAGGTCGCGAAGCGAACCGATTGACGGAACTCAAGATTCGACCGCTATAGCAGCGTCAGAACGAGACCTCGGCTAAGATCGAGGGGTCTTTCAGAACACGAATGAGGATGATCGCGTAGCCGCCCATCGGGGCGAGGTTTACGTGAAAAAAGCCGTATAGCAGGGACAGACCCAGAACTAACACGAACGGGCCTGTTCTGATTGAGCGGTCCCCAAAACAATCTGGAAATCGAAGCAGGGCGACCAACGCTACGAACGTGACGGCAGTGAAATTCATCGCCAACCAGCGGCCCCAGTCCACTGTCATGACATAAAGCGGCAAGAACACTACAAACGACAACGCCGTGCCAACGATGGGCCATCTTCCCCAACGGCTCCCGGCCATCAGAAGGAACAGGGGCGAAAACAACAGGACGTAGCTAATCACCAGAAGAAGAATATTCGGCAGCAGCGCGAAGTTCCGGGTTGTTTCCCTGTGCTCGCCAATATCCATTTCGAGCCATTTGAAAATACCATTACAAAGGTCCGGTGCTGCGCCACGCGCAATGACTTCCGCGCAAATCGCCTCGCTCGACGCAATTGACGGATATGCTACAGCATAGGCCAAACCTGCGAGTGAAACCGCCGCAAGAAGCCCGCCAGAAAGAAGGACGAACCGTTTGGTTACAGTTTCACTGTCGCAAAAAAGGAAGGCAGCTAAAAGGAACGGCGAAAGAAACGCATTCACTTCGTGAAAGGCCACCCCAATCGCAAATATCGCGAAACTCAAGATAAGCGCGGAGCGTTTGGCTATCATGCCGGCGCTGCAAGCCAGAAGCGGAAGAAAGGCGAAATATCCGATAAGCTCTTTTCGAAAACCCGCCAGTGGGTCGTACACCCAAAAGAACAAAAATGCCGGGGAGACCGCGACCAAGAGCAGCCTTCTGGACGGACCCAAACGCCAAAACGACGCGCCAAGTCCCATTATTACGGCGACGACCAGCAGTGCTTGAACGAGGCAAACCAGTTCAACAACTCCCAGCCCCGTCAAGTCAGACACAGCAATGAAGAACTCTCCAGAGATACCGCGCCTCAATGGCCCGCTAGCGAAATTAATGAGCCAATCCGCCTGTTGCCAACTCGTCCCCCCTGCCCGCGCCATAAAATAGAGGCGCGCGATCAAGATCATCGCACTTGTGAAATAGAGCGCGACTAAGAGACCTCGATAGACATTCTGCTGATCTCGCTCTCGGGTAATCTGTTGTGTGTTTGACATCGGTAGAAAGTCTTAATCCAGTAAATGCAGCAAGCGGCACTATCGCCCTTTGAACAATCCACCAAGAATGCCGCGAACAATGCGTCGCCCGGTCGTTCCGGTTAGTTCTTTGACAACCATTTTGCCAATGGCTTCGCCGATCGAATCCGGTTGCTTGCGTCGTCGGGAACTGGACCGGCTGACACGAGACCCCGAGTAACGTCGCGCCGCGCTGTATTCACGCTCGGAAGCCTTCAATTCGTCCTCGCGCCGTTCAGCTTCCTCGGCATCATGCGCAGCTTGTTCGGCCCGCGCCGCAAGGGCTTCAAAGGCCGAGTGCCTATCCACGGTTTTGGCGTATTTCGCCTCGAAAGGTGATGCAGAGATCACCGCTTGCCGTTCTGCCTTGGATATCGGACCAAGCTGCGAGGAAGGTGGGCGGATCAAGGTTCGTTCAACCACCCCTGGCACGCCCTTACGTTCCAGCATAGAGGTCACAGCTTCGCCGACACCCACCTCGCGGATCGCAACTTCAGTATCGAAACGAGGATTATCGCGATAGGTCTCGGACGCCAGACGTAGTTGTTTTTTGTCCTTCGCAGTAAAGGCGCGCAACGCGTGCTGAACCCGGTTACCTAGCTGACCAAGAATATCTTCGGGTACGTCCGCCGGGTTTTGAGTAATGAAATACACACCAACCCCCTTTGACCGGATCAGACGGGCGACCTGTTCGACCTTGTCGACAAGTGCTTTCGGCGCATCGTCGAATAGCAAATGCGCCTCGTCGAAGAAAAACACCAGTTTCGGCTTATCGGGATCTCCAACTTCTGGCAGTTCCTCGAAGAGTTCTGACAAAAGCCATAGCAGGAAAGTCGCATACAAACGCGGGCTGGCCATCAACTGGTCGGCAGCAAGAATATTGACCTGTCCACGACCATCCGCCCCCACCTGCATGAGGTCTGCGAGTGCAAGTGCAGGTTCGCCAAAGAGGTTCGTGCCGCCTTCATTGTCCAATACTAAGAGACGGCGTTGTATCGCCCCGATCGACGCAGTGGATATGTTGCCATAGCGGAGAGAAAGGTTTTTGCGGTTTTCTCCGACCCAAACCAGCAACGACTGCAGATCTTTCAAGTCCAGCAACGGCAACCCCTGCTCATCGGCAAGACGAAAAGCAATGTTCAAAATACCTTCCTGGGCTTCGGTCAGATCCAAGAGCCGAGAAATGAGCAACGGTCCCATTTCAGCGACTGTGGTACGGATCGGGTGACCTTGATCTCCGAACAGATCCCAGAAGGTTACGGGGAACGCATCGTAGACAAGGTCCAGTCCGATTGTATTAGCTCGTTTAACGAACGCGTCGTGCAATTTGAACTGATCAGATCCACTGACCGCAAGCCCGGAAAGATCGCCCTTCACGTCCGATAGAAAGACAGGAACACCGGCAGCGGAAAACCCTTCGGCAAGGATTTGAAGGGTGACGGTCTTACCGGTTCCAGTTGCTCCGGCGACCAACCCGTGGCGGTTTGCATATCCAAGCAAAAGGGACTGGGGCACGCCGTATTCATCGCCGCCGCCTCCGACAAAAATCCGGTCTGTCACTGTGTGTACCCTTCCCTGCAAAACAAACGATCACTGGATAGAAAATTAACCAATTCGCGCCAGTCTAGCTTTGTTTTCGATGCGTTCACAGTGGCGCTTCGACATTTTCCCTCCCTGTTGGACTGGTCGTGCCCTTTGTGGCACGGCCATTTTTAAACCTATCCAAAAAGGTAAATCCCATTGATAGGATTGAATATTTTCCCTGTTGACGGATGCATAGAATCTCCCTAGCCTCCGACCCAATGACTAAGTCGGCCAGTCCGACGGGGAGAATAATAAATGCAAAAAGGGTCGGCGTTGCTGGCCCTTTTTGTTTGGGCAATCATGAAGGTCGCGGTTTGATGCCGAGATCAATTATTGTCACCTGACTTGCTGAAATCCGCATGTTACAGATGTGCCCAAACAACCATCGCAAAGAAAGAAACGCACAAAATGCGCAAACTCGCGACAAGCCTCGCCATCCTGATGATGACCGGCACTGCGGTATTCGCACAGGATACTGCCGAAATTGAAGAACCAGCTGCGGCGGTGGAAAAAGCCGAGCTTCAGATCGGCGCCCCCTACCTGAAAGAAGAGCACGGCGCTTGGACCATCCGTTGCACACGTGCCCCGCTTGGTCAGGCCGACCCCTGCGATATGTTCCAGGTCCTTAAGAACAGCGAAGGCGGCCCCGTGGCCGAGGTTATGGTCCAACCGGCAGGCGAAAACGGCGGAACCATGGTCATCGCCGTGCCATTGGGGACCTTTCTGCCCGCGGGTGTGAAAATCGGTATCGACGGAAACGAGCTTGGCAGCATTCCATTCATCACCTGCACCCGCACCTGCGTGTCGCGTGTGACGCTGAAGGAAGCCGAACTACAGGCATTCAAGAACGGAAACGTGGCACAACTGACGCTTTCCGCGGCGGATGCCCCGCAGGTTCCTGTGTCAGTAGATGCGTCTTTGACCGGGTTCACGGCCGCGTTTAACAACCTGCCCAAGGCCGCCCAATAAAGCATGAAATTAGCGTGGCCCCGATCGGGGCTGCGCCTTACACAGCGCGCAGAGCCAGAACCGCATTCAGCCCGCCGAATGCAAACGCATTCGACAGCGCCACGTCGACCTTCGCTTCGCGCGCTTCATTCGGAACCACGTCCAGCGCACATTCAGGATCTTGCTCTTGATAGCCAACGGTCGGCGCGACAATGCCGTCGCGCAATGCCATGACACAGGCCAGCATTTCAACCGCCCCCGTGCCACCAATAAGGTGACCGTGCATGGATTTGGTTGACGAAATCATCAGTTTGTCTGCGTGGTGACCAAAGACATCGACGACAGCCGCACACTCGGTTTTGTCGTTCGCAGCGGTCCCGGTGCCATGAGCGTTGATATAGCCGACGTCCTCGGGGTTCAGGCCAGCGTCCTTTACCGCGCCAGAAATCGCCCGTGCAGCCCCTTGTTTTGACGGCATCACGATATCAGACGCATCCGCCGTCATCGCAAAACCGATAACTTCCGCAAGAATATTGGCACCGCGCGCCTTGGCATGCTCGTATTCCTCAAACACGAAGATACCAGCGCCTTCGCCTTGCACCATCCCGTTGCGATTGGCCGAGAATGGGCGGCATGCGTCTTTGGA
>JABAOD010057293.1_pt4 | contig 12876 bp, 12 predicted proteins | sample 7062151 | NCBI WGS metagenome assembly JABAOD01 (sample SAMN14538626, study PRJNA623070) | marine sediment metagenome | biome: marine biome [ENVO:00000428]; feature: marine pelagic biome [ENVO:01000023]; material: deep marine sediment [ENVO:00002113] | place: India: Gulf of Khambhat ...
GGGGTGTTGCATTTTGCGAAGGGCTTCAGGATACTTGGCCCTATGCAACGCTCGGGGAGCGCAGACCAACCGCGGGTCGCCGTCCAGTCGGCAGGCGGTACCACGTGGCTGCGGGATCTGTTGGGATGGATCTATCTGGGCCGTGTGGTCGTGGCGATCGTGGTCTTCGTCGCAGCCGCGTTCTACTTCCGGGCCGTCCCACCCGGTACCATCGTCATCCTGGCGATCGCCGCCATCGCCAGCGTGATCGCCAGCGGGTTGTCGGTGTGGTACACCCATCTGCGTGGGTCCGAGCCCACCCTCACGTTCCTGTACGCACAAGCCGTGTTCGACCTGGCCCTCGTGACGACGGTCGTACACGTCACGGAAGGGCCGGCCTCCCAGTTCCCGGCGCTGTACATCCTGGTCATTGCGGTCAGCGCCGTGCTGATGCCGCTGGCGTCCAGCCTCCTGGTGACCAGCCTCGCGATCCTGCTCTACGTCGCCGACATCGTGTGGTGGCAGCCGGTTCAGCTCTCGGTCGTGGTCTGGTTGCAGATCGCCGTGTTCATCGCGGTGTTCATGGTCACGGGGCTGATCGCGAGCCGCGTGCGTGTGATGGGGGCCGAGCGCGAGGAGCTGGAGCAGGAGGTCCACCGGCTCCGGCTCGAAGCGAGCGACATTCTCCAGAACATCCGCAGCGGCGTGCTCACGGTGGACGGCGAGGGGCGGTTGGTGTTCGCCAATCCTGCCGCGCGCGAGCTGCTGGGCCTGAACGAGGACGGGAGCGTGGATCGATCGCTCGACGAGCTGATCGGTGACCGGGCACCGGAGCTGCTCCAGGCGATCGCCGTGACCCGCTCCACGCGTCAGAAGTCTGTCCGCTCGGAGGGTGAGGTGCGCGTGGCGGATCGGCGCTTCCCCATCGGTGTCACCACGACCAGTATCGACACCGGCGATGCCGCGTCACCGTCGGTGACCGCCATCTTCACCGATATCAGTGACCAGAAGCGCATCGAGGCGTTGCACCTCAGGACGGAACGCCTCGAGGCCGTCGCGGAGCTGTCGGCCTCGCTCGCTCATGAGATCAAGAATCCGCTCGCATCGATTCGGTCGTCCATCGAACAGCTGGCGGGTGCCGAGCGACAGGGGGAAGACGAGCGTCATCTGACCCGGCTGGTGATTCGGGAGAGCGACCGGCTCAGCCGGCTGCTCACGGAGTTCTTGGACTTCTCACGGGTTCGGGTCACCCAGGGCCGGCCCCTCGATCTGTCGCACGTCGTCGAGGCGGCGGTGGCCGTGGTCCGCAAGCATCCGGACTGCCCCGAGACGGCCGATCTGCAGGTCGTGGTCGAGCCGACGGCGCCCGTGGAGGGTGACGAGGATCTGCTTCACCGCGTGGTGGTGAATCTGGTGCTGAACGCCGTCCAGGCATCGACCGAGACGGCCCGGGTTCGCGTAGAGGTGCGCGAAGCGCGGATCGACGACGTTCCCATGGGTGTGCGGATCGGGCCGGCGGTCCTGCTCCGGGTGGCCGACAACGGCCCCGGCATTCCGGAAGAGCTGCGCGACCGGCTGTTCGAGCCGTTCGTGAGCGGCCGGATCGGCGGATCCGGCCTCGGCCTCGCCATCGTTCAGCGTGCGGTGCAGGCCCACCGTGGCCTGCTGTTTCTGGATTCCAGTCCGGGTGCGGGGACCACGTTTTCCATCGTGATTCCGGCCGCCGGACCTGCCGAGGTATCGGAGGACGACGCGTGAGCGAAACTCGACCTAGAATCCTCATCATCGATGACGAGAGCGCGATCCTCGACACGCTGCGCATCCTGCTCAAGAACAAGGGGTTTCGGCCCGAGATCGCCCAGGGTGGCAAAGCGGGCCTCGAAGCCCTGAAGGCGGGACCGCCCGATGTGGTGCTGACCGACATCCGCATGCCCGGCGTGAGCGGGACGGACATCCTGCAGGCTGCACGGGAGATCGACAGCGAGCTGCCGGTGATCCTGATGACCGCGCAGGCAACGCTCCAGTCGGCCATTGCGGCGGTCAACGAGGGCGCGTTCTACTACATCCAGAAGCCGTTCTCGAACGACGAACTGGTCGCGATCTGCCAGCGAGCCGCCGAGCAGCGCAACCTGCGGACCGAGAACAAGCAGCTGAAGCGCGAGATCCGACGCCGCGAGCGGTCGCGCATGGTGCAGCCGATCGGGACGTCAAAGGTGTTCCGCGACGTGCTCCGCCTCGCCGAACAGGTTGCCCCCACCGAGTCCACCGTGCTCATTCTGGGTGAGAGCGGCACGGGAAAAGAGGTCATCGCCCGATACATTCACGAGCTGTCGCAGCGGACCGACGGGCCGTTCTTCTCCATCAACTGCGGCGCGCTCCCCGAGACCCTGCTGGAATCGGAGCTGTTCGGCTACGTGAAGGGTTCGTTTACCGGGGCCGACCGGGACAAGGAGGGACTCTTCGCCGCGGCTCGAGGCGGCAGCTTCTTCCTCGACGAGATCGCCGACATGAAGCCCTCGACCCAGGTGAAGCTGCTTCGCGTGCTGCAGGAGCGGGAGGCGCTGCCGGTGGGCGGCACCGTCCCGATTCCGGTGGACGTGCGCGTGATCGCCGCGACCAACCGCGACCTGGACGTGGAGATGAAGCAGGGCACGTTCCGGTCGGATCTCTACTACCGGCTCAACGTGATCACCTTGCGGCTCCCGCCGCTGCGCGACCGAGCCGAGGACATCCCGCTGCTGACGGACGCGTTCCTTCAGCGGATCGCGGAGCAACGCGGTAACGCCGTCAAGCATCTCGCCAAGGACGCCCTCGCCGTCATCGCCGACTACCCGTGGCCCGGCAACGTCCGCGAGTTGGAGAACGCGTTGGAGCACGCGGTGGCGTTGGCCGACGGCGACGAGGTGGAGGCCAAGGCGCTCCCCGAGCGCGTCCGGTCGCCCAAATCGGAGCCCTTCGTGGCCGACCGGCCGCTGCAGACGCCCACCCTGGAACTCATCGAGCGGGCCTACATCTCCTGGGTGCTGCAGGCCGAAGGCGGCAACAAGAGCCGCGCGGCGGAAGTGCTCGGCATCGATCCGTCCACTCTCTACCGCAAGCTGGCCAGGTATGACGCTGAGAAGACATGAACGGCGGTTTCACGGCCCGCCCCTGCCGACGGAGACGGACGAACTGATCGTGTCGGCGGTCATGCCGGCCTACAACGAAGCGGACACGATTGAAGACGCCGTCCGTCGGGTGCGTGAGGTTCCCCTGAAGATCGAGATCGTCGCGGTCAACGACGCGTCGACGGACCGGACGGGTGAGATTCTGGCGCGGCTGGGCCGCGAGGGCCTGGTCGATCGGGTGATCGACCAGCCGCACAACATGGGCAAAGGGGCCGCGGTTCGTGCCGGCATCCAGGCGGCAACGGGTCACGTGATCGTGATCCAGGACGCCGACCTCGAGTACGACCCGCAGGAGTTCAAGGTGCTGCTCGAGCCGATCCGGACGGATCGCGCCGATGCGGTGTTCGGATCCCGATTCCTCGCCGGACCGCACCGGGTGCTCTACTTCTGGCACTCCGTGGGGAACCGCTTCCTGACGCTGCTGTCGAACATGCTCACCGACCTCAACCTCACGGACATGGAGACCTGCTACAAGATGGTGCGCGCCGATCTCCTCAAGTCGCTGCCGCTGGTCTCCGATCGCTTCGGCATCGAGCCCGAGTTGACGGCCCGCCTGGCCGCTGCGGGGGCGCGGATCTGGGAGGTGCCCATCAGCTACAGCGGTCGGACCTACGCCGAGGGGAAGAAGATCGACTGGCGCGACGGCGTCGCCGCCATCTGGCACATCCTCCGCTTCAACGTGACCGCGTCGGCCGACACGACGCCGTGATCCCAGCGCCCGTTCGAGGGCACGGTCCGGTGATCGTCGGGCTCGGCGTCTTCGCCGTCGCCCTGTGGGCGCAGACCGGGGCCATGGTCGGCGTGTTCTACGACGACGGGATCTACGTCGCGCTCGCCAAGGCCCTGGCGGAGGGCCACGGCCTCGTGTCGCTGCATTTGCCGGGAGCACCACCCGCGGTGCACTACCCGCCGCTCTATCCGCTCGTGCTGGCGGGGCTGTGGCGGCTGTGGCCGGACTTCCCGGCCAACATCGCGCTGTTCCAGGTGTTCGATGCTGCGGCGCTCGGGGCGGCCGCCTGGATCATCCTGCATCATGCTCGCCGGACGTCCCTACCGCCGCTGGCGCGCTACGCGGCGCTCACGCTCGGCATCACGGCGTTCCCCATGCTCACGCTCGTGGGCGTGCGGTTCTCCGAGCCGTTGTTCCTGGCGCTGCTGGCGGGTGCAGTGAGTGTGGCTGACTCGGACGACGTCGGGCCTGCGAAGGCCGCCGTCGCCGGCGTCCTTGCCGGCCTGGCCACGCTCACACGCTCTATTGGGATCGCGGCCATCGTGGGTATTCCCGTCGCGCTGCTGCTGCGCCGGCGTCGCAAGGCCGCCGCCATGGCGTTGGGTGTCGGGTTGGTGGTCGCGGCGCCCTGGTGGGCGTGGCTCGCCGCCCACGCCGACAGTGTTGATCCGCTCATTGCCACCAACTACGGCACCTACACGCAATACGCCGGACAGGCCGGCCTGGCCGGACTCCTGGCCGGTCTCGACTTCACCTCCCTGCAACCATTCGCGCGCCTGCTCGTACCGGCGCTGCCGGCGCCCCTGTGGCTGACGCTGAGTGGGCTGTTACTCGCCGTGACGGCGATCGGGGTCGTGACCGTGGCGCGCCGCGTCCCTGCCCTGCTGCTCGTGTTGCTGCCGTATGTGGGGCTCGTGACGCTGTGGCCGTTCACGCCCGATCGTTTCATGTGGATCCTGCTGCCGTGGATGGCCCTGTTCGCCACGGCCGGGTCGCTGCGGGTATGGCGTTGGGGGTGGTGGGGAAGGATTCCCGTCGCCCTGCTGGCGATAGCGATGGCGCTCGGGTACGGGTGGCGTCAGGTGGTGTCCGTCACGGAACGCCAATTCACGGCGACCGCCGATGTGGCCAGTCGACCGTTCAGCGTGCTCACCGCCGGTATCCGGACCGGTACCCCGGAGGACGCGATCGTCGCGACCGACGGCGAGGCGCTGGTCCACCTCTACACGGGACGCACCACGGTGCCGCTGTTTCTGTTCCGACTGGAGGGGCGCGAGATGCTGAGCTTCGGAGCGGACACGACCCTGCGGTATCTCTGCGACCAGCGCGTTACGCATGTGGCGGTCTCGTGGGTGGGTGGTGACGCGCTGCCGCTGCTCGACACGTTGCGAGTGCGCGGGGATTCGGTCCTCGTGCCCTTGTTCACCATCGTGGACGGCCCGGCGCTGTTCGGTTTCGCGTGTCCCCGATGACCCACCGTCGCGCCATGTGGATCGCTACGGCGGTGGCCGCCGGCGTCTACCTGTTGGCGTTGCGAAACGGGTGGGCGGGCGACGACCTGGTGGCCATTCGGGACAACCCCGCCACCCACTCTCTCCCCTCGGCGCTCGCCGCGTGGTTCGAGGTGTACTGGCCGGGCGAATGGCGCTGGGCGGGGTTGTATCGGCCGTTCACCATCCTGACCTACGGTCTGGACTGGACCATCGGCGGCGGCGCACCCTGGTGGTTCCACCTCGTCAATGTGGCACTCCACTCGGCCGCGACCGGGCTCGTGGTGCGTGTAGTGCTCCCCTGGCTCTCACCGATCGGGGCGCTGGTGGCAGGGCTGGTGTTCGCCGTGCACCCGGTCCACGTCGAGGCGGTGGCCAACGTGGTGGGTCGGGCCGAGCTGTTGGTGGCGGTGTGGCTCCTCGTCGCCGTGCTCGCTGCGCGTCGGCATCGACACGCCGCGTCGCCCGGGGCGGGCCGGTGGTGGTTGGCGAGCACGCTCATCGCGGTGGGGCTGGCGCTCTTCTCCAAGGAGCACGGTGTCATCGCCATTCCGTTGCTCGCGGTGGATCACAGCTTGGATCCGGAGCGGTCACGACGCTCGACGACTAGCATGTACCTGGCCGTTGCCGCGCTGACCCTGGCCTGGCTGTTCCTGTGGCGCAGCATCGCCGGCGGGTTGGTGGGAGCGGGCACGCACGCGGCGTTCTTTGGCCTGTCGCCCTACGGCCGCGTCATGACCATGCTCCCCGTCTATCTCGAGGTCTTGCGTCTGTTGGCGTGGCCGTTCGCGCTGGCTTCCGACTACGCGCCCCAGGTGGTGGCGGTGCGCGAGACGCTCACAGTGGTAGGGGTGCTGGGGCTGCTCGCCACGACGGCCACCCTGGCCCTGGGCCTGCTCTCCCTGCGCCGGGCGCCCGCCGTCGCGTTTGGCATCCTGGTAGCGGTCGTGAGCTACGCCCCCACCGCGAACCTCCTGGTCACCACGGGGGTCGTCCTGGCCGAGCGCAACCTCTACCTGGCGGTGCTCGCTCCGGCACTGGTTGCCGGTTGGGGTGTGGCCGGGCTGTGGGACGGCAGCCGTCGTCGTGCCGCGCTGGTCGCGTTGGTCGGCGTGCTGCTGCTGTTCTCCTATCGGACGGTGGAGCGGATTCCTCTCTGGTCCGACCCCCTGACCCTGCTGGTCGAGGAGCAGGCGGCCCACCCCGAGAACTTTCACACCCGGGTGCTGCTCAGCGAGTACGTGGCGGCCCGCGGCGATTCGGCCTGGGCACTCGGCGAGTTGCTCGTTGCCGGGGCGCTGTTCCCGGCAGACCCGTGGGCAGCCGTGCTGGCGTCCCGCCAGGCCCTCGCGCAGGGCCGGGCCACCCTCGCGCTCCACGAGGCCGAGCGGGCGTATCGGCGGTATGTGCGAGACCCACGCATCGTGGAGGTGCTGGCAAACGCCCTGATTGCTACCGACCGGCCCGATTCGGCGCTCGCGGTCGCAGTAGCCGGGGCACGTGCGCTCCCGGGGAGCGAGATGGTGCTCGCCTCATACCGGCGGGCGTTGCAGGCCGGGGCTGGGCATGGGTGGGAGGCGACGCTCGTCGACGCGGCCCGGGACTGGTCGGCAGGGCGGGTCGTGTCGGCTGCCGCGCGCTTGGACTCGCTCGAACAGGCGCTGCCGCCCGAGGCGGAACTGCGCGCCGCCTGTTTGCGGCTCGCGATCTCCTTGCCCGTGGCCCGCGCGCTGGCGCCTCGACTTGCCGCGACGCTGGAGCCCCATGCGGCTTGCGATCTGCCCGGGACCGGACGGTGAGCACCGAGGCCATGGTGTTCTTGCGCCTAGCGCCCTGCCTTGCATAATGAGAGCGTCGCAGGGGCATGCAGGGCTATTTTCGGGGCTCCCGAGTTGACTTATATAATTGTCAACAAAAGAGTTAGCTGCATCGCCCCGATATGGAACGGAGCTTGCCACCAGTACTGGCGGCACGTTGCAGCTCGACTCTTGTCACTCAACAGCTGGAGGGAAGCAGATGTTCAACCGCAAGGGTTTCACCCTGATCGAGCTTCTGATCGTGGTGGTGATCATCGGCATTCTGGCCGCCATCGCGATTCCGAAGTTCGCCACGACGAAGGAGAAGGCCTACCTCACCGCCATGAAGTCGGACCTGAAGAACCTGGCGACGGCTGAGGAAGCCCACTTCGCCGACAACGTGGCCTACACGACCTCGTTCGCGGCCACCGTCTACACGGTGACGGCGGGCGTCACCGGTCCGAACATCGCCCTGACGGGTGACGGCTGGACCGCGTCGGTGGGTCACAACCTGACCGCGAAGACCTGCGCAATCTTCATCGGCACGACCGCGTTGGCGCCAGCCAACAACGAGGGCGAGCCGAAGTGCACGCCGTAACCCGGCGCACGCGCTGAGCGGACGGGCGGCGGCTTGCCGCCGCCCGTCACCTCGTCCACCTCATCCGATCACGGCGTCGACGCCTCGGAGATAGCCATGCGAAGGAACCGGCAAGGCTTCACGCTGATCGAGCTGCTCGTCGTGATCGTCATCATCGGGCTGCTGGCGACGATCGCGATTCCCAAGTTTGCCAACACGAAGGAAAAGGCGTTCCTGACCCAGATGAAGACCGACCTCAGGAACTTGGCAACGATTGAAGAAGCGTACCTGTACGACAATAACGCCTATACGACCTCGTTCCCGGCCAGTGTCTACACGGTGTCTCCGGGGGTCATCAATCTGACCATCGCCCTCGATGGTGCGGGGTGGCAGGCTTCGGTAGGTCACAACATGTCTACGAAGACGTGCGCGATCTTTGTCAACGCCACACCCCTGGCGCCGGCAACAGACGAGGGGGCACCGGCGTGCACGCCGTGACGCGGAGCCGCCACTGACATGCCGGGCGATAGGAGTTCCTGTCGCCCGTTTCGTTTGTGGGTCGCCGCCCCGTGAGCCGCCGCGACCCCACAGACGACTCCACCTCCCGGCCCAGCCTGAAGCGGGAACTCCTCCTCAACTTTGCGCTCATCGCCGGGGCGGCGATCTCGCTCGCGGTTCTCACGGCGCTGGTCGCACAGCTGCTCGAGCCGCGCTACGCCGTGATTGGGCTCATGCTCATGATCATCGCCGATGTGCTGGTCGTGTTCGCGTTCGGCCGCCACCTGTTGGAGAAACTCGTGCTCCGTCCCGTGGACGATCTGATTCGGGTGACGGACCGGCTGGGCCAGGGAGACCTGACGGCGCGTGCGGAACCCACACCGACGGAGGAGCTGTCGCGCTTGGCGGAGCGGTTCAACCGTATGACCGAGCGCCTCGAAGAGGCGCGAGCGGAGCTGGTGCGGGCCGAAAAGCTTGCGTCGATCGGGAGGCTGGCGACGGGCATCGCGCATGAGGTGGGCAACCCCCTGTCGGCGATCGGGACCTACCTGGAGGTGCTGCGACGCAAAGGTGCGGACCCCGATCTGGTGGTGGCGATCGAGCGCGAGGCGGGCCGGATCGATCGCATCGTACGAGGACTGCTCGCCTACGCGCGGCCGCAGGACGAAGAGGTGCGTGCCATCGACGTCGGGTCGGTCGTGCGCAACGCGGTCGCGCTGCTGCGCCATCAGGGAACCTTCGACACCATCGAGCTGGCGGTCGAGATCGCCAACGATCTGCCCCCGGCGCGCGCAACCGCGCACGGCTTGGAACAGGCGCTGGTGAATCTGTTGGCCAACGCTGCGGACGCGGCGCCTCGAGGCACCATCGCCGTGGGGGCCACGCCGCGCGCGTTCCACGCCGCCGGGGCGTGGGAACGCCGGAGTACCGACCTCACTCGCGACCGGCTCCCGGAGCGCCGTGTCTGGAAACGTCCTGTACGACCGGAGATCGCCGACGGCACGCCGGGGGTGCTGTTGTGGGTGGCGGACTCGGGTGCCGGCATCCCTGCCGCGGATCGCGACCGCGTGTTCGATCCGTTCTTCACCACCAAGGAGCCCGGCTTCGGGACCGGCCTCGGCCTGGCCATCGTGCAGGGCACGGTGCACGAAATGGGCGGCCTCGTGTGGGTGGAGGATGCCCGGGAAGGCGGGGCGGCGTTCAAGATCTTTCTGCCGCGAGCGGGAAGCGACGATGCCCGTCGGTCGCCACTGGACGGGGAGTGAGGTTTGATGCGGATTCTGATCGTCGATGACGATCCCGGGCTGAGGCGATCGCTGAGTCTTCTACTCGATGCGGAGGGCTACCAGGTGGTGGCCGATGGCGAGCCGGCCCGTGGTCTGGAGCGCGCGCTCCAGGAATCATTCGACATCATCCTCTGCGACGTGCGGATGCCAGAGATCGACGGCCTCACGTTTCTCAGGCGCTTCCGCGAAGCCGGGGGGCGGGCACTCCTCATCATGATGAGCGCGTACGGCGGTGAGGACGCCGCCATCGAGGCGATGAAGGAGGGCGCGTACGACTACGTCCCGAAGCCGTTCAAGTCCGACGAGTTGCTGCTCACCCTGCGGAAGGCGGAAGAGCGGGAGCGACTGCGCGGACGTGTGGCGACGCTCGAGGCCGAGCTGGCGCGATGGACCGGAACGGACCTGGTGGCCGACTCACCGGCGATGCGGAAGGTCATGGACCTGGCCACGCGCGTGGCGCCCCACACCACCACGGTGCTCATCACCGGCGAGAGCGGCACCGGCAAGGAAGTGCTGGCCCGGAGCGTCCATCGCATGAGCCCGCGCCGCGACGGGCCGTTCGTGGCCGTCAACTGCGGCGCCATCCCCGAGAACCTGCTCGAGTCGGAGCTGTTCGGCCACGTCAAGGGCGCGTTCACCGGAGCCACGGCGGACAAGCCGGGGCTGTTCGAGGAGGCCCACGGCGGCACGCTGCTGCTGGATGAGGTGGGTGAGCTACCCGCAGCACTCCAGGTGAAGCTGCTCCGGGCCCTGCAGGAAGGCGAGATCCGGCGGGTCGGCGAATCGGCGGCCCGCAAGGTGGACGCGCGGCTGCTGGCCGCCACGGCGCGCGACCTGGAAGCGGAGGTGCGGGAGGGCCGGTTCCGCGAGGACCTGCTGTATCGCCTGAACGTGGTCAACATCCACATTCCCCCGCTCCGGACGCGACCGGAAGACCTCGATGGCCTGGTCGCCGCGCTCCTGGCTCGCGTGTCGGCCAAGTCGGGCAGGGAGGGCCGGATCACCGCGGCAGCCCTGGAGGCCATTCGGGTGCGCGCGTGGCCCGGCAACGTACGTGAGCTGGAAAACGCCTTGGAGCGGGCCGCCGTGCTTTCCTCCGACGGCGTCATCGGGCCGGAGGCGTTCGAGGGCGTGGGGGCGCCGATGCGGGCGCCGGCCGGGCCGCGCGCGACGGCCGGGTCCGCCACACCCCCGGACCTCAAGACCGCCGTCCGCCAGGCCGAGCGGGACGCGATCGAGGCTTCGCTCAGTGCCACCGGGGGCAACCGGAAGGAGGCGGCTAGCCTCCTGGGTGTGAGCCTGCGGACGCTCTTCTACAAGCTCAAAGACCTTGGCATCGAGTAGTGCAATTCGCTGCAGATGTGCAAGAAGCTGCATGCAATCGAGCGGGTTCTGCGATGCTAAGTCGTTGTAAAATCGCCTCTTAATGTATGGCATGCTTCTTGGACTACCGACTGACAGGATTCTTTGGAGACGAGCCATGAATCGTCGCGGATTCACGCTGATGGAAGTGCTGATCGTCATCGGTCTGATCGGGATCATTGGGGCGTTGGCGGTCCCGCGGATTGCCACGGCACTGGTCCGTCAAAGCGTACGGTCGTCTCGCGAGGCCGTCGTGGCCATGCATGCCCGCGCCCGAGCGGCGGCGGTGCAGCGCGGTCGGGTGACGGTGCTCGTGGTGAATGGCAACGAGTTGTTCGTGATCTCCCGCCACCCGGTCACCGGCGCGTTGGACACGGTTGGCAACGTGGAAGATCTGCACTCACGCTACGGCGTGACGGTCACCACGACGCGGGACAGCCTTCCCTTCGACAGCCGTGGTGTGGGCTTTGCCGCGGGCGACACGAAGATCGTCGTGAAGAAGGGGGCCTATCAGGACGACGTCGATATCANNTGGTGACCCGCATGATCGGACAGGGGCAACGCTACAGCGAAGTCAGCACCGTGGCCGCGGAACGCTTCGAGCGGATGCGCAGTCGGCCGTGCAACACGCTGTCCAACGGCAGCGCCACGCAGGCCCCGTACGCCCTGAGCTGGACGGTGGTGACTCCGGCAGTTGGGAACTCCCGGACGGTCACGATCGTCGTGGTGTCGCCGACGGCGCGCGGGACCAGGGCGGACACGTTTGCGACCACCATCTTGTGTCGGTGAGGACCATCATGATGAACAAGCGCGGTTTCACCCTCATGGAGCTGCTGGTGGGCATGGTGCTGGTCAGCGCCGTCGCGCTGTCGGTGTACCAACTGCTCACCAACAACCAGCGGCTCTACCGCCAGCAGACCGAGCGGGTGGACCTGAACACCACGCTCAGGAGTGCGGTGTCCATCCTGCCGTCGGAGCTGCGCGAGGCGAACGCGAGGGACTCGATGGAGAGCGACCTCGTGGCGATCTCGTCGACGGCGATCACCTACAAAGCAATGCGGGCACTGGGCGTTCTATGTCTGCCGCCGGTGAGCGCGGCCTCGACGGGTACCATCACGCTGTGGCGCAGCATGATGTTCGGCATCCGCGGCATCGATCCGACCCGCGACTCGATTGTGGTCTTCGCCGAGCGCGACCCGGGCACGCGCATGGATAACTATTGGATCCACGCCAACGTCGCGACCGCGACGGTCGGGACGACCTGTCCAGGCAGTGCGCCGAGCATCATCCTCACGCTCACCAACGTGTATCCGTCCGGCGGCCTCGCACACGCGCTACAGGGAGCGCCGATCCGGACATACGAAATGCTCCAGGTGCTCACATACACGGACGGGCTGGGCGACGCCTGGCTCGGGGCGCGGCAGTTCGTCAAGGGCTCGGGGTGGACCACGACGCAGCCGGTTATTGGCCCGCTGGAAGCTGGGGGCTTGCAGTTCACCTACTTCGACAGCCTAGCGGTGGCCACGACTACTCCGAGCGAGGTTGCACGGATCGGCGTGACGGTAGCCGGCATGACGCAGGGATTGGTGCGGCGCGGCTCGTCCATGCAGCGCCTCATCGATACGCTCACGACCCACGTGGCACTCAGGAACAACACCCGGTGATCCGGGCGCGCACATATCAGGAGGAACGACCATGAGATCGGTACGGAACGAACGCGGTATCGCCCTGGCGATGGCCATCTTCGCCCTGGTGGTGATCGGGGCACTGGTGGCGGGCTCGTTCTTCGTCGGCATGCAGGAGCAGCGGGTGGGCCGCAACACCATCGCCTACCAGCAGGCCTTCTCCGCCGCCGAGGAGGGTGCGAGCCAGCAGGTGACAGCATGGCAGCCCGGTTCCTTCAATCAGCTCCCCGTCGGCGACAGCGTGCTGTTTGCGGGCACGCTGGCAAGCAACGGGGGCTGGTACCGCGGGGCCGTTCGCCGCTTGAG
>JABAOD010010052.1_pt5 | contig 12872 bp, 10 predicted proteins | sample 7062151 | NCBI WGS metagenome assembly JABAOD01 (sample SAMN14538626, study PRJNA623070) | marine sediment metagenome | biome: marine biome [ENVO:00000428]; feature: marine pelagic biome [ENVO:01000023]; material: deep marine sediment [ENVO:00002113] | place: India: Gulf of Khambhat ...
TCGCCGCAGGGACCGCTGCCCGCGTGGTGTGTCGAATTCACTCCGCCGGTGTTCGGTTGCGGAACACCCATCCCGAATTCCCTGGCGGCCGGCGCGGGATCCGGGGCCCGGCCCGATGTCCACCCTTCCTTGCTTTTTCTATGACCGACCGATCCCAGCTCGATCTGGCACAAACCTTTCAAGTTGCAGGCATCTGATGGTCCACGGATCCGACGGGGGCCTCGACCGTGAAGGCGCTCAAGCGATGGAAGGAACGGGACGAGCCATGAGATCGGTCCATCGAACGCTCGCGAGGCAGGATTTCCTGATGATCGGCGCCGTCTGGCTGGTCATGGCCGCGATAGCACTCGCCGGCGCGCTGTCGGCGCAATACCTGTCGCCTCCAACTCCGGCGGGCGCCGGCACGGTACCGGGCCTCACCTCGCCTAGTGCCCTCGACACCTGTCTCCCCTTCTCGAGCTACTGCGGGGTTGCGCTGGTGCTCGTGCAGCCCGACACGCCAGAAGCGGTTGCCCTGAAAGTGAAGCTCCGCGCGAACGTGGTCGACGCGGAGACTTTCGCGAAGCTGCCGGTACCCGTGCTGCTAGGGCGCAAGCTGCGCCCCTACGAATCCTCCAGCGACGTCGCCGCCGCGGTGATCAACGAGTCGACGGCCCGCTTCCTCTGGCCCGACGATGAGTCCATCGGCCGGCGGATCCGTGTGTCCATAGGCGACAGCGCACTGCGCTGCGTGGAGATCGTGGGTGTCATACCGGACATGAGCTTCGGTCGGGGCGCGGTGTCGCACGTTCCAACCCTTTACCTGTCCAGCCGTCAGTTCGATCTGGCCGTGAAGATCTTTTTCGCCAGCGATTTGGACGCCCGCGGGATCGCGGGGGCCTAGCTCGGAGACTTCGGGTCAGACTAACGGTTTTGACCTGACATACCTGGCCCCCGACGCGCCGTCGGAGCCGAGGCGTTCGAGCCGGTTCCGGACCGCTTCTTCGCCGACTACAACGGCATCAGGGCTTACGGCGGCCGGGTGGCCTGTCTCTGCACCCCTGCCATCCCCCGAGGCGCACGTGCTGCGAGCGGCGGTGTTGGATTTCTAAACCGGTAGTAAGCTCGATCAGCTGGTGGGCTCGCCCCACGCTCGCGTCGACGGCTGGAACCCCGTCCGTCACGCCGGCACCCTTCAAAGCCGCACCAAGCAAGGTTTACTGGAGCTGAGCGGAGAGCGGCGTCACCGATCTGCTCGGGTAAGCCGCTCTGCTTTCCCTTAGACCCGGGACCGGTAGTCGAAGACGTAGGATCCCGGACGATGATCTCTACGGCGTAGGGTTCGTGGGTCGGACCTGTCGGGGCGAGAATAAGCCCCGGCCGCACGTTGAGGAGGGACCTAACGAAACGTCTTTCAATTAGACCCTGACGACCGGGGCTTGGATCGTATTGATCACCGAAATTAGAATTAGACGTTGGAAAGTCAACGCGTTTAGCGATTCGGCTCGCTGGCACGATCTTTTTTCCTGGGGGCGGGTGCGGCTGCTTCGCGGTCGAGACCGACGATCGACGGGATAGTCGTCACTGATCACCTCGCTGGGTAACCGAGGCTCGGGGCTCATCGGTGTATCTCTGCCGGAACAGGGTCGGCCGGTCCTGAAGGCATAGACTCGTCGATGCCGAGGTCGACGCACCGGCTGACAGGCTGGCCGGAACGGCGGAGCCAGCGGCGGCTTGTGTTGGACGAAGGGATTGCAATATTGGAACCGCTGCCCGGCTAACCTGTCTCCAAAAGGAACTGAGTCCATTGCGTGTGCTGATCGCAATACCGGCTTTCAACGAGGAGGCCACACTGGGCCGTGTGTTGGCTGACCTGCCCGGGGCGACTGGCGGTATCCCTGACTCGGACGTCCTGGTGGTCGACGATGGCAGTGCCGATCGGACGGTGGCGATCGCGCGCGAGGCCGGTGTGCGGGTCGTGAGCCATCGTCGCAATCTTGGGCTCGGAGCGACCTTCAACACGGCAGTGGGGCGAGCGCTCGATGAGGGCGCTGACGTCCTAGTGACCATCGATGCCGATGGCCAGTTCGACACGCGCCAGATTCCCGAGCTGCTCGAGCCGATCGCAGCCGGCGACGCCGATGTCGTGACCGGCAACCGATTCCACCAGCGAAAGCGGCCCGCTGGGATGCCACGAACGCGGTACTGGGGCAACCTTTTCTTTTCCGCGCTCTTGAACTGGCTTCTGGGTGAACAACTGAGCGATGTGTCGTGCGGTTTCCGTGCCTATTCGCGTGAGGCGCTACTCAACCTCAATCTTCTAGGCAGCTACACTTATACTCAAGAGTCGATATTCGACCTCGTCTTCAAAGGCCTTCGGGTGACGGAAGTGCCGATCACGGTTCGTTACTTCGCCGACCGCAAATCTCGAGTCGCCTCGAATCTGGTGGGGTACGGCTTGAACTCGCTGAAGATCATCATCCGCACGGCGAGGGACTTCAGGCCGCTCCGCTTTTTCGGGGTCTTCGCGGCCTTCGTGCTCGCGATCGGCGCATCGTTGGATCTCTGGCTCGTCTTCTTCTGGCTCCGCACCGGCAGCTTCTCACCGTACAAGTTCGTCGGGTTCACGGGGACGGCCCTGCTGGTGGTCGGTATCTTGATACTCGGCTTCGCGCTATTGGCCGACATGCTCGACCGTTTGCGAGTGAATCAAGAGCGGGTGCTGTACCAGCAGCGGAGAGTGCTCTTCGATCAGAGAGCCAAATCGGTGCATCGAGAGTAACGGGCGGATTCTCGCTTGAATGACCACTTTGCCAGCTGAGAGGGAGATGACCCGGAACCGGTTGGCGTTGCGAGTCGCCGTGCCCGTCGTCGGTGTCGCCGCCGTGGCCCTGAGCGCCTGGGCGTACTGGCCGGCGCTGCGGGCGGGCTTCGTTTTCGATGACATCACAAGCATCGTCGACAACCCGGCGCTGCACTGGCAGACCCTGTCTTGGGATGGGATTCGCGGCGTACTCGAATCGGCGTGGCTGCGGCGGCGGATCGTCGCCAACATGACCTTTGCCTTCAATCACCTGGTCGGTGGTCTTGACCCAGCCGGGTATCATCTCGTCAACATTTTGGTGCATCTGGCCACGGGGGCGGCATTGGCGCTGCTTATCTGGGTGTACCTTCGGTCGGGCTTCGAGAAGACATCGGGATGGTACAGGCTCGCGATCGTGGCGGTGCCCGTGCTCATCTTTCTGGTCCATCCACTGAACACCCAGGCGGTGACTTACGTAGTCCAGCGCATGGCCTCCCTTTCGACGTTCTTCACCATCCTGTCGATGGCGATGTATGTGGCCGGACGAACCGTGAGTCGCCGTGGGAAAGCCGGGCTGTGGTTTGCAGGATCAGCACTGTTCTGGTTGCTGGGCCTCGGCACTAAGGAGAACGTTGCGGTTCTCCCTCTGGTGCTGCTGACTTACGAATGGTGTTTCCATCGCGCCTATTGGGGCGAGCGGCTACGCCGCGTCTGGGCAGGCCCCGCGCACCGACGCGTCCTGATCGTTGTCATCGCCTTTTCGGCCGTCGGTCTCCTGGCGGGGGGGCTGCTTGCTTTCTTCGGCGGCAATCCATTCCGCCTGACTTATGAATGGCCTAGGCGCGGCTTCACCGGCATCGAGCGGATGCTGACCCAGACGCGCGTCCACTGGCTTTACCTGGGCCTTCTGCTCTGGCCGTCGCCCGGCCGTCTGAATCTCGACCACGATTTCAGCGTCTCGCGTGGACTGCTGCAGCCACCCTCAACTCTGATCGCCTTACTGGCGTTGGCACTGCTGGTGGCATTCGTCGTATACCTCGCGGCCCGGCGTCCGCTTGTCGCATTCCCGTTGCTCGCATACTTCGAGTTCCACGCGCTGGAGTCGGGACCGGCAAGTCTCGAGCTGGTCTTCGAGCATCGAATGTACTTGCCCATGACGATGTTAGCTCTTGCCCTGGCAGCTGTTATGAATGGACTGCGTGGCCGGATGCGGGTCTTTGTTCCTGCCGGCGCGGCCGTCGTGATCTCATTGCTCGCGGTCGCGACGCGGGCGCGGAACGAGACGTGGTCCGATCCCGTGGCTCTAGCCTACGATGTCGCTCAGAAGTCGCCTATGAAGCCACGCCCGCAGACGAACCTCGGCGTCGCTTATAGGAATGCGGGCCAGTATGACGAAGCGGAGAAGGCGTTCCGGCGGTCGCTGGAGCTGGATGCCCGGCGGTGGACGACGCATTACGCGCTCGGCGCGCTCTACCTGGACATGGGGCGGTACGAGGAGGCAGAAGCAGAATTCCGCGAGACCGTCAAGCTGTCGCCGAGGGCCACGAGGGCCGCTTATGCGATCGGTGAAGCGCTCGAGGCCCAGGGCCGGACCGCGGAGGCATTCCGCTATTACATGGGTCTCGGCTCGCGGCTTGGCATGTCGGGCCGGGCGTTCGAGGCGATCGAACCGCTGCGGCGGGCGGTGGCGCTCGACCCTGGAAGCGCGGTGGCGCACAACTCGCTGGGCAACGTCTATCTGATCGCGGGAATGATAGAGCAGGCGCTCGACGAGTATCGTGCCGCCGTTGAGCTCGGGCCCGATAACGCGGAGGCGGTTTACAACCTGGCGATTGCGTTGGATAGAGCGGGGCAGACTGAAGAGGCCGTGATTCACTACCGGCGCTTCGCGGAGATTGCGCCACCAACGCTTTCGCGACAAGCCAGCATGGCCGAGCGGCGCGCTCGCGAGCTTGAGTCGCGATCCGGCCGGTCACGCCCCTAGCGGCAAGACTCTACTGGGAGTCGCTGTACGTGCACGTCCTTCTAATCCCTTCCTTCTACTCGACGCCGCAGAACCCAGTCGCTGGGGCCTTCTTCCGCGATCAAGCGCATGCGCTGCACAACCACGGCCTCCGAGTTGGCGTCCTGTCTTGTCCCCAGAAGGCTCCATGGCAGAAACCGCTGCGTCCCGGGGCGTGGCCTGCAGGCGTCTTCTGGGAGGACGACGATGGTGTCGTGACGGTGAGAGGGTACTGGCGGCGCTTTTGGCCGGGCTACAACCGTCTGCGGTTGAGAGGATGGGTTCGCCACGGTCTGGGTGTGTTCGAGCAATACTTGCGTAGAGAGGGTCGGCCGGATCTCGTCCACGTCCATGCAGCTGACCCGGCGGGGCTTCTTGCCGTCGCAATCAAAGCTCGCCACGGAATCCCTTTCGTGCTTACCGAGCACACCTCGCGGCTCGCCTTGGGTACCGGCAAGAGGATCCGACGGCGGGTCGCGGCGGCCAGCATACGTGTAGCGAGCGCTGGGATGGCCGTGAGCCCAGCGCTCGCAGATATGTTGGCGGCACGCCTTCCGCTACCCTCAGGCGGTTGGCGCGTGGTGCCGAACTGTGTGCCGCAGCAGTATCTTGACGTCCCGCTGCAAAAAGCCGTGGCCGGTAACGACAGTACTTTTCGCCTGCTCACGGTCGGCAACCTGGTGCCGATCAAGGGTCACGAATCACTGCTGCGAGCTTTCGCCGCTGCCTTCAAAGATGACCCGACGGCTGACCTGCGTCTGGCGGGCAAAGGACCGCTCGAGCCCGACTTGCGAGGCTTGACGGAAGTGCTCGGAATCGAGGGACAGGTGCGATTCTTAGGCCTGCTTTCGCGTGAGCGGGTCCTGGCTGAGATGTGCGCATGTGATGTATTCGTCCTGCCGAGCTTGTTCGAGACGTTTGGTGTCGTACTGATCGAGGCGCTCGCGGTCGGGCGGCCGGTGATCGTGACGAAATGTGGCGGCCCGGAATACATCGTGCACGGTGCTAACGGCCTGATCGTTGAGCCTGGGAATGTGGAGGACCTATCGCGCTCTCTCCGTAAGATGCGGGATGATTTCCGTCGCTACGTGCCTGAAGATCTCAGGCGTGATGTGACGGAGCGGTTTGGGCCGGAGCTGGTAGTGGGGAAGCTGGTAGCCATATACGAAAAGGTGCTCCAACAGTAATAGTGAATGGCGATGGAGTTTCCGTAAAGATCGTAGAGTGATCGGAGATAACGGGCGGCCAAACAATAACTTGTAACAGCAGACGCGTCGCTCCGCCTCAAATCGAAAACCATGGGAGACAACGTTCTGAAGCTGCGCAATAGGCTCCAAGTGCTGCTGCGAAACCATCGCTTGCTTAACTACGTGTATGGTCGCGCCTATTACATCGCGGCTGCCCTGACGAAAGGGTACCCAGCCCGGCGTGACTCAGAAGTCATCCCAGCCCCGTTCTTCCTTATCGGCGCCGCGCGATCTGGCAACACGTTGCTGCGTGCGTTACTAGTCGGTCATCCCGAAATCGCTATTCCTCCAGAATCATACGTGTTGCCGCGCGTTGTCGAGAAGTGGGAGCAGTTGTCGTTTCTTCGCTGGGATGACCTTGTGAGGGTTGTAATCGGAACTTTCCAGAGTCACCCGGAATTCCACACTTGGAACATTGACCTCAGCGCAGTATATCCGAAGGCACTGGCCATAGACGTGAAGCATCGCTCGCTGGCAGCGATAATCGATCTCGTCTACAGGCACTACGCCAACGAAGCCTTTCCTGGCGCCCGTGTGTGGGGTGACAAAACCCCGTTCAATACGGAAAACTACCGTGCAATTCTCCGTCTCTTCCCGCAGGCGCGCTACATTCACATTCTGCGTGATGGCCGGGACGCAGTGAGTTCGTCACTCGAGGCAGGTTTGACTGAGGGCGACGTCGAGCGGGCATGCAGAGAGTGGCTGTTGAGAGTGCGTAGTGCAAGAGCCCTGTCGAGACGTGTCGACAGCTCGAGATTCCTCGAGGTCCGGTACGAGGACCTCGTTACGGACCCGCGCTCAGTCCTACAGGGGGTATGTGATTTTCTGGAGGTGCCTTTCGAGGAGCAGCTGATGTCACATGAGCGTGTCTTCAAAAGTCTGGGTGATGTGGAACACTATGCTCATCATGCGGGTGTGGCCAAGCCGATATCAGCAGCGTCGGTCGGCAGGTGGAGACAGAGGCTCACGGACGACCAGAAGGCCATCGTAAACCGAGTGTTGAGGCCACATCTTCGGCAATACGGTTATGATTGAGATTCTCCTCTAGAGTTCCGTCAAGAACTTCATCAGCCTCTGCAGTTTCGGTGCCCACTCCATGTGCTGGCGAGCGTACTCACGCATACGATCGGAGAGACTGTCCACCTCCTCGCGGGCTGTCATGTCTTCGGCGAACTGGATGATCCTGTCCATCTCGATCATCGAATCGTCGTTGGGTACGGAGAGGAAGAACTTCATCGTCTCTGGAACGAGCTGAAGGTCTGGATCGGTATGGCCAATAACGAACGGAATTCCTCTCGCCGTGTAATCCCTCGTCTTTAGCGTACTGTGTTCTCCCAGACCGCATTCGAAAAGCGCCAGGCTGCCGACCGCCAGATTCATCTGGCTCATCAGTCCATCTAAATCCGACCCCAGGAGGGTGCCGTGAAACTCGACCTCCACGTTGCGAGGGAGAGGTGTTGCTCCGACCGGCGAACGCAACCGGCCCACCAGGTGTGCCCTGATACGTGTCTTCCCCCGATAAGCTGAGAGTGAGCGCAGGAGTCGCTCGGTGCCGTGCCAGGGACTTCCGCGGCCACCCATGAACGCGAGGTGCAGCGTACCGCCCTTGAACGGCCTAAATCGGGTGTGTCGTACTCGGTCGACCAAGATTCCGTTGGGCACCGTAAGGGAGGGAAGGTCCCTGCCTGACCGCTTGAGCTCATAGAGCCTGGTCTCGTCCGAGACCGCGACGATTCCGCGGCACCGTTCGAGGTATCTCGGACCGTATCGGGTCTCCTGCTGTAGCGAGAGTTTCTTGTGGAGTCTTTGGAGGGGCGGTTGCTGAGTCCGGAGCCGCGCGCGCCGCTCTTCGACCTCCTTGGTATGGTGCTCGGAGACGATCTTGTGACGGCTCGCAAACGCCTCTGCCCCGCGGTCGGCCATCGGATAACGGAGCAGAAGCAGGTCGTAGGCATTGCAGTCGATCGAGTCTTCGATGAGTTGGAATCGCCGCAAGGCGTACGCCAGATGACTCTTCGGTGAACCCCGGGGCGCGTGCACAAATCGAAGCCGTCCGCGCTTTCCCTCCCGGGAGGGGTTTATCACGACGATCTCGAGGTCAGTGATGCCCAACCGCTCGAGGGAGATTCCCTGATCATTGATTTTCTGTTCGACCCCGGGAGCGGAGCCAGCCAGGAGGTAGATGTAGGCGAATCGGGCGCTCACCGTGGTCTCAGCCGCTTTCCAGCCAGTGCCCGAGGTCTCTGCCAAGCAGTCGACTCAACTTCTCGACATCCGGTCTGAATACCTCAGCAAGCTCGGCGCGGAAGTCTTCTTCGAGTCGTGGGCGGTCAAAGACCTTCGTGTAGCCCTCGACCGGTATAGCCAGGAGGCGTTTGCCCTCCAATCCAAGCGCTCGTTTCGCACGCAGGACAATCCGACTCAGTCGCCGGATGCGAGCCAGCTCTCGCATGCGGAGGTCGATCCAGGCAAGTGGCCTTAAAGTGAAGCCCTTGTTTGGGTTGACTCTCGGGAAGTGCTCGCGTCCGTCAGGCGGAAGGCCAAGGAAGGTCAGAACCTCTTCGTATGCAGTTCTTGCATTCGAGACAAAGTCATCGAAGACGATGATCTCGACCTGCTGGGCTGGAAACACTCTCAGGAGCCGTTCAATTTGGCTTCCCAGAGAACACACGTCTTTGTACTGGAGGAGTGCTGGGATGCGCGTAGTCCTAGGTATCTCCTTTCCCTGTCGCCGCTTCTCCTGTAGCTGCCATGCGTGACGAAAATCTTGAACGTTCTCCTGCAAACGATAGTAAAGCTGCGAGTGCAGGGAATACGCCATCTCTATCGGGTTACGAACCATGGCTATGATACGCGCCTGTGGATTGAACCCCCGGATGCGTTCCAAAGCGATCCCGGAATACAGGTAGTGAACAGAAGCTTCTCCGATTGCAATGTGTCTCTCATCGGCATCCGCAAAGAGGCCGAGGTACTCGTCAATGGATTGCGGTACCCAATGACGGTCTCCAGAGATCTCGGAACTAAAGTAGGATGGTTCCTTCGGCGAGGACATGAACACGTTTGCATGTTCTCGCAAATACTCACTGAGGGCGGTAGTGCCGCACTTTGGGGCCCCGACGATGAAGAAATTCGGTCGACCTGGCATCGTCACCTCTCTGGAGTGAGGGGCAGAATCGTCGGATTCAACCGCAGTTTCCTCAACGCCACTGCCAGCATCGCGGCATTCCACGAAACCGTGCTTGCAGCGGTGGCGATCGCCGCGCCGCGCGTTCCGAAGGCGGGTATCAAGAGCGCGTTCAACGTGATGTTCGCGGCGGCGCTGCCACCGAGGATGCGAGCTGCATGGGATTGATGCCCTGTCAGCGTCAGGAGGCCGCCCACGGACCCTGCAAGGCAGTTCACCGTCTGACCAGCTGCCAGGATCAACATGGGCGCGTAGGCCTCTGTGAACTCCGCTCCGAAGACGGCCAAGAGTTGTCGGCCCGCAATGATCAGTGCTACACTAACGCTGGCGGCGAAGACAAAAGCCGCCCAGGCGCCTACGGTCAGCGTCCGCTGCAGCCTGCGCCTATCCCCAAGCGCGTAATATTCCGCAATCATTGGTCCGGCCATCGTGCCTACGGCAGCCAACATGAAGGGCACGATGGCCGCCGCCCGGCTTGCGATGGCATAGATGCCCGCTTCTGTCGTGCCTCTCAGGAAGCCCAGCATGAGCGTGTCGGTGGAACGGAGTACAAGCCCGAACCCGGCCATGAGTAACAGTGGCAGGGAGACCGCAAACCACTCTCGCGGTCGATCGATTGGCGCCGCGTCTTCACCGGCCACGCGATGCAGCGTCGCATTCACGAGTGAGAGCGTGAGGACCGTGGCGCCGATGTTGGCTGCCATCGCGATCGGAGCGGTCACCCCCTCCGAGTTCAAGAAGTAAAGTCCCAGAACGCCGGCAGCGAAGAGCAGCGGCCGCAGTACTTGAGAAGACCCATGAGCCGCGAGGATCCTCTTGAATCCCCGCAGAGAGGCACTCCGCAGTTCCAGCAGCGACCAGGCCGGTACCAACAGGCAGCTGACCCAGAAAACGCGGGCGAGCTCGTCTCCGATCTGCGGGCGCAGAACCGCGACGACCACGGCCAGGATGGCGGCCGTTAACAATGACAGCAGCAGCACGACCTGCGCGCTGCGTCTCAGGAATCCCCGCAGCAGCCCAAAGCGGTTGGTGGAGCTGTATTCGGACACGAAGCGGACGGCGGCCGATCCGAGTCCGGCGTTCGAGAGAATGACCAGCAGGCCGACCCAGGTTACGGCGTAGATGTACCGGCCGTACGCGTCGGCGCCTAGCACCCTCGCCAGCAGCGCCTGATTGGCAAACACGATGAGGGTGCCCGCTGCGCTCGCGGCGAAAGCCGTTCCTGCGCCGCGGGCCAGTCTGGCCGCCGGTCCACCACCGGAAAGCTGGACGAGGAACCACTGTAGGCCCCGCGCCGGCCGATCAGCCATCGACGGGCTCTGCAGCGGTCAACTTCTGGACGACGAAGGCGGTGACATCGATCTTCTCATCCAGCATCCGGTCTCTTCGCGCCTGAAACTCGGGTTGACGCTTCAGGCCGCCGGCCAACACGTCTCGGCAACGTGAGAGCCATGCTTGCGCTTGCCCCGGCCGGTAGTTGAAGCAGAGCTGGTAGCGATGCTCCAGCTCGTCGGTGTACGGGGTGCCCAAGGCGTCGATATAGACGGCTGGCGTCCCCAAGATGGCGCTCTCCGAAGCCATCGTGGAGCTCTCTCCCACGTAGAGCTGGGCGAAGCACATCAGGTGATGGATGTCACTCGGTGGAACCGGCAGGCGGAGATCGGCCAGGTCTTCGGGCAGGGGGTCCTCGGAAGTGACGAAGACGCGGCCGTACTGTCGCAGAAGTTCGAGGAGCTCGCGTTTCTCCCGGTCCGAGATGCCACCGCCCTTCCGCCTGTCGTGCAACGCGCGCCAGGAGACGAAACGGACGACGCTGTAGGGTTCGTCCGGCTTCACACCCGCGCTCTCCAGCACGGCCCGGTTCGGAGCAAATCGCTCTGGATGCAGGTAGGCCAACTCGTGATAGCCGGGATAGGTGACGTGCCGACCCAAGACCCGTCGCCGGTAGCAGTCTGGTGTGATTACCTCCGTGGCGAACGGATACGACAGCAGGTTGGAAAGGGTCGCGTTCTCAGTATCGTAGAAGATCAAGTTGCGTGTTCGCGTGATGAAGCCCACGGGAGCCGTAGAGATGCCGGCGATACTGGCCATAATGTCCGGCCGCTGGCGGCGAACTATCCGCAGCAGCTTGGCGTTGCGAACAAGGAGCTCCGTGCCGAGCCCTGCCTTCGTTGACGCCTCACGGCTGATCACCTCGTAAGGCAAACCAAACTCTCGTAAGAGTTGCAGGTTGATGTCCTTGTCGCGAGCGGTGATCCTCACTTCGTGACCCGCCGCCCGCAGGAGCCCTATGGCGGGACGGAAGAAGTGGGCGTGCGCGGGGTGAAGGATGTCGAGCAGAACCTTCATCGACTTGCTGGTTGTGATCTGTTTCGCGTCGGGCCTACTATTCGCAGTTGCGAGCGTATTATACCGGGACCCGTGTGCGCGTGCCACTGGCCGACACAGGCCTGCGACGTCAGCAGCGGCGACTGTCATCGAATTGCTGGATTCTGTCGCAGCTCCGACCCACCCCACGGCTTCAACTGGGGTGCGGCACGTGACTGACCGCTCAAAGTTTGACCGACTGCTGTGCTGGAGAATGTCGAAGACAAACGTGCTCAGCATTCTGAGATTGACCCGTCGAAGCGCAACGACTCATTTGACTCCGCTCGTGCGTTCGGCCGCGGTCGGTCGCCTCCATGTTATTCGAGAGGACGACCTCGATCTGGGATCGAACAAGGTCGTGTTTCATGTGGCCGGTCGCGGGCGGCGGTTTCCGCGGCTAGTGCGCCTGTTCCGCGCCGGGCTTGCTGTGTGTCGACGAGAAGCCGTCGATGTGGTAATCGGTTTTTACCTTGTCCCCTACGGCCTGCTGGCATGGCTGCTGGCGAGATCGACCCGGCGGCCCCTGGTCTTGAGTCTCCTGGGGACGGATTTCAACGTCCACTGCCACGCTTGGTACGGCTTCGTTCTGCGGGCGGTCCTGAGAGGCGCGGACGCTGTCACGGTGACGGGCGGGGCGATGGCTGACCGCCTGGCTTCTTGGGGCGTGGCGAAAGAAAAGCTGAACGTTCTCCCTCACGCGATCGACGTGGAGCGCTTCCGGTCGGAGACACGGCCCGAGGATCGCGACCTGGACCTCCTCTACGTCGGGCGGCTGGTGAGATCCAAGCGGGTGGACCTCGTCTTGCGAGTGTTCGCCCGGGTGCGCGAGCGCATCGCGGACGCGCGCCTGACCATCTTGGGCGAGGGGCCCGAGCGCGCCAGACTCGAGGAATTGGCGAGGGCCATGGGGATCGAAGGGGGCGTGACATTCGCGGGTTACCGTGATGACGCCGAGCGATACTATAGAGAGGCCCGCGTGTTGCTCCTGGCGTCGGAGCGGGAAGGCCTTCCGCTCGCGCTCATCGAGGCGATGAGCAGCGGGTGCGTGCCCGTCGCGACTCGGTGCGGGAGCGTCGAGGACCTCATCGAGGACGGGAAGAACGGTTTTCTGGTCGCGATCGGTGACTGGCAGTCAATGGCGGCGCGAGTCTTGGAGATCCTCTCCCAGCCGGAAAAGTTGGCAGCGATGTCCGAGGCGGCGGTCGAGGTTCGGGAGCGTTACGCGTGGGACAGCGCGGTGGGCGCGTGGGACCGGATTCTGAGCGAGGTCCGGAAAGCGCGGGCGGCCGA
>JABAOD010005359.1_pt2 | contig 12870 bp, 18 predicted proteins | sample 7062151 | NCBI WGS metagenome assembly JABAOD01 (sample SAMN14538626, study PRJNA623070) | marine sediment metagenome | biome: marine biome [ENVO:00000428]; feature: marine pelagic biome [ENVO:01000023]; material: deep marine sediment [ENVO:00002113] | place: India: Gulf of Khambhat ...
CATGGGAAGAACGGGACGGTTTCTTCCTCGCGTTCTTCGTTCTGGCTCCCGCCTGAGGAAATAAGCAAAACGGGAGGGAAGGTGTCGGCCATCGCCCTCTTCAGGTCGGGCACCACGGAATCGCTCCAGAAAGGGTGAGGCCTGCAGCGAGCCTGCCCGGCAGCCTCGGGCGGTCCTTCACAGCAAGAACGATTCGAGGATCAGGTAGACCCCCACGGCGACAAAGAGCCCGCTGGCGATGAACCGCAACCAAATCTTGCGGAGGAACTTCGCCAGCGTCGTCCCGATCACCACGCTGAGGGTCACCATGAGAACCAGGGCGAGGCTCGCTCCCAGGAAGACGGACACGGGGGCAACGGCAGTCGCCGCGAGGACGATGACGGCGAGCTGGGTCTTGTCCCCGAACTCCAGTAGCAGCACTAGACCCAAAGCAGCGGAGAATGGCAGGAGGCCCTCCACGTGCCCGTCAGTGCCCATATGCCATATGCCATCTTCGGCGGGTCAACTCCAGGATTTGACCGGCGACACTACCTTCAACGACGTGGGCTTCGGAGCTGCGCTTCGGTCAGTCATAGGACACTGGCAACGAAGAACAGCACGGCACCGGTAGTCTTAACCGCGGGACAGATCTTGAAGAAAAGGACCGACTTCCTTCCAGCCGTTATTCCTGTCCACACCGCCATGACGATGAGCATGCCACCGGAGATGCGAAAGACGCTCGCCGCCACCGAGTCCTGCGGTCCGTGAAGGAGGGTGATTAGCAGGACCATGGACCCGATGAAGATCAAGGCGAGCCCCTCTCCCACCCATTCCATCGTGAGGATGGATCTATTCTCTTCGGTCAGTTCGCCGAAGCCCTTCACGATGGACCGTGTGGGGGCGATGTGGGCGATGCCCCAGAGAATGATCAACGTTGAACCGGCGTAGAGGAGTATGTCCGACACCATGCGTTGTCCTCTCCCTGTCAGCGGCCTGAGCCGTTGGGTCTGACTAGAAACCGACGCATTTACTCTCTATACTGGTGTCGGAGGAGCGTTGGACGGCAGGTGTTGCCGCCGTGCCATTGCAGACCGGTCAGAGTCTCATCGACTCTCATTCTAGGCAGAGGGGACACAGAAAACGATGGTGGTAGACCTGCATGAGGCAGGCTAAGACTCCGAGGGTTTTTCTATGTCCGGTCCCTCAGGGCCTCCAGCCAAGGGGAAATTGAGGGGAAAATATGGCATCTGGGTTCCCGAAGGTAATCACGGATATGCCGAAGGCGGAGATTCCGTTTCACGGGGTCAGAGGGTGGATCGCCCAGGGGCAGAACCATCAGCTGGTGTTCTTCGAGATGGAGCCGACCGCGGAAGTCCCCGGTCACTCCCATGACTACGCCCAATGGGGCGTGGTCCTCGATGGCGAGATGGAGCTCACCATTGGGGAGAAGACGATGATCTTCGGTCGGGGAGACGACTACGTCATACCTGCTGGCGTGAGCCACTCGGCTCGGTTCTTGACCCGCACCCGCGTCCTGGATTTCTTCAGTGAAAAGACGCGCTATCGACACAAGGGCGTCAAGTGAGGGGGACCAGCCGCATCGTGGTCGTCGCGGGCACACGAGGCCCAGATGCGTTACTGGGAAGCCGGCGTACCGTCCACATATGGTCGTAAAGCTGCGTAGATCGCCCAGTTTGAGGGGGTGGGAATCCCGTGTTGACGCCCAAGCCGAACCGCGGTCCCGTTCAGAGCCTCTAGCTCCAAGCGTCGACCCGCCTCGAGGTCGTAATAGAGGGACCCCCGGACGGAGGGCTCCAGGCCGCCCGTGAAACGCAAATGCTGGTCCACTGTGTTCTCCGGAAGGCGGATGCCCATGGCCCTTCCAATGCTATCGACCTCCTCCATAGTGCTTCTCAGCAGATCCCGGGTCTCTGAGTGGGCGAGGATCGTCCCGAGGGGCAACCGTGTCAGCGCGGTCAACCCGTTGGCTCCGCAGATGAAGACGAACTTCTCCCAGAGGGCCACCTTGACTTCGGGGTGCAGCTCGGCGGCGATGCCGGCCCGCTGTAGGGTGGTCAGCAGCCCCTGCGTGCGTGGACTCGAGCCTCCCCCCAACTCACCGAAGACAATCCGCCCTGGACCTCCTTTCTGAGCGATAACGCCTGGCGCCTCGATCACCGAGGAGACGTAGGCCACGGCCCCCAGGACCGCCTCATCTCCCACGACTACAGCGATGCGTTCCTCGTTGTCGATGCCGTTCTGCACAGAGAGGACCATTGTGCCCTCGGTGACGACAGGGGCGATCTGTTTCGCCGCTGAGGCGGTATCGTAGGCCTTCACGCAGAAGAGGACGAGGTCCGCAGGTCCCGCCTCCTTCGGATTGTCAGTGGCCTTGACGGCCAGGGTGAAGTCCCCTGCAAGACGCGACTTGATGGTGAGGCCGCGGTCACGAATTGCCTCTAGGTGAGATCCCCGAGCAACGAACGTCACTTCCTCGCCGGCCTTGGCGAGAAGGCCCCCGAAGAAGCCACCCGTTCCCCCGGTCCCCATGACTAAGACGCGCATGACGAACACCGTCTGGACGAATCGCCGTTATGCGCTGACGTATTGTTAGCACTTTCCACTGAAGGCCAACGCAGCGGCGGAATGCACCCGCCGGGAGGACAAAACAACGTTGGAGTTCTCCCTGATCTTTCTCGCCGACCTGCCTCGTTCTACTGGCTTCAGGTCCCCGGACGCGGCTCCTCGATCGCCCAGAGCGCCAGTTCTAGGTCGGCCTCTATGAACTCCGACTGAAAGGCCCCTTGCGCCCGGGCGCTGTGATACTGGAATCCAACGGGCGACGATGCGACGCGACCCCGACAGTCCACCGTTGGAGTCCCGGAGTGGATAGCGAGGTCCGTGTTGTCCATCACTGTCCAGTCCCGGACTCCGTCCACAGCGAATCCGTACTGCATGTGGTCACCCCGTAGGGTGTTCTCTGTCACCACGGCCCCGAAGAGGGTGTAATCGTTCGGGTCGTCCGCGTCGAGACAGACCCAAACGCGGTGACCCATGCCCATTGCGATTCGTATTACGGCTCCAGCCGCGTCGATCACGTTCCCGCGCACCCGCGTGCCAGTGTAGTCACCCTCATACGGGTGGAAATCTACCATGTTGATGCCGCCCAGGAGCGTTCGACTCTCGGCGCGGATCACATTGTTTTCAATCAGCGAGCCCCGCGCACCAAAGATCACGATCCCCCCGTCTGTGGCGTCGACAATGGTGTTGTTCCGGACCACGCTGTTGGTGCACGCGAGGGAGATTCCATCCGCCCAACTGCCGTCCGTCCGACCGGCGGGGCCAATCTCGTTGTTCTCGACCAGCGCCCCGGAGCACCGGGGAGCCCCACCCTCGAAGACATGGATAGTTGACCAGCTACGGGGCTCCAAGGCCCTGACCTCACGTATCACCTGACCCGAGGCCCTGCCGCCTGCCTGAATGAGAGCGTCGCCCCACGAGGGACCTAGTTGCGGCCGATTCCCGTCCACAATCACGTTGCTCAGGACCACATCAGACCTGTCCATCATGTAGACGGCGTTGACCTGATGAACTGAGGCGAGGCGAAAGACAGCTCGTCGATCATCAGTGGGAAAGCCCTCGGTGTATACCTTCTGGCGGTCCGCGCTGAACACGACGGGACCTGTGAGTTCGAAGATCGCCCCCGGACAGAGCACAGCCTCGTCGCCCGCTAGCGCGAGCCTCGCATTGATATCCAGCTGGTCGCCTGACGAGATACAGGTTGAAATCGGGGGCTCGGATTGCAGGAACACAAGGGCAGCAGCAACGAGGGCGACCACCACGACGGCCGTTACGCTGATGGCGAACCACTTCCAGCGGGCTTTCCTCCCGTTCTCCGAGGGCGCCTCCATCCCTCCCGCTTCCAGGGAGGATGAAGAATGTGTCTAGGGGCTTAAGAGCACCGCCCGGAGCGCGGAGTTGCCTGTTCGAGGACCCGGATCTGTGGCCTGCCTGCGCCTACCAGCGGTTTCTGGGTCGGTCTAGCGCTGTGAAAAGCCTCGGGTCCGTCACCAGGTCCACGTATCCACCGTTCGTCATAGCAGGCGGCTTCGTCCTCGGGCCGCAGAAGTGATACAGCAGCAGCGGGGAGGTGCTAAAGGGTAGAATCCAGAGGACGTTGTAATAGAGGCCCACCGGGTTCACGAGCAACAAGCCTACGCTCACGATGACGATGAGAAGGACGGTCCCTCGGCCGACGCTTAGGATCTCCCGCATACTCATCGGGGGTTCGTCCTTAGGGGTCACGGGGAAGCGGCGTTTCCTATCGAGCATGTAGTACAGCATGGAGCGGACCTCGTGAGGAAGCATGAGGGATCCGATCGCCTTGCTCAGCAGCCTCGCACGATAGAAAGCAGAGAAGGGAAGGCGGACCTGGAGGAGCTTCGCCACCATGAAGACAGAGGTCACGAGGCTGAGGATGATAATGAATCGGAAGAGGGGGATTGACCAGATGTACTCGAGGGGGGCGGTGGCGAGGTTCTGGCCGAAGGCCACGAAGGCATTGAGGCTCGATATGCGCCCGAAGACCGCGAGGAATATCGCCGCCATGATGGCGACGTAGGCTAGGTGGCCCCAGGGTATCATGAGGAGCATGAGCTTCTTCGACCATGGAATTTTTGCCGGAGGAACGAAGGAGAAGAACTCCATGGAGCCTCGCGTCCACTTATTCTGTCTCCGCACGAAGCCCCGTACGTTCTCCGGCAGCGCCTCCCAGGAGTGAAGCGGCACGAAGACGGATCCGTGGCCGTTTGAGGCGAGCTTGACGGCGGTCGCGAAGTCCTCCGACACGAAGCCCTCGTCGAAACCCCCGACTTCCAGGACGTGTCGGGTCCGAATCATCACGTTGTGGCCGTAGCAGACCACCGCCCCTAGGTAGTTCGCCAGCTTTCGCTCCCACTCGTCATGGCTGAGGAGGTGAGTCGGCGCGAGGGCCGCTGGAAAGGGTCGGTTCGTGTTCCAGATGTTGATCATCCCCTGGAAGATCGCCAGATCTAGATTGTCGGGGTGCTCCGCGTACCTCAGTGCGAGGGCGACCCAATCCGGAGGGAGGAAGGAGTCCGCGTCAAGGAGCACGAAGTAGTCGTATGTCTGCCCGTGGAGCCGCAGCCAGTTGTTGAGGGCTCCCGCCTTGAAGCCGAGGCGTTCAGGCCGGCGTATAACCGAGGCCCCCAGTTCAAGGGCGAGGCCATCTACGACGGCGCGCTTCTCCTCGTCGGTGGAGTCGTCGAGGATGAACACGTCGCAGGGATAGGTCTGGCGAATGGCGCGGAGACAATCCGCGACGACGTCATTCATGGTCGTGTATAGAATCGCGACCTTGGGCGACCCTTCGAGTCGGTCCACAGCCGGCAGGGGGTACGGAGGGAGGAAGAGGGAGAACACCCGCTTCGAGAAGACGTAGGAGAAGCTGAACAGGAAGAAGACCATGAGGCTGAACTGGATGATCGAGATGGTCTGTGTCCAGTTGACGACCGTTACCCCGAAGGCCAAGACCGTCCCTATCCAGATTGAGAAGACCGTCACGAAGAACCGTCTTCTCCAGCGCCGCTCTAGGGAATCTCTTGACACGCCTTCTCTCGCTCTCCATTCAGGGGTTTACCAGGGAAGTGAGATGTGCAGAGTCACCCACTTCCTCAACCAACCTATTCGTCTTCGACCCTAGGTGTGAAGAAAAGGTTTATTCAACAAAAGCCGAAAGCAAGTCGGAGTAGTTCATCGATTGAGACCCTCGTGACGATCGTGTCTCCCGTCTCATGGTCAGAACACGCCCATATGGGACTTGGACTCGTAGACTGTCCTCCGCAGATGGTGATACCGTCTCTCCTTGGTATCTAGGTGGCTCGTCGTCCTTCACAGGAACCATTGGGCGTCCGTGGCAGAGTCGTCCACGAGGAAGGCTAAATGGCTAAGTAAGCGCGAGGTTCTTGGGGAAGTTCGACACCCGTCCTTGGACAAGGCCCTCCAGAGGGTGGAGTCCTACGGCAGCCCACTCTTCTCTCCGTGGTCCCCCTCTTCACGTGGTTGCGCCACCGCACGGATTTTTCAGGAATTCTTCCAACAAAATATACTTTAGACGATGCTAGTCCATGCAAGCCAGCCGATTTGCAGGAGGGGAGAGGATCGTGCACCGAGCGCGTGGCATAAGTGTGCTTGTCGTCGTGGGTATGTTCCTCAGCGTTGGCTGGCTTGCCGCGACGCCGGCGAAGGCCAACTAAGTGGACGTGGAGTGGGTCCGCCAGTTCGGGAATCTGGCGGGCGAGCCCGACTCCGCCTTCCTTGTAGAGACATCCCTGCTAAGGTCCTAAGGACAGGAGAGTATTAAGCCGCAAGTCGTGTTCTCGGGGGGCATGGTCGGCGCGTCAGCGTCCCCAATGCTCTGGTTCGAACGCGTCTACGCCTACCTGCGCCTTCCCTTCTGGGCTGGGGTCCTGCTTTTCGGGGTCGGGCTTCTGGTCGCTGTGAGCTTAGTATTGATCGTCGTGAGCGACATCTGGGACCTGGTCACGCTCGAGGTCCTGGGCTCCATTGCCGTCTACGGGGGTATGGGGCTCTTCGCGCAGTGGGCCGCCAAAAATATTCGCCAACGGATGGAACGGATGGGCGAGCACACGAAACCAATGAGAGGTGGGACGCCTCTGGGCTTGGGGCCCCTCTACTCTTCGCGAAACGCCCTCATCACTTACGTGGTACTGGAAGTCGTCATCCAGCCGTTCTACATCCTCTACGGGATCGATCCGTCCCTCAGTGTCGTTAAGCGGATTCTCATCAGCGTCCCTTTCCTCTTCGTCGACATCTTCGCGTTCACCTTCCTCTGGGTCTTGGGATTCTCCTTCTATACAATCTACCGAGTGGGACGGATGGAACTCGTTTTGAAGTCCTTCACGGAGGACCCCAGCCTTGGGTTGAACCCCCTCGGCCGCCTCGCCCTGCGGCTGACGGGCCTCTACGTCGTCTTCCTGCTGTTTGGCCTTGTGCCCAGTCTGCTGTCCGTCATCCTGGCTCCGCCGATCATCGTTATCCTGGTCACGCTCAGCCTCCTGTCGTTTGCCTTCTTCTTCCTTCCCCTCCTCCCGCTCCGTCGCAGATTGCTAAGGACCAAACGGGACCTCTTGGTTCGATTGAGCCCCCGCCTGACCCGGTTATACGCCACCATCAGCGAGGACACGCAGGGTCAGGTCCGGCAGGATGTCGTCTTTGAGCTGATGGCCCTGAAGGCGATGCAGGAGGACATCCGCCGGATTCATCATTGGCCTTTCGACACGGGCGTCGTGGTCCGGCTCTCGGTCATCGTCTTCAGCGTGACGGCCATCACCCTATCCCGAGTCATCGCGACCTTCTTCGGCATATAACGTGCCGCACATATTCCGCCTGACGAGAAGCGAGATCTTGACCCATCTACAGGCCCTCAGGCCGCACTGCCCAGCTTGTTGACCGCCATATCAGGTCATTGAGCCGCCCCGCATGACCCCTGTCATGGGAGAAGACGAATGCCCTCAGCCGCTCCGGCGATTACCATGAACTCCTTCTTCACGAGCAGGTGCCCTAGGTCAACGGCGAGCTCGTAGTAGGGGCGCCCCTTTCTCTCTCGGGCCGAGCCGAAGATGGAGACCTTGCGCACTCCTCGGTAGGGCTTGAAGACGCGGGCGACGTGTCTGAATTCTGCCACGGCCCTATGGATGACTTTCAGGTCTAGATGTCCAATTCGTCTCGCTTGCACTTCAGCGCTTTGAGGAGTATGTCTCTGTAAAGCAGGGAGCGCAGGTCCTGGCTCTCCGAGGTGAGGATTTTCCTCGCTTCACTGAGCGCCTCTGCGTCGAGGGGTTCCAACGGGTCAGCGTTCTCTTCCCCATTGAGGGCCCGATGCGCAGTTCCGGGGTATTTCACGTTACGGTCAAGAGGAGTGTCAATCTAAGGGAGGTGGGGTGACAACATCAGCTGGAGGTAGCCTTAACTTCGCCGAAGCCTTGGAAAGAGCCTCCCTGTCCTCTGCATGTAATCCTCATAGTCCCTGCCGTACCGCTGGACCATTGCCATCTCCTCGCATTCCATGGCCTTGAAGATGAAGGTCATCTTCCCCTCCCGACCGCAGACCTCCAGGTCGGAGTTCGTGAAGATGAGAAGGGGAGGCAGGAGCAGGAGGCCCACGACGTTGAGGGTGATCAGGAACATGCCGATAGATATGAGGAGGAAGGAGAGGTAGAACGGATGGCGTACATAGGCGTAGATGCCGGTGCTGATCATCCTCCTCTCTTCGGAAGCCTTGGAGAACACCTCCAAGATGAGCGTCCTCCCGACGACGACCATGATGAGAAGTCCGATGGAGGCCAGAACGACGCCTGCCGCCTGCACATGGGTGTCGAAGGGGTTGAAGAAGGACAGGTAGGGAGAGTAGAGCAATCCGATCCTGAAGACCAGGCCATCCACGATGAACAGGACAGGAAGTCCGATGATGAGGATGGGCGCGATGATGTTCCAGACGTGGCGCTGCCCCTTCTTGGCCCGCCAGGCCGCTATCTCCGCCCTCCTCGCCTTGGTCATGTGCTTCTTCTCCAGATACGGACCAACCACGGTCCACAGGAGTAGGAGGATGCCGCCGATGACCACCAGAAGCGCCGCCACCATCTCTCTCGGAATCAACATGACCCCCCTTGAACCTCAAACCCCCCTTAGGGCGTGCCCTCAACTGGACACTCAAAGGGCAGCGGAGATATCTGATTTTCCCCCGTCCGGAGGGGGGGAGAGAGAAATTAGGACGGCCTAAAATAGGATTTCGACTTGTCCCCGTGGGACTTAGCATGGCAGAAGATATCCAAGAGGTAATCAAAGCAGCGGAGGAGGCGATGAATGCTGGGGATCTGGAAGCCTATGTCAACTTCCAGGCGGAGGACCTAACCGCGATGGTTACCTTTCGGCAGAATCTGGAGCTTTCACTCCTAGGTGGTTCCCGCGAGCGTGTAGATCTTCCATCCGAGAACTAGAGCGAAGGCGGCTACGGCGAGGGCGGCTCCCAGGAACGCAGCGGGAAGGTCGACGTAAAGGAACGCGAAGAGGATCACGAGAATTCCCAGCGCCACGCTGAGCCACATGAATCCCTTCGAGAAATCGGCGCTTTCCCGCATGGCGATTCCAAAGAACGCAACGCCCAGCCCCAATAAGAGCGACGCAGCGAGGGCCACGGTGCTGATCAGGCTGGTCGCCGTCCAGTAGGCGACAAGCACCAGACCCGCGTCCCCCGCTCTCAGAGGAGATGTGGGGTCGTCTGCAAGCGCTTGTCCGTACAGAAAGGAGTGCGAGGAAGTGACTGCATAGTCGGCGGCCAAGAAGAAGATGAGGAGCGGGATGGCGAGGAGCGAGGCACCGAGGCCGAGTTGGGCAAGGGCTCGATCCGTTCCTCGCAGTTTCCAGTACAGCGATGCGAGGAACGGGACGGCCAGGAGGAGGGCTGCGAGGGTGACATAGGTGCCCGCGGCAACGAGAGTTCGGTTCTGAGGAAAGAGCTCCCCCAGGAGTTCGCCCAGTGTGGATGGCGGCGGGCGCAGCGCAATCAAGATCGCGCCTCCGATGACGAACACGCCAGCCAGAATCCCAGCCATGCCTCCAGAGCGCAAAGCAGCTGTGCTAACCTCCGCCCTTGACTCCATGATGCCCGCGAGAGCCACGTCGGTATAAATGCCTTGCTATGACATGGCGTGTCTCTTGGACTCCGCTATCGATGCGGTTCGTGGCCACCCAACGGAAGATGTCCTCCTTAAACGTGGCTACCTTTCGTAGGAATTATGTGTACGTTCATGCGGAGGATGTGGCCCTCTACACCCCGGAAAATCCCGAACCATTGCGAGGTCGGGACTCCATCAGGCATTGGTACGGCGGCTTTGTCAACGGCTTTCCGGACATGAGCGTGAAGAGGGAGCGTCTCTTTGCCCACGGAGAGTGGGTGTGCGGGGAGTACGCCATTAGCGGTACTCACACAGGACCAGTGCCTGGTCCTGGTGGGCAGGAGATCCCGGTAACGAATGAGCGGGTGAAGATCTCGTCCGCTACCGTATACCGGGTCCAGGGCGGAAATGTCACCGAGGTCCACGAGTACTTCGATCAGCTCAGTTACCTGACCCAGCTGGGCCTGACTGAGTAGCGCGGTCGTGTGCGACGAGTTGACCTGCGGTCAGCACTGAGCTTGGGCTATCAAGCGTCTGTCCTTCGCCAGCCTAGCAAATCATAAGACCACCCCCCGGTTCCAATCCGCGGGGGACGATAGGATGGAGGATACCGCGGAGTCCTTCCGGCGACTGCAGGAAAGGGCCGAAGACGACTCAGGCGTCGTGGGCTTAATTCTGGGTGGGTCCCGAGGAAAGGGGCGTGCGTCGTCGCATTCAGACTACGACGTGTACGTCATCGTGAAGGAGGCGCGGCTCGGACCCTACATGGAGTCACTTATGAGGGAGTTCCCAGCCCACGAGAGGTACGTCTGGGTGGAGGACGGGGCGGAGAAGCTCAAGGTTGAAGGCTTCGGGGACATCGTGGTCTTCACCGTCTCAGAGTTCGAGCGGCACGCCGCTGTAGGCACCGAGTACGAGTGGAACAGATACAACTTCGCTCACGTCAAGGTCTCCATCGACAAGGACGGGACGATTCAACGCTTAATCGATGAGAAAGGGGTGCTGCCGCCCGAGGAGGTGCATGAACATGTTTCGCGCAACCTCGAGGGCTACCTGAACTCCGTCCTGCGCTCGATGAAGTGCGTCCGAGATGAAGAGGTCGTCGGAGCTAGATTGGAAGCGAGCCGGTCGATCCACTTCCTCCTGGAGGTCCTCTTCGGGATTGAGGGCCGGGTGGCCCCGTACTACAAGTACCTTGATTGGGAACTCGCGCGATATCCGCTCGAAAGTCTGGAGATGCAGAGGGAGGAGATCGTCGCAAGCCTCATGCGGATCTTGGATGATGCAGACGTGAGGACCCAGCAGCGCCTTCTCCAAGCCACGGAAAGGGGCTGTCGGGCGGCGGGGTATGGCGACATCCTGGACGACTGGGAGCCTGACCTTAAATGGGTCAGGACCTATAAGTCGCAAAAAAGGTCATGAGGTGCGCTTGGAGGATAGCACATGATAAAGGGTATTCACGGGTTGTTGTACTCCTCGGACCCTGAAGCGACGCGGAGCTTCTTTAGGGACGTGCTGAAGCTGCCTGGGTCCGATGTCGGAGAAGGTTGGTGGATCTTCGACTTTCCGGAGGGAGACCTCGGCGTTCATCCGATTGAGGATCCGAGCGACGAGGGTGAGCACGACGTCTCGTTCTACTGCAACGACATCCATGGGACCGTGGCTGACCTCAAGTCGCGCGGCGTTAAGTTTACGCAGGACGTCGAAGACCACGGGTACGGCCTGGTCACCTACATCAGGGCTCCCGGCGGGATTACGATCCAGCTCTACGAGCCACGCTATGAGAAAGGCGAGCACCCACGGTGAATACTGTCTGCCAGCACGCTGGCACCCTCCTAGGCGGGACCGCTACTCAAAGCGACTATAATCTCCCCAGGCAGCCCGAGCATCGACACTCTCTCCTTGCTGTATATCCTGAATCCAGCGTCCTTCAATGACCGCTCCAGGTAGATGGGGCGGCAGTCCACGTAGGTCGGCCATCTCGTGTGCGCCCATTCGTAGAGCCGTAGGAAAATACCACCTTCGCCCTCCATGGACATGCTGACGACACCCAGCCTTCCCCCGACGGTGAGCACCTTTCTCACCTCCGCTAGCACCCTCGATATGTCGGGAGTGTCAAAGAGCTCCAGGGTGAAGCTCATAAAGACCGCATCGAAGACGCCAGCACGAAACGGCAGGACCTGGCCGTCCCCACAGCAGAGCTCCGCAGTCTCAATCATCGAGGTCTTCCTCAGTCTCCGTCTCGTCACTTCCACCATGCCGAGGGAGATATCGATCCCGTAAGCCCTCCCCTCGGGTCCCACAGACTGGGCGATTCGACGGAGACAGTGGCCGGTGCCGAAGCCTATCTCTAGCACGCGCTCACCGGCCCGAAGGGACAACCGCTCTAGGCTCGTCTCCGCGTAACTCCGCTCGAAGTGCCCGGCGAAGAGATCGTAGACCCCGCTGATACTGTCGTAGAATCGCCTCGCCTCCTCCTTAGTCCTGGAGACACGTAGAACGCTGGGCGGCGTCTTCGATCTCCCCCAACCACAGCAATGATCGGAGTCTTTTATAGTGATGTGACTTTAGAGAAGCCTTGACCCCTGCGATAAGAGGAAGTATGCGGCCTCATCCTGCTCTCGTGATGGTCCGATAACTGAGGAAGGCGAACAGAGAGATCAGGAGGTTTGTCGGTGCGTAGAGGTACTGCTCCGTTTGGGTACCATACTGGGGGTACAGGTACATCGATGCGGAGATGAGATCGGCCACGAATACCAGAATGCCTACTCCGACGACCAACAAGGCGCCCCAACGAGTCTGCATCCAGGCCACGACGGCCAATGCCCCATACAGGTAGAGGCCCATCACAGCCGCAACGCTTCCCGCCGAAGGGCTGTAGCCCAGGAGGGCGAGCGCGTTGAAGATGGCGTACAGCGCCAGAGCCGCAACTGTCACGAGAGTCCATATGCTTCTGTTCATCTCCTCACCCCGGCGGGGGATACCCAGTAGCTATTAAGGTCTTTTCGGCGGAGGTCTGCTTATATGTATCGCGCCGATCCCGTACGGTAGGATATATTCAGTATTGATGGCATGTTCTTCCCCTCGAGGCTGCTATAAGAAACTACTCTGATGTCGTCCTACAGTAGCTGCCCGCTCTGCGGCGCTTCCGTCAAGCTGGAGAACTTGTCCGTCC
>JABAOD010032368.1_pt1 | contig 12867 bp, 8 predicted proteins | sample 7062151 | NCBI WGS metagenome assembly JABAOD01 (sample SAMN14538626, study PRJNA623070) | marine sediment metagenome | biome: marine biome [ENVO:00000428]; feature: marine pelagic biome [ENVO:01000023]; material: deep marine sediment [ENVO:00002113] | place: India: Gulf of Khambhat ...
CGTGCAGCGCGTCCTGGATGGCGATACCGCAGCGTACGCGGGCCTCGTCAGCCGATACCGCGACCGACTGGGCCGCTATGCGATGCGAATGCTCGGGAACCAGGCCGATGCGGAGGAGGCACTCCAGGACGCGTTCGTCCGGGGGTATCGGTCCCTGCAGCGCTGCACCGATCCCGAGCGGTTCGGCGCGTGGCTGTTCGGCATCCTGGTCAACCGCTGCCGCACCCTCGGTGGTCGCCGTGCCCGCAGGCAGCGGACCGTCATCCACGACGAGGTCGCCCTGGGCCGGGCGTCGGTGGGAGACGAGGCGGAGGATTTCGCGCTGCGGGAGACCATCGAGTGGGCGGTGGCCCAGCTCCCGTCGGTCAACCGCGAGGCATTCCTGCTGAAGCACGTCGAGGAGTTGAGTTACGACGAGATGACGGAGCTCACGGGCGCGAGCGTGTCGGCGCTCAAGATGCGGGTGTTGCGCGCGCGCGAGGAACTACAACGATTGCTGTCAGAGGTCGTACGTGACTGAGCAAGACATGCTGCTAGATCGGATCGCCGAGATCCTGCGGGAGCCTGTGGCGATCGATGCCGACCTGGACCGGCGCATCATGAACGAGATCCGGTCGGGGCCGGCGGTGCACATCACGCCTCACCGCCCGGCGGCTTGGCTCCTCCGGCGGCGAACCGTGTCGGTGAGCCCGCTCGGGGGGCTTGCGCTCGCTGCCGGGATCGCCGCGGTGGCGTTACTCGGCCGTTCCGCATGGCACGTCGCCACACAGCCGGCGGCACCGGCCGCGGCGACCGTCGCTGCAACGGGACAGCCGGCGACGTCGCTGGTCCAGTTTGTGATCGTGGCACCCGCGGCGGGCGCCGTCTCGCTCGTCGGGGACTTCAACGATTGGAACGTATCGGCCATGCCGATGCGGCCCGCGCCGGGTGACGGGATCTGGTCGGTCACGGTGCCCCTCGAACCCGGGCGGTACCGTTATGCCTTCCTGGTCGACGGCGAGACCTGGCTGGCAGACCCCTCGGCACCCGGTACCCTGGACGACGACTTCGGACCGCCGAATTCGGTGGTGACGGTGGGAGGATCATGAGACATCGCCCGGCCATCATCGCGATGACCCTGGCCGTGATCGGCGCGCAGTGGGCGGTCGCTCAGGAGCCCCGACTGGTCGGTCGGCTCCCCGCCGAGACCCGGCTCCAGGTCGATGCGATCCTCGATTCCGCGCGCGCGATGGAGCTCCCGATCGAGCCGCTCGTCGACCGTGCGCTGGAAGGCGCGAGCAAACGGGCGCCCGGTGACCGGATCGTCGCCGCCGTGCGCCGCCTCGCGGGCGAACTCCAAGTCGCACGAGACGCGCTCGGCAGTCGTTCCACATCCATCGAGGTGACGGCAGGCGCCAGCGCGCTGCGCGCCGGGGCGACAGGAGCCGACCTCTCACAGCTCCGCCGCTTGCGCACGGACCGGTCGCTGACCGTGGCTGCCGCTGTGCTGGCGGACCTCGTCGCCGTCGGTGTTCCCCCCGACACGGCGGTGGCCGCCGTCCTGGCACTCGCGGAGTTTGCCCAGGACGCCGAGTATCTGGCGCTACGGGACAACGTGGAGCGCGACGTGGCCATGGGCGCGTCCCCGGTCTCCGCGCTCGGAGTCCGGGTAGAGGCGGCCGCACCCGCGGGAGATTTCGGCACGAGCGGAGCGTCGCGCCCCCCGGCACGCAAACCGTAGCGCGCTCGGCAGCCGGTGAACTACCGCTGGCCGGTCGTCACCGCAACCGCCGTCGGGTTGCACGCGATCGCCACCCCCCTCGCAGCACAGACCACCGCATCGCTCGAACTTGGCGGATCCGTCGTCCAGTACGATGGGTTCCTGTCCTCCGGCGCCCTTTACGGGACGCCGTTGCTGCGTCTGGACGGCCGCTCCTACAGTGTGGCGGCGCAAGGGAGCTATGTCCTGTTCGAGAGTGGGAACCGTATCCTGCAGGGTACTGCCGCGGGGGCGTGGCTCACGCCGCGCCTCGGTCCGTTGCGCGGTGAAGTCTCGGCCTCGGCAGGCGTCACCGGCTACGAGGACTACCCCACCTACGGTCACGTCCTCGGGCGCGGGAAGCTGCACCTCATTGGCAACGGCGTCGGCGCATGGGTTGCCGGCGCGACGGGAAGCTCGTTCTTCGGTTCCAACTGGGACGCGGCAACCGAGCTCACCCTCGGCGCCTGGGCTGCAACGCCGGCGTTCGGCGGAGGCATCACGCTCATTCACTCCCGCCTCCTGGACTCGACGTTCACCGATGTGGTGGCGGGTGGTCGCTGGCGCACGCCGGTAGGCGAGCTGGACGGCTCGCTCGGACTCCGGACGTCGGGGGTCAGCACCGGCGGTGGGGTGTTCGGCGAGATCGGTGCCCGGTTTCGGCTCTCCAGCCGCTTCGCCATTCTCGCCAACGGCGGCCGCTATCCCGCCGATCCAGTGCGTGGCGTGCTCGCCGCCAGCTACGCCAGTCTGGGATTACGATTCGATCTCATTCCCTCGCGGCGCACCCCCCTGGCGTCGCTGTCGACGGCCTTGACTCGTGCGGTCCCGGCGGCTGCGGACCGAGGCGGCAATGCCTCGGCCCTCCTCACGGTCCAGCCCTCGGCGAGCGGCTTCGCGCTCCTCCGCGTGTCGGCAGCGGGAGCCACGCGGGTCGAGCTGATGGGAGAGTTCACCGACTGGGAGCCCCTCACGCTGGCACAGGTGCGGCCCGGCACATTCGAGATCCTGCTGCGGCTCCAGCCCGGCAGCTACCGGCTGAACGTGCGGCTCGACGGGGGACCATGGATCGTGCCGTCCGGCGCCAGGGCCGAGGACGACGACTTCGGTCAAAAAGTGGGGATCGTCCTCGTGCAGTGACGACCGGGCACGGGAGGCCGAGACGCAACGGCCGCTAGCAGAGCGGTCTCGTTGCGGGTCGGCCGGGCGGCTCGTCGGGCTTTCGAAACCAATTCCCGAAATGTGATCTACGCTGCTTGCGTCGAGCGCCGCTTCTCCTCATCCTGTTCCAGCCTAAACCGCCGGAGCGTCAGTGAGAAGCGACTCGTCCGCCGCGCATCCGTCCGTGCCCCTGGATTCGGCCGTGCGCCTCGTCGGCTACTCATTTCTCATCCTCTTCTTCGAGCTGGCCCTGATCCGATACGTGCCCGCCTACGTGCGGGTCTTCGGGTTCTATCTCAACCTCGTGCTCATCGCGACGTTCCTCGGGATGGGGGTGGGGCTGTTGCGCGTGGAAAGTGCCGAGCGCCTTCGGTGGTTGGCCATTCCTGCCCTGCTCCTGCTGCTCGTGACCGTGCGCCTCCTCGCCAACGTGCTCGTGGACGCTCCGGCGGATCCCGACGAGTGGTTGTGGGCCGTGTACCCGCAGGTATCGCCGAACGTGCGGCGCCTCGGAATCCTGCCAACCACGACGTTGCTGTTCACGTTGTGCGCGCTGTTCTTCGTGCCGCTGGGCGCCTTGATGGGACGGGAGTTTCGTCGCTTTCGGCCCCTGGTAGCCTACTCGCTGGACATCGGTGGGAGCCTGGCGGGGATTCTGGCCTTCGGGGTCCTGAGCGTGATGCGCACCAGTCCCCCGATCTGGTTCGGGATCGGTGCCGCCGTCTGGATTGTGCTGTCGCTCCGGCATCGCGGCTACAGCCTGAGCCTGCTCGCGACGGGCGTCGTGGCCGTCACCCTGACCGTGCTCACCGCCCAGCCGAGACCGGAGTACTGGTCACCGTACTACCGCATCAACATCCGGACGCTGGCTGAGGGCGTCCAGACGCTCAACGTCAACGGCTCGCTGCATCAATGGATGATCGACTTCCGGCCCGAGGTCGTGGACTCGAGCGGTCTGCTCCAGGGCATGGTGACCGATTATGTCCGGCCCTACCTGCTGCTGGATAACGTCGATACCGTGCTCGTCGTCGGGGCAGGCACCGGCAACGACGTCGCGCTGCTCCTCAAGGCCGGTGTCTCGTACATCGATGCTGTGGAGATCGATCCCACGATCTACGACATCGGGAGAGCCGCCAATTTCCAGGACCGCTACGGCGACCCGCGCGTGAAGGTCCACATCAACGACGCACGGGCGCATTTCGATCGCACCAAGCAGCGGTACGATTTGGTCCTGCTTGGCACCCTCGACAGCCAGACCCTGCTGTCGGGCATGACGTCGCTCCGGCTCGACAATTACGTGTACACGCAAGAGGCGTTCGACGCCGCCCGTGCCCTCCTGAAGCCGGGGGGGAGCCTGGTCGCGTACCACATGTCCGGCTACCCCTACATCGCGGCCAAGATCTATCGGCTCATGGAGCAGGCATTCGGCCAGCCGCCGGCGGTCCGATTCGAGTCCCCGCACCGCCTGTTCAACTACACGTTCGTGGCCGGCCGCGCCGCGGGGAAGGCGACGGATTGGACGACGCCCGAGCCGGTCCTCACGACAGCGGTCACGGCACCCGAGGACGATTGGCCCTACCTGTATTTGCGCCGGCCCACGCTCCCCGACCACTACGTGCAGGCACTCGTCATGGTGCTGCTCGTGGCCCTGGTGTTCGTCGGCGTCGGGATGGGGGTCACCCAGCTGCGCACATCGCGGTTCGATTGGGGCATGTTCTTCCTCGGTGCCGGCTTCCTGCTGGTGGAGACAAAGAGCGTCTCGGAGATCTCGCTGTTGTTTGGTGCCACGTGGACCGTCAACCTGGTGGTCTTCTATTCGATCCTGAGCGTCATCCTCCTCGCCAACGTCTGGGTGCTGAAGCGGCCCGGACACGGAACGCGCTGGCCGTTCGTCGGCTTATTCCTGAGCCTCGGGATCGCGTATGCCGTCCCGGCGCGAAGCCTCCTCCCGCTCGGGCTCGTCGGTCAGTGGGTCGTGGGTGGGGGGTTGGTGGCGCTCCCGATCCTGTTCGCGGCGCTGATCTTTGCAGTGCTGTTCCGCACCCGGACGGCCAATCCTACCAGCGCGCTCGCCGCCAACCTCCTTGGAGCGATCGTCGGCGGCGTGCTGGAGTACTCGTCGATGATTGTGGGGATCAAGACGCTGTACGTCATCGCGGCGGTCTTCTATGTCGCCGCCTTCCTGGCCAGCGAGCGTGGAGGGCGGCCGGTCGCCTCACCGCTCGCGGCAGAGCGAGCGTAGCACATGTTTGCGCAGAGCGACGACGGATCGGATACCGCGGCGCGGCTGAGCGCGGCCCTCGGGCCGAACTATCAGGTCCGCCGCGCGGTCGGACGCGGTGGATTCGCGGAAGTGTTCGAGGTATGGGATCGCGAGCTCGAGCGCCGTCTTGCGGTGAAGGTGCTGCGCCCGGACATCGCGTGGACATCCGGCATGCTCCAACGGTTCAAGCAGGAAGCGCGCGCGGTCGCCGGCCTGCAGCACACCAACATCCTCCCGATTCACTTCGTCGGCGAAGGGCACGGACTGGTGTACTACGCCATGCCGTTCGTCGAAGGCGAGTCGCTGGGGGACGTGCTCCGGACCTCGGGCGCACTGTCGCCGGAGCGTGCGGTGGCAATCGCGATTCCGGTGCTGGAGGCGCTCGGCCATGCCCACGCACAGTCGATCGTGCACCGCGACATCAAGCCGGACAACATCATGCTCGACCGCACGAGCGGGCGCCCGCTGCTGGTGGATTTCGGCATCGCCAAGCGTCTCGATAGCCAGGCGGCGCTGACCCAGACAGGGTTCGTCGTCGGGACACCGCACTACATGAGTCCGGAGCAGGCGCTGGGCCAGGGCGATCTCGACGCACGGTCCGACCTCTATTCCTTCGGCGCCGTCCTGTTCCAGATGGTGACCGGGAGTCCCCCGTTCGAGGGTGACTCGTCGCAAGAAATCGTCGGCAAGCACATTGCCGAGCCGCCGCCGGCGCCGGCCGAGGTGGACCGACAGATCCCGGCGTGGCTGTCGCACATCATCACCCACTGCCTCGAGAAGAAGCCCGAAGACCGCTACCAAACGGCCGCCATGGTGGTCGAGGCCCTCCGGGTCGGGCCCGGTGGTGAGACACATCCGGTCGCCAAGCACGAGATCGTGGCCGGCGTGGATACCGGCGCGAAGACAGAACTCGTCACGCGTCACGCACCGCCACCGAAGGCCCGTTCCCGCTGGCGTCGCCTTGGGCGGCTCGCATTCATTGTCCTCCCGCTGCTGGCCGTGGCGGTCGTGGCTCTGGGGTGGGTATCCCGCCCGAGGCTCGTCTTCGAAAACCCACTGGTGGAGCCGGTGCGGGTCCGTGTCGCCGACGCGGAGTACCTCGTGGGACCCGGCGAGGACGTGACGGTCCGGCTGCCCCGCCGCCGCCCGACCGCGGTCCTGTGGACGCTGGTGCGGCGGACCGATACCGAGGGGACTCCTCTGGGCGTGGAGGTCTCGGGCGCGCTCACGATCGATCGACCAGGCGGTCGCATGGTCCGACGAGCCAATGCCAGCCCTGGAGATCGAGCCTACTTTGCCCCGCTCATCACCAACGAGACGGGATCACCGGTCACCGTCATCATGAACGCCGGGACTGATGCGGCCGTGCCCTGCAGCTGCACGGTCCCCGCCGGAGCAATGCGGATGGCGATCGGGTATTACCCGTTGTACCAGAACTCGGCGGTCCGCGCCGTCAATCCTGCAGGACGATCGGCGACATTCTCCGATCTCGGCGCCGAAGTGGAGCGCGCGTCCGGCGTGGTGAGGCTCCGACTCGAGGCGCGCGACCTCCGATGACTACCCGAACCCACTCGCTCAGATGTGCCCTTCGTCCTTTCCGATCTCCGTGTCAGGCCTTATCTTAGGCCCCCTATGTCGGACCGCTTCTCGCGTCTGAGTGCCGCCATCGGCCGGGCCGCGCCCAAGGCATTGAGCCTCGACTCAATCCGGGGCCGCATTGTCGTCTTTGCCCTGCTGGCGGCCCTGATACCGACCGGCATCACCGCCTGGTTGGCTTACTCCCAGACGAGGAGCTCCCGCACCCGCCAAACCAACCAAGAGCTCACCGGCGCGGCGAGCCAGGCCGCCCGTGAGCTGAGCATCTGGCTCAAGGAGCGAGCGTACGAACTGAAGATCTTCACCGGGTCCTTCCAGGTTCCGGAAAACCTGACCCGGATACGGCGCGCGGCCGGGCGGTCCAGCCAGACGCTCGAGGCCACGGCGCGCCTCAACAACTACCTCGTCTCGGTCCGGGAGCGGTTCCCGAACCTGTACGATGAGTTGCTCGTGATCGATTCGCTGCAGGCGATCCTCGCCACCAGTGCTCGCTCACCCGGTCGCCTGCACTTGCCGGATGACTGGCTGGAAAGCGTACGCGCGACCCGTGAGGCGATCGGCGGCCCGTTTTGGGAAGACGGCGTCGACCATCCCACGATCACCATGGCGGTCCCGATTTCCGGTGCGACTGACGGGCAGTTTCTGGGGGCACTCGCCGCACGCGTGAATCTCCGAGCACTCGAGGCGAATCTGGCCACGTTCCCGGCGGGCGAGACGGGTCAGGTGTATCTGGTGTCGCGCGACGGCAGCCTGGTCGTGAGCTCCCGGGGGGTCACCCGCAAGCAAACGGGGTTGCGTATCCCTCAAGAAACGCTGGCCTCCCTACGCGGAGCCCAGGGTGCCTTGATTCGGTTCACGAACTACGACGACAGAGACGTCGTGGGATCGTTGGCGGCGCTCCCCGACTTGCCGTGGGCCGCGGTGGCGGAGATCCCGCGCACCGAAGCGTTCGCCGAGATCGCGAGGGTGCGGAACATTACGCTCGCGATCGTTTTCGTGGTCTTGTTCGTCGTCGGATTCATCGCCTATCGTTTGGCGCTGCTCATCGTTCGACCGCTGGACCGACTCTCCGAAGGGGCGTCCGGCGTGGGCAAGGGCGACCTCGCGGTCGAGCTACCCAAGGCCGGCGGCGGGGAAGTCGGATACCTCACGGATGTCTTCAACCTGATGGTGGCACGACTCCGGGCGGGACGTGAGGAGCTCGAAGCGATCCACGAGGACCTGCGCAAGAAGAACGAGGAACTGGAACGCCTCTCCGTCACGGACGCGCTGACGGGTGTGTCGAACCGCCGATTGTTGATGGAAACGTTGCGTCGCGAGGTGCAGCGCAGCGGACGAACCGATCAGCCGTTCGCCGTTCTCATGCTCGACGTGGATGGCTTCAAGGCATTCAACGACACGTATGGCCATCAGGCCGGTGACTCGGCGCTGGTGATGGTGGCAGCGGTCCTGCGGGAGTGCACCCGCGTGGTGGACTGCGTGGCGCGCTACGGCGGTGAGGAGTTCGTCATCATGCTGCACGAGACCGATCTGGAGAGCGCGGCGGAGGTGGCCGAGCGCATCCGGATCGCGGTGGCCGATCGCCGCGTGCCCCTCGAGGGTCAGGATGCCTTCGTCACGGTCAGTATCGGGGTGGCGCAGTACCCCGGAGACGGTGGAACGCACGAGGCGGTGCTCAAGGCCGCCGATGGGGCCCTGTACCACGCCAAGCAGCACGGTCGGAATCGCGTCGTGCTCACCAATGCCGAGCCCAAGCCGCGCCGCTCACGGCCCCGCTCGAAAGCCAATCCATAACCGCTCGATCTAGTCGGGTCGTCCCCCACCGCGGTGGCCGACCAGGCTGTGGAAGATCCATCCGGTTCGACCGGTCTCGTCGCGGACCCGCACCCACTCGTCCGTGTACGCGAGCCCCGTCAGGGCGGTCCCTTCCTCGAGGGTGAAGAGGACACGCCGATTCAGGCCGGGACCCTCCCGCAGGTTGCTGCGTTTCAGGGTCTCGAGGCGGAGCGGGGTCGTAAACCACGCCTCCCCAGGTTGCAGGTCCCGTTCTGCACCGGAGCGGCGGCGCGCTTCAGCCGTCTGCGACAGTCTCCTCGCCTCGCTCGCCGGGTACAGGGCACCGCTGAAATTCCCGGCATCAAATGCCGCCGCCGCCTGTTGGATCATGCGCGTGGCTTCCTGGATCTCCGGGGCCGCCGCATCCACTGACCGCAGATCGTTGAGTGCGATCTCGGCCTCCGCGATGACCGACGCGGCTTCGGCGCGGCTCGCCGACGTCTGCAGCCTGGCGCTCACCCGAACCACCTCTTCCACGGCCGCGTCACGACTGCGCTGCAGCTGCTCGATCTGCGCGTCCCGCTCCAGGAGCTGAAGCTGCAGGCGAGCCACCCGCTGCTCCAGTTCGGCCACACGGGGACCCTCACGTTCCACCACCACCGTGTCGATCACCGCCACCGGCGTTGGTTGTGGGCGGACTTCGATGTCGGGGCCTCCTCGACCCGCACACGCCGCTGCAGCCAACGGCACGCCGACGGTGAGCAGCAGGATGTCGAGGACGGAATGTCGGGTGAAGGGCATGGGAGCCTCCCTTCGCGGTGCGGGTCGCGTCGGCACGTCGACGAGCAAGATGGGTGCCGTCGCCCTGCACCACCGTCGGGTGAATGACTGCACTGTCACGGCCCGCTACTCGGCGATGCCGAAGAGGTAGACAGTGCTGGAACGGTACTCGCCACGCGGCCGCAGGATCGGCGAGGGGAATGCACGCTTGTTCGGCGAGTCGGGGAAGTGCTGGGGCTCGAGACAGAGGCCGAACCGGTGCGGGTATGCCCGTCCCGCCTTACCGGTGACGGAGCCGTCCAGGAAATTGCCGGAGTAGAACTGAATGCCCGGCTCGGTGGTGAAGATGTCGAGGACCCGTCCCGTGCTCGGTTCGTACACGCGGGCGGCGTGGGCCAAGCCGTCGCTCTCCCGGCTCAGGACGAAGTTGTGATCGTAACCGCCCGCCCGTTGCAGCTGCGGGTGACCCGTACCGATGCGCGCACCGATGGCCGTGGGTTGGCGGAAGTCGAACGGTGTCCCCTCGACGGGGGCCAGCTCGCCGGTCGGGATCAAGGTCGAGTCCACCGGCGTGTACCGATCCGCGAAGATCGTGAGTACGTGGTTGAGCACGTCGCCGTTCCCGGCCCCGGCCAGGTTGAAATAGCTGTGCTGGGTCAGGTTGACGGGCGTCGCGCGGTCCGTCGTGGCTCGATAGTCGATGATCAATGCATTGGCATCGGTGAGCGTGTATCGCACAGTGGCGACGAGGGTGCCGGGATACCCTTCCTCACCGTCGGGGCTCGTGTAGGTGAAGACCACACCCACACTGTCGTTGAGCGCGAAGCCCTGAGCCTCCCACACGACCTTGTCGAATCCCCGCACACCCCCGTGCAGGTGATTGGGGCCGTTATTGGTCGCCAGCTGAATGGTCCGGCGATCGAGAGTGAATGTGCCGCCCGCGATCCGATTGGCATACCGCCCGATGATGGCACCGAAGTACGGTGCGTTCTGGAGATAGCCGTCGAGATCGGAAAAGCCGAGCACGACGTCGTCGTACCGGCCTCGTCGATCCGGCACCCGAATGGACAGGATGATCCCCCCATAGGTGATCGCGCGGACCTCCATACCGTTCGCATTCGCCAGCGTCAGCAGATCGATCCGCGTGCCGTCGGGCAGCCGGCCGTATTCCTCACGAGTCACGGAAGCTCGTCCCCGGAGCGAATCGTCCATCTCACGGTCGGCGGCCGACCCGCAGCCTATCACGGCGAGCACCGATCCCAGGATCCAGATACGGGTAATCGTCAAGGCGAACCCTCCTTCGCGCTCCGCATTGGGGAATTTGTCCGTCGTCACGGCCGTCGCCCGGTGTGGGCTTGGCCTTCCCACACTTCGACCTCTGTGACACCCGTGACGGCAGGTAATGCATGCTCGAACACCACCCTGATCTTCCGTGACGTAACCGGTTCCATGACCACGGAATTCCGTGCCCATGTCGCTGGCACCTGGGGCAGTCGATCGACGACGACCACCGGAATCCAGCGATCGTCAGCCCACGTCTCGACAACATAGTCCCTCGGCGCCGTCACACCTTCCTCGTCACCCCAAAGATAGATGTCGATCCGGCGTACGGTCTTCGGCTCGTCGAAGTCAAGCTCGATCCAGTCGGTTGCGTTGGGCGACTCGAAGGCCGTCCACCGATTGCGGGAGTAGCGGGTGAAGGCCACTCGACCATCCACCGCCTGGGCGAGTGAGTCGAATCGCGATGTGAACGATGCCGACACGCTCGGAAACCCGACAGGACCGGGGGCCATGGCGAGGTTGGCGATCGGCGCGGTCGGCTCGGGCACCGGCACGTCGGCGTGGCCCCAGACTTCGAGCTCGGTCAGGCCGCTCGCCATATCCACAGCATGCGAGAGAACCACTCGGACTCGCGAGGTCATGATCTCAGGGAACCGAACGATGTTCGCGCGCCGCCCCGCCGCGCTGCGGGGGTGGCGGCGCTGGCGCGGGATGTCAGTCCACGCGCCGTCCCGCCACATCTGGACCTCATAGTCGGTCGGCGGAGCGATCCCGCCGTCATCGGCCAGGAAGTAGAGCTTGACCGCCTCGACCGGACGCTGCACACCGAAGTCCACCGCGATCCAGTCTGTGGCATTGGGTGAGCCGACGGTGGTCCAGCGGTTCGAGGGGAGCCGATGATACCAATAGTTGCCGTCGGTCGCGTAGAACGGCGGGGTGGTTGGCGCACTGAATGATGCCGACACATGGGGGTAGAAGCCACCGTCATTGTGCGCGGCGAAGTTGTGGGGCCGCATGACGTCTGATCCCTCCCGCTCGGTGTCGGGCAAGGCGACGAGCAGCCGACCGACCGTCGGTACCGTGACCAGACGCTCACCATCCACGATCACCGACAGGCCTACCCCTTGGCCGTAGCGGTTGCCGTCGCGATCCCACACGATCGCCAACCGACGGCCGTGGTAGGCAACATCGTCCAGGGCGAAGTAATCCCAGTGGTCCGGGACGAGCGGATTGACCTCCACGGTGTCATCGGCGCGTGGTCGTAGCCCCACGAGCCCGCTGATGATCAGGTCGACGTACGACGAATGGAAGTAGTGCTCGCTGTGGTACAGGGTATTGTGCCCCTCCCACGACCCGTCGTCCGGATTCGCCGCCTCGGCGATGAACGGTCGGCCCGCCAGCCGCTGGTCGAGCGAGTAGGTGCGCAACAGCCTGTAATAGTCGTCCCTGTCCACGAGGTCCTGGTCGTAGTTGTTGAGCAGGTTGGCCATGGCGACCAGTGTCTGGGACGTCGCGTACGGCCATTGGTTGCCGCTCCACACGCAGCATCGCGGCGCGATGAAGAACAGGGGATCGTGGCGCTCCACCGTCGTGGGCCCGAACGGCGCAAAAAAGTAGTCCGGATCCATGAGGAACTTCCAGGCAGCTTCGTAACCGGGGTCCGGGAGGTTGAACTGCCATGGGACATAGCCGAGCAGCTCGCGACCGTGCGGGCTCCCTGCATACATGCCGGTCTCGTAGGTCAAGCTTTTCGCGGCGATCCCCCCTCGTTCGTTCCGGGCGAACTGGTGGAAGAAGAAATCGCGCGCCTGATCCCAGAGCTCGTCCTGCACGCGGCGCTTGAGTCCATCCGCTCGACCCGCGTAGTCGTCGGCCTTGCGCGCATCCCCCAGGAGCCTGGCCGCGTGTGAGATGGCGAGCGCGTCGGCGTACATGTAGCTGTTGAGCGTCGGCCGATAGCCTTCCCCGCCGCCGAACGGATCGTCGGTTTGGCGGCTGTTGATGTTGGTCTCCATGCCGTCCCACGCCCCGACCCAGCGGAACATCTCGTGCTCGGGATCGAAGCGCTCGTCGACCCAGCCCTGGTACTGACGTTCCATGAGCGGGAAGACGTTCCGAATGAACGCCGTGTCCCCCAGCACCAGGTAGACCGCCCACATCGCGTCGCCGTACCAGTTGCTGTACGTCCGGGGCTTCGCGTCCGGAACCGCGAACCAGAATCGGGCGAAATCCTCGACGATGCGGCGGTTCTTCAGCCATCGGGTCTCGTAGA
>JABAOD010001451.1_pt6 | contig 12864 bp, 15 predicted proteins | sample 7062151 | NCBI WGS metagenome assembly JABAOD01 (sample SAMN14538626, study PRJNA623070) | marine sediment metagenome | biome: marine biome [ENVO:00000428]; feature: marine pelagic biome [ENVO:01000023]; material: deep marine sediment [ENVO:00002113] | place: India: Gulf of Khambhat ...
TGTCACCTCCGATCCATCCATGAAGCATCCATCTCATCCCGCCACTTCCCAAACCATCTCCATTCTCACCATCAACGTCTGGTTTGGTCTGGACGAACGGGGCATTTGGAGAATGAAACCCCTCGAATCGGCCAAGAGACGGGAAAAGCGCTATCAGATACTCATCGCGGAACTGAGACGTCTTCAGCCCGACTTCATTGCTGTTCAAGAGGCAAACCCCGTCCGGCAATACAGCCGGAGACTTGCCACTGATCTGGGCTATGACGAGATCCATCAGGTCTACAACGGAGGGATCAAACTCAGTAAGCTCGGAATCCCGATTAATCTCAGACTCGGGCTGATTGTTCTGGCAAAAAAAGGGTTCCACCTCAGATCGGTTAGCGCCCGTCAGATCTCAGGAGACCTATTTGGTATCTATGGCGATTTCGTCTGCTTTCATTTTACCGACTCCCGCTATGTCATGGCTGGCCTGGCTTCGATCGAGGGGAAACCATTCTATATCGTTCATGCCCATACATATCCAGGTCTTCCCGAGAGCCATGAAATTCTCGATCTTCTAGATCGACAACGGGATGAAGGGAGGATTTCCGAAGAGGAATACCAGACTCACCGCTCCACCCTCCGACGTTCTGTCCGCCGCCAGGGAAAAGAGATCCAAAAAATACTCCGTTTCCTTGAGGAAACAACTGCTGGGGCCGCGGCCGTGCTTTTGGGTGACTTCAACATGACCGAGGACAACCCCCTCATGGCCAAACTCGTGAATGAAGGAAGGCTCTGGGACACCTACCGAATCGCCAACCCAAAAAAGAAGGGATTTACCTGGGATAGTCAGAACAATGAGAACACGAGGTTTTCGGAAATCACGGTTTCAAGACGAGATGATTTGAAAAGGGTGTATCAACGTCTCCGAGTCGAATACGATCGAATATCCCGAAGGATCGACTATATCTTTCTCAACTCAGCTTTTATCAAGGAACAGATCCTAGATAGCAGAGTCGTTATGGAACGGTCTGTTGACGGCGTGCATGCATCAGACCATTACGGAGTGATGACTGTGATATCCCTCAGGCCCGAATGTGAGCGTCGATGATCGCCTCTAGCCTCTCTTTATCCCATCCCACGTAAGTGTCCCGATCCCCTACGATAAAACATGGATACCGACCGATTCTGTGTCGGATGGCCTTGTAGATCCCAAGAAGAGACTGGGCATTGATGACCCGGATGTGAATTCGATGTCTGTAAAGGTGCGCCAACTCCCTGAGCCATTCGGAAAGCTTTGTGAGTTCCTGTTTTAGGTCTTCAGGATACTCTTCCATGTCTTGGATCCGCACTTTCTTCTGGAGTCCGGTTCGATCAAATATCAGGCGGCATTGACCACAATCCATATAACTCGTCAGGACCTTGGAGACGACCTCTACGCCTATGGGTTTCATCTTCGTGCCTCGCCTTAAGCTATTCAATAGTCTGATTTAAGCACATAGACCCGAAGGGTTTCAATCAATCACCTCTTGTCAGGATTCCGCGACGCTCAGCGCCATGGGTCATGATGTCGGAGAAGTACCTCATGAGTGCTTGCCGACCCTCTTGAGAGAGATTCGCGAATTCGACACCGACATGGTAGGTTCCCTCTGGCATCGATTCAACATAGATGACTTTACCGGTCACTTTCACGAGGGACTCTCTGATGAGCATGGTTAGTTCCAGAGTTTCATTGGGATTGACTTCGGAATCAGTCTCCAGTTTGACCCCGTCCAACCCGATATCGAGAGAACGGCACTCATTCTTGACGAGATTTCTGTAATAGTAGACCGGATGATGAACGTTGAACCTAGGCTCTTTCCGCCTTTCTTTGACGACCATTGTATTTCCCCTCAATGCTCACCTTGACCTTTTCTCGACTAGATACCTCTCTACGGCCCACCTTATGACTCTGAAGGGTGTCTTCCTCGAAGCGATGAAATAGGAGCACGTCATTAGAGCCCGGAGATTTTCTCATCTCATCCGTCATCGCCTTCGACTCAAAAAAAGATGCCCTGCCTTCGACCCTATCAAGAGAGGCCACTTTCTTCAGAATCTGTCCACTGAAGCCGGCTCGATCGAGTTTCACCTGAAGGAGTTCTTCAACCAACCGGTAAGGTATCACATGTGGAACCGCAGGATCAATTCTATCCGACACGGGGCCGCGATGCTTCGCAATCTGAACCAGTCCTTCAACGAGATTTCTCAGATCCAAGTAGAAGGGAGAGAATCCGAAAAGAAAGAAGTCAGAAAGCCATTGCTCTTCGGCTGCCATTTCGGACAAGGTCGCCAAATGTTTCTTCCTCGGCCTTGAAATCGATGGCAAACGTTTGAGACAGGGATAATTCCGCAAACGATCCCTATTCAAAGAAAAGGGATTCTCACTCGGCCAGAGAAACCATGCCTCAGGAGACTGAGCACAACCGATAGGCCGAGCAGGATAGATCTCACACCACTGTCCTCCTAAGAACCCACAGGGTTTCTTCAGTTCCAGGGTGAAATAGCCAACCCACGGCGTCTCGCTTCTCGGGGACCATCCAAGCTTATAGAAGCGCTGATAGATATCGCTGGGTTTTGTTTTGATCGTCCATGACTGAAGCAAAAGATCCATCAGCGTCACAGGAACACGCAGTTCCGGATCCTTGCATCCGTATCGAGGACATGAATCCGGACATCGGAATTGAGAGGCTTCGTTGCTGAACCGAGACCGCCTCTCTAAGTATTCCTCTAGAGTCTTCAATCCCCTCAGCCACCTTCCAATCTAGCGTTGTCCATTTGTGATGTAGCAAGCAATTTCACATGTCAGAATCCAAATGCCAAATCAAACCCAAATGCCCAAAAGGCTCTGGAATAATTGCATCATCTGAAACTTGAACCGATTGACTACCTGCAATGCGGCAAGCAACTTTCCGTTTGTCATTTGTCATTCATTTGGGATTTGAGCTTGGTCATTTGTCATTATTCCTCCTGCCATCTCCTCAAATCCAGATCATTTCGCACTCTGGTTGAGCCAGGGCCCGCCTAGTTCACTCACGAGATGATCACATCGATCAGTTGCTTCTTTCTCAAATCAAATAATCCCTTGTCAGTCAGTCTCAAAAACGGCAGACCTGTGAAAGCCAAGGTCTGAACCGTCAGGTAGGGTCGCACCAAAGACGATCCGAGCTTTCTACACGCCTCATCGATTTGATCGATTTTTTCCGCAATCCCATCCATAGAAAGATCTGAGATCACCCCGCCAATCGGTAAGGCGAGTTCCGCGATGATCTTCTCTCCCTCAGTTACGACCACCCCGCCCTGGATCTCCCCAAGACGATTTATGGCCCGAGCGATATCCTCGTCAGACACTCCCAAGCCCAGAACATTATACGTATCCCAAATGAGACTGGTGGCCAAGCCCCCCCTTTTGAGGCCGATGCCTTGGACGAACCCCAGACTCCTATCCAGAGTCTCACTCCCCTTGTTGATCACCGTCATCTTTAGAATGTCACGACCGGGGTCAGACACGACATTGCCCTCGATGGTTCTCAATTCTTCAATAATTCCGTCGGTAATCGTTTCGTTGAGGGTCCGTACAACCTGAACCTTGACTTTCAACTCCGATGCGGGAACGCGGAAATCCTCCATGTGAACCGATGGTATTTTAATAGATTCACAGAATTCGCTCGGATAAGGAGCGGAGCCAACGTCTCTTGTGAGACCTCCCTCATGAGCCACAACCTCTCCGTCCAAGACGACCCACGTGCAATCGAATTCCCTGAGGTCCTTAATCACCAGGATATCAGCCAACTTCCCCGGTGCAATACCTCCCAGATCTCTCATCCCATAACGTTCTGCGGCATTAAACGAAGTCATTTGGAGGGTTCTCACAGGATCAAGGCCGAGGGATACCGCTTTTTTTGCGAGACCGTTCATGAGGCCCTCCTTAAGCATCATTCTGGGAGACATGGTGTCGCTGACAAGGCTCATCCGCCGAAAATCGATGGGTTGATCTTTGATGGAACAAATAGCCTCAAGATCCTGTCGAATAAATCCCTCTCGGGCCATTACATAAATACCCAATCTCAGCTTCTCCAACACCTCTTCGGATGTAACGCTCTCATGGCATGAGGATGTGCCGGCGGCAGCATATGCCTGTAATTTATGGCTCTTGGCTCCTGCTGCATGGCCATCCAGTACCTTGGATCGACGGAGCGCTTCGCCATATTGCCTGAGAACCCTGTGGTCCTTCTCAAGGACACGGGGCCAATAGGTCTCGCCCACACCCACAACGCAGTTCATTGCCATCAGCTTCTGAAAATCTTTGAAACGAAAATCCCTACTCGTCTCGAATCCCGGATAGGGGGGAACCAGGGGAGGTGCAAGAAAGTAAAATCTCATGGGCTGGCAGCGGGCGTCTGCAATAAACCAATTTAGCCCGTCCAGGCCGAGGGCATTCGTTATGGCAGACGTTTCGGTAACTACCGTGGTCGTACCCCTCGGTAACACACATCGGACGAACTCTGAACACCGACAAACAACATCCACGTGGTTATGGCCGTCTATCAAACCTGGCGTGATGTACTGACCGGCCGCATCGATGACCCGGGTTTTGTCCCCGATCATTGCCTCGATCTCCTGCCCCACATAGGCAATGCGGTTTTTTTTCACAGCCACTGATTGTCCATTGAGAATTTCTCCGGTGTAAACGTTCACCACCTTGCCGTTCCTGACTACCAGGTCGGCAGACTCCATGCCCATCACCACGTCGATTAAAGCCTCCATTGCTCCCAAATCCATTCCAGAGTCCATCAATTCGCTCCTCTCCAAATTCAACCTGACAAACGTACCATTGAGCTGGTGCGATTACAAGAAAGAGGTCGTGACGACTCTTGACTCATGGATTCTATCTGATGGCGTTAGGAGGCCTTTGAAGCATACACGAGTGTGTGATGTACCGTTTCCTCTTAATTGCCATTACTTAAAGAGCTTTCGAAAAAATAAGTCTTCATGGGAGGCAGATCTCTCTAAAGTATCCATGGCAATTGGCCGATGGGCTAAGTAAAAGTATCCAGGATTCTTTTCCCATTACGTCCCAATCGTTTACTGTTTGAACAATGTGTCGATACTGTGACCGCTATGGTACGGAAAATGCGGTCCGTGGAGTGGATACTGTCGCTTCCTTTTGGATTGGTTGATGGAAGGCACCTTCGAAATAAGAGTTTTAAGCGATCCTCAGCTTTTGACTGTTATCAGGGCTGCGACTGGGCAAATAGCTTCCGTGGCAGGGTTTGAATCTGATGATGTTGAACAGATCAAGCTGGCGGTTGATGAGGTCTGTACCAATATCATTCGTCACACTTATAAAGGAGATCCTGGTCAGGAAATCTTCCTTCTTTTCAGCCTTTTTGAAAGAGGTCTCGAAATCAAAATCCAAGACTTCGGGGAAAAGGTGAATCCCCGTGCCTTGAAAAGCCCGAGGAACCGTGGCCAAGAGCCGGGAGGGCTGGGGCTCTCTTTGATACGGTCAGTCATGGACGAGATCGAATTTGGTTTGCCAACCACTGCGGGAAACATGTGTCGTTTGGTAAAACACAAAGGAAATGGGGAGACTCGATGGAAGTCAGGAGCATAGCAGAAAATGAAGCCGTTGTCGTCGTCATCGAAGGCGAGGTAGACCTGTACTCATCACCCAAGCTTCGCGATGAAATTGTTCGCCGGTGCGAGCAGAAAACGCCCTCCCTGATCATTGACCTCGGTGCCGTCACCTACATGGATAGTTCAGGGATCGCCACCCTTGTTGAGGGGTTTCAGCTGATGAGGCGATATGGTGGAAAACTAAGAATCGCTCGTCCAGATCCATCGATCCAGAGAGTCTTGGGGTTTGCCCATCTCGATAAAGTCTTTCACATTTACAGCACTGTTGAAGAAGCCGTGGAAGGACGATGATAGACCGAGTCATCGGAAATCTTGGGAGGAGAGCCCTCGGCAGTCTGGCGGACATGAATCGCGCTGCCGCTTTGATTAATGAGACCATTTACTGGCTTTTACTTGGTCCCTTCAAGAAGAAAGGCTTTCGTTGGGCGAGCAGCATCCACCAGATGGTTCTGATTGGCTTCGAGGCAATACCCATCGTTAGCTTGATCTCTTTGTCAGTGGGCATCATCATGGCCCTTCAGGCTGCCTACCAACTCAGAAGGGTGGGGGCCCTCATCTATGTGGCGGATCTCGTCGGTATCTCCATTACCCGGGAATTGGGACCCCTCCTAACGGCAATCATCCTCGCCGGCAGAAGCGGTTCGGCATTTGCCGCAGAGATAGGTTCTATGAAGGTGGCCGAAGAGATCGATGCGATGGTGGCAATGGGTCTGAACCCGGTGAAGTTCTTGGTTTTGCCGAAGATGTTTGGGATCATGATCATGCTTCCCAGCCTCGTTCTGATCGCTGATTTTGTTGGAATTGCTGGTGGTTTTCTCGTCGCCGTGGGGAGTCTTGGTCTCAATTTCGAGAGGTACTTCACTCAGACGGTCAATGCTTTGGTTCTCAGTGATGTGATGACCGGATTGACCAAAGGTCTGGTCTTTGCTCTCATCATAGGATTTGTTGGCTGCCACGAGGGCTTTAGTGTGGATCGGGGAGCCGAGGGTGTCGGACTGAGAACAACACGATCTGTGGTATCAGGCATATTCCTGATAATTCTGGCCGACTGTTTTTTCACGGTTTTGTTTTATCTATTTGGTCAACCGGGATGAAGATGGAATCGGAGGAAGTTACATCGTGTCAGATCCAATCATCCAAGTCATGAATCTGGTAACCCATTATGGGGACCTCAGGGTTTTGGATGGTGTGTCCTTTGCAATACCCGAAGGGCGGATTACGGTGATTGCCGGGAGCAGCGGGTGCGGCAAAACAACCCTCTTGCGGCACATGATTGGTCTTCTTAAACCCACGTCCGGCAGTATCCTGCTTCGAGGAGAGAATATTGTAACCATGTCTGAAAAAGATCTCTACCGGATCAGGATTCGGCAGGGCGTGCTCTTTCAAACCGGTGGGTTGTTAAATTCTATGACCTTAGCCGATAATGTGGCCCTTCCCTTACGGGAACACACGGAATTGGAGGAAAGCACGCTTCAGATCATGACCCGCATGAAGCTCGAGCTCGTCGGCCTTCTGGGTTTTGAGAGTTTTTTCCCATCAGAGCTCAGTGGAGGGATGAAAAAACGGGCCGGACTCGCTAGAGCGATCTCGATGGACCCTGAGATTCTCTACTTCGATGAACCGACGGCCGGTCTAGACCCCGTTACTTCGGCCGAGATGGATGAGTTGATCCTGAAGCTGAAGAAGACCTTCAACATGACGATTGTCGTCGTCACCCATGAACTTCCCAGCATCAAAAACATTGCAGATTGGGTGGTCATGCTAGACCGAGGAAAGGTCGCCTTTTCGGGAACCATCCAGGAGATTCTAGCATGCAAGGATCAGACGGTCCGTCGATTTTTGGATCGTAAGCCTGGGGATATGGTTTATGATAGCGAAACCTACCTCAATGCAATAACGGGTATTGAGGTCTAGTCTTGGGTGGTAGGGAGTTGATGAAATACAAAAGAGAAGAGATCAAGGCTGGATTCGTTATCGTGGCGGCCCTTCTCATTTTCAGCGCCATGGTAATCCTCATCGGCGGGTCCAGATTCTGGGAAAAGCCTCATATCTACTACATCAGATTCTCGGCCGTAGGTGGGCTAGAGTCTGGCGCCGCCGTTCGTCTTGGAGGATTTCGAGTAGGGCGGGTGCTAAGGATAGCCATTGCCCATGATGATATCTCCAAGATAGAGGTGGCCATTGGTGTCAAAAAAGAGACGCCGATTTATCAAGGAGTCGTTGCAGGGGTCTACACGCTCGGCCTAGTCGGTGATTACTACGTCCTCCTGACTCAGAAGCCTGGAGCGAATCAGCCCCTTGCTCCGGGGAGCCAAATCCCCTCGCGGGACATGGTCGAAATGGGAGACCTGCTGGTTCAGGCGGCGGATCTGTCTCAGACCCTGAGTTCCTCAATCGAGTCAGTCGTGGGCGCCATCGATCGCACCCTCAGCGACGAAAACATCGAACACATACGAACGGCACTTCAGGGGATAAATCGGCTCACGGCCGAGGGTGAGAGAAACATCACAACCATTACAACCGATCTCCGAATGGTGCTCAAGAGACTAGACACCCTAATCGGGAACTTCGATAGCCTCATGGTGGATAACCAGGAGAATATTCAAGGCACGATTTTTGCGATCCGAGGCCTGGCAGAACGATTAGACACACTCTCCCTTAACCTAAACCAAACCCTGATCGAAAACCGGGAGAGTTTGCATGCCACCATTACAAACTTTGAGGAAGACAGCCAAAAAGCAGGAAAACTCATTGACAATCTCAATAACCGTGTCACCCTTACCGGCGACTATCTCGACGAGACAATGATCAACTTGATGGAGGTCTCAGAGAACCTTCGACTCCTATCGATTCAACTGAAAAGACAACCATGGCGTCTAATCCATCCAGTCGGGGGCAGGAAATGATCAAATGGTGCACGAAATCTCTTCTTGTCGTGGTAGCACTCCTCTATGGCTGTGTGGCCGGCCCCTCGCCGAAGTATTACCGTGTTCCTCTTGACACCACAGCGCTCTGTGATGCCCCCTTCCGATCTCACCGAGAGTCTTTACGAGTAGCTCGTTTCAAGGCCATTACTCCCCTCCGGCAGGACAGTATCGTAACCTACAGAACTGAGTCGGCTCTTGTCGACTTTTCCTCCAATGACCGTTGGGAGAGTACTCCCTCGGATATTGTAACTCGGAAATTGGCCGAGGCCTTTCGGGCGAGTCAAATCTTCAGCCGGGTTGACCAAAGGCCGGACCGGCAACCAGCAGACTATCTTATCAGGGGGAAGATCCTCCGGTTTAATCGGCTCGAAACCGTGGACGGCCTCTATGGGGAGGTCTGGCTCGAAGTGGAATTTTTCGACCATGAAACTCGCGAGATTCTCTGGTCAGCGGTGATCAGAGACTTACAAAAGGCGGACGCAGATCATACTGAGGCCGCGATAGAAGCGGTGAGCAAGGCCTTGGGCCAATGTATCTTGCAGATCGTTCACCAGGTAAAACAAACGACTGCCTCCCACCAGAGAATTCGATAAAGGGTTTTTCATCGCGCCGAACTCCGGGATGTGATGAATTCTCCCAAAGCGACCCAGCTCATTACAAGAACCTACCCCCACCCCTCAAAATCCGTGAGTCCATGACTTCCTGCGGCAAATTTCTTACCCCCGCGAGCTTAGGGCGTGGTCAGAATCCTGAAATCGTCGCTCTCACTGAGGTTCAGATAGGCGAAGAGTTCCGATCTCAGCACCTTCCAGCCTTTCCCGACCTTGCGCGCCTTGATCTGATTGGTATGGACGAGCTTTAGAAAGGTCGGTCTCGAAATCCGCAGGTATTTACATGCCTCCTTCGTTGTCAGAACCTCATCTTTTTCCCTCATGATGGCCCCTTTCCCTGACTTCATTTATTGGCGACAAAAAACGGGCCTCCGTGGTTTCTCGGAAAGCCCGACTCTCGTAAGCAGATTTGCGTCCCTTTGGCAACCCGGCTGACCCAGCGGCTGGATCCCGTGGCTTTCCGTCCCACCCTCGCGAGTGGTTTGGCTTTTTCGAAGACTGCGCTCCTTCCCGTTTATGCGAACACTGTGCCAACCTATTTGACAAAAAAAGTTCAATGGAATCAGGGTATTCAAGCGAACGTCTTCTGTCAGGAGTTGCCGCGTCTATGAAACCAAATCATAGCAGTTGACAATTATTGACATCAATCCAAGACTAAGGTTTACGAGCAAAGAGCATCTGGAGGAATGCCCAAAGGGACTTGGCCTTTTGTCCGTTAGGCGGGAAGATTAAGAAGTTGAAAAACTCCTCTACGATTAGGGTTGATTTCTCGATTTTGGTTGCTAGAATTAGTAAGATTGAGACCGGTCGTATTCCACGGAATCGCGATCTGGGAACAGCCTTGGTATGGGGGTATAATGATGAAGATTAGGCTTCTGGTCGTCGTAGTAATTCTGGCTCTTTTGTCTCCAACCACGGGGTTTACATCTGAGGAAGAGGTCCTTGCTGAGATAGTCGTGAGACCCCTCGGGTTTGTTGGTTTGGTGGTGGGATCTGCTCTGTTTCTCGTCACACTTCCCGTTTCCGTTGTCGTAGGAGGAACGGACCGGATGGCCGAGACTCTCGTGAACAAGCCGTACCGATTCACATTTGAAAGGGATATGGGTGAAGGATTGAAGGACAGGGCTTACCCCTCCGAGCCCTGATCGATAGAAAATTCCTTTCCGAATGGCATCGCGTGTTTTTCCCCTGCAAACTCGCTGACACCGGGACCTGTGGTAATCGGTAGTCTAAGGCTGGCAATGTCGCTTTTCTGCCTTTCTTATGCTTTCACATTTTTCCTCAAGTCTGCAATCCGGGCCCCGAAATAGCCAACAAGGCACTCTCACAAGACAGGATCGACCGGGAAAACGAGAATTGTAATACCCGAAAAGAAATGCTCCCTCTATCAGCCTTCGCAGCCGCAGCTATTGCAATGGTCGCTCTTTTCGTCCGGGGATTCACCGGGTTTGGGTCCGCTCTTGTCATGACACCTCTATTGCTCTTCTTCTTCGACATCCAGACGACAGTCGTGGCAACGGCGATTATCGAGATTCTGGGAAGTCTGTGGATCACTTTCCAAGCCAGGCCGAACTTCGATAAGCCTCATTTGGCCATTTTGCTTCCTGTCGGCATTCTCGGAATGCTGGTGGGGGCATACGTCCTAGCCACGATCGACAGTAGTCTGCTGAAGCGAGTTTTCGGTGGTGTCACGGTCGTCTTTGCTGTGAGGATTATGCTGGAGTCTCGCCGGGACACCCCCGCTCAAAAAAAATGGCCGAGGCCTTTTGGTTTTCTGGCTGGCGCCTTGAGTGGTTTGCTTGGAGGACTCTTTGGGACAGCAGGGCCACCAATTGTCGTCTTCTTAGAAAACCAACTCAAAAATAAGGATGTTGTGCGGGCAACTCTACTTGCCTATTTCCTTGCAATCGATATCTTACGCTTGATTCCCTATACAATCTCAAAGCTGATGACGCCACAGGTTTTCGAGATCAGTATTGCCATGTTCCCTGCTTCACTTCTAGGCGCGTATTTTGGCAAGAAATTTCACGCGAAAGTGAGTGAGGAGGCCTTCCGATTTGCGGTCGGTGCTCTCCTCCTGATTACGGGGGTACTTTTGGCATTAGGGGGTTAATCATATCAGAGTTGAGGTTTCAGTTGTCACGGTGCCAACTCCGCTACTGACGGATAAACCTTACAATCCATCGGGGTAACCAGTAACCAAGACAGCGTTTGTGCTTTAATCCCAGAGAAGATCCGGGTCTTCTGCGCATGTCGAGGCCAAGTCGGTTGACCCCAGGGATCCTCGAATCGTCATGAGGTGAAGAGTTTTCAGGAGGCGAGATGGCCAGAGAACCGAAGATTTCAGTGGGAGTGATGGCCGCCCGGGAGCCCATCGAATTCCATCTGTTGACAAGTTTCGGGGTCAACAGTAAAGGCACACTCTCTCCTGGGCACTACAGGGCTCGTTTGGATCGGGGGAGGGTTTCTCTTCTCACCCATGAAGGCCAGTTGATTACCCGAGACCGTTTGATCAGGCTCCTTCCCAGACGCTTTCAAGAGAGTCGTTTACTCCTCAGACAGATACCTATCGGGAGAGGTTTCCACTGGGAAGAGCGGCAGGATTTGACACTGCAGGGAGAGTTCCAAATTCAATGTTCCAAGGGTAAGGAGTTGCAAGTCATTAGCTGGCTTCCTCTGGAGATGTACCTTTCGAGTGTTATCGGTTCAGAAATGAGTGGAACAGCTCCTCTCGAATTCTTGAAGGCTCATGCCGTTATCTCCAGAAGCTGGGCGATGAGAATAATGGAGGGGAAAGGCTCCGTATCCTTGTCCCCTTCGTCAACTGCCGGGTCGACCGAGGACACAATCCTTCGGTGGACCGGTACAGAGATTCATCAGGGTTTCGACGTCTGTGCCGATGACCACTGCCAACGATACCGGGGATTTCTCGAAGAAACCGCGAGAAATACCGAATCAGCCGTTCGTGAGACACGGGGTGAAATTCTCACTTACAAAGACGAAATCTGCGACACCCGCTATAGCAAGTGCTGTGGGGGAATGACGGAAAACTTCAGCACGGCCTGGGCGGATCAAAATGTCCCTTACCTGAGGGGTCTGCATGATAACGACCGCCCGTCCCCTGGGTTCTCTTTTCCCCTTTCCGAGGAGAAGAATGCAGAGGCCTGGATTACTGGCTCCCCCGAGGCCTTCTGCAAGACGAGGAACCGAGAAATTCTCGAGACGGTCCTTTCACCATTGGACAGGAGAACAAGCGATTTCTACCGATGGGAGACTTCGCACTCCCAAGACGAAATCTGCGGGATTGTTACCCAGAAAACAGGGAGACCGATCGGATGGATTCGTGATCTATTCGCCCTGGAGCGGGGTGCCTCGGGTCGGATTTCTCGCCTCCGGATCGTGGGCACAGCGCGAACACTTACTGTTGGTAAAGAACTTGAAATCCGTCGGATTCTCTCTCCAACTCACCTTTATAGCTCGGCCCTGGTTATCAAGAAGGAAGGGGGAGAAAGGGAGGGTATTCCCTCAGCTTTTCGCTTGACCGGAGCGGGATGGGGTCACGGGGTCGGTCTTTGCCAGATAGGGGCTGCTGTCATGGCCACGCACGGCAGGACATACAGAGAAATCTTGCGACACTATTTCCCAAATACAAACTTGAGCAGGCGTTATGG
>JABAOD010009113.1_pt2 | contig 12853 bp, 13 predicted proteins | sample 7062151 | NCBI WGS metagenome assembly JABAOD01 (sample SAMN14538626, study PRJNA623070) | marine sediment metagenome | biome: marine biome [ENVO:00000428]; feature: marine pelagic biome [ENVO:01000023]; material: deep marine sediment [ENVO:00002113] | place: India: Gulf of Khambhat ...
GCGCCACCCGCTTCCGCGGCTGAGGGCAAACGGGTGCAGGCGGTGCACCGCATCGGCAAGCGAATCGTCTGGGAATTGGAGGGGGAGCTTTTTCTCGTCTTCCACTTGATGCTCACGGGGCGATTCCGCTGGCGAAAGCGTGGAGCGTCGATACCGAAGAAGCGCGGACACGCCGCCTTCGACTTCCCCAGCGGAACCGTGCTGCTTACGGAAGAGGGTGTGAAAAAGCGCGCCTCGCTGCACATCGTTCGCGGCGCCGACGGCCTGCGAAGCTTCGACCGCGGCGGGGTCGAGCCTCTCGAGGCCGCGCGCGCCGACTTCAAAGAGGCCCTGACGCGGGAGAACCGAACGCTGAAGCGAGCGCTCACCGACCCCCGGCTGTTCAGCGGCATCGGCAACGCACACTCGGACGAGATTCTGCTCGTGGCCAGGCTGTCGCCGGTCAAGCGGACGCGCCAGCTCAGCGAGCGGGAGGTGAAGAGTCTCTACGCGGCCACTCAGGCTTCGCTACGTGAATGGACCGAGCGGCTTCGGGCTGAAGTCGGTGACGGCTTTCCGGAGAAGGTCACGGCCTTCCACCCCGAGATGAAAGCACACGGCCGATTCGGACAGCCCTGCCCCCAATGTGGCTCGCCGATCCAGCGCATCGTTTACGCCGATAACGAGGTCAACTACTGCGCCACCTGTCAGACGGGCGGCAAGCTCCTGAAAGACCGCGCCCTCTCACGAGTCCTCAAGGACGATTGGCCCCGGACCCTCGAGGAGCTCGAGGAGGCCTGACGGATGGCGACCGGGCCGGGCCAACGGCGGCAAACCGTCACGACCCGGCGGCCCACGCGCCCGATCCCAAGGGACGGGCGCCGCTTGTAGCTCGCAGTCGCGGGCTCTATGTTTATAACGATTCTCTTTACCGATCCAGGCGCGCGGTCGCCTGGACCGCTCCCGCCGCGTTCCCGGCCCCGCTCAGCCAGGGAAACGTGCGAGTGCTCCACCTAGGGTCATCTGCGGTATGTCGCCCGACGGCTCGCCTTTCAGACCCGACGACCGGCACCCCTCCAACCCGGAGGCTGCCAGCGCCGGGAGCCCCGGCCCTGTCGTCTCTGAGGGCGCAGAGCTGGTCGAGCGCTTCTGGGACCGGCTCCGCCTCTTCTCGCTCCGGCGTCTGCGCGATCCGGCCGATGCCGAGGACGTGGCCCAGGAGACGCTGCGCCGGGTTCTGCAGGCGCTCGAGGAAGGCCGGCTAAAGAACCCGGCGGCGTTGCCCGCTTTCGTCTTTCAGACGGCCCGAAACATCTGCTTACAGCGTGGGCGCAAGAGCGAGCGCGAGTCGCGGGCGCTGGCCCGTCTCCGACAGGCATCAAATCCCCAATCCCAGGTTGTCGACCCGCTGACGAGCCTGGTCACCGCCGAGCGGCAACAGCGCGTACGGCGAGCCGTGGACAAGCTGGACGAACCGGACCGGGATCTGCTCAAGCGGATCTTCTATGAAGGGGCCGAAACGGCGGAGGTCGCACGTCAGCTCAAGATCACTCCGGGCGCCCTCCGGGTTCGGAAGCACCGCGCCCTACAGCGGGTATCGGCGCTGCTGGGAGAGCCGGAGGCGTGAAACGTCTAGGTGCCAACGGGAACATATAAGAGGTGGACGAGAACGGATTTCCCACTGCCGAACAGATGAACTGCGAACACGTCGACGAGCAAGACCTGGTGCCACGGTACCTTGCCGGGCAGCTCGACCCGGCCAAGGCTGAGGCNNGCCTTCGCGAGCGCCCCGGCGGAAGGGACTCCCGCACAGACCCGCGGGCGGCGGCCGGCGATCTGGTGGCGCTGGACGGCCCCGTTAACGGCGGCGGCGGCGATCCTGCTCATCGCGGTCTGGCAGTTCGGCCCCGAGCCCGACGCCCTGCCAGACGCCGATGTCCTGCGCGGCGTGGCGGCCGAGATCGAGGTCGGTGTCGCCTCGGAGGCCGAGGCCCTTACGGTAGTCTGGACGCCGGTCGACGAGGCCACGATATACCTGGTGCGGTTGCACGCCGCCGATGGCACGCTGTTGCTCGAGCGTGAAGTGGCCGACACGCGGGTTCGCGTGTCCAGGCAGGACTTGCCTGCCGGAAGCGGCGGCGAGCTCTTTTGGAGCGTCGAGGCACTCGACGCGCTCCGGCAGGTCGTCGGGCGCTCCTCCCTGGTCAGCGCGGTCCCACCCGCTCGCTAACAGCCGAAGCCTTCGGCGTCGTCCTCAGCGGCGTGGGGCCGGCCAACTCCTCGCATGGGTCGCTCGCCGTCGTCAACCCGAGCATGGATCTCCAGCAGGAGTCCGTCCACATCCTGCCGGCATCGCTGGACCCGAAAGCCGGCGTCACGAATCAGACTCTCGGTTGGGCGGTTCAGGCGGCATCCGTCGGCGATCACTCTCCAAACCGGCGTCAGCCAGTCTTGTAGACGGGCCGCGAGCGGGTGGCGATCCCAGCGCACGTGCTCGATGACGCGGAGCGCGCCTCCAGGCTCGAGCACACGGCGCAGCTCTGCCAGGCCGCCTTCCGGATCGTCGACCGAGCAAAACACCAGCGTGCCCACCGCGGCCCCGAAGCTGCCATCGCGGAATGGGAGCGCCTCAGCCCGGGCACACACCAGCTGTTGATTCCTCGCCCGTCGACGCCGAGCGTAGCGGCAGAGATTCAGTTGCCGATCCACCGCGATCACCAGCGCTCCGTCTTCGTAGGCGGGCAGGTTCATACCGGTCCCCACGCCGATCTCGAGCACGCGGCCCCCCAGATCTCGGAGCAGCGCCCGGCGCCGGCGGCCGAAGCCAAGACGCTCGAACGGCGCCATCACGATGTCGTACAGCCAGCCTCTTAGCGTCATCGGTCGGCCAGTCGGTACGCCTCGGACTCCGCCGCTCGAACGCTGTGCGCCGGCGCCGCCAGAGCCACAGTGGCGGATCCGGTGGCGCGCACCAAGTCGTGACAGGACAGTGAAGCGCGCGTCTCGCGATCGGCCGTCGTCATGACTCGATCCGGCCGGACGCCGATCAGTGAACGTTGCGCAGCAGCGCGAGCAGGAACTCCCAGAATCGCTGCACGGTGTCGATGTAGATCTTCTCGTCCGGCGAGTGAACGTCGAGCAGCGTCGGGCCGAACGAGATCATGTCCATGCCGGGATACTTCTCACCGATGATCCCGCACTCCAACCCCGCGTGCACGGCCTTCACTTCCGGCTCGACGTCGAACACCTCCTGATACGTGGCCCGGGCCATCTTGAGGATCGGAGAGTCCATGTTCGGCTTCCAGCCCGGGTAGCCGGACTCTCCCGTGACCCGCGCTCCGCCCAACTCGCAAATCGCCTTCACGGTCTGCACGATCTCGTCCATCTCCGAGGCCACAGAGCTGCGCTGGCTGGTCTCGAGCGACACCGTGCTGTCCTGGAAGCGGATGACCGCGACGTTGGTCGAGGTCTCCACCAGCCCGGGGATGTCGGCGCTCATCTTGGTGACGCCGTGTGGCAGCCCGGCGAGCGTTCGCAGCAGCGCGGCCTGCTGGTCCTTCTTCATCACCTTCCGGTCGGCGACTTCCGCTTGGCGCTCGAGGTCGATCTTCAGATCCGGGTCGACGCTGGCCAGCTCGGCCCGGATCGCCGTCTCGTAGTCCCTCACGATGGCTTTCGCCTTTCGCAGCTTGTCCTTGGGGAGGAACAGCAGCGACTCGGCCTCTCGCGGGATCGCGTTCCGCTTGTTGCCGCCCTCCATCGACGACAGCCGGGCACCGATCTCCTCCAAAGCGAGTACCACCCGGTTGAGGATCTTGATCGAGTTGCCTCGACCTTTGTCGATCTCCAGACCCGAGTGGCCACCCTTCAGTCCCCGGACCTGCAAGCGAACCGGTACCGCGCCCGCCGGCGCCCTGGTGAAGTTGACCTTCCAGGCGGCGTTGGTGTCCCGACCGCCGGCACAGCCGACGTAGAGCGCACCCTCCTCCTCGGAGTCGAGGTTGAGCAGAATCTCGCTTTCCACAAAACCGGCCTTGAGATGCGACGCGCCGGTCAGCCCGGTCTCCTCATCGACGGTAAACAGGAACTCGAGGGGGCCGTGTTCGAGCGACGGGTCTTCCATCAGCGCCAGGCTAGTGGCGACCGCGATACCGTTGTCGGCGCCCAGGGTCGTGCCGTTCGCCATCAGCACGTTCCCTTTGCGCACGATCTCGATGGGATCACGCTCGAAGTCGTGCTCGACGTTCTTGTTCTTCTCACACACCATATCCAGGTGGCCCTGCAAACAGACGCTCGGCTTGCCCTCATGGCTGGGCGTGGCCGGTTTCTTCACCACGATGTTCAGAAAGCGGTCCTGCTTCGCCTCTAGACCCAGCTCCTTCGCCTGGTTCAGGACGTAGTGGGCGATCCGCGTCTCGTTCTTCGAGCAGCGCGGTATCCTGCTGATCTCAGCGAAGTACCTCCACACGGGCTCCGGCTTCAGCCCTGTGATCGCGTCAGACATCTCCGGGTCCTCCTGAATCGGTGGGATCGTGTCGGGGCTCGGCCATCCTAGGGCCCGGGCTCACCGGGCCGCAAGACGGCCGAGCCGACTGCTGCCGGCGGTCAAAGGGAGGGAATGCGGGGGCGCTCAACCTCTCAATACGAACCGCACCTTCACCATGAATTGACGCTCCATCGGTACGCCGTCCCGCGTACCTGGCCGAAACTCCCACTGCTCCACCGCCCGGCGGGCGCCGTCCGCGAGTATGCCGGGCCCGGCCACCGAGTCGACCGCGACGCTCCCGTCACGGCCGATCGTCGCCCAGACGCTGACGTCACCCTCGATCTGGCGCTCGCGTGCCAGCTCCGGATAGTCNNAACGGGACCAGCTCGATTCGCTGCCCCCTGCCCGTCACCAACTCCCCCCGCGGTAAAGCCACCGGCTCCGCACCCGGCTGACGGCGTGCCGCCATGCTTTCGGCCAGAGCCGCTTCCAGCTCCGCCAGTCCGCCTCGCAGCTCCAGGTTCTCCTGGCGGCAGATCGAGAGCGAATCCGAGACCACCAGGTCCATCTCGTCCAGGCGCTGGGAGATCGCGATGAGCCTTCGGTTGATCTCCAGCTGCGATTCCAGGAACCCCGCCCGAAAGTCGGCCAGGCTGTCACCCATCGAGCTGTACCACTCAGGCTGAGCCAGCTCGATGTCGGGCATCACACCGCCGCGGGTCGGGGCGCCGCTCTCGGCAGCGGGCAGGCTCGGTTCGGTTGCCGGCGCGCGATCGGCGGCCGCCGGCCCAGGCAGACGGCTGGCGACCGGCACGCCCGCAGCCAGGCCGACGACGGCGGCCAACCCGATCGCCACCGCCTGTCCCAGCGTGAGCTGCGCGGTCTTTTCCGCCACGCCTCCGCCGAGCCGTGTGAGCGCGGCCGCCGGCTCGCGCAAAAGCGTCAGCAACCAGCCGAAGCCGAGAAACAGAAAGATCATCCGCCTCTGCTTCTTCGTTTTGACCTCGACCCCCGCATCCTGCAGCCGTGCATGTACGGCGCGCTCGATATCGCCGGCCCCCGCGCCCTCCTTCTTCATCCGGCGCTTCAGCTCCAGAACCTCGTTGACCAGCGGTGCGAAGTCCGCATGTTGACGTGTCTTCAGCAGATCGGGCACCGGGGTCTCGTCGCCGAGGACGGGGACGAGCGATCGCTCCGGGTGCGTGGCGTAAAAGTGCTCGTACTCCTTGCGAACCCAGTCAGAGCGCGCGGCGTGCTTGGTCCAGAACACCATGAGCACATCGGCCTCGTCCAGCCCCTCCTGCAGCGCCGCCCGCCAACTCCTGCCGGGCTTGATCGTCCGGTGATCGTGGAAGACCCGGTGTCCCAACGCCTCGAGCAGCAGTCCCAAACCGTTCGTTCGAATCCGGTCGATGCTGCTGTAGGAGATGAAGATCTTGCTCGCCGAACCGGTGCTTGAATCGTAGACGGTCATCAAACCTCGACCTCCTCGTCAGCCTTCAAGGGATGCGCCCACAGCATTCCGGCCGGAAGGGCGCAACCACGACATGATGCGGGGGATTGGGCATGCGCCCCGCGCGTTGGCCGTGGCGCAGGGCGCGGCCTAATAAGGATCCGGGCATCATAATCGGCGCGGCGGGGGGCCGGCGCAACGCCTTCAGGTGCGGAGCGAGAGGGCAGGCGTCAGCCGATCGGGGACTGTTGATGGAAGGCGACCCCATCTGACGACCCGAGGGAGAAACAAAGCACGAAACGCCGCGTTGGTGACCACGGCGTTGCGTCGCGTCCGTTCCGTGCTGGTCTGTCACCGCAGACGCGCCGCCGTCTGCTCTTCGAACGGTCGGATCCAGCGCTCGCGGATCTGCTGGATCGGCATCGGGTTCAGGTGATTCCAGCGCTGCCGCCCCTGGCGGCGAACGAAGACCAGGCCCGCCTCGGTGAGCACATCCAGGTGCTGCATGACGGCAAAGCGGCTGAGCGCGAAGTGTCCCGCCAGCTCGCCGGTGGTCATCGGTCGCCGGCGCAGGAGGTCGAGCAGCGTCCGGCGGGTGGGATCGGCCAGGGCCTTGAAGACCGGGGCGAGGTCGTCGACGGGCTGGGGATTAAGTGCGTCCATATGTGATAATATTATCACATATGGCCTTCCCGCCACTCCCTTCCAAGCCCCATTTGGCGGCGCCCCCGCTTCGGCGCCCATCCCCGAGATCCGCAGCCGCCCACCCGCTCACCGGTCCACGTCAGGTCCGCCGGGCCGCCTTGGGCGAAGCCCAACCCCGACCCCCGTCGGCGACAAACTATTGACAGCGGCGGCCACAGTTGTAATCTTCCGCCCTGTTATGAGGACCAGCGACACTGTTGAGGGACCTGAGCTGCACGCGGGTCCCTTTTTAAGTAGTCGCTGCCCACACGGCTGAACCGGCACACGAGTCGGCGGCCGTGACGCCCAGCGCGGGGGCCAGGTCCGCGCAGTCACAGTAGTCGGTAGTTGCGGCACAGCCGGACTCCGACGAAAAGCTACACAGGAGGAGTACGGCTGATGCGTACGACCGGTATCGTCAAGTGGTTCAACGACGCCAAAGGCTTCGGCTTCATTACGCCGGAGAACGGTGAGAAGGACTGCTTCGTCCACCACACGGCCATCCAGGCCGAGGGCTTCAAGAGCCTCAAGGAGGGCGAGCGCGTGGAGTTCGACCTCGTCCAGGGCCAGAAAGGTCCGGCCGCTCAGAACGTCGTCAAGCTGGGCTGAACGAGCTCTAGATAAAGCGCGACGATTCAGCGGGGCCGCTGCGATGCTCAATCGCGGTGGCCCCGCGTTTTTTGTTCCGTCGCTCTATCTATAGGGGGACCCCCCACCGCCCGCGCCTACCGGCCCCCGGTGCGCGGCGACTCGTCGCTGGTGCCGTTGTCGTAATGCCCCACCAGCTTCAGGGGGCGGCCCGCCGCATCGACGACGACCTCGAGGCGGAAGTAGTCGATCTCATCGAACCGGAAAATCCGTTCGCCCATGGGGATCGCTCGCATGGCCGGGTTGCCCGCACGCTGGTAGTAGAGAGCACCGCCTTCGAAGCTGAGCGTCCGCGGTCCATACTTCCCGGCATAGGCGCGGAGCTGGGCCGGAGTGACCGACACCGGATTCAGCCGGGCGCGTATCCCGTCGATGGCCCAGCGAAGTCGAAAGGCCCGCGCCTCGTTCGTCTCGTCCGCGCTCAGCTCCTCCAGCGCCATCAGATGGGCGCGATCCAGCGCTCGCTCCGGGTTCACGACGACGTCTGGGATGACCCCGACGCCCTCCCAGTTGGTGCCGGTGATCGGGTTCACGGCGCGGCCGAAGGGTAAAGACATGCCGACGTTCAGGTTGGCAAACAGCCGCCCTTCCGTCGGGTGCGCGCCACCGCCGGTGGTGTCGCCCACGATCGTCGCCCGCTCGAGGTTCTTGAGGTTATACGAGAACTCTTCCGCTCCCGAGAACGTGCGTTCGCTCGTGAGCACATAGATCGGCGTCTCCGTCAGCCGCGGACCTTGCACGTATGCCTGGGTCCAGAACTCATTCGTCTCGTCGGTCTTGCGGATGTAGAAGCTGTTCAGGTGCACGGGCTCGTCGAAGAAGTAGCTGCTGATAAGCTGGATCAGGCTGGGCGAACCGCCGCCGTTGAAGCGCAGGTCGACGATGAGCGCGTCGACGTTTGCCAGAAAGTTCATCGCGGCGATGGCGGTGGGTCCGGCCATAGATGCATCCACGAATGCGTCGAAGCGCAGGTAGCCTACGTTGCCGGCTAAGATTTCGATCTTTCGAAACAGGTAGTTCTCGCGCGCCATCTCTTGCCGCTGTTCGCGCTCCATGTCCACCGAGTCCCTGGGGCTGGTCATTCGGGCTACCAGCTCGGGGCTGGCGTAGCCGACGCGCAGGTGCCGGTCGTGGCTGATCGCCCGGAGGTCGCGCGTCAACACCTCGGCGAACTGCGAGACGGTGGTGACCGCGTCGTAGACACCCTGCCCCAACCGCTCCCGCAGGTGCTGCTCCATGCTCGCGGCGACGTCGGGAAAAACGTAGACCTCTCGCAGGGCGGCGCCGACGGAATCGATGATCTCGGCTCGCAGAGCGGCGTCGCAGGGCACCTCCTCGGGCACCTGCTGCGCCGCGGCCGTTGTCGCCGAAAGCGCAAGAACCAGCAAGGCGAGCCCACGCCGCCCAACAACCGAAAACGTGACCTGATCGGTCGCTCGAGTCCTCATGACCGCTTCCCCTTTCGTATGAGATCCCCGGGCACCAGGTGCCGACTCCCGGCATACCGCATCTCTACTGAACATCACGCAGGTGTGGATCCGATTGTTTCGACGTCCGCCGCCGGCCTGACGGCGCGTCCTGGGGCGGACCCGGCCGGCATCCCCTGGCCCCAGTGCGAAATCGAATTTTATCTTCTCAGTCAATCGGGTCGGAAACCTGTTCTCGATCCCCGAGCATGCTCATCACACCCAAACATCGGCCGCGTCCGAGCACATTCACCGTATGACCGAAAAAAAAGAGATCATCACCGAGCCCTGGGTCCGGCTCGCCGAGCTGCTAGAAGCTGAAGACGCCGCTCAGATCGAAGCCTTCCTGGCATCGCTTCCACCGGAGGAGACGGCGCGTGCCCTCTCCCGCCTCGACGAGCCCGAGCTGAAGCGGATTCTCTCGCTGCTGGGGGCGGAGACAGCCGCGCACTTCCTCGAGTTGATCTCCGACGTTCAGGCCAGCGAGATCATCGAAGAGCTGCCGGCGGAGCAGGCGGCGGCGATCGTCGAAGAGCTGCAAAGCGCGGACCGCGCCGACGTGTTGGCGGGCCTCAGCGAGGAGGATGCCGAGGCCATCCTGATGCGGATGGAGCCGGCCGAGGCGCGCGAGGCGAGACAGCTCATGGGTTACGAGCCGCACACGGCCGGCGGCTTGATGATTACCGAGTACCTGGCCTACCGGGAAGAGCAGACGATCTCCGAGGTCATCGAGGATTTGCGGCGCCACGGCGAGCGATACTCCGACTACGAGATCCAGTACGCCTACATCACCGACAGCGGGGGAGTGCTGCTCGGGGTGCTGCGGCTACGCGACCTTCTACTTGCGCGGCGAAGCGAAGACGCGATCCGGACAATCATGATCCGTGACGCGCTTCAGGTATCGGTTGACACCGAATTAGACGAGCTCAAACGCGTGTTCGACGAGCGTGCCTTCGTCGGTTTCCCGGTCGTCGACGAGACGGGCCGGCTGGTCGGCGTCGTGAGGCGCGCGGCGGTCGAGGCCGCGTTGGGAGAGCGCGAGACCCAGACGTTCTTGAAGATCAGCGGTCTGATCACCGCGGAAGAGATCCGCACCATGCCGACCTTTCAGCGCTCTTATCGCAGGCTGTCGTGGCTGTCCGTCAACATCGTGCTCAACGTCATCGCGGCCAGCGTCATCGCCCTTTACCAGGACACGCTCGCCGCCGTCATCGCGCTGGCGGTCTTCCTGCCGATCATCTCCGACATGAGCGGTTGCTCGGGCAACCAGGCGGTGGCCGTGAGCATGCGCGAGCTGGCACTCGGCCTGGTCAAACCGTACGAGTACGTTCGCGTGATTCTCAAAGAAGGCGCGGTGGGGATCATCAACGGTCTCGTCCTGGGTATTCTGCTGGGCGCCGTCGCCGCGGCCTGGAAGGGGAACCTGGTCCTGGGGATGGTGGTGGGCGGCGCGCTGGCGCTCAATACGCTGGTCGCCGTGCTGCTGGGCGGCTCGATACCACTCATCCTCAAGTCGCTCAGGCTCGACCCGGCCCTCGCCTCGGGTCCGATCCTGACGACCGTTACCGACATGTGCGGCTTCTTCCTGGTACTCAGCTTCGCTTCGCTCGCTTTGGCCAGGTTGACGATCTGAGCGATTTGACAGCGAGCGTCGCGTTATTATTATCGGGTCAATCGACATCTCGATCCTAGCCCACGTTCCATGGACAGCCGTGTGCGCTGGTCTCTCCTAACCTCTCAACCCTCTTGCCTTTAGGAGCCGCGGAGTCTCGTGTCTCTCAGCAAGAGCCTTGTACCTGAAAGGAGGAATGGGCGACTCATGAATGGCAAACCGCGCAGGAGTGTCTATCGCGCCAGTTCCCTCGCAGGGGTGCTCGCCTGCGTTCTGGCCGTGACCGCTTGCCCGCCCCCGCCGGTGCCTGAGCCCACCCCTATCGAACGGGGCCGAGCCGTTTTCTTCAACGAGACGTTCAGCGGAAACGGTAGGACCTGTGGTACCTGTCATCGTGAGGAGGACAACTTCGGACTCTCACCGAGCTTCATCGCGACCTTGCCGGCGGACGACCCGCTGTTCGTCGCCGAGAGAATCCCAGCTCTCGCCGAGAACTTCGAGAACCCGCGGCTGATGAGGGCGTTCGGCCTCATCCTGGAGAACCAGGATGGGTTCGACGACCTGGAGAACAACTTCAACATGCGCGGCATCCCGCACACGCTGGCGCAGCGCACTTCGGTGGATAGCCGCGACGGACCGCGGACCGGCTGGTCGGGCGACGGCGCGCCGGGCGACGGCAGCCTGAGAGCGTTCTCCACCGGCGCCGTCATTCAGCACTTCCCGCTGACGCTCAATCGCGTGCCGGGGGTCGATTTTCGCCTGCCCACCGACCAGGAGCTGGACGACCTGGAGGCGTTCATGCTCTCGTTGGGACGGCAGGAAGACCTGCAGCTGCCGCTTCCGCTCAAGGGAGCTTTCGCCGCGCGCGGCCAGGAGATTTTCAACGACATCAACAGCGGCAAGTGCTTCGGCTGCCACGTCAACGCCGGGGCGAACGCGAGCCCGGCCGTATTCGGGCCGGGAGCCGGCAACCTGAACTTCAACACCGGCGTCGAAGATCTTCCCGACCAGCCGGCCGATCAGATCGGAGAGAAGAACCCTCCGGACGACGGCTTCGGCACCCCGGGCAACGGCGAGTTCAACACGCCGCCGCTGGTCGAGGCGGCCGACACCCCACCCTTCTTCCACAACAACTCGGTGGAGACGATCGAGGGCGCCGTCGCCTTCTACAACGGCGACGCGTTCAACAACTCGCCGGCCGGCCAGCTGGTCGCTGCCGCCACCGGCGGGCCCATCAACCTCGATGCCACTCAAGTGGAGGCGGTCGCGGCGTTCTTGCGCGTCATCAACGCGCTGGAGAATATAAGACAGAGCATCGCGCTGCTGGACAAAGCCGTGACCAGCAACCGACGGGCAGATTACGAGCGGCTGCGCTTCGCCAACGAAGAGACCGACGACGCGATCATGGTCCTGGCCGGCGCCAGCCTGCACCAGCAGGCGGTCCGGCATCTGCGCGAGGCCCGAGCGCTGACAGCGCGGGCGGCCGAGCATCGCAATAGAGGTTCGGCCCGCGAAGCCATCGCCGCGCTGCAACGGGCTCGTGCTGAGCTCGTCGAGTCGCAATGAGGAGGGTGGTAACGATGAGACGACAACTGAGCGGCCTGGCCGTGATCGTCGCGACCCTGTGTTGGGCATCGAGCGCGCAGGCCCAGAAGATGACCGAGCGGTACATCCCGATCGGGCAGTCGCCGGGCATCTCCGGCACCTACTCCTACATCGGCCAGATCGAGTCGGTCGATACCAACAACCGGACGGTGACGGTCCGCGGACAGGAGGGCAGCCGCACGATCAAGGTGACTGACAAGACTTGGATCTGGCTGGATCGCTCACAACAGCGACAGCCGAATATGCGCGGCGCGATGTCGGACCTGCAGCCCGGCCGTCGTGTGGAAGTCAAGTACACCGAGTATCAGACGAAGGACACGGCCGACTGGATCAAGGTGGCGCCGGGCAGCGGCTGACGACCGCGGCGGCGCGACTGAAACGGCTGCAACGCGCGAGGCCACCGCCCAATCGGTGGCCTCGCGTCCTCATTGCACCTCACTCGCCAAGCTTGCATTATTCAGTGGCGATCCCCAACCTCTCTGTAAGCTCGGCGTTTTGGACTTCCCTCACGGAGGGAGCGTGCGCTCGTTTGAACGCAAGCTCGATTCGCGTCAACCGAAGCCTCCACTCATACGCAGCTGGCTGAAGCCAGCGCTGCGGGCTAAAGCAACCGCGCCACCCATCGTGCACGAAGTCCTGCGCTCACCGGGCCGGCGGCTCGATGAGGCAACCCGAGCCGATTTCGAGGGGCACTTCGGGCACGACCTTTCCCAGATCGAGATCCACACCGGAGTGAAGGCCGCTTCATCCGCCGAAGCGGTGAATGCCCTCGCCTACGCGGTAGGCAATCACGTTGTTCTCGGACGGGGCTACGGGCTTTCGCGACGCCAGAAGGACCGCCACCTGCTCGCCCATGAGCTCGTTCACACGATGCAGTGGGCCGCCGGACCGATACCGTCTCGATTACCCATCGCACCGGC
>JABAOD010011889.1_pt1 | contig 12853 bp, 18 predicted proteins | sample 7062151 | NCBI WGS metagenome assembly JABAOD01 (sample SAMN14538626, study PRJNA623070) | marine sediment metagenome | biome: marine biome [ENVO:00000428]; feature: marine pelagic biome [ENVO:01000023]; material: deep marine sediment [ENVO:00002113] | place: India: Gulf of Khambhat ...
TGACTTTGGAACGGGGCAAATGAAAGGTCAATATCGACCTTGCCCACGGGTTGGTGTACCGGCAGTTTCTCGCCCGTCTTTAAGATTACGGCCTCGGGCTCATTCCCGTAATACGCCCAATGCCTCAGGAATTTGCTACTGGAATAGGTGGGACCCACCTGGGCCGACCAGTGGACCGTCACGCTGTCTTCGTCTCCCTGGAGTGCAGCGATGGGATACGTCAAGATCCCCGAGACCGACCAGACAATGTGCGTGGCAAGGGCGAGGGGCCCGTTCACGAGAGTTCCGATGACATCGCCAGCACCGGTAGATCCCTCTTGGTGGGCCGAAGCCTGTTCTGAACTACTGGGGGAAGTTGCCTTGGTCGTCGCGCTTCCAACGACCACGAGTCCAATCAAAGCAGCACACATGAATTTTTTCATCTCACACCTCCGTGTTTTCTGTTACCAATGGCCTGATGATCTCGGCCGGCTCGACCAGAAGATCCCATGGTTTCTCAACATAAATTACAATGTTCTTCATCGGCTCCTTTGCGTCTTGTGTTGTGTCGGCACCAATCACGCCTTCGATCTTCCCCTGTGGGCGGCGGACTCAGGTACCTGATGTGAAAACGAAAATGCCTTCCCGGGCCGAGCTACGTCCGCGAAGGCGTCAGAGTTTTCTGATCGCTAATGGCGGTGCCGAGGGTGAGCTTCTGCGTATCGTCACCTCAGTTTCATTGAACTATTGGCTCGGGGGGCTTGCCGTCCCTCAGTAATGCATCACTCACGGACAACCCGAAGGGTCACCTGGTGGGTCATTGTTACCCTGTTAGACGCACTTCCTGTCAAGCCCAAACTGCGATGATGGCGGAGGGGGGCAAAGGGTGATGCCGATCCCCGTTCCATCCCGGGGCGATGGAAGTTCGGCCAACAATCGACTTGACCCCTTTCCCTCACATAACCCCATTTCTATTAGAAGGATATGTCAGATTGCTGAGTGGAAAGGACTATGAAAGACCACGATAATAGTCGACAACATTGGATTTAAAATAGAAATACCACACGGCAATCCCGACAATGATCACCATCTCTCCAAAGAAAAAGATCTTGTCTATAGGAGGGGCATGGGCGGTCATCGCAAGCATAAGAAGTCCCGTGAGGAACCAGAACACCATCACGAGGTGTCTCGACCAGGGCCTTTCTGTCCAAAACCCATATCCAATGGCGAGGAGGATGCCGCCACCGAGAACGATCAGCGGAAGGGCGTGCGAGGTAAAATATTCTCGCGTTACCTCTCGGTCATTGATATAAAATGTCATCGAAGACCCGCCCATGAAAACGAGAAGCGTCATCAAGAGGCAAAAGGCACCAGCCAAAAAAGAAAAAAGCATCCCAAGTGTAATGCAAAAGGGTTTCTCCCCTGTCGGCATAAAACCATATGAAGCTTCGCGTTCTATGCTTCCACCAATTCCTCTCCGGCCTCCCCTGCCGCCTGCACCCACATTCTGCCGTGGGGCAGATCGCTGGGAACCGGCCGTGTGCACCAACCTGCCCATTTGAGCCCCACAGACTTTACAGGTGGCGTGCGCGATTTGCAGCAGCCTGCAACTAGGGCATTCCGCCATCATCGCCATCAATCCGTGCTCCTTATACAAACCCCGTCAGCGACCGTGAAAAACAAAACGTCTTCCTAGGCCGTACAGCACCCAAGAAGACGTCATACCGGTTTTAACAGAATAAAAGCGCCCTCCCGGGCCTATGGTACCCAAGAAGGCGGTGCAACTCTTATGCCAGCGATCGGCTAGGGCCTATCCCTCCCCCGGTTCTTCAGTACGGTCTGCTACGGGCTACCCGCTAGAAGCCATATGCCTCTTCTTTCTGGGGACCTTCGTCTTGTCCCGGGGTACGTGCCTGCCAGGTGCTCGGGGCAAACGCACTCTCCAAATCTTCTTTCTTGGCTTCTGTAGCTTTCCCACGGAAACTATACACCTCTCTCTAAGGCAGAGGGGTCGCAGCGGCGCCTATTTCCTACTCCGATCCCTCTACGCCCTGTCAAGCCCAAACTGCGTGGGCACAGGGGTGTCAAGCTATCGGTTCTGAAGGACCTGAGGCCAGCTTGGCCCCGGCTAGCACGCCATCTGCCTATGGCAAAAGCAAAGGTGCTGATTACCGCAACGACAAAACTCAATCCCGCCAAAAGCCCAGACAATCCGTAGAACATTATTGTCGAAGGTTCGGAGGTGATCCCGATAATCTTCGGGTCGGGTAGGTATGCTAAACCCAAGAAGACCAATGCCGCCACGTAAATTACTATCATTACAATTTTAGTCATAGGGTTTCCAGAAGGAATAAGGGTTTTTTTCTGCACCCGCTCCTCGCGCGCGCGATCGATACTCCTCCAAAAAGTAAAACGCCTTCACGGCTGTGCTTCACCGCAAAGGCGCTGCAATCAGTGTGCCGGAGGGGAGCTACGAGCTATGCGCTATAAGCCATAAGCCTTCCTTGGCACTGTCAAGATTCAAGAGCTGACCCTCAACCCCCTGGAATACCTATCGAAACCTATCGCAACCGTCCTGTTGCGGATCACGATCCATAATGCGATGTCTTTGGTCGGAGGAAGTGACCGCCGCACTACGGAAACCGAGGTTCCGGTGCCGTGGCGGTAGGTGACACGAATCGATGAGCCTTTCGGAGGGACTTTCCCTCTCCGCCCATCACCGAAAACAATCTGTGCCTTACCGTCTGGAGCGTGGTGGAGCATATACACACAGGCCTTGGGTCCATACGAGCGCAGGTCTCTTACGCGCCTCCACTTCTGCGAGCCTATCGTCACTTCGAGAGCGGATGGCGGGCGGCGACGAATTCGTCCACGAATTCGGACTTTTCGCAAGTCTTTTCCCCCTCACAAAAGCACGTAGATGCTTTGGGGTGGCCTTGATTGGGCCGGAGGGGGGTGAAGCGCTATGCCTCCCATGGTTCGATCATTGCTTATCCTAAGTAGCAAATCGCAAACCTGCCCCCAATTCCCCTCCGCCTCTATTTTCCTCATGTCTCGCGTCAGCTGTCAGCTAGCTCTCGCAGTCGGTCGTACACCGGGCCACCGGTATCCGTGACGAGTCCGACCTCGGGGTGATACTGAAGACCCGAATGCGTCTCCAAAGCCGCCCGAAGTGCAGCCTGTGCGTTCCTCTTTGCCTGCTCCGTGTGGCCCCACGCGGCATTGATCAACGCGACAATCGCGTTAAACACATACCGTTCATTCGCGAGGGCCAGTGAAGTGCCGTAGTGCTCCAGCGCCGTTAACGCCTCTTCATACAACGTCTCTAGACGTCTCTCTACTACGGTCCAACCAAATCGGAGCGCCGCACCTGTCCTCACGTTGGGGAACTCCCGTTCGACGGCCAACGCTTGGCGGTAGGATTCCAAGGCGTCTCCTACATTGCCAAGTGTCAGCAAACACTCCGCCCTCTCATACTGAGCCCTGGCGAGAAAGATTTTTTCCGGATAGTCCCGCAGCATGAGTTCTACGAGCTCAAGTGCCGCGCGAACCAGTTGCTCATCTTTGGTTTTCCGCAAGCATTTCGCTTGAATGAGCAGGTACTGCGCCCGGTTCCCGGTGCTCCGGGTTCTTTTGAGTCTCGCAAGAAATGCCTCGCGGTCTGCGGCGGACCAAGTTGCCCGCCTATACCAGTCGTCTCTTCCCATGTCGAAACCCTCGCGGGGCGCGGAAATATTGTCCAACCGTCACTCGCCCACCACTCGTCACGCTGCATTTTGAACCATTATACACACCAACGCCCTCCCAGGTCATCCCCGCCCGAGAGGGCGTCTGAATGTTTGATGTGCCTTGGATCGTGCCGGAGGGGGGCAAAGGGCTATGCCAGTCCCGGTTCCATCCCGAAGACTGCCCGAAGCGTCACATGTAAAGCTTTGACCCCTTACCTCCGTTCAATGGGAATGTCAAAATGCAAGGATCGACCCAGACCCCACCTACTACGAGGGTTTATAGGGTGGGACCGCTAGGGTTCGGATGTAACTCACCAGATTCCAGATCTCCTCATCTTTAAGTTGCCCACCCCACGGTGCCATCAGAGCGGATTTCCCCACGCTGGCGCCCCCCTCCTTGATGATTCTGAAAAGGAACTGATCCGACTTGGCGTTGAGATCTTTCCCATCGGTGAGGTTCGTGACCTTCACCGGAAGCGCGGCCGCCGCTGGGCCATCTCCCTTGCCGGTGTTCCCATGGCACGAGGTGCAGAGGACAGCATACGTCCTCTTCCCTTCCTCGGGATCCCCCGCTTCTTCGACTTTCTTACTAACCTTTTCGGTTGCCTCCTCGACTTTCTTGACACCTTCAGTTGCTTTGTCGACCTTCTGAACGGTTTGTTCCGGCGGCCTCTCCTCTCCACAACCGCTAAGCGCGATCACCACCAATCCTGTGCAAAACATAAAAAACAGTTTCTTGTAAATCGCCATACTGATCTCCTTGTGTCGTGATCGACGATACGGGGGCGCGTGACGTGAATGATTCGTCCGTCGGTGAAGAGTACCAGTCACATCACGAAGATGGACGTTTACCGAACGACCTCAGACAGTTGTCGGCATCCTCGACAAACTTCCTGCTTCATCTTTACATTGTAACCAGACCGAGAGGACGTCAAGGCCCCTGTCACGACAAATGTGTATACCGGACAATCTCCTTGCGGGACCTGATGTATGTCAAACGTGAGGCTGTCCGACATCAGGAAAGGGGAAAATTCGATTCTGGGAAGGCGGCCAGAATGTATCTCAGGCCGTGGTTCGGCTGTCAAGGAGTGTTAATGATTGGTGTGCCGTCGGTTTCGCCGGAGCGGGGCGCAGGGCTATGCCGATCCTGGTTCCATCGGTACTACCCGCCACGGGCTATGCGCTATAAGCCATGCGCCTTCCTTGGGAATGTCAAAATTCAAGACCTGACCCCATCGCAGGGACCCCATCGCAGGTTCCATCCACGCGCGTAGGAAGGCTGGGCACGAACTGGACGGCGAGACGGCAGCGCGGGAACGGAGGTATTAGTCAACCAAGGACTTGACCCCACCCACTTACGAGCGCCGGGGCGCGGGACCTTCGGGTGCTAGCAGCATTTCACCCCCATTTGCTCAGTCATTTCCCGGCAAGTTGCCCACGGGTCCCCACCACCTTCGATCTTCGCCATCATTGCATTGAGCAAGCCGACATAGGCGGTCGTGTTGACCAGGAGTCCGTCGCGGATGGCTTCCTGTTCCTCTGGCGACACCTCGGTGAACGCTTTGAGGAAATCTTCTCCCTTCACCTAGTTTCCTCCTTGGCGTCCACATGGGTTGGGGAACGCTTGAAGCTTACTTGCCTCGCCTACCCGTCGTACGAAATATGGCGCAGCAGGTGCGAGATTTCAACCCCTTCAAGTCAAAACGCCGCTGCGGGGTGTACATCGCCCGAGAAGGCGTCGCGTGTGTCAGAGGTGGGCGCAGGGCTATACCGATCCTGGTTCCATTACATCGATCCCCGACACTCTGAAGCCTGCCGGCCCCTATTCCTTCACAACGATGACGCGGCCTTTCTCGTTGACGTACACCCGATACGTATCGCCGGACGAACAACGGGCGAGGTAGTCGTTGTCGCCGAGCTTCTCGAAACTGACAACCTGCCCACAGGGCTTCCCCTGCAGGGCGATGACCGTGCTCAGGTCCTTGGCGATGTCTACGGGTTTGGCCTGCGCCATCAGGACCGTGGTAAATAGCACGGCTCCGAGCCAGCATCCTCCGTTCTTCGTGACCCCCATGGATCTCTCCTTTTCGGTGGCCGCTTATAGCCGAGTAAATTCCCTAGGATCGGCGAGCTTCGCCCATAAGATCTGCCGGGCCCTGGCGATTTCCTGGCCCAGCGGGGGATCCCCATCTTGCAACAAGGTGATGACCTTCATAAAGAGGAGATTGTAATGGTCGCGCAACTTCTCTAACGGCGTGTTCCCATCGCCGGCATGAAATCGGCGGAACCGATCCATGAGATCATCAATCTCATTTTTGAGCGCCAGCTTTGTGAAAAACCCGATCGCTTTGGTGGCCCGAAGGCGGGCCACGAGCTCATCAATGTTGTATTGCCCCGCGGCGGTGTCCGCAGGCGCCTCCTTCTCGGCCAGCTCCCGTACCGTGTCGTCGGCAGGAGTGCCATCGCAATCTTGTCCGGCGAAAGTCGCGGTGGCCGTCACCGTCACCACGAGAGTGGCAAGCGCAAGGAGGGTCAGATCTCGTAACGCCATGTTTTTTCCCATTACTTACCGGACGAAGTTCGATGGGTAAAAATTCTCCTCTGGCCCCAAATTCCGATTCTAGACGGACTAAGTATTCCCTGTCGGGCGAGGGGTGTCAAGGGCGCTGAAGGCGGGGGCGAGATCGCGGGAGAACCTGGGGCCTTATGATGCAGGGCACAAGGAGGTGACGCGGACCCCATAGCCGAAATCACATGCCTGAAACCGTTCCTCGTTTCGGCCTCTCACCCTCGCCGAACGCCAAACAATTGCGATCAAACCATTTCTCATCTGCTAGAACCACGGAGATTTCGATTTGCCGGTCAGGGACCGTCCAGTATTTTCTCAACAATCGATCCTTCTCCTGCGGGGAAACCAATCGAAATCCATGTTTTTCGTAGAAACGAATCGCCCAACCGGCATCTGCCCACGTGCCAAGTAAGATGGGGCGCGTCGTCTGCTTCCGAAGGAAGGAGAGCAATCTTTGCCCGATGCCCTGTCTGCGTTTGACCGTGCGCACATAGGCATGTCTGATCAGCGTGACATCCTGAACGTGTTGAATGCCCATCACCCCAACGAGTTCCCCGTCTTCCTCATATCCCCAGAACAGGACATCCTCGTCTTTCTCAGTCCGAAGCTCATCTTCAGACATGTACGGCTCTTTCCAACAGTCGGCAGGAATCACGCCTTTGTACGCCTCGGCGGAATCATTGATGATCGCGTGAATCGTGGCAAAGTCGCTGTCGTCACACTCACGAATCATACCGATGGGCTCTTGCGAGAAGGCCACCCACGACAATCGCTAGGAGCTAAGTGTGCCGTCGATTGTGCCGGAGGGGGGCAAAGGGCTATGCGCTATAAGCCATAAGCCTTCCTTGGCAATGTCAAGATTCAAGACCTGAGCCCCACCCCTTGCCCCCAATCTCTCTTTCTGATGTTTTACACTGAACAACGTCCAGAGCTGCTTCGTGTTTTTGATCTGGGAAGCGATCTTTTTTCTAAATTTCGTAGCACATTGATTGTGAAGCCTTGCGCCGAAGAGAAAAAGCTAGAAAGCAACTCACGGGGAGGAACGTCCTTGAGCCTGCGTTCCACCTCACCTCTATTTCTTCGAGATAAAAGGCTATCGCTAGATAGAGGGCAAGGGGTCACAGGGGCAAGGGGTCAAGTCTTTTCTTGACTCACCTCCGCTGCTCACCCAAGCTGTTCCAGAATCGCCTTGACCTTCCGTTTGAGGTTCGGCAGTTCTCGGTCTATCACACGCCATACGATGTCCAGGTCGATCCCGAAATACTCATGCACCAAGACGTTCCGCATATCCATAATGTCCAACCATGGAACCTCCGGGTGACGGTCCCGCAATTCCGGCGACAGGGCCCGAGCAGCCTCGCCAATGATTTGGATATGCCAGACCATCCAGTTTTGGATGAGTTCATCGCTCCGAAATGCTTTCTCCCCACGAACCCGTAGCGCTCGATATGTGATATGGCTTGGAAGATATGTTCAAGGCGCCGGCGATCATCCCTCATAGGGGCACGGCCTCTCTCAGGACCTCCTCACGAATAGATTCCCGCAACCCCTTTTCCGTAACCACGTCGACCCTTCTCCCCAGCAATTGATTGAGTTCCCGCCACAGGCCAGCCAGGTCGAAGAGGCTCCGCCCTTGATCCATTTCCACGAGCAAGTCGATGTCGCTGTCTCCGTCTGCCTCGCCGCGAGCCACTGAGCCAAAGATGCGCACGTTCCGCGCCCCACGTTTCGCAGCGATGCGGAGGATTTCATCCCGCTTAGACTTTAATAGCTCTTCAACCGTCACCGTCCAACTCCCTAGCGCCTTCTGTCATTGTATGGACGTTCACGCACATTGTAAGTGCTCGGGGCAAGGCCTTTCCGACACGGGCCCAGTGCCGGCTATTCGTCCTCGATATGGGCCTTGATCATTTCGATAAGCTCGGGCGTGACCTCGACGATGCCGTGCTCTTTCGCATGGGCCTTGGCATTCTTCAACAGCTCTTCTTGCGTTTCGCCCCGGACGACGTGGCCGCAACCGCTGGCTGGGTTCACCTTGCTGCAGTCAATGATTTTCCCCATGAGGGTCCCTCCTGGTGTGAGACGACTTCGGATTGCGATTTGCAGATTGCGAATTTCTCGCCCCACCGATTCCGAAATCCGAAATTCCCCTTTTCCCTGACCGAATTCGCCCTTCGGCCCNNTCCCCTTGTCCTTCACCGAATTCGCCCTTCGGCCCACTCGATGACCGCCTCGGCGATCGCGAGGGCCTTTTAGTACTCCTCCTGTGTAACCGGTTCAGCAAGGTCCGGGTAGCGCGTGACGATCGCAAAGCGAGTCAGGCGGCGGAGAAAGCGATCAAGGCTGTTCTCCTGCACCTGAGGATTTCGTTCCCGTACACTCACGATCTGAGAGCGCTGCTCCGACTCCTGAAGAATGCAGGGGAAGCTGTCCCTGCGGAAGTGGAGGAGGCGGCATATACCACCTTTCCTTCCGTCAGGGCGGGATGAATCACTAATGCCGGATCATCACGATGCTTCCCAACATCTTCAGAGGTGACCACGACGACATCGACTCCCCTGCGCACGCCTTTCAGATTCATGAAGTTCATGTAAATCTCTTCTGTCAGGCGGCCCCGGTGAAAGTTTCCACTTTTGATCACCAGTAAGTCCACATCGCTGTTTAGCCCCATCTTGCCCCGGGCCGCTGAGCCAAAGAGGACGATTTTGTCCGACTTTGCCACCTCGACGATCCGCTGGATGATCTCGCCCAGCGTCTCCTGAGTGACTTTTTGATTGGCAATTGTTTTCTTCACCCTTCGGACCTCGCTGAATCTTTTGTGCAGAAAGTCGAGACCCCGGACCGAGGGGGTCAAATCTTTTGTTGACAATTGTTCTCCGAAACGAAAAAACACCGGGGAGTGTGACAAGCGCTCGCCCGGTGCCCCCTCTTCGGCTCGTAGCTCGTCGCCAGAATCTTGCCAATAAATTAGGGGGTTTGGGGCTGATTGTCAATGGAGCAATAGTCGAGAGTTGAGAGGTGTGAGGTAACAGTTTAGAGTTCTGGTTTTGCCGGTGAGGGAAGCCCGGCCGGTCGTTCTCGGATCAACGCGACACTGACGAGGGCCGCACCCACCAGTAACAGACAGACGCGAAAAGCCCAGGCGAAGGCATGGGGCGGGTACAGCCGCGCCCCCTCCCGCATCGCGTCCTGCCAGTGGAAATCGAGGACGAACCCCAACAGGACTTGAAGGACCGCCGCGCCCAGGAATCCCCCCGTATTCACTACGGCTAATGCGACGCCGACCCGCTCGGGCTGCTGCTCTTTGATGCAGGAGAGGCAAAGCAGGAGGCTGCTCGCGAAAAAGCCGAAGACGAACAGGTAGGGGCCCAGACGCGACGCCGGGACGAGGTTCGCGGCAGGACCGATCCAGAACAAGGCGTAACAGCCGCCGCCCAACAGGAGGGGAAGCTTGCGCTGCTGGAAGAGCCGGTCCGAGAGATACCCGATCACGGTCCCCCCCGCGATAAAGCCGAGCACCCCCACGCCGATGAGGTCCCCGGCCTCGGAACGCGTCAGCCCGTGCACCTGCATGAGGTACGGGGGACCCCACAAGGCAAAGAAGGCGAGATAGGTCCCGGTGATCCCGACCTTGGCGAAAAAGACCGGCCAGGTCTCCGGGGTCTTGAGCACCGCCCAGAGAGGGCGGAGAAATGGCGTGTGCGTCGCCGCGGGAAGAGCGGCCCAATCTTGAATCATCCAGAAGCAGCCGAGCGCGATAACGACCGTGATGAACCCGACGCTGTGAAATCCCCACCGCCAGCCCACGACCTCGACCACGTGGGCAAAGGGGCCGCTCGCCACGAAGCCGCCGAGGAAGCCGACGGTCGTGGTGAGGCCGGTCATCGTCGCGAAGTACTGAGGGGGAAACCAGTCGGCAATCAGCTTCAGGATGTTCACGAACACGGCCGCCACCCCGACGCCGACCAGGAATCGCCCCAGGTAGGCTGTGGTCAGGTCCGGGGCAGCCCCGAAGATGAACGCGCCGGCTGTCATGATCAGGGCGCTGGCGGTGATCGTCCGGCGGGGTCCCCATGTGTCCGCCAAAATGCCCGCGGGCATCTGGAGCACGGCGTAGAGGTAGAAATAGAGGGAGGAGAGCCCACCCAGTCCCACCGCCGCGATGTTGAAGGCGGCCATGAGCTGGTCCGAGATGATGCCGAGGGCGAAACGGTGGAAGTTCACGAGAAGGTAGAGGGCCGTCGCCGTCACCCAGATGATCCATTTTCGCATAGGGCCTCTCATGCGAGATGACACAAGCGGGGATTATAGCAGGGAGGGGGATGTTGTTGAGAGCAGATAGTTGAGAGGGGAGGGTGGAGAGCCCACAGATAGTTCAGAGTTTAGGGTTCAGACCGGGGGGTTGGGTCCAGTCAGCGGCCCTCTCCGGAGGGGGTGTGCAAAATTTTCGCACTTGACAGATGATTCCTTATGAATATATTCACCGTGAGCCCCAAGAGGTTCGATCTGATCTCCACAACCGGGTCTTACGGCCTGGCGGGATCGGCGGAACCTGATGCTCCCTCCCAATCATTGATAATCAGGGGGGGAAAGAACAGGGACCGACCGCCTGAGGTGAAAGATCAGAACGGGTCACTTGGGGCTTTTTTTGTTGATAGCGGACCGAGGGAAGGTCAGTAACAGTGCCGCTGCCAGGCGCCCGGCACCAAGACCTGATAATAGGTCGTAAAGCCGTTTTCCTGGCGGGACCGCGTCTCCCAGCGTCCCGCCACCCAAACGTCCCGGCAAACCGGCACCTGGGGATAGGCCGGCTGATAGACTACGGGGGGGCCATAGACGACCGGGGGCGGTTCGACGGGGCTCACCACAGGCGCGTAGGTGACCGGCGGAGCATAGACCACGCGGGGAGTGGCGAGGGCGTCGAGGACCAGGAATGTCGCCGCCCCGGCCAGAAATCCCCCGAGGAAGTGGCCATGGCCGTCGTGGTGGTCGTGGTGCCTGAAGTGGCTGTAATGGCGGTGATGCCCGTGGCGCCAGCCTCTCGCTTGGGCCGGCAGACTCATCACGCCCAGCACGAGACTCCCGATGACGAGGCCCACTGCAACGCGTTTCATTGTTTTCGCCCCCTTTGCCCACCTGGGAGCCGAGAGGCGGCCCCCGCATGCCGGGTCTGCCAGCCCTCTCATCTTAAGACGACGCCCCACTCAATTTTATTTCATCGCCGACCCAGCGTCAAGAAGCTCCGCGCCGGGGAACCGAAAACGGATCAGTCCTTGTGGTGACCCTTTACCTTGTAGGCCCCAGGTCCCAGGTCGAGGTCGATTTCCGCCCAGATCGTCAGTTGCACCCGTTCTTTCTGTGGGGGATCCGTCTTGATTATGATGGTCCGAAAGAACTTCCCGGATGGCTCTTCGTGCAAGTTCGGGTCAAACTCCACCAGCAGCACCGCTTCATCCCCGGGCTGAAGCCGCTTCTTACTCACGCGGGCTTCTGTGCATCGGCAGCTCGTCGGTGTGCTCGTAATGGTGATCAGCTGCTCCCCGGCATAGAGAAACGGAAACTCGTGTTTGACGATCCCCCCACTCTGTTTGACCACGCCGAAGTCGTATTCCGTCTCGGCGAAACGGAAATTGCCGATTCCATTGTTGTATTTTGCGTCCCTGCTGACTTTCATGAAATCCTCTTCCGACAGCACGTTCCCCCGAACCCGGAGTTCAGCGACCGTGCCGTTTCTGATCGTTCGCATCGTTCTGGACAACCGGCCTTCCGGAGGAGCACTTGTTACCAGATACACCGCTCTCATGATCCGTCCCACATCGTCCGGTCCGTGGAAGAGCGGATCGAACTCTACATTGACTGTGAAACGTTCCCCGGGCTTGACGGCGCGATGCCAATTTTTCGGGACGTCCATCCCGAAAGCGGGAGAGACATCGCCATCGGCAAGCGCGATGGTTGCTTTGGTGCAGCCGCACGAGGTAAACGCGCCCTTGAGGATCAGATCCTCGCTTCCGCCGTTTTGCAAGGTAAAGGTGTGCCGGACGTTTCCGCCTCGGATGTTGACATTCCCCCAGTCATGCTCCAATGTCTCGGCGGACGTGACCCGTCCCGAATTGGCAACCTGTGTTATTTCATCGCCTCCAGAGAATACGCCGCTCACAACGAATGCAACGACGATCAATCCCATCGCAATAAGCAGAAAGAGGTTTCCCTTTGACATGGACCGTTTCTTTCCCTTGGATGTTTTCATACCGACGCGATCCCTCCTCGAGTGAGACCATTCATGAATCTACTCCCAGGCCGAACCGTGACAAGGCGTGCGTCGCGTATTCTGATTCATGGCCATCTCACCACTATTTGTTGTCAAATAGTATATGCCAGTCGCGAGCTAAATGCCACCCCCGTCAAGAACCCTTCGACCCAGCGTGCCCCGAGCTTAGTCGAGGGGCTCAAGGCAGGCTGAGAGTCCAAAGACGGTTCAAGGTTCACGGTCGAGACATGCAAAATTTTCTCTCTTGACACGTCAGGGCACAGAAATATATTCAAGGTAAGCCCCAAGAGGTTCGATCTGATCTCCACA
>JABAOD010007750.1_pt3 | contig 12852 bp, 9 predicted proteins | sample 7062151 | NCBI WGS metagenome assembly JABAOD01 (sample SAMN14538626, study PRJNA623070) | marine sediment metagenome | biome: marine biome [ENVO:00000428]; feature: marine pelagic biome [ENVO:01000023]; material: deep marine sediment [ENVO:00002113] | place: India: Gulf of Khambhat ...
TTAGCGTTCTTTCCCTGGAACAGGCCACCACACTGCCCTTCCTGACCCTCAGGTTGGCCGAGGAGGGGTTGCGCGTTGTTCGGGTTGAGAATCCTCCCTATGGCGACCCCAACCGCTGGATCGGCCCAGAGGTCCTGCCTGCAGGCGATGGCAGCTCCGCATACGAAGTGGGGATGAACGCCTATTTTCTGCCGAACAATCTGGGTAAGGAGTCCATCACACTTAATCTGAAAAGTGAGGAGGGACGACAACTCCTGCACCGCCTAATCCGTGAACTCCCTGTGGATGTTTTTGCGACCAATCAGCGTCCTAGGTCCTATACGAAGCTGGGCATCGATTATGAGACGCTGCGCAAACTGAAGCCCGATCTGATCTGGCTGGGTATCACGGGATTTGGCCCCGAGCACGATGAGGCGGCCTATGATCCCATTCTTCAGGCGCGCGCAGGCTTTATGGAACTCACGGGGGAGCCGGATGGGGACCCGATGGTCTTCGGTCTTCCAATGGCGGACCTTGGGGCAGGGGAGCATGCCTTCGGGCAAGTGATGAAAGCCCTCTATCGTCGGGCTGTGACCGGCCGCGGTGTGCGCCTGGATCTCTCCATGTTTCAGTCAGCGGTCTCTTGGATGCTTTCACCGATCATGCTGGTTCAAAGCTTTGGCGAGCCGCGGTAAGCCGACGTGGCAACACCCATGCTTTCTTTGCGCCGGTTTCGACCTACCCGACGAGCGACGGCTACGTCTACCTCGCCGTCGGCAATGAGCGACAGTGGGAGGCGCTCTCTCGGCTGCCTGAGTTTGAAGCGCTAGCTCGCCAGGAATACGCCTCAAACTCTAGCCGCATCGCCAACGTAGAGCGGCTCAACCGAGAAATGGCCGCTGTCACGCGCAGGCTGCCTACGTCAACCTTGATCGAGACCCTGAACGAGATCGGCATTCCTGTTTCTGTGGTCAACCAAGTTTCTGATGTCTGTCAAGACCCGCTCATCGCTGGTCGCTGGGTTCGAGCAGTGGACAGCCATTCAGGGCTGGAGATCTGCATACCGCCCCCGCCGATCCTATCCGACTATTTGCAGCAGCGAGGCAGAAGGCTGGCTTTTCCACCTCGCCTCGGGGAACACAACCAAGCCGTGTTCGGAGACCTCGGCTGCAACGTGGCCGACCTGTCCCGGGGTGGCGTTTTGTGAGTACCCGGTTTGGAGGCGGTTGGACCTGGTCCCACCAGTTCTGGCCCTCAGGAATTTTAGGAACCACACCTGGGAGGGCTAGCTGCTGATTCTGAATTGAGCGGCCATGGCCGCCAAAGGTGACTCAGGGAATGGATTTCTCGCTAACAGATGAACAGCGGCGCTTCCAACGTTCTGTCCGTGACTTTGTGAGCGCAGAGGTTGCGCCGGTCGCGCGCGAGGTCGACGAGCGAGGCGGATTCCCTTGGGAGCTATTCAGGCGCTGCGCAGCCAATGGCTACCTCGGGCTGCGGTATCCTGAGTCCGTCGGAGGCATGGGAGCCGACTTCACGACCTTTTGCCTGATGGTCGAGGAGCTGGCCCGTGGTTCTCTTTCTCTCGCAGCCGTGATCTCTATGCAAGCCTTGATGGGGACGGAATTCGTCTATCGTTTCGGCATCCCCGAACATCGCCACAATCTGTTGGAGCCGGCGCTGCGCGGTGAGAAAATCGGCACCATTGCGATGACCGAGCCAGATTTTGGCTCAGATCTCGGAGGCATCACGACTCGGGCAAAGGCGCTTCAAACAGGCTGGGTGATCACCGGACGCAAGATGTGGATCACCTCAGCAACTGTGGCAGATTTCTTCACAGTGGCAGCCAAAACCGATCCCGAAGCTGGTTTCAAGGGCATTGACCTTTTTCTGGTAGAGAAGGGAATGCCGGGCTTGGAAGTTGGCAGGAGAATCGAGAAGCTTGGCGTCCGAGCCTCCGAGACCTGTGAGGTGATCCTCGACCAGGTTGAGGTGCCCGACGAAAACCTGCTGGGCGAGCGGGGCACCGGTTTCAAAAACCTGGGCGCGATCTTGGGTGAAATTCGTACGATGACCGGAGCCCTGGCGCTAGGGCTAGGTCAGGCAGCCTTGGAAGCTTCGGTCCAATACGCGCACGAGCGTGTGCAGTTTGGGCGTCCAATCGGGGCCTTTCAGGCCATCTCTCATAAAATCAGTGAAATGGCCACGCAGCTCGAAGCCGCTCGCGGCCTGGTGTATCGCTCCGCTTGGCTGATTGCGGAGGGTCGGGGAGATATGAAGCTATCAGCCATGGCTAAGCTCTTCGCCACCGAGGTTGCCAATCGAATCGCCGACGAATGCACCCGTATCTTCGGAAGCTACGGCTTCGCCATGGAGTACGACGCGCAACGGTATTTTCGTGATGCCCGCTTCCTCCTCTACGGTGGAGGCACCTCCGAGATATTGCGCACGGTGATCGCTCGGGAGATGGGGGTGCCCAAGCGTTCGGACCGCTCGAAATAAGGACGAGGCTAGTCGCGAGCAATGAAGAAAGCCGTCCGCGTGCTGATCGCCAAGCCAGGCTTGGATGGGCATGATCGCGGCGCCAAAGTGGTCGCGCTGGCGCTGCGCCAGGCTGGATTCGAGGTCATCTACACCGGGTTGCATCAGACGGTAGACCGGATCGTCGAGACCGCAGCTCAGGAGGACGTTGACGTCGTGGGTCTCTCCATTCTCTCTGGAGCTCATTTCCCAATTGCCCTGAAGCTGATGAGACAGCTCGAGCAGGCCGGGATTCGCCCCCTTGTCCTGATAGGAGGGAATATCCCCACTCGGGATAGAGAGGCCCTGCTCGAACTGGGAGTTGATGGCGTCTTCCCCACAGGTACGCATTTCGAGGCGATCGCGGATTTCATTCGAGGGCATGCCCGGATAGCGCGGGTCGAGTGAAGTTTTCGCCCCGAGGAGGCATCCATGAGTGAGAGCGCTCGAGAAGTCATCTTGGAGTCTGGGATCTCTGTCAAGCCAGTCTACACTGCAGAGGACCTAGCCGGCACCGACCCGACGAGGGATATTGGATATCCGGGAGAGTTTCCGTTCAACCGTGGGATCCATCCGCTGATGTACCGGAAGCGCCCGTTCACCATGCGCCAGTACGCCGGATTTGGCACTCCCGACGAGACCAACAAACGTTACAAATTCCTCATCGCCAACGGCCAGAACGCGTTGAACGTCGCCCTGGATCTCCCCACTCAGATGGGAATGGATTCGAACAACCCCAGGGCCGAGGGGGAAGTCGGTCGGGTTGGCATGGCGGTGGACACCCTGGCCGATATGGAAATCGCCTTTGAGGGCATTCCGATCGACAAGATCAGTGTCTCGCTGACAATCAATGCGGTTGCTGCACCGATCATGGCAATGTACTTTGTTGTCGCCGAAAAGCACGGTGTACCCTTGGCGAAGGTGCGCGGAACGGCTCAAAACGACATTCTCAAGGAGTATATTGGTCGCGGCGCATGGGTTTTCGCGGTTGAGCCGGCCCTCAAGCTGATCGGTGACACGATTGAGTTTTGCGCTCTTAACGCCCCGAAGTACTACCCAGTGTCGGTCTGCGGCTATCATATTCGCGAGTCGGGCGCCAACCCGGTCCAGGAGATTGCGTACGCATTCTGCATCGCCCGTGAGTACATTCGTCTAGGTTTGGAGCGCAACCTGGCGGTAGATGATTTCGCTGGACGTCTGTCCTTCAATTTCGACATCTTTGGAAACCTGTTCGAACAGGTGGCCAAGTTCCGCGCCGCACGCGCCCTCTGGGCCAGAATCATGCAGGAGGAGTTCGGCGCTCAAGAGCCTCGAACGATGAAGATGAAGATGATCGCCGGGGGAGGCGGAGGCGGATTGACGATTGAGCAGCCACAAAACAACATTGTGCGCGGCGCCTATTACGCGCTCATCTCAGCGCTCTCTGGTACGCAGACCATGGCCTTGTGCTCCTATGATGAGGCCTACACGATTCCGACCGAGAACGCGGCTTTGATCTCGCTTCGAACAATGCAGATACTGATCGATGAGATGGGCTTGTGCGACACGGTGGATCCTCTCGCCGGTTCCTACTATGTCGAGTGGTTGACCAGAGAAATGGAAAGCCGAATTGCGGACGAAATTCGACGCGTTGATACGGAATGGGGCGGAATCGTGAAGGCCGTGCGAGAGGGGATCGTCCAGCGTGAAGTTGCCTACCAGGCCTGGCAATATGAAAGGGGCATACAGGATGGGACGCTCCCCAAGGTGGGGGTCAACCGATATCGCATGGAGGAAGAGGAACGGGAAGTAGAACTCCACCCCTATCTGCCTGAGCAGGCCGAAGAATCCATCAAGCGGACTGCACAAGTGGTCGCCGAGCGCGATTCGGAGGCGGTGACCGTCTCGCTCGGAGAACTGCGGCAGGCGGCCGGTCAAGGCCAAAACATCATGCCGGCAACGATGGAGGCCGTTCGCGCCTATGCTACGCTGGGCGAGATTACAGCGGTCCTCAAGGACGTCTACGGTGAGTTTAGGGAACCTGTTGGCCTATGAGAGTGGCCCTCTGGAAGACGTGAGCCTTGCGGGGGTTCAATCAGCTTCGAGGAAGGCGTAATGCGGCTCGGGATAGACGTTGGCGGGACCTTTACCGATTTTGTCCTTATCGACGATCTAACCAGTCGGATCCGCTACACGAAAGCTCTGACGACCCCCAAGGACCTTGCCCAGGGGGTTCTGACGGGGATTGACAGGATTCTCTTGCAGGCCAAGGCCAGCATGGAGGCTGTCTCCTACGTTGTCCACGGTACCACGATCGGAACAAACTCCCTCATAGAACGCAAGGGTGCCAAAACCGGGCTGATTACCACGGCCGGCTTTCGTGACGTACTCGAGATCGCCCGCATCGAGCGCCCGGATGCCGGCCTCTACGATATGACGGTTGATCTGCCCGAGCCCCTCGTCCCACGCTACTTGCGTCTTGAAGTCGACGAACGAGTGGGTGCGGACGGCCAGGTGGTGAGACCGCTTGACGAGGACACCGCCAGGCGAGCGCTAGACGTTCTCAAGGCGGAGAACGTCGAGGCGGTGGCTGTGTGTCTTCTATTCTCTTTTCGCAACCCATCGAATGAACGGCGGATTCGGGACCTTTGTCGCGAGCTCTTTCCCCAGGCCTTGGTGACGATTTCTTCGGATATCGCACCCGAGTTCCGCGAGTTTGAGCGCACCTCGACAACCGTCCTGAACGCCTATCTTCTGCCGGTTACGGCTCGGTACGTCGACTCCCTCACTGCCAGATTAAAAGAGCGCTACGGCGAGGTGGATCTGCGGATTATGCAAGCCTCCGGCGGCGCCATGCCTGGTGAGGTGGCCAAATCCAATGCGATCCAGATGGTCAATTCGGGTCCGGCGGGTGGCGCGCTGGCAACCGCGCTCTTCGGTAAACTCGCTGGAGTGGAGAAGGTTATTGGAATGGATATGGGCGGGACCAGCTTCGACGTCAGTCTGATTGTGGATGGCAAGCCGCGATTGAAATCCGAAGGTGAGTTTGAGGGCTATCCTGTGAAGATCCCGCTAATTGACGTTGAAGGAATAGGAGCAGGCGGAGGGAGTATTGCCTGGGTCGACACAGGGGGCGCCCTTAACGTCGGCCCAATCTCAGCTGGCGCGGACCCTGGCCCGGCCTGTTACGGACGGGGTGGGGAACAGGCCACGGTTACGGACGCCAATCTGGTGCTTGGCCGCCTGAATCCCGACTACTTCCTGGGCGCCGAAATGCCGCTCTACACAGAAGCTTCCCAGGAGGCCATCCGCTCACATGTTGCGGAGCCGCTGAATCTGTCCATCGAAGAGGCTGCCGCCGGAATCATTCGCGTCGTGAATGCCAACATGGTTCGTGGTCTGAGTGTGAACTCAACCCAAAAGGGCTATGACGTGCGCGAGTTTTCGCTGCTCGCTTTCGGGGGTGCAGGTCCCTTACATGCCGTTGAGCTCGTTGAGGATCTAGGGATTGAGCAGGTGATCATCCCACCTTATTGCTCCGTTTTCTCGGCCCTTGGGGCGGTAGCCTCCGACGTTCGACATGACTATGTCCAGACTCTGGCCCTCTCACAATCAGAGCTGACTGCCGAAAGGCTGCAAGCGACCCTGGCGGAGCTAGAAGCCCAGGCACGCAATCAACTCGCCAGGGAACATGTGCCGGAGGACCAGATTTGGCTAGGACGCGCCGCCGACTTGCGTTACGAGGGACAGTCCTACGAGCTGACCATACCGCTTAGTGACCATGGAGTACTGGCGGAAGAGGACGTCATACGGCTTATTGCCGATTTCCACGAGTGGCATAAGCGGATCTACACGTATGGAGATCCTGCTGAGCCGGTGGAGCTCATCAGCCTTCGGCTGGCTGCCATCGGCAAAGTTCCCAAGATCGACTTGCGTCGGCCGAGGCAGCAGACTTCCTGCGCTCCGAAGCCCAAGAGCGAGCGCCCCGTCTATTTTCTACGAACCGGCTTCCTGCCGACGCCAATCTACGAGCGCGAAGAGCTGGTGCCAGGTCAACGCTTCAGTGGCCCCTGCCTCGTCGAGGAGAAGACTTCAACCACCGTCACGCCCCCCGGCTGGGAGGGGACGATCGACCATTTTGGCAACATCGTTCTACGTCCCAAATCGGCGGGGGCGGAGGCGGCCACCGATGAGGAACCCCCGGTCGCGCGGCGCGAAGTGGAGGTCTAGATAGCGATCATGTACAAGGCGGATGCTATAACCATGCAGGTAATCCGATACGCCTTAGAGCAGGTCGCCGACGAAATGGGTTACACGCTGGTGCGAACGGCTCGCTCAACCATCATCAAGGAAATCAAAGATATTTCGTGCGCGGTTTTCGATCGGAACGGCAATACGGTGGCCCAGGCACACCATGCCCCTATGCTTCTTACGGGTTTCGAACTTGGGATGCGCGCCCTCCGCGATCATTATGAGGATGACGATCTCGAGGACGGTGACATGATCGTCTTCAATGATCCCTATGCTGGCGGGCAGCATGTAATGGATCTGGTCACCTTTGCGCCCGTAAAGGTGGGGGCTGAGCTCGTCGGATTCGTTGGCAGCATTGCCCATCACTCAGATATGGGCGGAGCCGCGCCGGGTGGGACCGCTGGAGGCCTTACCGAGATCTATCTGGAAGGTCTGCGTCTCCCATTTGTGAAGCTGTATAAGCGCGGGGACGAGGACCAGGAGCTGTTTGGCATACTGCAAAACAATGTCCGTGTACCCGACAAGACGCTCGGCGATATCCGCGCCCAGGGTTCGGCCAACTTTGTCGGGGTCAGACGAGTGAAAGAAATCTTCGCCAAGTATAGTTTGGAGGTCGTCCAGCAGTGCCTCAGCATGCTGCTCGACCACTCGGAAGCCCGAATTCGTGCGGCTCTCATGACCATCTCCGACGGCACCTATACGGGCGTTGATTGGGTTGACGACGATGGAGTGACCGATGACCCCATCCGGCTACAGGTGAACATCAGCAAGCAGGCGGACACCGTGTCAGTAGACTTTGATGGCACGGCGAAACAGGTCAAGGGCAACATCAATTGCCCGATCGCTACCGTCCATGCGGCCGTGTATTATGCCCTAATCGCTGTGATTGATCCCCATGTTCCTCCCAATTCTGGCTGCTATCGGCCGTTTAGCGTGCGGGCCGATGAAGGATTGATTGTGAATCCCAGGATGCCAGCCGCAGTGGGGGCACGGACAAACACCTCCCAGAAGATCACTGAGGCCATGATGCTTGCTCTTTCAGAGGGTCTGCCCGATCGTGTGATGGCCGGCAGCCATGGGCAAATCACCAACTGTGGTTTCTCTGGATATGATCCGCAGACCGGCAAACGGTTCGTCTACATTGACATTCAGGGGGGTGGGGCGGGCGCTCGGCCTACGAAAGATGGACGCGACGGTCAAGACTCCCATCTGGCGCGCTTCAAGAACACCCCTGTTGAGGCGGTCGAATTAGAGTACCCTGTTCGTATCGAGAGATATGAGTTTATCCCGGATTCAGGGGGAGCTGGCCGGTTTCGCGGCGCGCTCGGCCTGCGGCGGGATATCCACATTTTGGTCGACGATGTTACTTGGGCGCGTTACGGAGACCGGCAGAGAATTGCCCCCTTTGGACTGCTCGGCGGCAAGGAGGGCGCTAGGGGGCGGTTTGTGCTCAACCCCGATACACCTCACGAGCAGGTTATGAAATCAAAGGGCTTGGATAGCCTTGAGGCTGGCGATGTAGTTTCGCTTCGCCTCCCTGGCGCCGGGGGATACGGAGATCCGGCCGCACGCGACAGGACCGCCCTCTTGCAGGATGTGAGGGATGGCAAGGTTTCACTGGAAGGGGCCCGGCGGCATTACGGTATCGAAGTGAGGTCAGAGGAGCTCAAAGCTCTGGACTGACGTCTCGTACCTGGCCCACGGACCTGGAGGTCATCCGGAGTCAGTGCTGATGAAATTCGGGTAAGGCGCGCATGCAAGACAATTCAATCCTATCGGAGCTGGACTATCTCCCTGATGAGGGCAGCCTGAGATTCAAGGACGTTCGATACCTGCTCGTCCGCCCAGAAACGCTTGCCTCTCTCCAGGCAGCTTTCGAGCAAGAGATCGGCCCAAACCGAGCGGGAGATGTTCTGTACTCTGGTGGTTTCGCGGGCGGTCGGCTGTCTGGTCGGCGGTACAAGGAGACATTCGGGTATAGCGATCAGCAAGCTGTTGAGTTTATGTGCCGGATGGGCGGCGAGATCGGATGGGGTCGCTTCAAGCTGATTGGGCTTGATACGGAGGACAAGGCCCTCACCGTGGAAGTGGAGGGCTCCCCCTTCGCCGCAGCCTATATTGGACGGACCGAGGTCGGCGTCTGTCATCTCATTCGCGGGGTATTGGGTGGCCTGGTAAGTGGCCTATTCCAAGAAGAGGTTCGGGCCGTCGAACTGCTGTGTCTTGCCCGAGGCGATCCATATTGTCGCTTCGAGGTTCGAGGCCTTGGGTAGCACACGCATCTCCTTTCTCGTCCATGAGCCTGTAATGTGACGAGCGCGGGGTCCGACACTGGTCAAGGGACTCACGCTTGCTCAATGCCAGATGTCTGGTTGGAGCACTGCAGCAGGTTTGGACGCATAAGCCTCACGGCGGATAGCTGGAAAACAGAGGTGTAGGATGAACCTTCAAGATGCACGCCGTTGCTTCCCCGGCCTGAAGAACAAGGTCTTCTTGGATGCCGCTTGCGTTAGCTTGGTCCCTCGCCAATCACGAGATGCCATCATGGAACTGGTTGAGATGACGGTGTGTTGTCCGGCTGCCGACGCCTCTCTGCACCACATTCAACTGGACCAGATGCGAGGTGAGGCGGTCCAGCAAGCGGCTCGCCTCGTGAACACGGATCCGAACAAGATCGCGCTTGTGGAGAGCACGACCCATGGGCTGAACATCGCCGCCAATGCGATTCCCCTCGAGCGAGGTGACAAAGTTGTTCTTGCCGACACTGATTTCTTGCAGGTTGCCATTCCTTGGTGCAAAAAGCGTGACTCGATCGGAATTGAAATCATAATTGTCCAGAGTGGAGATAGGGGCGTTCTGACTACGGGAGACTTTGATCGAATGCTGGATGCCAGCACCAAGGTCGTGTGCGTGTCGTCCGTCCAGTGGAGTACCGGCTATCGCCTCAATATGCAGGAGTTGGGAGAGCTCTGCCGTTCGCGCGGTATCTGGCTGGTGGTGGATGCTGTCCAGGAGTTGGGGGCCATGGAGGTGGACCTGCAGGCCAGGTACGCCGATTTCCTTATGGCCGGAGGCCACAAGTGGTTGAACTCTCCCTTTGGCTGCGGCGTGCTCTACACGTCCGACCGGGCGCTATCTGAACTCCAGCCGGGCTCGTACGGCTACTTGGCTCTGGAAGAGCCGCAGGACGGCTGGGGGGAGTACTTCCGTACCCCGGAGACTTCACCTCTAGGGAACTACGTGTTTCCGGCAGTCGCCAAGTCGTTCGAAATTGGCGGAACCGCCAACTATCCTGGGGCTGTTGCCTTGGGGGAGTCCCTCAAGCTGACAAATGAGCTGGGAATCCAGATTGTGGAGGAGCAGGTGCGCCGCCTTACTGATCTTCTTCACTTCGAGTTGGCCAGGATAGGTGCACATGTAGTCACCGATCCCGATCCATGTGTTCGCTCGGGAATCACGGTTTTCAACTTGTTTGACACGCTGGAAGAGGACAAGGCCCTGCTTGATCAGATACTACGCCAGAACGTGTATGTCTCGATGAGGTACACATCCAACAAGGGGGGGATCCGAGTTTCCACGCACTTCTATAACACCGAAGAGGATGTACTGAAACTTGTGCGGACAATCGAGAAGTGTGTCAAGGAAGGCTCGGTGAGCTAGCCGGGCCCAATTTTCAGCTCCACCTCTCTGACGCCGGGAACAGCGAAACTTGCGCTCTGACACTGGAGCCAAGTCGCGGGTATTGGTCAACCATCCCAATCCCTCGAACGGCATTGGGTTTGACTGGTTTGCTCGGGCACAGAGGCAGCCTTCTGATACGCGCTCGGGAAGGAATGGAAGGAGGTCTGAGCGGATCCACACCGTGCCGGATTTTCCTAGGCAGGCGGTGAATTTCCCCTTCCGGAGGACAGGCGGGCGATCTCTTCCACGGATTCTGGATTAAGGAGTGCCGAAGTGTCTCCGGGGTTCTCTCCCAGATAGGCGGCGCGGATCATCCGGCGCATCACCTTGGCATTTCGTGTTTTGGGCAAATCGGGTACAAAGACAAACGCTCTGGGGCCGAGGGGTTTTCCCAGCTCATCAACGACTCGAGCTCTGAGCTCTCCTTCCAGTTTTGATCCTGGTTCGGCTTCAGGCGCCAGCACGCAAAAACATACCAGGGCGCTGCCCTTGATCTCGTCGGGTACCCCGATGGCGGCGGCTTCCATTACGTCCGGGTGCCCCACCAGGATGGATTCCACCTCCGCCGGGCCCAGCCTCTTGCCGGCGATCTTGATCGTGTCGTCCGAGCGGCCAAGTATGTACCACATGCCATCCTGATCCACCATGGCCCAGTCCCCATGCACCCAGACACCAGGCCAGCGGGACCAGTATGTGTTTACGTAGCGTTTGGGATCCTTCCAAAAGCCGCGAGTCATACCTATCCAGGGTGCCGTGATCACCAGCTCGCCAACCTCTCCTCTAAGGGACTGGCCCTGCTCATCGTATACGTCCGCGGCGATGCCGGGACAAGCAGCCGAGAAGGCGCATGGTTTTAGGGGCATGATCGGATTGCCCATCACGATCCCTCCGGAAATCTCGGTTCCACCGGAGTAGTTAATGATCGGCCTTTGGTGCTCCCCAACAACTTCGAAGAGCCACAGCCATGGATCTGGATTCCATGGTTCACCAGTTGAACCAAAGCTCTGGAGAGATGACAGGTCATGCGCGCGCACAGGGGCTTCCCCAAGCGGCTTGAGGGCACGCACCAGGGTTGGCGAAAGCCCAAGCGCAGTGGCCTGGTGTCGTTCCACCAACGACCACACACGGTCGGGCCCAGGGTAGTCAGGTGCGCCGTCATAGATGAGCATTGTGGCGCCCAGCAGCAGGCTCCCGAAAACAAGCCACGGCCCCATCATCCAGCCCATGTCTGTCATCCAATACATCACATCGCCCGGATGAACGTTCATGCCGAAAGCCATATCCTGAGCGGATTTCACAGGAAAGCCGCAATGAGTGTGTACGGCCCCCTTTGGTCGGCCGGTGGTGCCAGAGGTGTAGATAATCATGAGCACGTCTTCGGCCGAGGTCGTTTCGGTTGCGGCCTGATCGGGCTGGCTCGTGACGAGCTCATGCCACCAGTGGTCGCGGCCGCCGCGCATGTCGATCCGGTTGCCTGCCCTGGAGGCGACAATTATGTGTTCGAGCGTGGGCACGCGGGCTGCGGCCGCGTCGGCGGTGGACTTCATCTCCACCAGTGATCCGCGTCGGAAAATCCCATCAGCGGTGAAAAGGGCGCGTGCTTCACCATCCCGGAGTCGGCTGGCGACGGCTCCGGCGCCATAGCCCGAGAATAGAGGCAGGATCACGCCGCCAATCTTGGCTATGGCTAGCAGGGCGATAACGACCTCCGGGGTCATGGGCATGTACAGACCAATAGCATCGCCCTTCCCAAGGCCTAGGGAACGAAGGGCATTAGCCGCCCTGCTTACCTCCCTAGCAAGCTGCCTGTAGGTTATCCTCCGCGTCTCCCCTTCTTCTCCCTCCCAGATCAGCGCTGCGGTGTCTGCGGCCGGCGAGTTGAGGCGTTTATCGAGGCAATTGTCGACAATGTTCATTACGCCATCCACGCACCAGCGTGGCCACTCGATGCCGCGCGACAGATCGACAACCTGGCTGTAGGGTTTTCGGAAATCAATCTGAAGATACCGTAGAAGGGCGTCCGTAAACCAATCGATTTCCTGGCTGGAACGTTCCATGAGTTGGCTGAATGAGGACAGATTGTGCTGGCGCATGAAATGAGTCAAGTGAGCTCGTTCAATGACTTCCTCCGTCGGCTGCCAGACGATATCACCATTATGCATGACATCCCTTGCCATCATGACCTCCTCACCGCCTGGGTCTTGGGGCGAGTAACGGACTCTTCGGGGCTTCAATCACTCAAAGCTTCGGTGACTCGAGGGTACCAATACCAAAGCACGTTGCGGGATGGCTTGCCTCGAACGGAGGCGGACTTGTCTTGGAGGGCTAAGACGGGATTGAAGCCCCGCACATAGAACCCTTTGACCTCCGGATGCAGAAGGGTCTCAAGAAGCAAGGCGTTGATGGTCGTGGCCTGCTCCTCGAAATCGGCTTTGGCGTCTG